>Ga0182739_1000390_pt1 | contig 61927 bp, 46 predicted proteins | sample eDN5th30CBELigBY_FD_128873 | JGI IMG/M metagenome (GOLD analysis project Ga0182739, IMG submission 128873) | Enriched backyard soil microbial communities from Emeryville, California, USA - eDNA 5th pass 30_C BE-Lig BY (version 2) (version 2) | ecosystem: Environmental > Terrestrial > Soil >... | reverse complement strand
TGGTCTGTTACAGCATAAGCTTAGGGTCGGAGGCCGCACGGCTCGCGCCGTTGCGTTAACAATGGTAACGGCAGGGCGCAAGCCGCCGGCCCTACCAGCCCGAAGTTTTACCGGTAACAGACCACTAGGGTGCCAACCACAACTCGTTATTTTTCCAGACAAAGGGGCCCGCTATGTGGCTGCAGCGCTCGCTGAAGCTCCCTCCGGTTGCGCGTGGATTTCACTTGATCACGCCACAGGTGGTGCGGCAATTTCCCGAACTGGCGAGCGTGGAGGTCGGTCTGCTGCACGTGTTCATTCAGCACACCAGCGCTTCGTTGACCATCAACGAGAATGCCGACGCCGACGTGCGGACCGATTTTGAGATGGTGATGAACCACGTCGTGCCCGAGTCGCTCGACTATGTCCATACGCTGGAAGGCCCCGACGACATGCCCGCTCATGTCAAAGCTTCGATGCTCGGCAGCAGCGTGTCGATCCCCATTTCTGGCGGCCGGTTGGCGCTGGGCACTTGGCAGGGGATTTATCTCTGTGAACACCGCGACGCCGCGACATCGCGGCAGTTGTTGCTGACGCTGCAGGGGCAGCAGCGTTAGCAGATTCTGGGCTGTCATCAGCACGGGCCGCTTTGTTAGATCATCTGCGGGCCAACCCTGAGCAAGGATGGATTTGCCGCATGAGTCTCCTACCCCGCGACCCTGAAAAATCGACCGTGGTGGCGCTGCCGATGCCACTGGTCAATCGAGCGATGTCATTAGACGTTCACAAACGCCCTGGGCTATTGCTTTGGGCCGTTGTCTTCGCGGCGTTCTCCGTGCCGTTGGCAACGCTGGCCGACATCCCGCTGGCCAGATGGTTTCACGAGGACCCGCTGCCGGGCGATTTTGTTCGCACCCTGGACCTGATCCGCTTCTATTCTCATGGCAGCGGCGTGTTCTTCATCTTTTTGAGCCTGCTGATGCTGGCCCCTGAGCGACGGGCATTGTTGCCGCGGCTCGTAACGATGGTGATCGGCGCCAGCGCCGTGGCGACGGTTTTGAAGATGTTCGTCCTGCGTCTGCGACCGAGCCAAATCAACCTTGATCTGGCGACGATCGAAACCGCCTGGTGGTGGCGATTTGACTGGACGCTGGACCACGTGGCGATGTTCGATGCCAGTGCTCGCTCCTTCCCCAGCGGCAATATGGCGACCGCGCTGGCGCTGACGATCGGGCTCTGCCTGGCTGTACCGCGTGGCCGGTGGTTGTTCGTGTTGTTTTGCGGCCTGACCGTAATGCAACGGATGCAGTCGGAATCGCATTTCTTCAGCGACGTAGTCGGCGGTGCCGTCGCTGGCCTGCTCTGGAGCTACATTTGCATCCATCCGAAGCTGTTCGGCTCGCTGTTCGACAAAATGGAATCGGTCGAGGAGCAGCCACGCCGCAGCCAGCCCTCTGCCGCAACGAGCGTCCGCGAAGAAACGCCAGACGAAGAACCGGTGCAGGACCAACGTCGGGCTGCGTAACGAGCCCGATCAGCCGCATGCCGGCTGGTTCAGCCAGCTTTTTCCGAGCCGCAGTCGATCGACCCAGTCAGCCATTCTCGACCTCGCGGCTGCTTTAACTGAGCCGTGCGGCTGCTTTACGGCACCAAAGCCGCGTCGAGTTGATCGTTGAAATCAGGTCCCGCAGGCGGCTGTGCTGGCTCCGCTGGCGTTCCAGGAGCATTGACAGCAGCGGGATTGGCACCGCCCACAGCAGGCGCTGCCGCTGAATTTCCATCTGGAACGCCTGCCGGACCGCCGAGTTCATCCATCGCCGGCAGCGGCGTGAACCCGGGCACCACGGCTCCACCGGCTGCCTCGGTGTCAATTCCGGCTAGCTTTTTGAGGACCAACGACTGCTCCTGCAATGCCTCCACGAATTTTTTGCGGTCATCGAGCGTGTCGACATTGATCGCGGTGACCACTTCGCCGACCGTCTTGATCCAAGCATCGAATGCCGCCTGATCGTTTTCGGTCGCAGTGACGAGCAAACCGGCAGGTTGCCGCGGCTTGCCGGGGACGGCGCGGCCGGTCACACCGACCTGCAGTTGTTGCAAGACATGGTTGATCCGTCGCCGCGAGGAAATCACTTCGATCGGCTGAGGCTTGGCTCGGGGCATCATCATTCCCCCTTCGTAGCCCATCCCTGCCCCGTAAGACTCCATCGCATAGGAATCCATCATATACGAATCCATCCCCGATTCCATCGAATAGTCCGTGCTACCGGAGCTGTAACCCGAGGCGTCCATCCCATAGCTGGCGTCATAACCCATGTCCGGTCCACCACCCATGCCCATCGGCCTGCGGGTCTGCTCGGTCGGCATCGCCGGCTGATCCCGCACCGCCTTGGGAGGCTCGAGACGGGCGATGCGATCGAGTTCACCATCGATCGCTGCGGCCGCGCGTGCCGCCCAACTCTGGAGCACCTTGGAGGGTTCCTGAACCTTTGCTTTGCCAGGCTGCAACTGACCGATCTTAGCGGCGGCATAGGCGGAGATCAGATTCGGCTTTTCGGAGGCGGTGCTCAGCGAGACCAGCGTCTGCGTCGTCTGATCCGCCACGTTGGGACTGGCCAGAATCGACAGAATGTCGACTGCATACCGCTGCAGGTAGGCGTGAGCTTCCGGCGATCGGCCGCTGGGCGCATCGCTGGTGGCCAACTGCAGCATCATGTCCGCAATCGGCTTGCGAAATTGTTGCGGCACCGCGCCGAGGTTCACGTGCCGTGCAATGCCCTGCAGCGCTGCGGCGCGGACGCCATCGGGACTGGTACCGGAGCGGTAGAGTTGCACCAGTGGCACCAGTGCAGCCTGGGCTGGAACGGGCGGCTTGCCCGCGCGCAGGTCCGCCCCCTGGTCGTCGACTAGCGCCAGCAGCAACGTCGCGTTCACCCGCGCTGCGGGGTGATAATTATCAGCCGCAATCGAACCGGCTCCAGCGACGATCCAGCCGACCAGATGCCGTGCTGCCGGAGTTCGTGCCCGCTGAGTGCGTTCGAGATCATCGAGCATGCTCTGCATGACCTTGCCGTATTCCGCCGACAGCGAAGCATCTCTCAGCTTCTTGAACTGATAGCCGTAGTAATTTCTGAGATCATTAAAGCTCGCCCACTGCGGCGATAGATCAGCCTTCGTCAGCCCTTCCGACTTGGCTCGCTCCATCGTCGAAATCGACGCCCGCGATTCCTGCGGCAGCGGCACGTTTTTGAAGCCTCCTGCGGCTTGGCCCCAGGCTCGGCTATTGCTCAGCACGGTCAATGCCAGCAGCGCCACCAGGCACCATAGACACAGAAATGCCGCAGCCTGGGCTTTTTCAAAGCGAACGCTCGCCAGCACATGCCCCTGAAGCGGGACCGCAATGGCACGCCGCCCAGCGGGAATACGCGGTGAGCAAGCGTCAATAGCACGAGGATCAGCAGAACGCTGGAGCGGCCGAAAAGCAGAGGGCGGCTGATCAAGAAAAGTCACGGTCGGTCCGTTGTGATAGCGGAAGAGGAGAGGCAATGCTGCATATTATCTACGACAACACCCTATGTCGTCAAATTCTTTCCCAATCAGCCTGCAGACTCTCCCAACACCAAGCTCTCCTAGGCTTAGACGATCCGGTACGCCCGATTCCGCCGTGTGGGCGGTAGAGTACACTGGGCGTGGCTGCGGCGGGCATTTCCCCACAGAAGCGATTCGCGGGTGCCCACCTCCACTTCAACACGAGAGACATGATGCAACTGAAGCGGTTTTACAACGGGCTGACGAAAATCCATTTATCGCCTCCTCGGTCTCAGCGCTGCCTCGTTTGGGCGGCAAACAATTCATCGGGAACCTGCCGAACGGCAGGCTGGGTGTTCCTACTCGGTTGGGTTGCTTCTGTTGGACTCACTGCTCCGGCCGCGGCCGCGGTCAATCTGCCGAATGTATTTGGCGACCACATGGTGCTGCAGCGTGACCAGCCCAACCGCGTCTGGGGCAAAGCTTCACCCGGTGAGGCGGTCAAAGTCGAGATCGCTGGCCAGTCGCACAACGCAACCGCCGACGAACAGGGCAATTGGCAAGTGACGTTGACGCCGCTCCAGGTTGGTGAGCCGCTGGAACTGGTGGTCAGCGGTGAGAACGAGATCCGTTTCCGCGATGTTCTGGTCGGCGAAGTTTGGGTCTGCTCCGGCCAGTCCAACATGCAGTGGAGCATCGCTCAGTCGGAAAATGCGGCCTTGGTGACCGTCGCCGCCAACACGCCGCAAATCCGCATGATCAATTTCCCCCAGGTCGGCTCGCAGGAGCCGATCTGGACGCATGACCGGAAGTGGCAGGTTTGCTCGCCGGAAACCGTCAGCGGCTTCTCCGCGGTCGGCTACTTCTTCGCCCGCCAGCTTCATCAAACTCTGGGTGTCCCCGTCGGGATGATCAACAACGCCTGGGGCGGCTCAGCGGCGGAAGCTTGGGTGGACCGCGACCTGCTCGCCGCTACCGAGTCGATGGCGCCGCTGTTGCAGCGATGGCAAGCCATGGAAACCCGCTACGAACAATTGACGGCCAAGGCCGACCGGACACCTGAAGAGACGCAGGAACTGACCAACCTGCAACGTCAAATGGGTGGCAATCATCGCCCCGGGAATATCTACAATGGCGTGCTCAAGTCGCATTTGGGTTACGGGATCCGCGGCGCGATCTGGTACCAGGGCGAAAGCAACGCCTCGCGGGCTTACCAGTACCGCGAGCTGTTTCCGCTGATGATCCAGAATTGGCGCGATCAGTGGCAACAGGGCGATTTTCCGTTTTACTGGGTGCAGCTCGCGGACTTCCTCGCCGAAGCCCCCGAGCCAGGCGAAAGCACTTGGGCGGAACTCCGCGAAGCCCAAACCATGACGATGCAGCGTCTTCCCAAAACCGGGCAGGCGGTGATCATCGACATCGGCGAAGGCCGGGATATTCACCCCCGCAACAAAGTCGACGTCGGTCTGCGGCTATCACGCTGGGCGTTGGCCAACGAGTACGGGCTGCCAATCGCCCATCGCAGCCCTGAGTTCCGCTCGCTGGAGATCCAGGGCAATAAGGCGGTGCTGACCTTTGACCACGCTCAAAGCGGGTGGCGGCCGTTCGACGTGCCGGAGCCGATCGGTTTTACCGTCGCCGGTGAAGATCGCCAGTTTGTCCACGCCACCGCCAAGATTCTGCCCGATGGGCGAATTGAGGTTACCAGCGAGGCGGTCGCGACACCGGTAGCGGTTCGCTACGCCTGGGCTGATAATCCGGTCTGCAATTTGTACAGCAACGATGACCTGCCGCTGACACCGTTTCGGACCGATCAGTGGCCCGGTTTGACGGCAAATAACCATTAGTCGATCATCCGGTTGTATCCTCGCCACTCACCCGGTTGTGCCCTCATGCCAGTTCCCGGCCCGATTGTTCATCAGCAGTTGATCCAGGCATATCATGAGGCTCAGCATCAACTCGAATCCGCTCGCGGTCAGATCGCTGCTGCCGGAGCGGAATTGGGGCAGCTCAGCGCTGGCAAGGGTGACGCGCTGCTGGAGCTGGCGCGTCACTATCTGCCGGCGCTGACTCGGCAGGCGGTGGAAATCACTTGGTCTGACGCCCGCGACGGCGTGCTCGATGTGCTGCGGCGCAAAGAAGCCCACACCGGGCGGCTGACCAGTGAACTGGAACAACTCGCTCGCCAACGCGATGCTTCCGAAGCCGAGCTGACAAGCGTCAACACCCAGCTCGACTCAGCCAACGAACGTCAAGAACGCCTAGCCGTGGCGGTCAGCGAAGCGCTGTCGACCGATGCTGCGTTTGCCGATTCGGCCAATCGAGCGGCCGAAGCGGAAGCCTCGCTGCAGCGGGCCGAGGCGAATCTCGACGAAATCGAACAAGACGCCCTGGGGAAATTGCCCAGCTATGAGCAGAGCTCTTTGTTCATGTATCTCTACCGGCGGAAGTTTGGCACGCCCCAGTACCGCTCCCGCGGCTTCACCCGCTCGACCGACCAGTGGCTCAGCCGTTACATCGGCTACCCGGAGGCTCGCAAAGGTTACGAGTTTCTCAAGTCGACCCCGCAGCACATGCGAGAAGTGATCGCCGATGACCGTCTGGCGCTCAACACCGTGCTCGATGAACTGGAACGGCGGCGCGATGCGGTGGCTCAAGAACTGGGGCTGACCGACACGATCGCGGAGGTCCAACGGTTGACCGACCGCCGCGCAAAGCTGGTCCAGTCGCTGGCCGAAATCGAACGCCGGACGCAAACGCTGCAAAGCGAGCGGCTTCAGGTCGACGATCCCAAGGGGCGTTACTATCACAAGGCGATCGAGAAGTTCCGTGAGATGCTCGGCAAGGCGGATCCGCGGGCGCTGGCCGAACAGGCCAAACTGACGGCGACCGTGCAAGACGACGCAATCGTCGATCGTTTACAAGGGCTGCATACCGAGATGGAACAGGTCACCGACCAAGTTCGCCAGCGCCAGCAAACGGTCGCTCGCCTCACCCAACATCTGCAATCCGTCGGCACGATCATCAACCGCTTCCGAGCTGCGGGGTTCGACTCGCAACGCGCCGAATTCGATGGCAGCGTCGATGTCGCCGGTGAGTTGCACGCGGCGCTGGAAGGTCCGGGCGACTACGAAGGGTTGTGGCAGCGGCTCCGCAAGTCGCAGCGTTGGACCCCGCCGCCGGTCAACCGGCTCACGCAAGTGGCGACGCATCCGATGACCCAGGTGCTGATCAGCGCGATGGCCGTGGCGGCGGCCGGCGCGCTGCAGGCGCAGGCCCGCCAAGCCGCCCAGCGGCGCGCGTCCAGCCGCTCGCGGAGCTACTCCAAGCGTCGCTGACGGCGCTTTGCAGTTTCGGATTGGTTGTCCCTTAAGCTGTTTCAGTTTCCGACCTCAACCCTCAAAACCGATCGTTCGTGCGCTGCTCCCAGCCCGATGCGGCGAAGCCCTCAGGAGATGATCACCGTGCCATTTTACGTAGGAATCGACGTGGGTGGGACGACTTCGACTGTGGCGATCGGCACGCACGACCACCGGCTGCTCTACCTGTCCCAGCAATTTCCGACCCGCAGTGGCGACGGGCCCGAAGCGACGCTCTCGGACCTGTTCGACGAGGCCCTGCGGGGGCTGCGCCAACTGGACGCGGCCGTGGATGAGGTGATCACCGTTGGACTGGCCACCCCTGGTCCGGCAACGCTCGACGGCGTGCTGATGCCCAGTCCCAACCTACGAGCCGATCTTTGGAATCAGTTTCCGATCCGCGCGGAACTGGAGCGGCGATTTCGCGCGTTCGCACATGCGGTCGAAGTGCGGTACATCGGCGATGGCCAAGCGGCGGCGCTTGGCGAGTTTGCCGTGCGCTGCGGCGCGGTCGACATCAGCCAGTGTCCGCAGCTCGACGCGCCGGTCGATCCGGAGGACAGCGGTTTGCAGTCGCTGTTTTTTGTCGCCGTCGGGACCGGCCTGGGCGGTGGGGAAGTTCGCGACGGTAAGGTGGTTCGCGGCGCTCGGGGCCGAGCGGGACATGCGGGCCATTTCCTGTTGCCGCAGCATGCGTTCCGCTACGAGTACGATCGCCAGATGAAGATCGGCAACACGGTCGCGGCGGCGGAATCCGCAGTCTCACTCAGCGCCTTGACGCGGCAATTGGAATACCGCCTCGGGCTCACCAAATGGCAAGATCACCCGCTGGCGCAGTCGACGGCCACGGCGCGGGAAAAGGCGAAGCGGCTCCGCGAGTTCGCCGCCGCCAATGACCCGCTTGCGTTGGAGTTGCTCGACGACCAGGCGCGCGCTTTGGGGATGGTGATGTTGATGGTCAACTACATGGGCGACTATGACCGGCTGGTCGTCGGGGGCGGGGTCTGTGACATGGCGCCCGCAGTGCGCGAGCGGTATTTACGCGTCGCCGAAGCGTCCTATCACGAGCACGCTCTGGACGGTTTTCGCAACTATCCCGGCCTGGCGTACTCGATCTGCGGCGACCAGGCGTCGGTGATCGGCGCGCTGTACGCCGCCTACGACGAACTGGCGATCTAGCAGACGATTTTGGCCGACTTCAACCCGCTGGCCATTTCTTGAACCAGGTGGTCGGGCCGGATCGGTTTGCGGAACCAGCGATCGACCCCGTCGCTGCCGACCGGCACGTCGCACGTCTCCTGGGCTTCACCGCTGACGGCGAACACCCGCAAGTTGCGTGTTTTGGGATTGTGGCGAATCGCTTCGATCGTCCCGCGGCCATTGAGCCCGGGCATGTTCATGTCCAGCAGCACGATGTCGGGCAGCTTCGTCGCTTGCTCGATCAGCCGCAGCGCAGCCTGGCCGTCCATCGCGATCGCCACCCGAAACCCGAACTGGCGGAGGAAGCCGGCCAACAACGCGTTTTCGTTTTCGTTGTCGTCGACGATTAACGCCAGTGGTAAGCGGGCTTTTTTATCGATTTGATCGAGATCGGCGGGGGTCTGCGTGTCCTGCAGCGTCTCTTCGATCAGCGCCAGTTCATCGATGGCGCCGCTGAGCAAGGCATCGTCGATTTGGCCGTCACTGCGGCGTGCTTTCTTCTGCAGCAGGTGCAGCGCCAGGGTCAGGGTGTTGATGCGGTTGCGGAGTTCATGTTCCCGCTTGCGGCTAGCCGCATCGATCGGCGGCAGTGGGCTGGCGTGCTGAGCGGCTGCGGTGGAGGCGGCAGGCTTAGCGATTTCATTTGCCGGAGGTTCGGCGAGCGACCGGTCGGAGGTTTCATCCTCCTCCGTCGCAATCTCTCCCCGCAAGACGCGAATCGATTCGGGGGCGTCGATCCCGATCGAGACCGCCTTGCCTCGGATCCGCGTGACTTCGATGCGAATTCCCAATTTCGGGAATACCACCGCTTCCTGTTCTCGTCGTGAAAGTACAAGCATGTTATGGCCTCCGCCTGGTTGGCTCCGATCCGCGCCCGGTGTGGGCAGTGCTTGATCGCATCCATGCTCGTTAAGTTCGGCGCTCCAAATCCTTGAGCGCGCAAGTGTGTCAGGGTATAAACTCTGCAAAACCGGAGCAATGGCGATTCTTTGCGCAGCTCGTTTTGGCCGCAGGGAGCGACGTTATCGGCAGCTACTGACTGTGTGCACTTGTCGAATCAGTGAGTCATCAAGGAAGGGCTTATGACGCGGACCACTACGCTTGCCGGTCTGGCCGGTCAATCCTGCTCGCCAGCGAGCGATTCGCTCTCGCCACCGCACCAGCCGCGGTCGATGGAGCTGCTGTTGAGCGTCTACGACACGTTGCTGGATCGCTTCATGCCGCCGCTGATCTTGGTCGATCAGCGGCGCTGCGTGGTCGACACGTTTTCCGATGCCGATCGGTTTTTGCGGTTTTCGGCTCGGCGTCCGTCACAGGATGTGGTCGATCTGTTGCTCGAGCCGCTGCGCGGGCCCGTCGCTGAAGCGCTGGCTCACTGCTTTTCGACGCGCCAAGCAGTGGTCACCGAAGCGATCGCCATCGAGGCTTGGCCGCTGCCCGACGGGGCGCCGCGCAGCAGCGAGCGAATGATCTACGCCCGCATCACCCCGGTGCCGCATGGCCAAGACGACTCGCTATTTTACTCGATCACGATTGAGACGGCCGACCACGAGGTGATCGACCCGCGGCGGCTGGCCCTGCCATCGCAATTGGCGAGCGATGCCGAGGGCACGGCGAGGTTGGAAGGTCACGAGGCAGCGATTTTTCCGGCCGAGGTGATCGATGTCAGCCAGTGGAACCGGTTTTTCGATGCGGCTGATCTGGCCGTCATTTTTCTCGACTCGGAATTAAAGATTCGCTTCTTCACGTTCCCGGCCGGGCGGATTTTCGGGCTGCTGCCACACGACGTCGGCCGCCACATGCAGACATTTGTCGGTACGCTAGGACAAAACCATTTGGTGGAACGGCTCAACCGAGTCGCTCATACGGGCACCGCTGAAACGTTTGAAATCGACCGGCCTGGCAGTGACCATGTCTTCATGACGCGGTTGTTGCCGTGGTGGGATGGTTCGCACAGCCAAGGCGTGATCCTGAGTCTGGTCGATCTGTCGACGGTGGAGCAGAACCGGCAGCAGGTGAACCGGCTGGCGAGCATTGTTCAGCACAGCACCGATGCGATCATCAGCCGCGACCTGGAGGACCGAATCGTCACCTGGAATGCGGCTGCTGAGGAACTCTACGGCTACACGGCCAGCGAGGCGATCGGCCAGCCGATCAGTCTGATCATTCCGGAGGAAGAAACGCAGGAGCAGCAGAACGTCCTGCGCGTGCTCCGCCGCGACAAGCCGGTACAGCAACTCGATGTCTCGCGGCGCACCAAGAGCGGCAAAATGCTGCGGGTTTCCGTCCGCTTGTCGCCGGTCTATGACGAGCACAATCAGCTCATCGGAACGTCGACGATCGAGCGTGATGTGTCGGCGCGGCTGCAAATGATGGAGCAGCTCTCGCAGAGCGACAAAATGCTCCAAGCGTTTTATTGTCATTCGCCGGATATGTACTGCGCCTTCGACACCGCGACCGCGGCGATCACCGATTGTAATGATTGCCTGGGCCGCCAACTCGGATTGACTCGAAAGGAGCTCATCGGCCGCTCGGTACTCGACCTGCAGGCCGAGGCGTATCGCGAGCAGGCAGCGATCGGCTTGGACCGATTCCGCCGCACGGGCATGCTGCACGATGAAGAGCTCGAATTGCAACGCGCGGATGGCACAACGCTGCCGGTGTCGCTCAGCGCCACAGCGATTTATGACACCAGCGGCCGGATCATCGGCGGCCGCTGCCTGTGGCGCGACATCAGTGCGCTGCGAGTCAAAGACGAGCAGATCCGGATCGGGGAGACCCGCTATCGCGACTCGTTCCAAAAGAGCGCGATCGGCATCGCTCATTGCAACCTCGATGGCCGCTACCTGATGGCCAACGATCGCTTATGTGAAATCGTCGGCTACACCTTTGAAGATCTGAGTTTGCGGACCTTTGCCGAAATCACCCACCCCGATGACTTACCACAGGAACTCGAGCTGCGCCAGAAATTGATCGCTGGCAAGCTCGATACTTATAAGCTTGAGAAAAGGTACATCCACCAATCTGGCCGCGAGGTCTGGGTGTCGGTGTTTGTTTCTTTGGAACGCAACGCCGAGGGCAAACCGATGGCCTGTCACTCGTATGTCGAAGACATTTCGGCGCGCAAGGAACTGGAGCACGAACTTCGCTCGGCGATCCAACAACGCGATCAATTCTTGGCGATGCTCTCGCACGAACTCCGCAATCCGCTGGGCGCGATCCTCAACACCTGTGCCGTCTTGAGCCGTCGCAAGGGGTATGCCAAGCAGGTCCAGAGCGGCGTCTCGATCGTCACCCGTCAAGCGCGGCAGATGGCCGAGTTGCTCGACGACTTGCTCGATGTCAGCCGGATTACCACGGGGAAAATCAAGCTGGAGAAAGCGCCGGTCGAGCTGTCGGAGATTGTCGATCAAGCGGTCGAGTCCCAGCAGTCGCTGGCCACCTCGCGCGGCCAACGGGTGACGATCACCTACTGCGATGAACCGCTGGTGGTGTTCGGCGACGCCAGCCGGCTGATTCAGGTCGTCGTCAATTTGCTCAACAACGCGATCAAGTACACCGGCGACGGTGGCTCGATCTGTGTGATGCTGGAGAAACAGGGCCGGATGGGGCGGATTCGGGTGCGCGACAGCGGCGTGGGGTTGGAGCCCGATCAGATCGAGTCCTTGTTCGAGATGTTTGCGCAGAAGGATGCGACGCTCGACCGCTCCGGCGGCGGCATGGGGCTGGGGCTGCACCTGGTCCGCCGGCTCGTTAACTTCCACTCCGGGCGCGTAACCGGGCGCAGCGATGGAGTCGGCAAAGGCAGCGAGTTCATCGTGGAATTGCCCTTGTCGACCCGCCGCACGGCGGACCGCAAGGCCGCGCCCGTCCGCCGTCTGAAGCGTCGCCCGGCGATCAAACGGATTGTGGTCATCGAAGATATTGACGATGCCCGCAACATGCTGGTGGCGCTGCTGGAGGCCGATGATTACCAGGTGACCTCAGCGGCCGATGGCGAAGCGGGACTGCAGATGATCCTGCGTGAGCGGCCCGACCTAGCGATCGTCGACATCGGGCTGCCGAAACTCGACGGCTATGAGGTGGCCAAGCGGGTCCGCCAAGAGATTCCGGCGTCGGAGTTGCGGCTGGTTGCCTTGACCGGCTATGGGCAAGATTCCGATCACGACCAAGTGATGAGTGCGGGCTTCGACACGCATCTGGTCAAGCCGCTGAATCACACTCGCTTAGAAAAGATTCTCGCCGGAAGGTGATTTCCGGCGGGAATCGAGAATTCAGGCTGCTCGTGAGCAAAGCCTCTTCGCTAGCACATGTAGCTAGAGCTTAGTAGTTGTCGCGGTCACGTCCGCCACCACCACCGCCGCCTCGGTAGCCGCCGCCACCGCCACCGCCTCGGTAACCGCCACCGCCACCGCCGCCGCCACCACTGCGACGCTCTTCACGCGGACGAGCTTCATTCACAGTCAGGGTGCGACCAGACAGCTCGCGGCCGTTCAACGCAGCGATCGCCTCATCGGCGCCGCTGTCCATTTCGACAAACGCAAACCCACGGCTGCGTCCGGTCTCCCGGTCGGAAACGACCGAGGCAGTGGTGACCTCACCAAACTCGCCGAACGTATCGCGCAGATCGTCCGACGTGGTGCTGAAGGAAAGGTTACCCACGTAAATTCTCTTACCCATCTCTGAATCCTCGGGCCCAAAGTTGGACCCATCCCAAAGGTCAAACTCACAGAAGTCGGCCGAAACACTCGGCTCCCTCCCGCCGCTGCGGGATCGGCGACTCTCGAGGATGCGATGCGCACTGCCGAGCCTAGGAGCATTCTGGCGACATCCAAGATGCCGGGGCAAACGCAGTTAGGCTCGAGCAAATCAACCACTCAGAGCCGGTTCAGAAATTCCTGCGAAGACAAAAACGGGGCCAACCAAATCGACGGTTTACAGGCAACCCGGAAAGCCATCGGCGAACAACCGAGACGGCGATGAGTTGAAGGCGATAGCGTTCTCGGAAGTGTCTTTCCCCAGCGAGTAAATGCAACGGTGGCACAAACCACCGCCGGAAGTGTACACCAATCCGCGGGTGGGGGTGATAGAGAAAACCTAAATTTTTTTGCCGGCAAAAAAAGCCGCGCCCCACCCGCCCGCAGCGAGTACTTTGTCGCTGCGAGGCAAGTATCATGATGCCCAGCGCGGGCCGCGTCGGCCGGCGCGGGCTGCGTTGTCCGGCGCGAGCCGCGTTGGCCGGCCGCACCGCCACCGGCGAACGCTCTTGTCCCTGACCGCCTGCTGTTCTCAGTCCATTCGCCCAGTTCCTTCGGAGGATCGCATGTGGCCAACCAGTGAAGGAGATCGAACGCTACGAGGCAGCGAGGCTGTCTTGTTGGCCGCCGCCATCGACACCCTGCTCGGGCCCTTGGTCGACTACCTGGGCAACGATGAGGAATGCGATCAGGAGTCGGTCGCAGCGGTGCTGCAAACCGGCGTCGCGGTGTTCGACGCGTTGCCGATCGCCCAGCGGATCGCCGCCCTGCACCATGCGGCCGAGCATCTGCTGAGCGACAAGCCGTTTCCCGGCGACTGCTTGTCGGCCGCCGATGATGCCACGGTAGCGGCGATCTACAGCGAAGTCCGCGACCAAGTCGAGATTGAGATCGATCTCAGCAAGGATCCCTTGGATGACGAGGGGTTCGCTGGCTCGGCGGAGTTGACGGCGGATTCGGAAAGCGATGCCCGCGCGTCCAATTGCCCACCGCTGCTGAATTGGCGGCGGCTGGTGCACAGTGCCTGCTGTGAAGTCCTCGACGAGGAAGGGCCGTGGGCCGAGGTGACTTCGCTCGCGGAATTGGCGGAGTTGGACATCGACGAGTGGGAGCTGTGGATCGATTGCCTCGCCTCGGCCATTCTCTGGGACCGCGACTTTGAGTTTGCCGATACCTTCATGGACGCCGACCCCGATGCGGCTCGTCGTCGCCGCGCCGCGCTGGGGATTTCCGACGACTACTTTGTTCGCCCCGCACCGGACCCCAGCCCGCGCGAGATCGGCCGGCTGATCAATCAGACCCGGCGGCTGGTCCGCTCTGTGCAGGCCAACGCGGCGCGTACGCCACGCCCGCTTGAAGAAGAACCGCCGTTCTGATCGCTGCTTGCCGCGCCCGACGTCCTGCCGGTTCAGCGGTCGGCGCGATCAGCGGAAGATTTCGGTCAGCTCCGCCGCAAACGGCTCCCAGTGTTCGGCCGCGGCTTCAAAATCGACCCGCATCCAACGGACCGGCGACTCGGGCAGCACGCGCGGCCGATGTTCGGCCAGGCGAGAAATCGGCAATTGTGAACTGCCGCCCATCGCCAGCCGGTCTTCGATCGCAGGCGTGACCAGAAAATCAACCAGCATGGCGGCGGCGACCGGGTGCGGTGCCCCTTTGAGAATCGCCAGCGTGTTGGGGATCCGCAGCGTCCCCGGCTGATCGGGCTGCTGATCCGGATAAACGATGGCCACCGGGCGGCGATCGTCGCGTTCCACCACGGCAGCATCGGTGTCGGTCAGCCCCCAATCGACTTGACCCGCCGCGACCGCCATGGCGACCTGCGTGTTGCTCGGAAGCACCACCGCGTTAGCGGCGACCGCGGTAAACCAATCGCGTGCCTGCTCCTCGCCCTTCAACTGGCGAATGACCGCCGCGTGCGTCGCGGCGGTGCCAAACAGCGGGCTGGCGATCGCGCAGCGACCTTTCCACTTCGGATCCGCCAACTCGTCGACACTGCTCGGATACGCGCTCGGATCGGCCAGCCGCTCGGTGTTGATCAGCAGCACCCGGCCGCGGGCGGCAAATCCGCACCACGAACCATCAGCAGCCTGCATCTCTTTCGGATAGCCAGGCTCGAGCTTCCAGTTGTGAGTTTGCAGCAGCCCCAGTTTCTGTAACCGGATGGTCTGCAGGATCTCGTTGTTCCAAAACACATCGGCGACCGGACGATCGCGGTGGGCAACGATCTGATCGACCAACCCCGCGGTTTGCGCCGACGGGTTGTCAAACTTCACGGCTGGCTGAATCGTGCCGTCGGTGCTGCGATGAAAGGCGCCAAAGATCGGTGCGGAGAATTCTTGGTCCAGCGCCGTGTAGATCACCACTTCGTGCTCGCTGCGCGGGGCACAGCCGACCCCGATCACCGCCAGCCAGAGGCAACTGATCAGCAGCGCTCGCAGGTACCAGGAGGTCGGCTTAGAATGTGCGGATGCAAAAGGCTTCATGGATTGTGACGGGTTTATTCGTGCTCTGGGGAATGGGGGCGCTGGGGATCATCGTCGATCTAGCCCCTGCGGCGCGGGCGCAAAGCAGGGCGGCTGAGTCGCTGTTGACCAAGGACGGTAGGCACATCCGGCTGGTCACCGACTTGCCCGATTCGCCTCAGCTTAACGAATACGTCGCCGCTTTTGATGCCGCCGTTCCCCACTGGGCGGCTTACTGGCAGCTCGACCCGGAGCGGCTGCGGGAGTGGCGCGTGACGGCGTTCCTGATGGACGACAAGCAGACGTTTGTCGCCCGCGGAATGCTGCCGCGCGCGCTGCCGGATTTTCCCAACGGCTACCAGGCCGGCGAGCAGATCTGGGTCGTGAACAAACCGAGCGTCTACTACACGCGTCACCTGCTGTTGCACGAAGGGACGCATGCGGTCACCTGGTGGCTGTTCGGCGGCAGTGGCCCGGCGTGGTATATGGAGGGCACGGCCGAATTGCTCGGGACGCATCGCTGGACCGTTGACCCACGCACCGGCGCCGGCAGGTTGACGCTGGCCAGCATGCCAGCCAATCGCGGCGAAGTACCCGATTGGGGGCGCATCGAGTTGGTCGCGCGCGGTCGGCAACAGCAGCAAGTGCCGACAATCGAGACGGTGATGCGTTACAGCGATACGGCGCACCGCGATGCGGAGCCGTACGCTTGGAGTTGGCTGGCGGTGACGCTGCTGGAGATGTATCCGGAGTATCGCGAGCCGCTGCGGGCCGCAGCGAAAAACGGCAGCGATCGGTCACCGCAGTTCACCCGAGCATTCTATCAGCACTTGCAAGCCCAGTGGCCGGTGCTGGCCGCGCGCTGGCGGCTGTTGACACACGACATCGAGTACGGGTTTGATGCCTCACGGCATCAGGTCGACTTGTCGCCTCGGCCTGGACTCACCGCGGCCGCAGCGCTGTCGATGCGGCTGGATGTGGCGCACGGCTGGCAAGTCGCTCCCTTCAGCTTAGCGGCCGGGCAGCAGGTCGAGGTGTCGGCCGACGGCCGATTCACGATCCGTGACGAGCCGCGGCGGTGGGAATCGGAGGCGGACGGCGTGACCATCGAGTACCATCGCGGCGAGCCGCTGGGCCGACTACTCGCCTGCGTGTTGCCGCTCAAACCGGTCACTGGCCGCTACTTGCCCGAATTGGAGGTGATGGCCATCGGCCACTCCGCCACCGTGACTGCAACCGAAGCGAGCTGGCTGCTGCTGAAGATCAACGAGCCCGCCGCTGCCTTGGCCGATAATCAGGGGCAGTTGGAGTTGCGTTTTTTGGCGCAGCCCTAGCCGAGCAAACTCCAGCCGCAGAGGCTGGCGATCAGGTAGCTCGCCGCGAGGATCGCCCGCCGCAAGGTCTGGCCGGCCGTCGGCCGCACACCCACCCAGGCGGCGGGCAAGCGGATCGCGATCAATTCCCCCACACCGGCTTCGGCGGCCAGCGGCGATGCCGCGTCGGCGGCTCCTCGGCTACCAGAAGCGTCGTCATCCGGCCGCGATGAACCGGAAGCCGGTCCGATCGCTGACGCTGGCCAAACCGAGGCAAACACCAATCCGGCAAGCAGGCCGGCGGCGAGTGAGGCGACAATTCGCCAGCGTTTAATCCACTCCGGCGGACCGGCCGCAGCGATCGTGGGCCGCGGCGGCAGCGGTTGCGCAGCAACGATTGCAACGGGTGCAGGAACGGGCGATCCAACGGTGACATGCGCGGCTTGGGTCACGCCGCTGGCCGCCGATTGCGGCTGAGCAAAGGATGCCTTCGCGGCGGTGACACCGCTGGCCCCAGGTCGCTCGTCGCGGCGCGGTGGGTGGAGCGCATAGAATTGCGCCGTCTCGCGGATCCACTGGTCACGATAATACTGTGCATCCGCCGGTGCGTGTGGCTGGGCCAGCGAGCCGTGCGGGTGCGGCCGCTGGGCCAGCGACATCAGCGCGGCTCCCCCGCCCACCGGCATCAGGTAGATCAGACCGACCAGGGCCACCGCGGCTCCGACGCTCAGTGGCTCATGCCATCGCCCCAGCCAGTGCCAAGCCAGTCGCATCAAAGCAGTCTCCCCGGTAACTCATCTGGGCGTTCACGAATCGCCGCAGTAAAATCAACTTTTCCTTAATTCGGCATTTGCCTCGGTTGCGGGTGAGCATACTTGGGGCGATTGTGCGGGCGGTAGAGCGATGTTTCGCATTAAAATCTGTGGCGTGACGCAGGACCGAGACGTTGATGACGTGGCGGCCGCGGGCGCCGACGCGGTCGGCCTCAATTTCCATCCGCCGAGTATCCGCTTTCTAGAATCGCCGCGTGCCGCCGCGCTAGCCACCCGCGCGACGGCTGCCGGTTTGACGACCGTTGGGGTGTTCGTTGACGCCACGGCCCAGCAGATTCAAACGGTCGTCGATCGGCTCGGATTGGATTATGCGCAGCTTCACGGCGACCAAACCGCCGCCGACGCGAGATGGCTGTCCGATCATGGCTGCCGCGTGATTCGGGTGCTGCGGCTGCCGGTGGGGAAACTCGATCCGCAGTTCATTCGCGATCAGGTCGCTGCTTGGGACGCGGTCGATTGCCCGCTGCTGCTGGACGCCGAAGTCGGCACCGCGGGGGGAGGCATGGGGGCACGATTGGATTGGGACAGCGTCGGTCGCTGGGCACAAACGGAAGGCCGAGCCGTGAACTGGGCCCTTGCTGGAGGGCTGAGTCCGGAAACTGTTCAAGAGGCGATCGCCAGGACTGCGGCCGGCGCGATCGATGTTGCCAGCGGCGTTGAGTCGCCGCGCGGAAAGAAATCGCAGCCACGGATCAAGGCCTTGGTCGCAGCCGCGAAGTCGGCTTGGCAGGCGGCGGGACGCCGCTCCGAGGCGGTTCCCCGGCGGGCGTGAGTTTTCCTGGAAACCAGCGCAATCAACGGCTGCATTTTCTCGATGAATCTCGCTAGAATGCCGTCGCACGTCCGCTGCGTTTGCGGTAATACACCGCCGCGGGTAGGCTACAGACCACCCCGCCGTTCTCTCATTATCTGTGTCGAACCAGGAGACTCTCCCCGTGTCGCAAGTTGCTACTGACCGTCTGCCGTACAAAGTTAAAGACATCTCGTTGGCCGCTTTTGGCCGCCAAGAAATCCGGCTTGCGGAAAACGAGATGCCTGGCCTGATGGCGCTGCGCGCCAAGTACGGCCCGTCCAAGCCGCTGACCGGAGCGCGGATCGCCGGCTGTCTGCACATGACGATCCAGACCGCGGTGCTGATCGAAACGCTGGTCGAACTTGGCGCCGAAGTGACCTGGAGTAGCTGTAACATTTTCAGCACCCAGGATCACGCCGCCGCCGCGATCGCGGAAGCCGGCATTCCGGTTTATGCCTGGAAGGGGATGACCAACGAAGAGTTCGACTGGTGCATCGAGCAAACGTTGCATTTTCCGTCGGGCGAGCCGCTGAACATGATCCTCGACGATGGCGGCGATCTGACCGCTATGGTTCACGAACGGTTCCCCGAACTGCTGACCAACATCCGCGGGATCAGCGAAGAGACGACCGCGGGCATTCACCGCCTGATGATGCTGCACCAGACCGGCAAGCTGAAGGTTCCGGCGATCAACATCAACGACTCGGCGACCAAGAGCAAATTCGACAACCTGTACGGCTGCCGCGAGTCGCTCGCCGACGGGATCAAACGCGCCACCGACATCATGCTCGCCGGCAAAGTCGCTGTCATCTGTGGTTACGGCGACGTCGGCAAGGGCTGTGCCGCCAGCCTGCGGCACTATGGCTGCCGCGTGATCGTCACCGAAATCGACCCGATCAATGCGCTGCAAGCGGCGATGGAAGGGTTTGAAGTCACGACCATGGAAGAGGCCTGCACGCAGGGCAACATCTTCGTCACCACCACCGGCAACCGCGACATCATCCTCGGCCAGCACCTGAGCCAGATGCCCAACGACGCGATTGTCTGCAACATCGGTCACTTCGATACCGAAATCGATATCGCATGGCTGGAAGCGGAAGTCAAAGCTGGCCGCGTCTCCAAGGAATCGATCAAGCCGGCGGAAATCGGTGCCGTCGACCGGTACACCTTCGAGAATGGCCGCTCCGTAATCGTCTTGGCCCAGGGCCGCTTGGTGAATCTCGGCTGCGCCACGGGTCACCCCAGCTTTGTGATGAGCACCTCGTTCACCAACCAGGTGCTGGCGCAACTGGAACTGTGGCAAAAGAGCGAGCAGTTTGAGGTTAAAGTCCACATGCTGCCCAAGCAGCTCGACGAAGAAGTCGCACGGCTGCACCTGGACAAGCTGGGCGTCAAGCTGACCCGTTTGACCCCCGAGCAATCGGCGTACATGAACGTGCCGATCGATGGCCCTTACAAGCCCGATCACTACCGCTACTAATCGGTCCCTGGTGCCGCTTACCAGTACTTTTCAAACCGCACATGGCCGCAGCCAGGATGCTCGGCCGTGAACCCGGCGGCTTGCAACAGCGGCAGCATACCGGGCTGGGTCAGCGGTTGGCCGCCGGGTGGCACGAACCCGATCATCGCCGGATTGCCGCACAAATAGACGTGGGTGTGATCGGGCGACAAGGAATCGCCGGCAAGTGCCGCGAGCTTGCCGCTGACGAACAGATCCTGGATGTACTGCTTGCCAACGTACTGCGGGTGGTTGCGGTCGAGGTTTTCCGGCTCCCGCGTCGTGAGCGACAGGTAGCGGTAATTTCGATACCGGCGCATCAACTCGTCGTGCTCTCTTAGGTAGCCGAGGTCGATCCGCCGCCGTGCGGTGGTCACGTTGATCACCGGTCCGCGATGCCCACGGCTGAGCAACTGGGCGGTCATCGCATTGTGCGGCGCCTCGCCGGTCCCGGTGCTGATCATCAACACCGTGTCGCTGGGCGCGATTCCGGCCAGCGTGTACGTGCCGGTGATTTTGTTGGCCACGTTGATCCGGTCGCCGACACTTAATCCGAACATTCGTGGCGTCAACGCCGGCGGCGGTTGGTCGGAATCATCCGAGCCGCGGACCAAAGCGACATAGAATTCGAGATACGAGAGCGAGTCGCAGGTCACCAAGCGATCGCGCTCGTTGAGCAGCGGGCAGGAGATGCTGTAGGCGCGGCGAACAAGCTTGGTCCAGCGGCTCTCGGGAACGAACTCTTGCTGTGACGGCTGCACGCGCGGTTCCCAGTTGCCCAGCCCGAGCGCGACATATTGCCCAGGCTCAAAGCGTGACAGCGGACGATCCGGTTCGATGCGAATGCGGATCAAGTCCTCGGTTACGTCGATTCGGTGCGTCAGCGTCGCGTTGTACTGCGTGGCCCGCAGTGTTTCGACCGTCTGTTCATCAAGTGACATCACAGCGAAGTTTTCCGGATCACGAAGTCGACGGATGGAAGCCGGCAGGCTACGGACGACCTGAATCATAGCGGCCTAACGGCAGTCAACGAAAGATAGCTTAGGGCAAGTAATCTGCCAACAATTGTTGATCGGCTCCTTGCGACTCCCGCGGTGGATCTTGACTGAAACCGCTGCTGGCGCTGTGCCGGTGGTGTAAACTGGTCGTTACGCGGTCTGCTGCAATTGGTAGCAGACTGAACAAGGGCCAGGTTCGGAGGGGGTGTCCGTTGCAACGCTCATCGTTTGTTCGCCGTTTTCGGATTGCGCTGCTGACCGCAGGTCTAGCTGCATCGAGTGGATGGTCGCCTTCACAGGCGGCTGACGAGTGGACCAACTTGACCGGCACCAGCACCGTTACCGGTGAGATGATCGGGTCGTGGAATGGCCGTGTGCTGCTGCAGCTAGAGGGCGGCCGGCGGGTTTCGGTGCGGCTAGAAGACCTCCGCGCCGACAGCCGTATCCTGGCGGAAAAACGGCTCGTCGAGATTCGGCAGCGACTCCAACAGCGGCGTCAAGAAATCTCACAAGCGGCTCAAGCAGCCGAAGCGCCGGCTCCACCCGATGCGGGCGAACTGCCACCGGCGCCGAGTTACACCGTGCCGCCGCCGGGTGCCGATCTGCGGACGACGCTGGTTGCGATCCGCGATCAGACGCTCGCCGGGCATTTGCGGGTGTTCTACGATACGCTGCCGGCCAGTCATCAACAGCAGACCAGCGAACTGGTGGCGCTGGGGCTGGCCAAGCTCAACACCGCTTCGTTTGAATCGGTACGATCGACCATTCACGGCCTGGCTGAGTTAATCGTCACCCGGCAACGGTGGTTGCTGAGCCATCCGCGGCTGGCTCAGCTTCCTGCGGAGCAACAACAGGGTTTAATCGCCACGGCGGGATTCCTTCGCGCACTGACCAGCGACGAGGTGCTGAGTTTGGCGAGCCTCCGCTCGCGCACACTCGCCGAGTCGGTTGCGCTGATCGACGACGCGGTGTCACCACATCTGTATCGGCTCGCCGGCGACCCGTCGGCTGGGGCGAGCACGTTCCAGCCTGATTTTGAAGTCGAAGCCGGCGGCGAAGGGGCCATGATTGCCAAAGTTGTCGTTCCGCTGGCAGGCCCCATCATGGCGTTGAATTTTAAACCCGTTGAAGGCCGCTGGGTCCTGGCTTCCGCTCCTCAGGCCACCGGCGCACCGGCCCCCAGTACCCCAGCTCCTGCTACTTCCGCGGCTGCCGATGATTGGCAACAAGCTCGCGAGTCGTTGGCGTCGCTGCCCGATGAGTCGCTGCGGTTGCCGCCGCCGGCCGAATTGATGCTGCAGCAGTTCACCGCCGCGATTGCGCCACTTCAGCAGGCCAGTACGCAGCATGAGTTTCATCGGGCGCTAGACGAACTGCTGCCCCAGCTCGCGGCCGTCGTCAACCAAATCTCTGGCTTCCAACTGCCACGAACGCCGGGCTCGGCAGGTTCGTACGATCCGTCGAATCTCTATGACAGCGAGACGTCCTACGATCCAACGCTCAGCGGTTCAGCGGAAAGCATGCCGTAGTCGCCAATCGATAGTGTCGCCGATCGCCAGTGTCGCCGATCGCTCCGCCGATCGGAGTTCTGCGTTCAGTACGACCGGCGGAGCGGTCGTCCACCTTAGTCGCCGATCGGAGTTCTGCGTTCAGTACGACCGGCGGAGCGGTCGTCCACCTTAGTCGCCGATCGGAGTTCTGCGCTCAGTACGACCGGCGGAGCGGTCGTCCACCTTGGTCGCCGATCGGAGTTCTGCGTTCAGTACGACCGGCGGAGCGGTCGTCCACCTTGGTCGCCGATCGGAGTGCTGCGCTCAGTACGACCGGCGGAGCGGTCGTCCACCTTGGTCGCCGATCGGAGTTCTGCGCTCAGTACGACCGGCGGAGCGGTCGTCCACCTTGGTCGCCGATCGGAGTGCTGCGTTCAGTACGACCGGCGGAGCGGTCGTCCACCTTGGGGTCATCCACATGAGCGATCAGCCCGGCAATGATCCGCATTACCGCGCGTGCAGCGGCCGCTTGCTGTCGGGCTGCGTGACCCGACCGAGGATGTCTTGCAAAATCACCTGCTCCAACGACTCATCGCGGCCCAGGGGAATCCAGCCCAAGGTAATCGGCCCGTGCGTCCGATCGTCGTCCCGACGTGAAACCGTATTGTCGCGGCTGGTGATGGCCGTCCCGTCGGTGGCGTCCAAGCTGCGATCGGTGTGTTCCAGCTCCTTCTGGACAACCACTTCGACTTCATATCCCGCCCCGACCGGCCGTACAAACACCAGCGCACGGCGGCGAATCGACTGCAACGTACTTTGCAGTCGCTCGAACCCAGCGGTACTGTCTTTGCGCCAGGGTTCCGCTAACGACGCTCCGATTCGGTACGACGTCTCCAGCCGGCCTTCGAGGATCATGTTGCCGCGGTTCTGAACCGGCTGCTCACTGCGAATGCGAAAGTAATCATCCACCACATCGACGACCTGCAGCCAGACGAACAGATCTTCGGCAGGCGGCAGGGTCAGCGGATTAGGAACGTAATATTGCGGCGGCTGCGAGTGGAAGCGGTACAGTAGGCTGCCGCAGCCGGTCAGCGACAGCAGCACGACGCACACCAGCGGCCAAGTGAACACACCGCGCTGGGCCGGCCGAGTCCGCAAACACGGTAGCCAACCCAGTCGTTGCGGCGGCGGACCGAGAGCCTGCGGATCGCCTTGCCGGTGGTCTTCCGGCGGTGATCCTATCGGCGCAAATCGGCTCTGGGACGCTCTGGACAACGGCAGGTCGGTCGGTTCGAAGGAGAAAACAGGAATGGCCAGCGACGACGCGCGTGTCGCAGTTCGCGCCATCACGACCTTCTCAAATGTCTTGCCGAAGCTGCAAGGGATCTTTTGCGCACTTGAGCCGAGCGGTCGCCTAGCAAGTCACGCCGGATTGGCTGCATCCTGCCGCCGCAAATACTCCTTGGCCGAATCCGCCATCGTCACCAAAGCGGCTCCCATCATGATGGCATCCTTCACAACCAGCCTCCCTCGACCGCTCAGATAAGGAAAACCGTGCTCGGCATCGCCTAGATTCGGCACCCAGCATTCCGGCGTGGTGATGAGGAAAGACAGCGTGACGAACGACATGACAAACACCAAAAAGCTGCCCAGCGCGGCCGCTTGAGGCAACCACGGATGGAGACACAGCAACAACCCGTAAAGCACGATCACCGTCCCCAAGCCAGAGGCAAACAGATAAGTTCCATTCGCTTCATGCCATGAGCGATTCTCAGGAATCAATGCCCCCTCGGGGTTCATGTGTGGCTTATAATTCTCCGGGTCGGACAAAAGAAAGCTCATCAATGGGCTATTGGCGACAAATGGAACAATGCCATCGGCTTCATAAGGAAACGCTTTCAAGCCACCGATCCACACCAGGACAATAATTAAACCCACCCGGGTCACCGTCACACCGGCTTTGTCCAAACTTGCCGCCATCTCGAATAGTTTTCGCACGCTGATCCTTCCTCACTTGCAGGAGACCGAACCAACTTACGGCTCAGTCGAGTTTATATGGGATTCCTGCAGCGGATTATCGGCAGCGTTAGCGGAGCCGAGAATGGACGGATGCGACGAAAACATGGACAAATTGCTCCCGCCGCGAATCTCGGTCTCGAACTCACGAAAGAACGTGGGCGAGTAGCCCGTCCCTTTCTTGAAAAAACGACTGAAATACAGTTCGTCGCTATATCCCACCTCATGCGCGATCTCTTTGACCGGCCGGAGCGTGTGCAATAGCTGCCATTTTGCGTGTGTCAAGATGCGGCCGCGAATCAACTCGGTCGGCGTGGTTCCCAGGTTTTCCCGCACGATACGGCCCAGCGTCTTGGGAGTGAGATGGAGCAGCCGGGCGTAGTCTGCCGGCCCGTGCAGACGGCAGTAATGTTCCTCGATCAGTTGGCGAAACTCGACGATCACCGGATGACGCGGATCGCCCCCAGTAGTTGGACGGGCCTGAGGTACTGCGGATTTGCAACGGGTGGCCAGGATCAGCAGCACCTTCAAGTGAGCGAGCATCATCTCGTGGAAACCCAACCCACACTGCTGTTGCTCGGTGCGCACCCGGTCGAGCAGTTCCGCGACTTCGCTACAGGTTGGCTCATCCAAGGCAACTGCCGGAACTCCGGCGGGATCATTGAACAGGATGCCGCTGCAACCGGCCTCGGCGTGAAAGGTTTCGACACACAGGAAGTTAGCATGGAACTGCAGCACTTCCCCCACAACCGGTGAATCAGGAACCAATCGAATCTGTTGATAGGGCACAAAAAACAGCAAGCAGCCCGGACCGAAGGTAAACCGCGCAGCGTCCGCCCAAAAAAATCCACTTCCCGAGTGAATCAAGTACACCGAAAAATAGTTGGTCCGCGGCGGCTGGCTCGGCTCACTGTCCAATCGCAGTCGATTGACACAGATGACTTGGCCCCCGCAGCGCGGGTCGTAGAGGCTTCCTGTTGGATGTTTTCGAGGCATGGGTTGCTAAAGGGTTTGGCTGGAGCGAGCGCTGAGAGTCGATCCGGCCTGCAGCGGCCCGTCAGCGGTTCAGGTGGCAGGATCGCCAGCGCAGCGGGCGTGCAGTCGGTAAACGCGTGATGATGTACAGGCCGCAGCCAGCGGCCAACCCGATCACCGCTTTGACGACCAGCGGTAGTGTACCGAACCACAGTGTCGTCCCCACCAGCAACAGGACCATCGTGCATGCTATGACACGGACCCGTGGACGCACCCCCTGCTGGTGATGCCAGTCGCGGAGCGGCCCGCCGACAACCGGCCAAGCCATTGCTTTGGCATGCAGCGACGGAGAAACACGGATCAAAAAGTGGCACATCAACAATAAAAACGGCGTCGTCGGGAGTCCCGGCAGGACAACGCCGAGCATTGCTAGCGCAAAGAAGAATCCGGCTAATCCCCAGTCAACGATCGGCCTGATGCTTCCAGCCGGTGCGACAGCGACCGGCTTGCCACCGTGTTCCAGTGGCCCTGCTAGCCGAACAAGCTCGCCACCAGTCATCACGCCTCGCCTCATCATCCGCCTCTTCCCCCTGTCCGCGGCCAGCTCAACCCTGGCACCAGCGGGCCCTGATCACCGCCCGCTCACCAACCGCAGGCACCGCACAAAATCTACACCTCAACGTACAGAATAGACCTTAGCCGAGCGTCTGTCCAGTCCGCGGCATCCCCCGGGTTCAGAAAGAGCCAGCAGCAGCAGCGCGAGTAGCAGGGGCTCAGCGCGGTGAGTCCGCGGCGGTCCAAGCACGAAAAAACCCCGGAAAACGCGAGGTTTTCCGGGGTTTTATGCAGGGTGGATGAGGGGACTCGAACCCCCGACATTCGGAACCACAATCCGACGCTCTAACCAACTGAGCTACACCCACCGTGTCTGGACGCAATTTAGCTTCAGCAACCAAGAGGGTCAACGGCTGACGGGCTGACTTCTGGTTTAGGAAGCGATTAGGATTGGATCGGTTCGCGCCGCGGCGGAAGAAGAGTCTTTTTTTCGCTCCACCGGGGCTTGGCCTCCGGCGCACACTGGAGGATTCTTGAGCCACCGTCCACCCCTGTCGTGTTCTCCAAAACGGATTGATTAGCTTGGCCAGAATCAGACCCGGCGACCGGAAGCGTGCCGCCAACTCCTCGGGATCGTCCCCTGCCGCCGCGGCGGCTGAGATGCAGCCGATTGAGTTGCGGCTGCCGGAACCACCCTCCCCACGCGCGGCCGCGGCGATCACCACGGCGATCATGCTGCACAGCGCCCTGATCGTGCTGGCGTATCTCGCGGTCGTCAGGCCGTCGGGAGTTCAAGGGCGGGTGCTGGCCGGTTTTGCCCCGTACCTGGCGACCTTGCATCTGGCTCCCGAGCCCAATGCGGTCGACGCCGCAACGGCCGAGGGCGTCTCGTTCTTCCTGGCCCGCGGTGATCGCAACGAACAAGTCCATCGACTGCAGTTCAAATCGACCTCGGACCGCGGCGAAGCAGGCTGGGTCGATGCCGAGTTTAGCGGTGCCGCAGGCAGCGGCCGGCAGCGACGCCAACAGCGATTTCTCACCACGGTCGCCAATCTCGGCCAAGGTGATCAAAACGCATTGGCCGCTCGGCTGTTGCTGCCACTGATCGCGTCGTCCCCCGACGCGCAGATGGTCCGGGTGGTCCGCGTGCCCAACATCATGACCAATGTGGTCCAGGACGCGGAACCGGCGCCTTACACGGCCGTCATCTTGAGAGATCAGGCAACGGTGCGACTGGTTCGCGTTCCGGCGCCGCGGCTCGGATCGGCAGCCACGGGGCAGGAGGCACCACAGGAATGAATCACTCAGCACAAGCCCACGGCGCCGCGACCGCCGGCTGGACACGATTTTGGTTTTGTACCGCCGCTGCGCCGGAGCCGCTGCGCGTCGTCCGGATCGGCATGGCGGCGATGGCAGTTTGGTTTTTTGCGTCGCACTGGGCGGATATCGGTCTGTGGTTGGCAGGCGACGGGATCTTGGCCAGTGAATCGCTGGCCCGTTTTTTGAGCGACGCGGGACTCGGCGACCTGGTCCGCTGGCGGCTCTCGCCGCTGTACTGGATCGATTCCGCGGCGCTGCTGCGCGGTTACTTGATCGTCGGGATGGCGTTGGCGGTTGCCAGCGCGATCGTCCGCCAGAGCCGGGCAGTGCAGATCGGACTATGGTTGGCGGTCCTCTGGCTGGCCAATCGCAGCCTGATGCTGGCCGGCTTGGAAGAATTAGTGCTGGTGTTCGGGCTCGGCTATTTGGCGATCGCGCCTGCGGATGACGCGGCTCACTGGAGCGGCTCGCTGGCGTTGCGATTGCTGCAGCTCCACGTCTCATTCCTGATCGCCGTCACCGGACTGACGATGCTGTCGTCACTGATTTGGTGGGACGGCAGCGGGGTGATGGCGGTGGTCGCTCCGGTCGAAAACCGTTACATCGACTGGGTTGACCGGTTGGGGACGCCGTGGGTGCATGAGCTGCTGACGCATGCGATTGTGATCGTGGCGATTGTTGCCCCGGTGCTGCTGTGGATTGCAGGGACACGACGGGCTGCGTGTGTGGCGGCGACGCTGTGGTGCGTGGTACTTGCGCTGCTGAGCAGTCAACTGTTGTACTTCGCCAGCCTTGCGGTGCTGCTGCAGGTGTTTTGGAAGCATGAGCCACGGCCCGCTGCCGCAACGGCGGCTCTGGAGGAGAACCGCGCGAGACGCTGAATAAAAAAATCTTTGCCAATCGAGCGGTTTTTTGCACGGAATCAGCCGCAGGATGTCACTCATAACCGGTAGAGCGATCGCGAGGTTCGCGACTGGCCCCATTTCTCTTTGGTTGTAAATCTGTGATGCGATTGACCTTACGCACTCTGTTGGCACACCTCGACCGGACACTCGATCCCGATGACGATGCGGCGATTGCAGCCAAACTGCGGGAGAGCGATTTTGCATCGCGATTGGTCGAGCGTGTCCGGGCGTGTTTGCAAAGTGACGCTTTGGAATCGCCGGCACCGCTGGCGAGCGGAACGGCGGACGATGCCAACCGCATCGGTGAGTATCTCGACAGCGTGCTGGCGTCCGAGCAGGTCGCCGAGGTGGAGCGGATTTGCCTGGAGTCCGATGCGCACTTGGCCGAAGTCGCAGCCTGTCACCAGGTCTTGACGCTGGTGCTAGCTAAACCGGCGGAGATTCCGGTCGCGCTCCGCAATCGGCTGTATGAACTGGGGCAGGAGCCGGCGACCGATCTGAACACGACTCATGGCGCGGGTGCACCGGTGGTCGAGACTGCAGCGAGAGAAACGCGGGTTCCGCCGGTAGGAGCGGTAGCCGCTAAGTCCGTCGCTGCGCCACCCGTGATTACACCGGTCGGACCGGATGACTCGGGTGTTTCCGACGCACCGACCCGGTTGAAAGAAGAGATCGCCGCTGCCTCAGTGGCGGCGCGGGCTAAGCCCGTGTCGGCTGGATCGAAACGGTTGTCACGCTCCGATCTGTCTGACTATTCCGGGCGTCCGTCGCGGGTGATGCCGTGGCTGGTCAGCCTGGCGTTGATCGCTGCGTTTCTGTTTGTTGCCAGCCAAGCCTTCGCTCCGCTGTTGCAGCGTCGTGCGGCCGAGGACGATCAGGCACTGACGCTCAACGACGCCTACACCCCGGCTGAGGCAAAGACCGAGGACGAGCCTGCGGACACGGCGGCGAACGATCCCAACCTGGCCGATCCGCCGCGTGTGCCAGCGGCACCGCGTGATGCCGCTGCGACGGGACCAGATAACGGCGCCACTCCAGCGTCCCCGCCGCCCGCGCCGAGTTCAAGTCCGGGCCCCGTGCCGCCGCTGCCGCAGCCGCCACCGCTGACAGCCTCCACACCGCCGGGGAGCGAGCCGAATACCGCCGCCCTGCCGGTAGTGGAAGAAGTCGAGGTTACGGACGCGGCACCCGCGACCGCCCCGCCAAGCGACTCCTCGGCAGCAACTCCCCCAGCGCCCGCGTCCGACACACCACCGGCTCTGGCCGATGTCGCTCCGCCGGTAGCACCGGATGCTCCTCCGCCGGCGGACACAGGCGACGGACGCGCCGGAGTCGACCCGATCATGATCACCAGCGAAGAATCGCTGTTGCTGATTCACGATCCTGACTCAGAAACGTGGGTGCTGGGCAAGAACGGCGAGGTGGTTCAACCGGGCAGCGAGCTGATTTGCCCGCCGCTGTACCGCGACCGGTTGTCGATCCATGGTGAAGTCGAGCTGACCATGATCGGTCCGGCGCGAGCGGTGCTGCGGCCCTCGGCGGATAAAACTGCCGAATTGGTGCTGACCTATGGCCGCTTTTTGGTGGCGGGCGTGGGCGAGGAGCAGCGCCAGATCAGTGTCCGCTTTGGCGACACCGATAGCGTGCTGACGCTGCCGGCGGCCGAGCACGTCGCGGCGATCGAAGTCCGGGCGCTGCGGCCACCGGGTATGAACCCCGAAGACGAATCGGCGACGCAACGCTTTCTGCAGGTTTGGGCAGCCGAAGGGATGCCGCAGTGGCGGTCGGGCAATCGCCCGGAAGTGACACTCGAAACCGGCCAGTTGCTCACGCTGGGAAGCGGCAACCAAGTCTCGCTGACCGATGCCCGCTCGACCCCCGAATGGATTACGGAACCGGTCGAAGCGGTCGCCTCGATCGAGTCATCCGCTCGCAAGGGGCTGCTCGAACTGGTCCGTAGCAACGAAGCCATCGAGTTGTCACTCCGCGAAGCGATGGATTTCCGCCGCGCTGAAGTCGGAGCCCTGGCGGCACAGACGCTGTTGTTGCTAGGCCGGCACGATGTCTATTTCGGCGCCGAAGGGGTGTTCAACCAAGTCCGCCAGCGCACCTATTGGCCCGCCCACTTCAACGCGATGCTCGATGCGATCAATCGCGGGCCGGAAACCGCGGCCGCAGTGCGGGCATCCATCGAGCAGATGGACGCGCCCCAGGCCACGGAGATCTATCGCTTGCTCTGGCTACGATCGGATAGCCAGTTGGCGGCCGGTGGTGACGCCGCGCTGGTGCAGGCCCTGGACAGCTCGAACATGACAATCCGTGTGTTGGCGTCGGAAAACTTGCGCCACATCACTGGGACGACGTTGCTTTACAAACCCGAAGTCGAGATGCCGTCACGGCGCGCCAGCGATATCAAGAAATGGGAAACTCGACTGCGACGGGGCGAAATCCGCTGGACGGCCCAGACCGTTGACGAGGAACCCGCGGTCGACGACGGGCAGATTTAAAAGGCCGACCGCATCATTCCCCGCGTTTAGGTCCGTAGAACTTGGTGATGTCGATACCCATTCGGTTCTCTTGCTCGATCAGTTGCAACCGCTGCTCCAATCGCTCGATCTTCCGCAGCATCTGCGGAATGATCTCACGGGTGTGATCGACCGGGACGACACGCGGTACGGCGGGATAGCCGAGATGCCGCTGCAGGGCCCCAAATAGATACAGCGGGTCGCGGCGGCGGCTGGCAAACGCGATCCGGCCCTCGTGCTGGCCGAAGATAAACGGCCCGCGGTGCTCGGTCGGCTCGCCGGCGGCAAGCAGTTTCTGCTTGTAGTCGTCGCTGTGCAAAAATAGGAAGTCGGCGAAATCAATCAGCCCGATTTCTCGCCGCAGCCGCAGTATCCAGCCCTTCCAGAGCTCATCGTAGGCCGGGTCGGCGGCGATCGCGGTCAATCCTGGATCATACCGCAAGCGATTGCGACAGATCGCTTCGAACTGAAAGAAGAACATGCCTTCGCATGAACCGCCATCGGCGCGGTATTGCGCTTCGGCCTGCAGGATTTTCAGCGCCACCCGCATGTCGAACTTCCCTTCTTCGCGTTCCGCCTCGGCGATCAGGTAAGTCTGAAACGGCGTGAAATAATGGTTCAGGCGGGCCATCGCCGGAGCCATCACGCCCAAATGCTTCAGTTCCGTGAGCATAAAATCGATCGCCAGCGGCAACCGCGTGTTGGCCGCGATCTCAAAATGCACCTGCTCGAGCAATTCCTGGATCGGCACCTCGAGGACAATCCGGTTTTCAAGCAGACCATAGAAATACGCCTGCTCGACGTACTCGGAGCGATCCAGCGGGTGATGCGCGGTTGAAGCCATCGTCTGAGAAACTTTCAGAAGTGGTGAGAAACGTTCAAAAATTGTTCAACCGACTTACAACGTCTTGTAAGAAATGGAAAACCGCAACCCCCAGGAAATTGCTTCTCAAAAATCGAGAATCGACTTAAACCAATACTTATCAAAGGGTTGCAACTCAATTCCGAACTGGCCGCCCGCTTTCGGCACGGCCGCTGCATAAGTCCTGTTTCGTTCTCGCCGGCTGCCACACGCAGACGGCGGGGACCAGGAAGGAAACGGAACCTCATCTTATCAGTGCCACACCGGCGAAATGGAGATTGCCATGCTCGTTCTCACTCGTAAACTCGACGAAGCGATTCAGATCGGCGACGACATCAAGATCACGATCCTCCGCGTCAAGGGCAACACGGTCCGCATTGGGATCGAAGCTCCACGTGAAGTTCGGGTCGTGCGCGACGAACTCGACCGCGATGAAGCTCAATCCGCCGCGGGGCATGCCGCCGCGTCACCTGCGGTTGTCAGCGCCGCGGAACCGGCGGCCAACTCAGCCCGCAGCAGCGAAGTGACGGCGACGGTCGCTCGCATGGAGCAGTTTGAACTGGTCGGCAGCGAAAGCCGGCTGGTCTGTGAAGCCGATGAACATGACGCGGTGGTGACCACGATCGTCGATTCGCCCGAGCCGAGTTCATCGCGATTGTTCGTCGGCAAAGTCCGGGTCAACACGGCCAAGAACCGGATCAGCGAGCATGAGCAGCGTGATCAGGCGGCGCCGTTGCGCGCGTTCCTCCGCACCGGAACGAAACTCCAGATCGCCGGTTGAGCCGATCCGCCGCCGCCCTGCGCAATACGGGCGGCGGATGGAGACCAACAGGAAAAACTCCCAGAGCACTGCGGCCATCACGCAGGGAATGCGTTCGATGACCGTCCCGCTCGCTGAGTTACGGCATCTCTGCGGCAAGTTTGCCGTCAGCGATCACCCAGCTTCGCAGCACCCCGTTTTGACCACCAGAAAGCACATGCGTGCCATCCGGAGTCACCGTCAATGAAAACAAAAAGTCACCCGCGGCACTGAACGACCGGATTGCCGAACCATTCTCTGCATTGTGCAGTCGGACATGTCCATCGGCACCGGCCGTGAGCAATTCTGAGGAATCTTTGACAAACCGCAACGCAGTCGCCTCTTTGGGCATTCCCCCAATCGTCCGCTTCTGCTCGCCGGTCTCGGTATTCCATACCTTCACGCTCTGATCGGCACCGGCTGATGCGAGCGTCACCGCGTCCTGATGCCAGGCGACCGCCAACACATGATGGGTGTGCCCTTCGAGCGAACGAATCACGCCGCCATCGGTCAAGTTCAACAGTCGAATCACTTTGTCGGCCGCCGAAGATGCGAGTTGGCGTCCATCAGGTGAAAATCTGACACTCAGCACCGTGTCGCTATGTACATCGGCAAACTCACGCACCAATTGCCCACTGGCGGTCGCGAAAATCTGCAGTTGGCCTGCACGGCTTGCTGGCCCGCTGCCCACGGCGATCAGCCCCCGCGTCGGATGAAAGTCGATGGCGGTCACGCGGTCGCTGATCGGCGAGTCTGCGAGTGATCCGATCGTTCGCTCTAACGTCCACTGCGGATGCAGTTGCCAGGCGTGCGGCGTTCCTGCCCCCAGTGCGACCAGATTCCCATCGTCGATGAAGTGCAGTTGCCCGTCGCCGGCAAAATACCGTGCAGCAGGAGCATTGAACACAATTCGAGCAACAGTTTCTTCGCCGAAGTAGACGCGGATCGTTCCGTCGCGATGCGCCGTTGCCAGCGTTTGGCCTTGCGGCGCGAATGCCACTGAGGCCACCGCCGCATGCTCGGCGAACCGCTGCTGGTACTGTTGCAGCGCCATTTCCAGCGCCTTGCCGCGGCCGGTTGCTCGTGCAGTCTGCCCGTCGTGATCAGCGATCGCTTGGACCAGTCGCTGACGACCTTCGGTGAGCCCGTCGAGCGCCGATTGCAGCTTGGCTAGTTCCACATCACCTTTGGTTTTGGCTTCCTGAGCGGCGGTCACCGCCTTCTTTTGCGCGTCGAGTCCTTCGGCGAGTTTGGTTGCTTCGGCCCGCGCCGCTTCGAGCTGCGTGTTCAATTCCGCCAGCATCGCTTCGGGGCTCTTTTCCGGCGCTGCTTCGGCGTCCCCTGTGTCGGCGTCTGTTGGTTGGGCGTCCCCTTCAGCCGCAGCGGCCTGCTCGCCGCCGCTCTCAGCCGCAGCTTCGGCCACGGCAGCCGTTTCGGCCGCAGCAGCAGCTTCGGCAGCGGCAGCTTCGGCAGCAGCGGTCGCTTCGGCAGCCGCAGCCGCTTCGGCAGCAGCGGCGACCGCGGCGTTGTGCTGAGCGATCTGCTGTTCCAGTTCGGTGGCGCGCTGCTTGGCGGCTGCGATCAGCATTTCGGTGGAGCTGACCGCTGCGGTCGCCTCGGCGACTTTTTTCGTCTGCTCGGCGACGGTTTCGGCGGCCTTGTCGCGAGCTTCCTTCGCCTTGGCGATCGCTTCATCTTCCGCCGTCAACCGTTTTTGCAGTTCGTCGTGCTGTGCCTTGAGCCGCTCCAATTGGCCCTGCTGGCGTTTGAGGTCGCGCTCGAATTGTTCGGCTTGCCGGAGACGCCGCGGATCGCCGCGCAGGCTGCGAACAAGCTCCCCGCTCTGTGGATTCCAGATTTGAATCTGGCCATCGCGTCTGGCGATCACGAGCTGTTGCCCGGCGGGATCGGCAGCGAGTTGCTCGGCCCGAGCCGCTGGCTGCAACGTTTTGCTGACGGCGCCGCTGGTGGTGTCGATCAGCAGTACCGCCCCGGCTTCGGTCGCCACGGCCAACTGCACCGCTTCGCCGGAGGAGATCCAGGCCACCGCGAGCGCGTCCTCGACCGGCTGCAGCGCTTCGAGCGGCAGTGGCTCGATGGCAGCGGTCTCTGCGTCCGAAACCTGGTAGACGCTGACGCGGCGCTGGATGTCCAAGGCCGCCGCCAGTTGTCCGTTGTTTGCAACGGCCATTCGCATCACGGGTTGAGGGTGTGAGACCTCGCTGATTTTTTCGCCGGCGGCACTGTCCCACAGCACGATCCGACCGCTGCGATCACCGCTGAGGATTCGCTCGCCCGAAGACGAGAAGGCGAGGCCAGCGACCGAATCGGCATGCCCACTGAGCACCGCCACCCGCTGGTTCGACTCACGATTCCAGATCTCGATATCGCCAATCGCGGAGACCGCGGCGATGCGACCGCCATCAGCGCTGCGGGCAACCGGGCCGCTGGCGCCGGCCCACGGCGTGTCTTCGAGCGGCAGTGGTGGATACTGTTTGGTCCACAGTTTAACGGTCCGGTAACCGCCGGTGGCGAGCTTCTCTCCGTCAGGCGAAAATGCCAGCGACTGCACCAGATCGATGTCGGCAGCGCTGGCGCCCGCCGCAGCCGGCAAGCCGGGGTCGACCAGTTGGCCGACCAGCTCATGAGAACGCCAATCGTGGATCACGACCTGATTGCCGCGGCTGCTGGCGACGAACTGGCCATCCGACGAAACGTCGACTGCGTAAATCGGCCGCAACGACGGTGCGATCGGCTGCCACTGAAGTTGATCCTTCGCCATCTCCGCACTTGCGGTCGCCCCCTGCTCGATCCACAACCGGATCAGCCCGAGTTCCTCAGGCGTCAGCGGCTGAGCGCCGGCCGCATTGTCCTCGGGCGGCATCAGCGGTTCTTCCTCGCCTGTGGCGCGACTTAGCAGCAGACTCGCCGCGGCATCGCCGGCCACGACCGCTGGACCGCTATCTCCACCGGCGAGCATTTTCTCAGGCGTTTCAAGGTTCAAGCCGCCTTCAGCGAGCCTTTCATGATGGCAGGCAACACAACTGCGTCGCAGCAGCGGCATGATCTCCTTGTGAAAATCGACCGGCTCGGTGCGGTCCAGTTCAGCGACCGGAATCGGCAACTCCACCGCCGCGGCGATCGGCAAATCAGAGCCTGGCAACAAAGGGACAACAATCAAAAGCAAGGCGGCCAGCGACAGGCGGGGCAGGATCTGCATCATGGCGAATCGGTTAACTCGATGGTGGCCGTGGTGGTCGGTAGGAAAACGGTCAAGTCGCGCGGCTCCGCCTGCGCGGTCGGCTTGAAGTTGACTTTGGTCTCGCCTTGCAGCCAGATCGAGTAACTTCCCGGTTTGGCATCCGCGGCGACGTTCAGTTGGAGGTTGCCCGTGGACTGATCCGCTGGAACCGTGACCTCCGCAGCGGTCACTCCCGGCGGCAGGTTGCGGGGCCGCAGGACGACCGGTGAGCCACCGCCTTCACGGCGAACCAGTGTAATCGGCAGCGAGACGCTTGTGCCGAGTTTCGTCGTTGCCGGCGGCTCGCCACCAAGGCGAATCGACAGCGGCGTGAGTGGTTGCTCGCTGACCGAGAGCATCAGTTTAGTTGCCACACGCGTGCGGATCACATCGCGTTGTTCGCCCGTGCCCCAAATCGCCGTGGCGGCGGTGGCTGCGCGGCTAGGCGAGTGCTCGCCAGCGTTCCAGCGGCCGACCACTTCGACTGCCCCGGTCCAGTTGGCCGCGTCTTCGCTGGCGATCACCGTCAACACCGCTTCGCTCTGATTGGCGGCGATGGTAACCGGCGGGCACGACAAACCGGCAGGCAACTCCGGAATCGAGAGCTCGATGGGGCCAGCAAATCCATCGCGGCGGACCGCCAGCACGCGGATCGGCTGTGCATCGCCGCGCAGCAACCGACAACCACGCGGGCGGGTTTGCGCCGCATCGCTGTGCGGATACGGCAACATCGCCACCAGCCGCACGTCGGCCGCCGGCTCGCGGAGCAGCAAGCGGTACCGCGGCTGGTCGGCAAGGGTTTGTCCCGTATCGAGATTGCGCACTCGAATGCGGTAGGTCGCTGTCGCCGGCGCCGTGAACAGCACACTGGGATCTTTGCTGCGCAGTCGCATCGCGCCGTCGCCGATGGCCGGCGGATCATCCTCGCTGGCCACCGGATGCCACACAATTTGACCATCGGCAGCGGTTTCCTGTCGCTCGACCGTCAGCCGCGGGTCGGTCGGCTGGCCAAGCCGCTGGGAAGCGACTTCGATGCTCAGTTGCTGGCCCGCGTCGGCGGTGAAGTGGTAGCCGTGTTCGCGTGAGTTCGCCTGAAACCGCGACTCGATCGCACAGGGAGGGGCAAGTTCGATCGGCGTCAGGCCGCCGACAACCGGTTGTAGCACCTGCTCAGGTTCGCTCAGGCTGATCGCTTCCAGCCCATCGCCAGCGGGCAACATTCCATTTGCCACGGATGTGGTCAGCGGTTCGCCACTGGCATCATTGGACTCGATTCGCAGCGCATAAAAATAGCGCTCACCGCCGCGGTACAAGAAGTCGTGTACGGCGAGAGTGAACTCGCCGGTTTGTCCGGCCGGGAGGATGACGCTTGGAGGATCGACGCCATCGGCCCCGCGTGCCGTTTGCAACGTCTGACCATCGGGTCCGATCAACTTGAGTTGTCCGATCATCCGCGAATCGAGGCGTTGGGCATCGAGACTCACCCGCCGCGGCGACTTGGCCGAGCCGCTCAGCCGGAAATAATCGATGCGTGCCGGCGTCGCTCGGAGATGGACCACCAGCGACTGCTCCGGCTGGGCGTCCACATCGAGCGCTGTCGGCTGACTTTCCGTTTGGCTCACCGCTGGCGGTGCGATGACCGGATGCCGTGAGACCGAGAACACCCGCGGGTTGCTGACGCCATAGGCGCCTACCGCCCAAACCTCATATCGCCCTGGCTCAACGTCGGCGGGGATCGTGACCTGAAACGGTCCCGGCTGCGTTTCCTGGGTGTCCCGGTGGGCGACGATCCGCGGATCAGAGAAGATCAACTGGCTGACGGCATCGAGATTTTCTCCAGCCACAACTTTCATTTCGAACGTCGTGCCGACCTGGCCGACGGGCGGCGAGACCGCAGCCAGCTCGATCACCGGAAATTGCGCCGCGGCGACATCGGCCACTGTGATCGCGGCGACCAAGGCGAGACCGGCCAGACCCTGCAGCGGCAGCCGGCGCCAGAGTCGGCGGTTGGATCGAGACGGGAGTGGAAGAGACACGCGGAACTCGGGCGAGTGGTGGGAACCGGACGCTAACGCGTTGCGGCTGATAGAATTTTGCGAAATTTCATGTCCTGTGTTGCTTAGTGGTTGAACAAGAACTCTTTGGAGTTGATCAACGACCACACGACATCTTCCATCGCCGCGCGTCGATCCGTTTTGCCTTGCAAATGCTCCCGCACCGCCTGCCGCTCCGCTTCGCTGGGCAACCGCGCAAAGGCGAGTTGGTACAGTTCATCGATCTTCGCGTCCGCGGCGGACGGTTCCTCTGCCGCTAACTGGGCCGCTCGACCGGTATCGACGGAAAGCTTCGCTTGGATCTCCTGCGAATTGAGCAAGTGCAGGCTCTGCGCCAGGTTCGCTTCTTGCGATCGCTCGCATTCACAAGCGGTCGTCGATTGCGGCTGGCCAAAGACGCTCAGGAAGTACGAATCAAAACCGGTATCGGGCAGCGCCACCGCCCGCGTTCCCGGCGGCATGCCAGCGAACTCCGTGGGGCTGCCGGTCAGCGTATCGACTGCGTCCAGCAGCACTTCCGCTGGCAACCGCTTCGGATAGAATCGCGAGTAGCTGCGGCGGTCGCCGAGATTATCGGCCAACCCCTCGCTCGCATGCGCGTACGTCCGCGAGTTACAGATCAGCCGGATCAGCGCCTTAAGATCATATCCCTGGGCGACGAACTCATCGGCCAGCGCGTCGAGCAGCGGCGGGTTCGACGGCGGGTTAGTCACGCGCAAATCATCCTCCGGCTCGACCAGCCCACGCCCCATGAAGTGTTTCCAATAGCGGTTGACCAGAGCGCGCGCGAAGAACGGGTTTTCCGGATCGACCATCCAGTCAGCCAAACGCTCGCGCGGATCCTCTTCGGGCGCGATCACCAGCGGAGCGCCGTCGAGTCCCGCGGGGGCGATCGGTTGTCCCGTTTTGGGATGTCGTCCGCTGGGTGTCCCGGAACGCGAGAAGAACTCGGGCTCCAGGTTGCTGTCGGTCGGCTTGCGAGAGACGAGCGAGAAGAACGCTGCCATCGCCGCATAATCCTGCTGGCTCCATTTCTCATAAGGATGGTGATGGCAGCGGGCGCACTGGATGCGCTGTCCCAGGAACAACTGAGCCGCATCCTCGGTCCGCTGCTCGACGTCGCCGACTTGAGCAAACCACGCCACCGCCGGATTGCTGCTCATCGACCCGGACGCGGTCAGCAGTTCTCGCACCAGACGGTCATACGGTTGGTTCGTCGCCAAGCTCTCGCGCAGCCAGTAGTGAAAGGCGACGTTGGAAAATTGCAACGCGCCGGAGGTGCGGCGATTGCGCAGAATCGTTCCCCACTTGCTCGCGAAGTACTCGGCGTAGTCGTCGCTTTCAAGCAACCGATCGACCAGCCGCGCCCGTTTGTCGGCCGCGGTGTCAGCGGCGAACGGTTGCACCTCCGCGAGCGTCGGCAGGCGGCCGGTCAGATCGAGCGTCACGCGGCGGAGGAACGTAGCATCGTCGCAGTCCGGCGAAGCGGGAATCGCCAGCGAGCGCAGCTTGTTGTAGACGTGCACATCGACGACGTTGTACGGTTCGGGCAGCAGCGCCGGCGCGTCGGCTCCGGCCGCCACTTCGACATCGCTGGATGGTGCGGAGCGATGCAGTGGGATATCGGCGTTGAACACGGCGACGTGGCCTTGGAACCGAGCCATCACCGCGACGTCGCCGACAAGCTGATGCAACTGCACCCGTCCGGTCGGCGAAACTTCGGCCATGCTGGTGTCGTTGGATTCATAAACCGCCGCCTGAGTGACGTCCTGCACCGCTCCATCGCTGTACCGCGCGACGACCGAAATCTGCTGTGTTTCACCCGGAGGCAAGCGGCGCGCGGGCGGAACGATGGCGATCGACTCCACCGTCGGTCCATCGGTTTCTCCGTATGGCATTCCCTGCGCGATCCACCGCCACAGCAGACGGTATTCGTAGCTGTCGTGGTCCAGCCGCTGGCCGCCGCCGTGCGGCGTTTCGTTGGTCGCCTTGGTCAACAACAGGCTCCGCTGGGGCATGACCGGAGAGACGCGGCGGCCGCGCGATTCCTTGACGAGAAACTCGTAATCCTCTTGCGGCTCGAAGCCCAGCAGCGACAAGCGGAAGCCATTTTGCCCAGAGATTTTTCCGTGACAGCCGCCGCCGTTGCAGCCGAGCTTGGTGAAGATCGGCACGATCTGGCGAGCAAAATGAATCGGCGGTTCCTGGCCCACTCCGACCACCTGGATTTCCGTCGTTGCCGATAATCCGGCGATCGACGCGGTGAGCGTCACGGCAGCGTCGGCCAGCGGCACGACCAAACCGTTGGCGTCGATGCGAATGGCATCCGCCGGTTCGACCGCAAAGGTAACCGCACGTGTCAGATCGCGGATTTGGCCATCGCTCGCGGTACCGCTGACGATCAACTGCAGCCGAGCATCGCCCCCGCGGAGCGTGGCCGCCGCACCATCGCTTCCGCTGTCGAATTGCAGCGAAATCCAATGCTCCGTGTCGACGCCCGTCGACTCCGCAGCCGGCATTGCCGGTGCAGCGAGCAGCACCAGCGCGACGGCTGCTAACCAATCCGCGGCCCGCGGCAACCGCGCTGCCACAGCACGCTCTAATCCGGTGAAGCACTGCATTAGATCAACTCGGCAATCGGTTCGTGGTCGACGAGAAACTGCGGGCGGCCGGTCGGGTCGGCGATCGTGACCGCCGAGGTATCGATGCCGAGATTGTGATACAGCGTGGCGACGATCTCTTGCATGTGCACCGGTCGTTCGCTCGCTTCTTCACCGAGTCGATTGGTAGCCCCGATCGCTTGCCCGGCGTGGATGCCGCCGCCAGCCAAAAAGGCGCTGGCGACCTTCGTCCAGTGGTCGCGCCCGCCTTGGGCATTGATCACCGGTGTGCGTCCGAACTCGCCCCATACCACGATCGTCACATCGTCAAGCATCCCGCGGGAATCGAGGTCCTCGATCAGCGTGCTGAGGCACTGGTCCAGTTTGCTGCCGTGATCGCGGACCATATCCGCGTTGCGACTGTGGCTGTCCCAACGTCCGTAGCTGAGGCTGACCACGCGGGCTCCGGCCTCGATCAAACGGCGGGCGATCAACAATTGCTCGTTACAGGTCGGCGCGCCATCGTACTGGAACTGGTACGGTTTGCCGTCGCCGTAGCGTTCCACCAGCCGTGGATCTTCCTTCGACAGATCGAGCGCATCGAGCAGTTTGCTGCTGGTCAGCACGTCCAGGGCGCGTTGGCCAAAAGCGTCCATCCCTTCCATCGCGCCGCTGATGTCGATCTCCCGCCGCATGCCGTCGAGTTGGCTCAGCAGGCGTCGCCGATCACTGAGTCGGTCGAGCGTGATGCCGTTGAGCGTCATGTTTTCCATCCCCGGCCCGTCGGGTTTGAACGGCGCATGGGCGGAGCCGAGGAATCCGGGTGTGCCGGAGTCGGACCAGGGGACGTGGCTGGTCCGCTCGGCCAGCCCGACATAAGAGGGCACCGATGGATCGACCGGGCCGAACAGTTTGGAGACCGCCGAGCCGATCGCTGGCCGGCCGCCGACACTACGGAGGTCGTTTTGGCCCCAGCCGGTCATGCACTGAAAGGCATCGTGACCGCCATGGCAGCCGACGACGGCGCGGAGCAGCGCCGCCTTGTCCATCATGCTCGCCAGCCGCGGAAAAACTTCGCAAATCTCAATGCCCGAGACATTGGTGGGGATGGGGCGAAACTCCCCACGGATTTCGCTCGGCGCGTCGCTCTTGATCTCCCACATGTCCTGGTGCGGCGGGCCGCCAGCGAGAAAAATATTGATCACCGATTTGTGCGATTTGGGCTGAGGCGAAGCCGCCTCGGCCCGCAGCAGATCCGCGAGCGTGAAACCTCCGGCCCCGAATGAGAGCCCACCAATTTTGAGAAAGCCACGCCGAGTGACGCCGTCACAAAAGCGAGACGCTCCACCAAGGATCGAGAGCATGGTCAGGTCCGCGGGGTTGGAAGGAAGGTTGCGGATGCGGTAGGAGGGAACAGGAAACCGGATGCTTCCCGCGAGCGTATGATAACGCATCCGGAGACCGGGGTGCAATCAATCCGCTCATCACGTGTCTGACCATCGCTGGCCGAATCACCGCTTTCGCGAAAACCGCATCATGGGCCTGTTCCGCATTCGCACGCTGTTGCTGTTGGGCTGTGCCCTGGCGCTGCTGTTCTGGCTCCGCTACGGCGAACAGGTGCTCGGCGGACAACGTGTCGATCGGGCCCAGCAGATCATCGCCGCCTATCGCAGTGAGGTCCAATCGCGACATCCTGAGTCGGCCAACTGGCTCCAGCAGCAACAGGATCGCTACGGCGAACGGGCCTTGGCGGCGAGTCTCCTCAGCCAGCGTGGAGCGCTCCTCAGCTTCGAAAACCAGCAACAACGGATCCGCAATTCCGCTCGCTTGATCAGCCTCTATGAGCGTGATCCACTGCGCGATGAAGCGATTCTCTGGAGCCATGGCACCGCGCTGCAGGTCGCTCAAGACGATCACGAACTCTCCGATGAATTGCTCCGCCGCCTGGAAATCGCACAAGCCGATCCGCAGTTGTGGAGTCTGGTCCGCGATCATCCGGTGGCGCTGAGCAGCGATCGGGTGATGGAAAGCGAATCGCACCGCGCGTTTTACATCGCCGAGCAGGACTGGATCGACGACTTGCTATCGGCCTTGGCGCAGACGGTCGATGTCCCGGCAACGCCGGATCAACAACCAAGTGAAACCGTCGCCCCGCCGGCGATCAGCCTCGACGCGGTGCTGGAAGTGGCCTTCGAAAGTCGCGGTTGCCTCAAAGCGGCGCTTCCTGAGCCGCTGACTTCGCCGAGCGAGACGGCGGTGATTTTCTTGACCTTTCTGGAACACCGCGAATTGCTGCTGACGCTTTGCCAAGCTAACGTGCCAGCCATCGAAGCAGTCGAGGTGCTGCTGCTCAATGCCGATTCGCTGCGATTGAACGAACCCGATGAAGCACATGCCCCGACCGACTCGGTGGCAGCAACGGCCGCCAAGCTGGTGCGGATTCACCGCGAGAAACCGCTGATCTGGGAACAAGCCCGTCGCGAGCCGCTGGTGTTGCAGTTTGAGCAGCTCGTGCCGGCCTATTCTCAGCGATTGATCGAGAAGTTTCCGCAGCACGGCATCCCGTCGTTGATTGTGACGCAGTACGCCACGGCTCCGCTGGCCGCAGCGGTCGCGATCGATCGCTACGGCGAATTGGCGATCGCCGTGCTGGTGCATTACGCCGATTCGCCGCGGTTCGCAGAACTGCTGGCCCGCGGCGACCGCGGCTATCAGACGGTGATGATCGCAGCGATGGAAAGCGATGTGGGGCTCGAAAAACTCTCGGTCGACCCGCGGTACCTCGGCAAGTTGATCGACGACCAGGGAAACCCGCGGCAGGCCGATTGGTGGCAAGCGGTGCCGGTGGTCGGCGGGATCGCCAACGTCGCTCGTAACTATGCCGCCAATCGCCCGAGCGACTGGTCGGAGATCGGCTGGGCGGCCTGGGATGTGGTCGATGCGGTGCTGATCGCCGGATCGCTCGGTACATCCAAATTGCTCAGCGAAGCGGGCAAACAAGGCATCAAGGCGACCGCGCGGGGAGCCGGCCGCAAGGCGGCGCTACAAGCCGGGGGACGTTCCGCAGTGACCAGCAGTGCTGCGCCGGCACGGTCGCTGACGGCGCTGCAGCGGATCAGCCGGATGACTGCCGCTGAGACGGGAGCCGCCACCGCGGGGGCGGCAACCCGCGTTGCTGCGGCTTCAGCGACGTTGCGCGTTGCTGGGCGCGTGGTTGCGCTCACCGCCCAGCCGCTGTTGGCCGTCACGCACCGGGCTTACCAGGCCAGCCGCGTGGTTTTCACGGCGGCCAGCAACGTCCCGCCGCTGGTGCGTTTGTGGGTCTCGCGCGGGCTGCTGGGGATCAGCTTGCTGGCGCGCACCCCAGCGATGGCCCGCTCGGTAGCGACCGGCGCGGCCAACTTCACCGCCGCGGTCGTCGATCAACTCGGCAAGCAAATCGATGCGGTCAAGGAGTTGATCGGCCTGCCGCAACTGGCCGAGGGGCTGGTCGGCCGGGGGCTGCACCGCGTCCTGTACTGGGGCGGATTTTTGCTGATCGGCTTGGTCGCCTGGACGGCACTGTTTTCGCGCACTCGTTCGCGACTCGGTTACTGATGGCCGCGCCGCAACCCGTGCTGCGGGTTCAGATGATCGGTGGCCCGACGGTTGGCAAGTCGTCGTTTATCGGCGCGTTAGCGCTATTGGCCGAAAAACCGAGCCAGGGTTACTTCGTCACTCCGATCGACGGCGCGACGAAACGCCGCTTTGAAGACTTGCGGGCCTCGTTTCGCCAAGGCCAGTGGCCGGCCAAAACCGCGCTCGCCGCGCCGATCCACTTTCGGATTCATCACCGCCGCCAATCGGTGACGGTCCAGCTCGAGGATTTCGCTGGTGAAGCGTTTTTGGCTGCGATGCAGCACGGTGACGAGGATGATGCGAGTCGCCGAGTGGAGTCACTCACGGGCGCTGCGGATGTGCTGCTGCTCATGATCGACGGCGGCAAGCTCGACTCCGGCGAACCGATCGCCGGGCTACCGCTGATCCAGGCACTCGCTCAGCGGCTCAGTGCCCCGCCGCCCGGCCGAGCGAATCCTGCAACACGAGCGGCTCACTCCGATGTCGCCGTGGCAGTCGTGGTCACCAAAACCGACTTGGCGCAGCGGTCCGCGCTGCGGACGCCCGGGGCCGCTAGGAACAGGGTCACCCAGCAAGTGCCTGAAGTTGCCGCGTTTCTCCGTTCGCACTTCGATCGCGTGCAGTGGGTGCCGCTGAGCGTCTGCGGATATGACGGACCATGTGGTCGACAGCCGACGCAAGAAGCGACGGATAGCGCTGCAGCCCAGGCAGCGCTGCCGGCGACGTTTGCTCCAGCCGGCTTTGAGCGGCTGTTCAAGTATTGGTTCTCGCTCGTCGATCAGCCGCAACTCCGGCGGCGGAGAGCGATCGCTGCGAGCTTCATCGGGCTGCTCCTGATCGCCGCCGTCGGCTATTACGCCTACACCGGCGAAGTCAACGAGCAGCGCCAATGGATCGAAAATCCGGCAGCGCGGCTGCAGGATTTGCCGCCAGAGGTGGCGGCGGTGAATCAGCCGGCTTACCGCCAGCGGGTTCGCGAGGCGGCGGTGCAGGCCAGCGCCGAGCTCCGCGCCGCCCGCAGTGAGCGCGAAGTCGAGCAGGTGCTGCGGCGGCTGTCCGATCTGCCCGAGCCGGCCGAGCGGCTGGCGCACGAGGAACTGGCGGCGCTGCGGCTCCAGGGTGAACAAAGGAAGGAAGAGCTGTTGTTTGCCCGCGTGCAGGACGCCGTCGCGCGCGACGATGCCCAGGCAATTCAGCGCACCATCGACGAGTACCTTCAGCGTTTTCCTGACGGCCACCAGGCCCAGCAAGCTCGCCAACTGCTGGCTGGCGAAGAGGCGAAGCGGCGGCTGCGTTCCCGCGAAGCGATCCAAGCGATCGTGGTTTGGGACAACGCTTCGCTGCAGCGCAAATTGCAACGGATCACCGACTACCTGAGCGACTGGGAAAGCGTGCTGGCACCGAATGAACGGGCCGCGATCGAACGGGCCACGGCCGCCGCTCGTCGGATGCTCCAGCCGCACCGCTACAGGATTACGTTAGTCCGTACCTCCGGCTTAGACCGCCCTCGCGAGCACGGCGTGCGCGTTTCGGTCGGCGGTGCGGAGGCAGCCCTATTCAACGGTTCCGGCTCCGTTTCAGAGAAGATCTGGAATCGCGAGTTCTCGGTGCAGTGGCAGTTAGGGATGAAAGTCGACGTGACGCTGCTGAACTACCGCTACCGCAATTCCGAGATCGCTACCTTCGAGAGCCGCGGCCCGATGGCGATCCTGCTGCTCGCTCGCCCCAACACCGCCACGCGTTATAGCACCGCGTTTGCTAGCATCCGCCCAGCGGTACAAGTTCAATTTCGCTGTGCGGAACTCGACGACGACACGCTGGCCGCTTTAGAAGATTGGATCTATCCCGGCAGCGCCTGGTAAGCCGCGTTGGAGTCCAGGCTTCAGCCTGCCGCGTTGGAGTCCAGGCTTCAGCCTGTCGCGTTGGAGTCCAGGCTTTAGCCTGCATCGGAGGTTAACTTTCGCTAATACTTCATTTTCGACTTGGTTGATTCGCACTCAGTGGTTGATTTTCTATCAATTTAATCTTTTCTCAACAGCCTTTATCTCAATACCAGCAGCGTGCAGACAGTCGCAGCGTATCGTGATTCATGGCATTTGCTGACCGCTTGCGGGTGTCACTCCAGCCGGCACATCGGCGGCGTCTTATAGGCCCGCTGGTATGGAGTTTGCCGGTCCAGGTCGACCCGGTGATCCCCCTCACCGCCGCTTCGGACCATCCGCAAGCTTTGGAAGCCGCCTTTGCGCGGCTTCCGCTGGCCAGTTCTGTTAACGCCAACACGGAGAGATTAAACATGACCCATTCTATGCTAGCATGGCGCTGGCGCCGGGGCGTCGCTGCCCTAGCGATCTGCGCGTCTGCTACAGCGACCGCCGTCCTTGCTCAGCAGGCAACGCCACGGCCGGATCAGTCGATTCGCACCGGCGATGGCATGCTTGCCATTCAGGCCCGCTTCCCGGCAGAGGTCCACACCGGCCAGCGGTTTACGTATGAAGTCACGGTCCAAAACGCGACCGATAATGTCACGCTACATGACGTCCGCCTGCGTCATACCGAGGGCAACGGCTTGACCGTCGAGTCGATCCGCCAGGCCGATCGCGGACAGCCGCAACCCGAACCAGCGGGGGCCGAACCATCGGCCCAGCCGCAACCGCAGCAACCGGCGACCGAACAGCCAGCGCCCGAACCACCGGCAACTGAGCAGCCGCAACCAGCCGATTCAGAGCAGCCGCAACCGGCGGCCGAGCAGCCAGATGCCGCTGAACGAGCGGCAGCGGCCGAGCAACCCGAGCCGACTGCTGAACAGCAGCAACAGCAACAGCAACAGCAACAGCAACAGCAACAGCAACAGCAACAGCAACAGCAACAGCAACAGCAACAGCAACAGCAACAACAGCAGCAGCAGCAACAAGCCGGCGACAATCGCACGCTGGCAATCGACAAACTCGAGCCGGGTCAGTCACGCACGTTCCTGGTCACCGCGTCGGCCGATCAAGACGGCCCGGTGCAAGCCTGCCTGCTGGTCGAATCTTACCTGCCGGCGATTTGCCTGCAGGCTACCGCGGTCAAACCGGAGCTGAACATCGTCAAGGCCGCGCCGGAACAGAGCCAATTGTGCGACGTGATTGAACTGGTCTACACCGTTCAGAATGACGGCACCGGCGCAGTCGGACGCTTCGAAATCATCGACGAATTGGCGGATGGGCTGCGGACGATCGAAGGCGATGAACGGTTGGCATTCGCGGTCGATGAACTCGCGGCCGGCGATACGCGGCGGTTTGTCGCTCGGGTTTATGCGACCCGAACCGGCCAGTTCAACAGCCGCGCCGAAGCCCGCGCCACCGAGTCCGACCTGCAATCGCGGAGTGAAAATGTCGGTCCGAACGTCGTCGGCGCGGATCTCGACGTGACGCTCGAAGGCCGTGGGGCAGTGCCGAGTAACACCCCGGCAGTGTTTACGGCCAGCGTCACCAATACCGGCAACGCTGTGGCCGAGAACGTGCAGGTGGTGATTCGCTATCCCGAAGCCGCTCGGCTGCGCCAGTTGAGCGAGCCTCAGATGACACAGGGCAACGAGCCGCAAGCCGCTCAGCCCGACCAGCAGGCCGCAGCACAGCAACAGGCTCAGCCGGCCGCAGCGCAGCAGACTTCGCCCGACCCAGCCGCGGTCGAACAAGCCAGCGCCCAGCGCAGCACGGAAAGCCCAGACCAGTTGGTCCAGCAGGCTGCGGGACAACCTGAGCAGCCGGCCGCCGATCCTGCACAGCAGCAAACCGCTTCCGCCCGGTCACCAGGTAGCGGTGCGGCGGGTGAACAGAGTTTCACGATTGCTCGACTTGAACCAGGCCAGTCGGCACAATTCGATTACGTGCTGGTCGGACGCAACATGGACCGGATCGAAACTCAGGTCGAAGCGCAATCTGTTTGCGAGCTTGAAGGGGCGGTCGATCTAGCAGAATCCGAAGCCCGTAAGACGGCTCAAGCAACCGCCGCCACCCGGATCCTGCGACTGCCAGCGCTCCAGGTGTATGTCGTCGATGAGGCCGATCCGGTCGCCACCGATCAACAGGTCGTGTATGTGATCCGGGTGCTGAACGAAGGCGACGCACCGGATCAAAACGTTGCGGTCACCGCGACGCTGCCTGAGCAGTTGCAGTTCGCTAGCGCCGAGGGGGCCAGCGAGTTCCAACAACAGGAACAGCAGGTCACGTTTGAACCTGTCGCGGAATTGGCTCCCGGCGATGAACTGGAGTTCCGTGTGACAGCGACCGCGGCCGGACAGGGCAATGTCCAGATTCAAGTGGAGGTGAACAGCCAGAATCTCGATTCGGCCGTTCGCGTCGCCGAGCCGACTCAGTTGTACGCTGGCGAGGCGACTGAAGAGGCCACTGAATAAGAGTCGCCCGTGATGTTGGCCGGTGATCCGTAAGGGTCACCGGCCAATATCCGCGTGTGGGTTTCGCTTTTGATGCTTGAAGCACTTGAAGAGTACTTAAACGGCACACGACATGATCTTCAGTAAAATCCTATCAGCCGGCACGCGTTAGCGTCCGGTTCTCACGAGCAATCAGCCGCACAGCAGCGCCCCATTTGACCGCAAGAATCATCCCGAGTTGCTTATCACTTTGCACTCACTATTTAAGGAAGGATAACGATGTCCGTTTTGATCCGCTCAGCCACATTGGGTTTGGCTGTCCTGTTGTTGATCGGTTGCGACGAAAATCAAGGCGACTCGCTCGATCGCGAAACCCAGCCATCTGTCAACGATCGCCATACGATCTCTCCCGATGCGCAGTTGCCGCGCCCCGAATCGGCGCGCCAGCCCGAGTATTCGGTGACTCCACCGCCGGAGACTCCCGCAACCGGTCAGCCGGGATCGACGGATGCGAGCACTCAGTCACCCGCGGCAGGTCCTGGCGCCAGCACCGATCCGGGTGTCAGCGCCGGCACCGGTGTGCGCGCGGGCGCATCCGGCGGGACCGACGCCGATGCGGACACTGCAACGGGCACTACGGGTGGGACGGGAGTGGGTCCGGCTTCAGCAAATAACTCCCAGGCCCCGCCGGCACCGGTTTCCGAAGAACCGGCTGTCGAAGAGGTGCCCGCAGAGTAACCGTCCAGCGGGAACTGACGATGTCGAGGACCGAAGGTCGTAGAAAACGGCGCGCTGGTTGCATTGCCCAGTGATGCGCGCAGGGGACTGCGTTGTGGAGCGACGCAGTCCTATTAAACCGCACCCAACCGGTTCTTCGGCAAAACTCGATCAGCGGGCATGCGTTTGCGTCCGGTCTCGATGAACCATGAGCCGCACAACGGCGGTCGATTTGAACCGAAAGACTGATCCAGATCGGGTTGGCGCGACCAAAATGTTGATTCATCAAAGGAGTCGAATATGTCGCACACGTTAAACGAAGTTGACCAAATGCGGATGGTCGCCCGTCAAATCCGCCGCTGGATTGTCGAGTCGACCCATCACGCCGGATCGGGTCACCCGACCTCATCGCTGTCCGCCGTGGAGCTGATGACGGCGTTGTTCTTTCACGGTCACTTTCGTTTTGATATCGCCAATCCCGATGATCCCAACAACGATCGCTTGATCTTTTCTAAGGGGCACGCGTCGCCTTTGTTCTATTCGCTGTGGGCAGCCGCCGGAGCGATTAAACCCGAGCAACTGCAAAGCTATCGCGAGTTTGGTAGCGACTTGGAAGGGCATCCCACCTCGCGGTTTGCCTTTACCGAAGCGGCAACCGGCTCGCTCGGGCAAGGCCTCTCGGTCGGGATGGGGATGGCGCTGGCCGCACGGTACCTTGATCGCTTGCGGTTTCGCACCTTTGTGTTGCTCGGTGACAGCGAGATGGCGGAAGGATCACAATGGGAAGCGATTCAACTGGCCTCCCATTACAAGCTAGACAACCTGATCGGCATCTTAGACGTCAATCGCCTGGGCCAGCGGGGGCCGACGATGACCGGTCATGATCTCGATGTCTACTGCCGGCGGCTCGAAGCGTTCAACTGGACGGCGATCCCGGTGGAGGACGGCCATGACTTTGAACAGATCCATCAAGCTTACGAGCACGCTTTGGATTCGGCAGGGCGACCGGTGATGATCGTCGCCCGGACCTTAAAAGGCAAAGGTGTTTCGCAAATCGAAGATGTCGGGGGATGGCACGGCAAAGCGCTCGATGATGACCAACTAAAAGCCGCACTGGCGGAGATCGGCGAAAGCGATTTCGCTGCACCGCTGCCGCTGGAACCACCTGAGCGGGTGCCGCAGCGGCAAGCACAAAGTGCCAAATCCAATGCGCCTCAGTACGAACGGGGTGATGAGGTAGCCACGCGGCAAGCTTACGGAAAAGCGCTAGTGCGGATTGCCAGCGAGTACCCGGAATTGGTCGCCTTGGATGCCGAGGTGAGCAATTCCACGGGAGCCAAGGAGTTCGCCGACGCGCATCCAGATCGATTCTTTGAGATGTTCATCGCGGAACAGAACATGGTCGGTGCCGCTACAGGGCTGGCGCTGCGCGGATACGTGCCATTCGTTTCAACGTTCGCGGCGTTTCTGAGCCGCGCGTTCGACCAGATTCGCATGGCGCCGCACAGCGGTGCAAACATCAAGTTTGCTGGCTCTCATGCTGGCGTTTCGATCGGGCAGGATGGCCCCTCACAAATGGGCTTGGAAGACATTGCGCTGTTTCGCACCATCCCCGACAGCACGATCGTGTATCCCTGCGACGCCCGTTCGGCCGAGCATCTGGTTCAGGGGCTGCTCCAAACCGATGGGATCGGGTACATCCGCACCACGCGCTCTGCGACTCCGGTGATTTATGGTCCTGAGGAAAGTTTCCCCATCGGCGGCTCCAAGGTGCTGCGGCGATCGGAGTCAGACGAGGCGACGATCATCGCGGCCGGAATCACCGTGTTTGAAGCGCTGAAAGCCCATCAGAGCTTGCAAGAACAAGGGCGAGCGGTGCGAGTCATCGACCTGTACAGCATCAAACCGATCGACGAAGCGACGGTTTGCGAAGCGGCCGAACAGACCCGCGCCCTGATCACCGTGGAGGACCATTACGAAGCGGGCGGGATCGGTGAAGCCGTTCGCTCCGCCCTCGGCGGCACGCCGGCCGTCGTCCGCTCGCTGGCCGTTCGTAAAAAGCCCCGCAGCGGCTCGCCGGAACAATTGCTGGCCGACCACGGCCTCGATGCTCAAGCGATTCTGCGCGAAGTCGATGCAGCGCTGGCCCAGTAAGCGTCCGGCGGCCGCTGATCAGTCGGCTTGGTCCGCTGCGGCGGGTGTCGGTGGTTGAGAACGTGCGTCGGGGTGGCAGTAGCAACTTGCTACGGGCGTCACATCGGCCCGCGCCCAAGCCTGCGTGACGGCTTCGGCAAGCGCTTCGGCCGCGGCCGTTTTCCCTTGGATGCGCTGCGCCTGCTGCAGCCCCAGCAGCGACCACGCGTTATTGGGATGACGAACCAGATCGGCCTGATAAACCGCCTCCGCCTCGGCCGCGTTTCCATCGGCTAGTAGCAGCGCTCCCAGTGCATGCCGCACCGGCTGCATCCACCCTGGCGGCTCGTCGTAATTTAACGCTTCTTCCATTACGACGGCCGCGCGGAGCAGTTCAAAGGCGCGGTCGCTCTCGCCTTGGCGAAATGCCAGTTCACCTTCAGCCATCGTGCGCGCGATCTCCAACACCGGCTTTGCTTCATTATTGCCAACCTTCCAAGGGTCACCCACAGCGGCTGCGACGGTAGTGAGCAGATCGATTTCCGCCTGCGCTGCATCGAGTTGACCCAGTGCCGAATAGGCGACCGAGCGAGCAAAATGCCGCTGCGCACGGCTGACCAGACGCCACTGCGGCGGTTCCGCTACGGCCAGCACGTCGTCCCAGCGGCCGAACCGCAGCATCACGTGCAGTCTCGTCGGCATCATGCCATCGGCCAATTCGACATAGTTTTCAAGAAACTCCTTAGGGATCGTCTGTTCAAGCTTATTGGCAGCAGCGATCGCCACCTGATAGCGACCTTCCATCATCGCCGCGTAAGCCAGGAAGTGAACGTTATGCAGAAAATACAGACTGTAAAAATCTGGTTTGGGCGCGATCGCGAAGTAAGCTTCATCGGCTCGGATCGCCCGTATATTCGCCTCGGCCGCATCTGCATAACGTCCCACGCGGATGAAGATGTGCGACGGCATATGCACCAAATGCCCTGAGCCAGGGACCAATTGCTGCAACCGCTCGGCCGCCTCGATCCCGCGCTGCGGCCACGGTGAGGCTTCGATGGCGTGAATGTAAAAATGGTTGGCGCCCGGGTGGTTAGGAGTCGCCGCTAAGGTCCGCTCCAGCACCGCCAGGATCTCCAGCACGCGTCCTTTGGGAACTCCCGCACCGGTCCACAGATCCCAAGGCTGCAGATTCATCAGCGATTCGGCGTACAGCGCTCCCACATCTGGGTCGCTCGGAAACCGATGCCAAACCGCTTCCATCGCCTCGGCATAACGTTCGTCCAGCGGCCGGCGATTGGCCGGCACCGGCCATTGATACCGCTGGCTAACCGCCTGCACCAGCGCCTGCTCGACCGCTGATTCCTGATCCAGGGCGGCGATCGCTTGCTGGGCTGCCTCGTGCGCCAGCCGGCTTTGCTGTTCGCCCATTTCAGGATTGTTGATGTGCAGACCGCGCGCATACGCCGCACCCCACCAGGCCATGGCGCAAGAGGGATCGAGCTGAGCCGCCTGTTCGAATGAGCGGATCGCTTCGTCGTGGTTGAATCCGTACAGCAACTGAATGCCTTGGTTGAACCAGCGCTGGGCCGCTTCCGAATCAGTCGTTATCGTGCGTGCGTAGCCGTCGAAACCGCCATACAACTGTGGTTCGACGGAGCCTTCCTCAGCATGAGCCATTTCGCAGAGACTTACCGACGTCCCGGCAATCAGCACCGCGCCAGCAAAACCGACAGACACCCATGCTTGCCTCAGGTTCCGATCAGCCGCAGCAAGCCAACGACAACAGGTGTAAGATCCCATCTCCAACTCCAAATTATCGAGTGACGGATAGGTTTTCAAAGCACGCATACTTAAACGGCACAAGATTTGACGCATAAGGACCTAAGAAACGTGCGACCGTGAGCGGATGTTCCGCGGCCGTTGCACACGCCAAGTCGCATACTTTTTGGGAGCAAGATGATGCCAAACGCCTGGACCAATAAAGATGAGCGCACCTATGAGCATATCAAAGATTCAGCGCTCGAACGCGGACAAAATCCTCGGCGGGCCAAGGAGATTGCCGCGCGAACCGTCAACAAGCAGCGGCGCGAGCAGGGCCGAACGCCCAATAAGACCACGCAGGGGACCGGTAATCCCAACACGCCGCTGGAACAGCGCAAAGTGGCCGAACTGCGAAACCTAGCTGCCGAGCGCCACATCGCCGGCCGCAGTACCATGCGCAAAGCGCAGTTGATCGAGGCGCTCCGTTCCCAGAGCTGACGCGCAGCCTTGATCCAGGTGGAGTTGGTATCGGTTGCCACGGCCGTCCCAGCCGGTCGTAGGCGGATCCCGCTGTCGTTTTAACCTGTCTCACCAGCCCCCAGCCTGGGCCGTCACAATGGGGCAATCAGGATGATTGGGTAGCACCCCGGACCAGGGCCCCCAAAAATCTGACATTTCAGTTGCCAGGAGGGGTATTTTGGGATACAAAATCCCCTAGACTGCCGAAGAGGGCTCTCAAATCCACTTCCGCGATTCCGCTTGCTTCTCTTGCATCGCAGCGGGGATCCCCCTCCAGTTCTCTTCATGTCGCCGGACCAGTCGTCTTTTTTCGTCATTCCCGTAGGGAGGCATTTTCTTATGGTTCGTTCTCGTCGCGCGTTCACGCTGGTGGAACTGTTGGTGGTGATCGCCATCATCGGGGTCATGGTTGGGCTGTTGCTTCCCGCGGTGCAGGCCGCCCGCGAAGCTGCCCGCCGGATGCAGTGCTCCAATAACCTCAAGCAGCACGGTTTGGCGATTCACAACTATCACTCGACCCACAACGTTTTTCCGCCCGGCAGGCTCGGCAACGGCTTTCTCGACAATAACCGCGACACCTTGGCGGTGCCGGTTAAAAACACCACCGGCTGGGCGCTGCTGTTGCCGTTCGTTGAGCAGCAAGCGGCATTTGAGCAGTACGATTTCAACGTTTGTTCCAGCAGTGCTCGCCGCTCAACCCTCCCGGCGATGGCACCGCTGATGGGCAACGACATGATCAATCATCCGATTTACAGCCAGCGGTTCAGCGTGCTGGAATGTCCGTCTCACGCCGATGCCGGTGAATCGCGCACGCAAAGCCCCGGGACTGAAGAGCTGTACAGCATGCGTGACGCCAAGCGAACCAGCTACTTTTTCTCCAGCGGCCAATACACCGACGACAACTCACCTTATCCCAATATGTCCTCGCGTCGAATTCGCGGTTTGGGGGCATTTGGTTCCGAAGGTTCAGCCAAGATCGGTGACATCTCCGATGGTACGAGCAACACGATCGCGATCGGCGAATCGGCTGGGGGCCGGAGAAAAACGGGTCCCGAATGGGGACCATGGGGGCTCTGCGGCACGCGAACCTCAGTGTTCGGTGTCGTTCAGGCGGACAATAATACAGCCATTCCCGGAACGCCGTTGACCTTCAATGCGACGCACCAACGCGATTACCATATCAACTCGGCTTACAATAACGACCCGCAGGGTCGACAGTTCGCCTGGACGTTCGGCAGCATGCATCCCGGCGGGGCTCAATTCGTCATGTGCGATGGTTCGTCCCGGTTTTTACCCGAGACAATGGATTATCTCACGTTGATCCGCCTGGCTTACATTCTTGATGGCGAGCAACCCGGTTCGTTCTAGACTGTGGCACGCTTCAAAGTGTCTGCTCACAAGTAATTTGTCCCTAACGATTTAGTTCAGCATGGCTTGCGTTGTCGCTGTGCAGATGGAATCCATCGACAGGACAGCCTTGCGCCCGAGGACATTAGATCCTTGCCGACTGCCTGAAGCCACAGAGCTGCTTGATCCGCGCCCCGTCGATGACCCGTTTTTTTATTTCTTAGCATTTAGCATTTGCAGGTCCAGCGTCATGTATCAACGTGTCTTTTGTAATGGCTTGTTGCTCGTCTGCATCCCGCTGCTCGCGGGCTGTGGCCCTGGCGGACGCCCTAAGATTGAGACTACATCGGTCTCAGGAGCCATCCAAGTCGACGGCAAACCACTCGCTAATGCCAAGGTAAACTTTCTGACCAAGGAATATGCCGGCATCGCGGAGACGGATGCCAATGGCAGTTTTCAGATGGAAGCGCAGCCGGGCGAGAACACGGTCTACATCGTTAAGTACAGCGACCCTAATTTCGATGAAACGATGATTGGCGGATCGGATACACCAGGCAGTGCTCCCAAACAGGTGCTGCCTGAGAAGTTCAGCGATGCCGCTAAGTCTGAATTGCGGTTCACCGTACCCGACGGCGGATCGACCGAGGCAAATTTTGACCTAAAATCCCGGTGATGCATCTTTCTTTGCAATAGACGTTGCCGGCGAGTCCGACCAGGCAACCGCCCATTTATAGTTCGCCCTTATTCGCTGTAGTTATTTTTCTTATCTTTGGAGTTGTCATTATGATTCGCAGCAAAAGCAGCCGCCCTAAAAGGATCGGCTTCACGTTGGTGGAACTGTTGGTTGTGATCGCGATCATCGGCGTGATGGTCGGCCTATTGCTGCCGGCGGTTCAGGCAGCACGTGAGGCGGCTCGGCGAATGTCGTGTACGAACAACCTGAAGCAACTCGGGCTGGCGATGCATAATTACCATGACACCCACCGGGCGTTCCCGCCGCATTCATTTAGCGCTAACCGACTGCCTTGGACCGTTCATGTCCTGCCGTTCATCGAGGCGCAAAACCTGTTTGAACAATTCGACATGGGCATCTTCTTCAACGCGGGCGTCAACTTAAACCTTGGACTGACCAAAGTGCCCGGCTATCACTGCCCATCAAGCAAGAGCACTCAGTCGTCGATCGGTAACGGTGGTGAACAGATCGCTGGCGTCGCCACACAAACCATGCATTACTATGGATCGATGGGCCCCAAGGGAACGAACATCGCGTTCGGCACAGCTTATCCGCATTCAAATGTGGGTAGTCATGGAGGGTTTTCTGGCGATGGTTTTTTCAAGCAGAACGTGGGCACCAAGTTTGCCGATCTGTTGGATGGCACGTCCAATACCATCTGCCTTGGTGAAATCTCTTGGGATGACCGAGGTGGGGTGCAGACTCGATACCGAACTTGGACTCGCGGTCATGTGCAGAACGCTGAAAATCCTCCCGCAAAGAACGTGGCGCAGCAAATCAATGCAGACTTCACCGCCTTATTCAACGACATGAGCTTTGGTAGCAACCATCCCGGCGGCTGTCACTTCCTGATGGGTGACGGTTCCGTTAAGTTCATATCCGAAACCATCGACTTCAATATCTTACTGGCGACCTCCAGCTCTAGCGGCGGAGAAGTTAAGGTGGCGGAGTAACCGCAACGATTTTGGTCAAGCCTAGTACTTCACTCCTTTTGCATTGACGATGACTGTAAATCTCATGGTGCTCCGCAAACATTTGTCCGACATCGGACTCAGGACGGCATCCGGCTGCTACCGAGGCTTGATGTCAGAAACTCGCCGTTGGATGTCTGTGCCGATGGCAGCGTTACTGCTGACACTGCTCGGCGGTGGCTGTGGTAGCCCAGAAGGACTGATGCGGTTCGATGTTTCCGGAACCGTAACCCACAATGACACGCCGGTTCCACAAGGGGTGATTCAGTTTCTGCCGGATTCCACCAAAGGAAACCAGGGGCCTGCCGCCAACGCCAATATTGTCGCTGGAAAATACGACACCAGCGTTTCGGGCAAGGGCACCATCGGCGGGGCACACGTTGTGGTCATCAATGGCTTTGACGGCAATGCCCGCCCGGACGAAGAACTCCCTTACGGTAAACCGTTGTTTCCCGAGTTTCGCACCAGCGTGGACTTGCCACAGTCCGCCGGCGAGACCGTTAATTTTGAAGTCCAGCCGTAATTGCTGCAGCGGTGTCATCGCCACCGCTGCGCACGGAGCGCACGGTGACTTACCGATACACCTCAACTGGGTTGATTGATGACTGCGCGTTCGTGTCGACTAGGTTTGCCATCGGGCTGTTCATGGCTGCGGGTGGAGCGATTGACGAGTGCGTTGCTGATCGGGTGGTTGGTCGCCCCTTGGAGCCGGGCCGCGGAAACGGCGGATGTGGTGGTCTGGGGTGCCACGCCTGCCGGGATCACCGCGGCGGTCGCCGCTGCGCGTGAGGGCGCCCGGGTGGCGTTGCTAGAGCCGGCCGACTTTGTCGGCGGCGTGATGAGTGGTGGACTGAGTTTCAGCGACTCCAATCAGACCGATCGCCGCGTGATGCTCGGACTGTTTGAAGAGATTCATCTGCGAATCGAGCGGCACTACCACAGCCTCGGTGTCGTCCTGCCCTACCGCGTCGCCGAGAAAGACCACACACCGTGGACGTATGAACCACATGTCGCCGAAAAAGTCTTCAACGAACTGCTGGAAGAAGCCGGCGTCAGCGTCTTTTTTGAAGAAGAACTGGAGTCGGTCGACCGGCGCGACGGCAGGATCGTCGCTGTGGTCACGTCGGGCCAGCGGTTTGAAGCCAACGTGTTTGTCGATGCGAGCTATGAAGGCGACTTGATGGCTCGCTCCGGTGTGAACTGGACGATCGGTCGCGAGGGTCGTCAGCAGTACGGCGAACGTTACGCCGGCCGGCAATCACCGAAGCCGCCAGTCATCGGAGTCGACCCGCGCGATGAGCACGGCCACTTGCTGCCGCTGATCACCGCTGATCACGCTGGTGAGGAAACGGCTGGCGACGACCGCGTGATGGTCTACAGCTTTCGGCTGTGTCTGACCAAAGATCCCGACAACCGCATCCCGTTGACGCAGCCCCCGAACTACGACCCGGCGAAGTACGAATTGGTGCGGCGGTTCGTGAGCGCCCACCCGCCTCGGCGGTTGCTGTTTGACCCCTACCCGCTGCCCGGCAACAAGTTCGATGGCAACAACAGCATCGGCGGCCAGATTTCGATCGGCCTGGTCGGTGGCGGCAACCGCTGGTGCGAAGCGTCTTCTACCGAGCGCAAGGAGATTTGGGAGGCGCATCGCGATTACACCCAGGGCCTGCTGTGGTTCATGGCCAGCGATCCCGCGATGCCGGAGGCGCTGCGTGAGGAGATGCAGTCGTACGGCTACGCGCGCGACGAGTTCCCGCGGCACGGTCACTTCTCGCCGGCGCTGTACGTCCGCGAAGGGCGGCGGATGATTGGACGCTACGTGCTGACCGAGCGGGACATCCTGCACCAGGTGAACAAACCCGACTCGATCGGCGTCGGCTCCTTTCCAATCGATTCGCATGATGTGCAGCGGGTGCCAACCGCGGACGGCGACGGCTTTATCAATGAGGGCACCATTTTTCCGGTGCGGATGGATGGTCGCCGACACGGTCAGCCCCACCAGTTGCCGTACCGCGCCATCACGCCGCTGGAGCAAGAGTGCCGAAACTTGCTTGTCCCCGTAGCGCTGTCGAGTTCGCATGTGGCGTTTTCATCGGTGCGGGTTGAGCCGACCTGGATGGTGCTGGGCCACAGCGCCGGGGTCGCCGCAGCGCTGGCTAGCCAGCGAAATGAAGCCGTGCAAACGCTTCCCTATGAGTTGCTGCGCGAACGCTTGTTGGCTCAGGGCCAAGCGCTCGACCCGCTGCCGCTGCCCGAGCTACCGCCACCGGTCATCGGCATCGACGCAGCCACCTTGCCAGGGATCGTGCTGGATGACCAAGCTGCCCAGCGCGATGGGCCGTGGCAGCATTCGACCAATTTCAAACCATATGTCGGCATCGGCTACCGGCATGACGACGATAGCTCCAAGGGACAGATGCGGCTGGTGTTCCGCCCAGCAATTCCCGAAGCCGGACGTTATCGCATCGGCTTGGCTTATTCGCCGCACCCCACTCGGGCTGCCAATGTGCCGGTCGTCATCAGCGTGGAGGAGCAGCAGACGGTCTTGCACGTCGACCAGCGTCTACCACTGGACGCCGGCTCACCATTTCGCATCATCGGCGAGCTCGACCTGCCGGCGGGCGATCAGACGACGATCACGCTTAGCAATCAAGGGACCAGCGGGTTTGTGATCTGCGACGCGGTGCAGTTGTTGAAGGTCGCGGCGTGCGACGACTGAGCCGGCCGGCGCCGCGACGACTGAGCCGGCCAGCGCCGCGACGCCGTGCAGGACGTGATGCGGTAGCGGCTTACTTCTGCGGCAGGAACGGAAACAGCTTGCGGATTTCGTCTTCGGACGGTTGGTGGCCGAACTCGCAGATCTCGAATGCTTCGGCATATTTGACCTGTTTGCCGGCGTCTTCGCCGTACCAGCGGAGCAGCGCGTCGCGGTACTGGTTGGCTTCGCCGCTTTGGCGGGCATCCCAGCGTTTCCAGAGCCACTGGCGGCGCTGCTCGGGTCGATCGGCCGGTGGGTTGGCAGCCATGATTTCGGCGCTGCCCAGCGCTCCGCCTTCGAACGTCTGTGACTCGAGCGCCATCAAGGCGTCTACCTTTTGCTCGAACACCTCATCGATCGCCACCGCGATGTCGGCTTGGAACGGGTAGGGCTTTTGAAAACGGTCGCTCGAGTAGAGGAACACGGGGTTCTTGTCCAGCGGCGGCACGTCGGGGCCGAAGAAGGGGACGGCAACCATGAAAGCGGCGTCCTGAACCAGCACGCCGACGTAGCGGTGGTCGGGATGATAGTCCCAGGGACGATGACAGATCACCACATCGGCCTTCCACTGGCGGATCAGCCTCAGGATTGTACGGCGGTTCTCCAGCGTCGGCATCAACTCGCCATCATGAATGTCGAGCACCTCATAGGTCACCCCCAGACGCTCGGCGACCTGATGGGATTCAGCGGTGCGCCGCTTGGCCAGTGGCCCGCCAGCCATTTCCCAGTGGCCGATGTCGCCATTGGTGACCGAGACCAATTTGACGTGATGGCCCGCCTTGGCCCACAATGCGCCGACACCACCCGCCTTGTATTCGGCGTCATCAGGATGGGCGCCAAACACGATGATCCGCAGCTTGTCATCTTCGGCGGCCTGGATCGACGTCGCCATGACGGCGGACAGCATGAGCAGCAGGCAAACGGTCATTCGAATCAGCATTTGGGTACAGCCTTAGCAGGTTGCGGGTAGGCCCCTGCCGCCCAGGGGCCCTCGAGCCGATCAGTGTAATTCATCGGCAGTGGGATGGTTGCTAGTCAGTAGGGGATTGAAGTGAGACTCGATGACATGATCAATTCTGAGAACTGTTGTGGGGCGACCGATACCGGGCGAACACGAGAGAACAACCAGGACGCGTTCCTGATCGGGCGGTTGGCCAAATCGATGTTAGTCGGCGTCAACAGCCTCGGGATCGAGCCTCGCACGCGGCTGGTCGGCGATGACCGCGGCTGGTTGATGCTGGTGGCCGACGGGATGGGTGGGCACGCCGCAGGCGAGCGCGCCAGCGCCTTGGCGATCCAGTACCTCGTCAAACGCCTGCTCAACAATGTGCACTGGTTCATCCATCTGACCCCGAGTGAAGAGCAGCAGTTCATCGACGGGCTCAAGAACTTGCTCCGCGACGCGCATCATGAAATCCAACTCGAAGGCCGCCGCAACAGCGCCCTGGAAGGGATGGGGACGACGCTGACGATGGCCTACCTGGTCTGGCCGACGTTATACGTGTTGCACGCTGGCGACAGTCGCTGCTACCTCGTGCGTGACTCACAGGTGAAATGCCTGACAACCGACCACACCTTGGCGCGGCGCATGGTCGAAAGCGGCGGCTTGAGCCCCGAGGACGAGACCGCCAGCCGCTGGAGCAACGTGTTGTGGAACGTGCTCGGCGGTCGCAGCGAAGAGCAACTTAAGGCTGAGGTCCATCAGGTACATCTGCAACCTGGTGACACCATTGTGCTCTGCTCCGATGGGCTGCACCGCTACCTCAGTGATGCGGCGCTATTGAAAATCCTTGCAGCCGGTCAGTCCTGCAGCGACGTTTGTCAAACGCTGATCGACCTGGCCAATGCCCAAGGTGGCGAAGACAACATCACGGTGATCGTCGCTCAGGCAGCTCACGTGCCACGCCATGAGCGCCGAGATCCCCTGGCCAGCACAGCGACTGACTTGCCTCAGGCTCGCTTCAGCGGCGACCCCGAAACGCTCGATCTCAATCCCTAACGAAAGGACGCCAGCCCTCTTTATCCTACACATCTCGATTCGTATGGTGTGGAGGCACCAACGGAGGGTCACAGAACCCGCACAAAATCGAGTTAGTGAACCCGAAGATTTACGATTCTGACTTGAGGGATTAGGTAGCCCGGGAGGCGGATTCTCCCAGGCTACCGCTGCGAATCTGATTCAGGCTTTGCCACTAGCCTGGAGCGGATCGCGGTGAAACTGACCAGGGAGGAAGTCGTGACCATTGAAGTGGTCAGGCTCAAAGGCGAAACCAATCGGGCCATCGCTACGCGACTCGGCATCACCGAAGGGGCCGTTCGCTACCATCTCCGCCGGCAGGCCGAACAAGCCCATGACGGGCGTCGCAAGCTCTCCCTGATCGCCGAGCTGCAACTGGTCGAGGTCGTCGATCAGTGGTATGCCGATCAATTCGCTGACGTTACCTTGGATCAAGGTGATCGCATCACTGACCGAGCGGATCATCTCCTGCGTAGCGCTGTTCCAGTTGACCGCACCCAGCGATGGGTGCAGTTGAGACATGTCGACCTGCAGCGTGTAGGCGAACGCATTACCGGTCTGGTCGTAGGAATACGGGTACGGCCCGTTCATCGAGTAATGGCTGCCGCCAGTACCGGTGTAACCGACTTGGCCCGCCTCACTAATCAGGCTGTAGGTCCCCTGTTCCTCGTACCCATCGACCCGCGTGCGGCTTCCCGAGGGGGTGTCCTGGTTGTACTCGTAATAACCCGTATTGTTCCAGGACCAGACGTTTTGCTCGCTGGCATCCACCTGGTGATGCCCGCTAAATTCGGTCAGTTGCAGTTGGTGGTAGCCGTAGTCATAGTCGGTGAAGACCGGAATGTCGCCGCCGCCGGGGAAGCTGACTCCGAAGTAGCCGTAGTATCCCGGGCTGTAATAGTTGCTGCTGCCT
>Ga0182739_1000387_pt1 | contig 62079 bp, 59 predicted proteins | sample eDN5th30CBELigBY_FD_128873 | JGI IMG/M metagenome (GOLD analysis project Ga0182739, IMG submission 128873) | Enriched backyard soil microbial communities from Emeryville, California, USA - eDNA 5th pass 30_C BE-Lig BY (version 2) (version 2) | ecosystem: Environmental > Terrestrial > Soil >... | reverse complement strand
TGGTGCACGCCCAGGGTGGGCATCAGCGTCACGCCCGCCCCCGTCATCGCATATTGCTTGAGCACGCGCAGCGAATTGGTGGTGAGGCTGGGCGTCAGGTGCACGCGTTCGGTGAACTCCAGCAGGTCCACCGCCTGGCGCAGCCCGTAGGGCGAAGACATCAAGGCGAACGGATACGGCAGGATGTCGGCGATGGTCAGCGGCGCGCGCCGCCTGGCCAGCGCGTGGCCCCGGCCGGCCAGCAGGCAGACGGGATGCTTGCGGCTCGCGCGGCAACGCAGGCGCGGATCGACGGGCGGGTTGTAGGCCAGCCCGATGTGCGCGGCGTCCGTCGCCACGGCCTCGACCACCTCGTTCACCGACCCCACGTTCACGCTGATGTTGATCTGCGGAAATTCGATGCAGAACGGCCCCACCACGTGCTCCATCAGGCTGTCGATGAAGCCTTCGCTGATCATCAGGTGGACGTTGCCGCGCTGCATGCCGCGCCATTCCTGCAAGCGCGCGTTCAGGTGTTCCTGCTGCGCGCGGCAGCCCCGGTAGTACTCCAGCAGCATATCGGCCGCCTCGGTGGGGGCCAGCCCGCGCGAGCGGCGCTCGAACAGCTGCACGCCCAGCTCCTTCTCCAGCAGCTGGATCTGCCGGCTGATGACGGACGGGGCCGTGTCGAGCTTGTCGGCGGCGCCCCGTATCGACCCGCAAGCCACGACCTCGTGGAAGTACCTCAGGCGGACCTGGCTGATTTCCTGCATATCCCTGTGTTCCCAAGGCACGGACGCGCCGGCCGTTGATCGCCCCTGCGTTGCCCGCAAGGCAACGATAATTTATCACCTTGGTCATTGTTTCGAACGCGCGCGCTTCCAATAATGGCGGCGCCGGGAGCACGAGACTTCCGGCTTCATTCCCAGCCATCGCGGGCGCAGACCCGCGCAGGAGACATGCAATGCCGCAGCACCCGACCACGCCGGGCGCCGACCCGCGCCTGGCCCCCCTCTATCGCAAGATCACCTGGCGCCTGCTGCCGTTCTTGCTGCTCTGCTACGTGTTCGCCTACCTGGACCGCATCAACATCGGCTTCGCCAAGCTGCAGATGCAGCAGGACGTCGGCATCTCCGACGCGGTCTACGGCCTGGGCGCGGGCATCTTCTTCCTGGGCTACGTGCTGTTCGAGGTGCCCAGCAACCTCCTGCTGACCCGCATCGGCGCGCGCCGCACCATCAGCCGCATCATGGTGCTGTGGGGCCTGACCTCGGCCTCGATGCTGTTCGTGCAGGGCGAGTGGAGCTTCTACGTCCTGCGCTTCATGCTGGGGGTGTTCGAGGCGGGCTTCGCGCCCGGGATGATCTTCTACCTGACCTATTGGTATTCGCAGTCCCGCATGGCGGGCGTGATGGCGGTGGTGATGCTGGCCGGCCCTATCGGCGGCATCGTGGGCGGCCCCATGTCCGCCTGGATCATGACGGCCTTCTCGGGCGCGCACGGGCTGGATGGCTGGCAATGGATGTTCCTGCTGGAAGGCCTGCCCTGCGTGCTGCTGGGCGTGATCGCCTTCCGCTACCTCGACGACAAGCCGGCCGAGGCCCGCTGGCTCGACGCCGAGGAAAAGGCGCTGCTGGCCGCGGACCTGGACACGCGCGGCGCGCAGCAGAAGCACGCGTTCGCGCAGGTGCTGCGCGACCCGGCCATCTACGGCATGGCCCTCACGTATTTCTGCCTGATCTGCGGCATCTATGCCGTCAGCTTCTGGCTGCCCACCCTGCTCAAGGTCGCGGGCGTGCAGGACACCATGGAAATCGGCCTGTACTCGGCCATCCCGTACCTGGCGGCGGCCCTCTTCATGCTGTGGTTCGCGCGCAGTTCGGACCGGATGCGGGAACGGCGCTGGCACACCCTGGTTCCCGCGCTGATGGCCGGCGTGGCGCTGTGCGTGGCCACCGCCGCGCCGACGCAATTCGCGCTTTCCCTGACCGCGATCACGCTGGCCACGGGGTTCATGTGGGCCGCATACACGGTATTCTGGGCCATCCCTTCGCAGTACCTGAAGGGCGAGGCGGCCGCCGGCGGCATCGCGCTCATCAACAGCATCGGCCTGCTCGGCGGGTTCCTCAGCCCGTCGATCATCGGCTGGTCCAAGGAGGCCACCGGCTCGCTGGCCGGCGGCCTGTACGTGATTTCCGCCTTGCTGGTGGCCGGCGCCCTGCTGTTGCTGGTGAACCGCCCTCCCCGGCATGCGTCCGCCCGCGCCTGACGTCCCAACCCACAGGAAACCCATCATGCATATTCTGGTTGCTGGCTTCCAGCACGAAACCAACACCTTCGCGCCCTCCCTGGCGGGATACGAGAACTTCGTCCGGGGCGAAGGCTTCCCCGCCATGGTGCGCGGCGAGGACATGCTGGCGCTGCGCGAGGTCAATATTCCCGCGGGCGGCTTCATCAACGCGGCGCTGGCCCAGGGCCATACGGTGCGCACCGTGATCTGGGCGGGCGCCAGCCCTTCGGCCCACGTCACCCGCGACGCCTACGAGCGCATCGCCGGCGAAATCCTGGAGGCCGCGCGCGCGGGCTCCTTCGACGCCGTCTACCTCGACCTGCACGGCGCCATGGTCGCCCAGCACCTGGACGACGGCGAAGGCGAGCTGCTGGCGCGCATGCGCGAGATCGTCGGGCCCGACGTGCCGGTGATCGCCAGCCTGGACCTGCACGCCAACGTCACCGCGCAGATGCTGCAGGCGGCCGACGGCCTGGCCGCGTTCCGCACCTATCCGCACGTGGACATGGCCGATACCGGCGAGCACGCGGCCCGGCTGCTGCAGGCCCGCATCGCCGCCGGCGGCGGCTGGCACCGCAGCGAGCGCCGCCTGCCCTTCCTGATCCCGATCAACGGCATGTGCACGATGCTGGAGCCCTCCCGCGGCGTGTACGAACTGCTGGCGCAGCTGGAGCAGACGCCGGGCGTGGCCTCCATCTCCTTCGCGCCGGGCTTTCCGGCGGCGGACTTCCCCGAATGCGGCCCGGTGGTATGGGCCTACGGCACCGACGCCGGGGCGGTCGAACGCGTGACCGAAACGCTCTATCAACGGGTGCTGGAACTGGAACCGCAATGGTCGCCGGACTTCCTGGAACCCGCCGAGGCAGTGCGCCGCGCCCAGGCGCTGGCGGCGGGCGCCTCCCGCCCGGTGGTGATCGCGGACACGCAGGACAATCCCGGCGCGGGCGGCGACGCCAACACCACGGGCATGCTGCGCGCCCTGGTCGAGGCCGACGCGCAGAACGCCGCGCTGGGGCTGTTCTACGACCCCGAGGCCGTGCGCCAGGCCCGCGAAGCCGGGATCGGCGGCAAGCTGCGGCTCAAGCTGGGCGGCCAGTCCGGCGTCGCCGGAGACGCCGCGTTCGAAGGCGAGTTCACCGTCGAGACGCTGTCTCCCGGCAAGCTGCGCTTCGACGGGCCGATGATGCACGGCATGGACGTGGACCTGGAGGCCGTGGCCTGCCTGCGCATCGGCGGCGTGCGGGTGGTGGTCAGCGCCACCAAGTCGCAAATGCTGGACCGCAACCTGTTCCGAGTGGGCGGCGTGCAGCCCGAGGAAATGGGCATCCTGGTCGTGAAGAGCTCGGTGCACTTCCGCGCGGACTTCCAGCCCATCGCGCACGAGGTGCTGGTGGCCAAGGCCCCCGGCCCCATGCAGGCCGATCCGGCCGACCTGCCCTGGACGCGCCTGCGGCCGGGCATGCGCATCAAGCCCCTGGGCGAGGCGTTCTCCTACTGAAGGCCGGCTTGGTTTCCGCGCAACGGGGTGGCAGACTGGCGCAATGAAGAAGATCTTCACGCTCGCCTATCCCACCCTGCGCCCGGCGGACGCCGGGTTCATCGAGGAATTCCGGCGCCAGCACGACGGCCAGCAGCGGCTGGCCAAGGCGCATTTCACGGTGGCGTTCGGCTGCGCCGGGCTCGATGAACAGGCCTACCTCAGGCATGTGGAAGAGGTCGCCCGCTCGCAGGCGCCCATCGCCTTCGTGTGCCGGTACGCCATGCTGGGCGCCGACACGGCGCAGGCGTACGCCTACCTGGTGCCCGACGAAGGCTGCAGCCGGCTGTCGCGGCTCCATGACGCGCTGTACCGCCAGATGCTGGCGCCGGCGCTGCGCCTGGACATCCCCTACGTGCCGCACATCACCATCGGTTCGTCCAGCAACCGCGCCTTGATGAAATCGCTGTGCGACGAACTGAACCGGGGCGCTATCGACATCCCCGGTTCGGTGGAACGCCTGACGGTGGCGGCGCTGGAGAACGGCGTGCTGACCGACCTGACCTCGTTCCCGCTGGCCGGATGAGGCGGCGCGCCCCGCCTCCGCGCTACTTCAGCTTGCCCTGCGGGCTGACGAAATCCTCCAGCGTCAGGCCCTTTTCCTTCAGGATGGCTTCCAGCAGCGGCTGCAGCTTGCCCAGGCTTTCCTGGACGGTTTCGCGCACGGTGTCGACCACCACCTGCGTGCTGCGCTCGATCTCGATATTGACGGAATCGCCCGCCTGCTTGTCTTCGAAGACCGTCATGCGGCGGGTTTCGGGGATCAGCCAGACTTCGAACCAGCCTTCGGCGCGGTTGACTTCCGACACCGTCAGGCTCGCGCCGTTGATGGCGATATAGCCCTTGGCGAAGACGTACTTGCGGAAATCCTGGGGGATGCTGAAGCGCATCAGGCGGTTGGTATCCGAAGACTTCACCATGAGGACTTCGGAGGTGAAGTCCACGTGGCCGGACAAGGGATGGCCGCCGATCTCGGCGCCGTCCTTGGCCGCGCGCTCGACGTTGGCGCGATCGCCTTCCTGGTAGCTGCCCAGCGTGGTGATGGCCAGGCTTTGCAGCATGACGTCGAACGTGGCCTGGTTCTCGCCCAGCAGCTCGGTGACGGTGAGGCAGACGCCGTCGGTCGACACGCTGGCGCCTACCGCCAGGTCCACGCAGAACCCGGGCGGAAAATCGAGCGTAAACGTGCGCAGGCCCTCGCGGTCGGAGATCTTCGCGATCTTCGCGGTGCCTTGGACAATACCTGTGAACATGGGAATCCTGGAAGCGGGCGCGGCGGCCCCTGCAAGCAAAACATCAACGTTAACCGATATTTTGCCAGGGTCCGCCGCGGCGTCTTCCCGAGCCCCGGGGGCTTCAGTGCTTGATCGCGATGGTCTTCAGCGTGGTGAAGCCGTACAGGGCCTCGAAGCCCTTCTCGCGGCCGTAGCCCGACTGGCGCGATCCGCCGAACGGCAGTTCGACGCCGCCGCCGGCGCCGTAGTTGTTGATGAAGACCTGGCCGGCGCGCAGCTTTCGGGCCAGGCGCAGCTGGCGGCCGCCGTCGCGGGTCCAGACGCCCGCCACCAGGCCGTACAGCGTGCCGTTGGCGATTTCCAGCGCCTCTTCCTCGGTGTCGAACACCATGGCGGCCAGCACCGGGCCGAAGACTTCTTCCTGCGCCAGGCGGCTGTCGGACGGCACGTCGCGGAACAGCACCGGCGGCTGGTAGAAGCCGGCCTCGGGCGTGCCTTCCTTGAGCTTGCCGCGCGCGGCGACCTTCATGCCGGCGCCTTCCGCTTCGGCCAGGAAGCCGCGCACGCGGTCCTGCTGGCGGGCATTGATCAGCGGACCGACGTCCAGGTCGGCCGCGGCCGGGCCGGTGACCGTGGCCGAGAACGCGTCCGACAGGCGCTTGAGCACGGTTTCATAGACGCCGCGCTGGATCAGCACGCGGCTGCCGGCCGAGCAGGTCTGCCCGGCGTTCTGGATGATGGCGGCCAGCAGCACCGGCAGCGCGGCGTCCAGGTCGGCGTCGTCGAACACGATCTGGGGCGACTTGCCGCCCAGTTCCAGCGTGACCGGCACGTGGTTTTCGGCGGCGGCGTGCGCCACCATCTTGCCCGTCTGCGGCGAGCCGGTGAAGGAAATGTGGTCGATGCCCGGATGCGCGGACAGCGCCGCGCCGGCTTCGTGGCCGTAGCCGGTGCAGATGTTCAGGGCGCCGGCCGGCAGGCCCGCCTCGGCGGCGATCTCGGCCAGCTTCAAGAGCGAAAGGCAGGCGTCCTCGGCGGGCTTGACCACGCAGGCATTGCCGGCGGCCAGCGCCGCGCCCACGCTGCGGCCGAAGATCTGCAAGGGGTAGTTCCAGGGCACGATGTGGCCGGTGACGCCGTGCGGCTCGCGCACCGTCAGGACCGTGAAGCCCGGGTTGTAGGGAATGGTCTCGCCGTGCAGCTTGTCGACCGCCCCGGCGTAGAACTCGAAATAGCGGGCCACGGCGGCGGCGTCGGCGCGCGCCTGCTTGATGGGCTTGCCGGTGTCGGCCGATTCCAGCTGGGCCAGCTCTTCCTGGCGATCCAGCAGCGCGAAGGCGATGCGCATGAGCAGGCGGCTGCGGGCGGCGGGCGCCATCTGGCCCCACTCGCCTTCGTAGGCGTCGCGGGCCGCCGTCACGGCGCGGTCGACGTCGGCCTGGCCCGAGCGCGCGATCGCCTCGAAAGGCTTGCCATCGGACGGGTTCAGGACGGGAATGGTTTCACCGGTGGCGGCGGCCACCCATTGGTTGGCGATAAAGTTCTTCTGAGTCACGATGTGCGGAGTAAAGTAGCGGCCGGACGGCCGGTTGCGGGTAGCCTGTGTTGCGCTATCGGGCCAAGGTACGGGAGCCGTCGATAACTTGTCAATTGCATTGACAGCTTTTGTCCCAAGAGTCAGGATATTTTTCCGCCATCTCGGGTTATCCCTAATAATTCAGCGGTTTAATGCCGCCCCGGACTTGTCATGGCGACTGACAAACCCGGGCTCATGCAATCAGGAGCGCGCCGATGAGCAACGTGCGGGATCCGCAACTGGCCTCGCTGCTGGAGGCGGCCAACCGCGTCCGCCCCGAACTGGACGTGCTGGCCGAAGTGGCTTCCGGCCTGGGCTACGTGCGCGCCGAGCGCTTCGCCGAGCGCGTGTACGAAAGCCTGTTCTACGCCATCGCCACCGGCAAGATCGCGCCGGGCAGCAAGCTGCCCACCGAACTGGAATTGGCCGCGTTGTTCGAGGTGTCGCGCCCGGTCGTGCGGCAAGCGCTGGACCGCCTGCGCGAGGACCAGCTGGTGGATTCCATCCGCGGCTCGGGTTCCTACGTGCGCGCCAAGCCCGACCTGATGGGCGGCATGCCCGCGGTGGACCCGGCGCGCCGCGTCGGCCACATCCTGGAGGGCCTGGAATTGCGCATGGTGATCGAACCCGAATGCGCCTACCTGGCCGCCTTGCGCCGCACCGACGAAGACCTGCGGGAAATGGACCGCATGTTGACCGGCTACGAAGAAGCCGACGCCTCGGGCGCCATCGCCCACCACCACGATTACGGCTTCCATCGCGCCATCGCGGCGGCCACCGGCAACCAGCGCTTCGTGCAGGTGCTGAAATCGCTGGAGTACGACGTCAGCCACGCGGTGAACGTGATGCGCCACCTGGTTCACAGCGAACCCTGGAAGCGCACCCGCGCCGCCATCGACGAACACCGGCACATCTACCGGCTGATCCAGGAGCAGGACGCCGACGGCGCGCGCAACGTCATGCGCGCCCATATTGAAAAAGCTCGCAGCCGCATGCTCAACAGCGGCCCGGAACATTGAGCAGGAACCCCTGAACCCATGTCATCGCAACGCCCGTCCCTGAATCTGGACCAGCAACTCGTCATCGTTACCGGCGCGAGCCGCGGCCTGGGCGCCGCCATCGCCCAGGCCTTCCTGCGCGAAGGCGCCAAGGTCGTCGTCAACTATCTGAATAGCGCCGAGCGCGCCCAGGCCCTGGCCGCCACGGCGCCCGGCCGCGCGTTGGCGCTGCGGGCCGACGTGCGCGACCCGGCGGCCGTCGCCGCCCTGGTCGCGGAGGCGACCGCGCATTTCGGCCAGCCCGTCAGCACGGTCGTCAACAACGCCCTGCCCGCCTTCCAGTTCAACGGCGATGCGCGTCCCCATGCCGATACGCTGGACTGGGCCCAGATGAACGCGCAGATCGAAGGCAGCGTGCGCGCCGCGCTGAACACCACCCAGGCCGTGCTGCCGGGCATGCGCGCCGCGGGCGGCGGGCGCATCGTCAACGTCGGCACCAACCTGGTCCAGAACCCCGTGGTGCCGTACCACGACTACACCGCCGCCAAGGCGGCGCTGCTGGCGTTCACCCGCACCCTGTCGCATGAGCTGGGCGCGGACGGCATCACCGTCAATATGGTTTCGGGCGGGCTGCTGCGCACCACAGACGCCTCCGCCGCCACGCCGGACGCGGTGTTCGACATGATCGCCGCGGGCACGCCGCTGCGCGAAGTCACCACGCCCGCGCAGTTCGCCGACGCGGTGCTGTTCTTCGCCAGCCCCTGGTCGCGGGCCGTGACGGGCCAGAACCTGATCGTGGACGGCGGATTGGTGAAAGGCTGAGCCGGCGCCGCGCGCAGGCCGCTAGGCCTGCAGCCGGCGGGCGCTGATCTCGCCGGCGGCGTACCGGATGCCCTTGAGGGCGGCATCCTCGGTGATGAAGGCGGAATCGCCCACGCCGATGCGGGTCCATTCGTGGTGGGGCGCGGTCCGCACCCAGGCTTCATAGCCCTGGCGTGCCGCCAGCGGCCGCAGCTCGTATTCCAGGCGATAGCCGTTGAGCCTGATCACTCCTGTTCTCATGTCCGGTCCTCCCGCGCTTCAGCCTCGCACCGCGAGGCCGCAGGCGCGCATCACACTGCGGCCGTGGCTCGCCATCGGCACCCCCCGGCAGTGTTCCGCGCGTATCACTTCCGTGACGCGCCGGCCGTCTGCCATCCACCGCCGCGCAACGCTGATCACGTCGGTGAATTCGGGCTGCGGCCCGTCCAGCAGCCAGCCGACTATCGGAACACCGGGAGACACCGTTTCCAAATCAAGGCATTTCATGCCGCTCTCCGTTCAGGGGACCGTTAGGAGCGTATCCATTCATTGAATCCTTAAGTATTAGGAATGCGGAGAAAACCGAACATTTTGTATATTGGCTGCAATTTCGCCCGCGAATGGAGCACGGGCGGGACGGCGACATACCTGCTCACATATCAGGGGCGGCGCCGGCCACTCGGCGGCGGGGTATCATCCGACGTTCGACCGGCCAGGCCTCGCGCCTCGGCCCGAGCGGCACGCGCGGCGGAATCCGCCGGCGGGCCGCGATTCCCGCAGATGGCCTGAGTGCCGCATCAATGAACGGTCTACGCGAAACATGAAATTAGCCACCTGGAACGTGAACTCCCTGAACGTGCGCCTGCCGCAGGTGCTGGACTGGCTCGCCGCCAATCCGGTCGACATGCTGTGCATCCAGGAACTCAAGCTCACGGACGACAAGTTCCCCGAAGCCGCCTTCACCGAGGCCGGCTACCACGCCGTCTGGGCCGGCCAGAAGACGTACAACGGCGTCGCCATCATTTCGCGCGTTCCCGGCACCTCGATGGAACGCAACATTCCCGGCTACGAAGACCCGCAGCAGCGCGTCCTCGCGCTGACCTTCCCCGGTCCGGAAGGCGACGTCCGGGTCGTGTGCGCCTACTGTCCCAACGGCCAATCCGTGGGTTCGGACAAGTACGCCTACAAGCTGGAATGGTTCGAGGCCATGCGCAAATGGCTGGCCGAAGAGATCAAGCAGTATCCGCGCCTGGCGGTGCTGGGCGACTACAACGTGGCGCCGGCCGACGAAGACGTGCACAACCCCGAGAAGTGGGAAGGCCAGGTCCTCGTGTCGGAACCCGAGCGCGCCGCCTTCCGCGCCCTCCTCGACCTGGGCCTGACCGATTCGTTCCGCCTGTTCGAGCAGCCCGAGAAGTCCTTCAGCTGGTGGGATTACCGCCAGTTCGCGTTCCGCCGCAACGCCGGCCTGCGCATCGACCACGTCCTGTTGTCGGCCCCGCTGGTCAAGCGCTGCGTCGCCTGCGCCATCGACAAGGAACCGCGCCGCAACGAGCAGCCGTCGGACCACGCCCCCGTGATCGCCACCCTGGAATTCGCCTGAAGCAAAAAACGCGGCCCCCACGCTTGCGTCCGCGTTCCGCTTTATGTATAGTTGCGATCTTGCTTTTGGGGCGGTAGCTCAGCTGGGAGAGCGTCGCGTTCGCAATGCGAAGGTCGGGAGTTCGATCCTCCTCCGCTCCACCAAAAGATTAAGAAGACAAACCCGCTAAATCGCAATGATTTAGCGGGTTTTTATTTGTTTTCCTCGCAACTTCAGACGGTACTGCCGCCTGCATGGCAAACCCCGCCTTCGAACCCACGAACACCGCCACATCCCGCCCGGTTCCAAGAGCTTGAGGGTTGAACATCGAACTCGCAAATGTCGGTGCCCATCCGCTAGGTGAAGAATTGCCTCAGTCGCAACAGAATCTCTTGCATCCGCGCCGGATCCACCGAGCCCGCAAGCGATTCAAGTCGCCGCTTATCGAGGACACGGACCTGCTGAATCAAGGTCATTCCCTTAACTTCGCCTGTATCAACGAACATTCTCACCGGGTCTTCAGTACCGTGGCTCGTTATCGGCAAGACACTGACTGTGTGGTTGTTCGGAATCTTGTTGAGCGAGTTGGGAGAAACAATCAGGCCAGGACGACGGTTACCTTGTTCACTGCCAATAACTGGGTTGAAATCGATCCAATAAACCTCTCCGCGGAGGGGCGTTGCAAATTTGGCTGAGCTCATGAGGCTCCTGACTTACAGGTTGGAGTCCTCCGGAAAGACATCAGGAAATACCAAGGGGTCATATGTGCCAGCTTCGATCTGGGCAAGCACCGCCGCCCCAAATCCAAACGGATCTTCATTCTCTTCCACCGGGCGGAGGATCAACTCTTGACCGAGCTTAATCACCTCTATGCCATGTGAGAAATCGATTCCCTCAAGCATTGCTTTCGGGAGCAACACCCCTTGCGAGTTCCCAATTTTCCGCAAGGACAAAATGGTTGGTTCTACAGTTGCCGTGGACATAACGCGTCCTCCATTCTGGGCACCGCCCAGGCGCAAAGCACCGCCTTGCGACAGATATAAAAAACTATGAATCCATAGGATCGCTCCTCTGGTTACGGACTCCGCCGCCTTTCGGTGAAATAGGTCATAGAAATTTCCTCAATCTAAATAAGTAGAAAGTTATAACGGTTATAACCGTTAGAAAAGTCTACCGGGGGTTCATCGCCAGGTCAAGGTTTTCGGTCCAGAATCTCCCCTGCCATGTAACAAATTACGGTATCGAGCAGTCGCCAAGCATCCCCTGTGAATGGGGCGTGCACACGTAAGCGCCGCAGCCCGCGGAGAGGGGGGACCTTGGGGTCGATCAAGGCTTGAGCGTGTGCAGATCCAGCAAGGTGAACCGTCCGCCGTCCTGCCATCCCCCGGTATCGATGTAGTAGACGTTGCCCAGTCGCGCCGGCTTGCGCAGCGTCATGTGCCCATGGACCACGGCGCGCACGTTGCGCACGGGCTGGGCATATTGCATCCGATAGCGGTCGATGGACCAGAGGCAGGCATCCTCATCGTCCGCGCTGAACGCCGCGCCGTGGATGGCTTGCCAATCGTCATAGGGAAAGTCGGCATGCACCAGGCCGACGAGGCCTTGCGGCGTTTCCACCTCGATCGCCAGCGGCAAGGCGTTCAGGCGGGCCGCGATGCGCGCCTGGGTGTCGCCATCGCAGGCGTCCAGCCACGCGCCGCCATGCAAACGATGATCGACATCCGGGATCGGATCGCTCATCGCGCGCCGCAAGGTCATCAGATCGTGATTGCCGCAGATGGCATGAAACCAGGGGCGATCCAGCCACGCCAGGACATCGCGCGATTCCGGCCCGCGGTCCACCAGGTCCCCGACGGAGAACAATCGATCGCGATCGGGCGCGAACCTGACGGCGGCCAGCGCCGCATCGAGCCGGCTGAAATGGCCATGGATGTCGCCCACGGCGAAATCACGGCCGCGCGCGTTCAAGGGGAAGCGGCGGACTCGGGAATTACCGGGCGTCATTCCTGATTTCCATGGGGTCTCCTGGCGGATCATCCTGCACGACCCCCATGATACTTGGCCCTCAAGCGGCCCGGGCAGGATGGCTCGCCCTCGCGGAGGCGGGCTCATGAGGGCAATGAAAAGCCCTCCCGATCCGCAGCGCCCAGCACGTTCAGCAGGGAATCCAGCCCGAGCCGGTCGATGACCGCGTTTACCGTCGCCCGCACCACCGGCTTGGGACGGTAGCCGACCGACAGGCCGGCCAACGCCATCATCTTCAGGTCATTGGCGCCGTCGCCCATCACGATCGCGTCCGACGTGGGCACGCCCAGCTCGCGGCACATGCGCGCGACGTGCCCGGCCTTGGCGTCGGCATTGATCAATGTGCCCAGCAGTTCCCCGGTCAGGCGCCCGTCCGCCACTTCCAGATGATTCGACAGGTCGACGTCCAGGCCCAGTTCGGCGCGCACGCGCCCCGTGAAATAGTCGAAGCCGCCGGAGACGATGGCGGTCCGGAGGCCGGCCTGCCTGGCGGCGGCGATCAGGGCCGGCGCGCCGGGCGTGATGCGCACCCGCTCGGCGTACAGGCGTTCAAACGTGGCGACCGGCAAGCCGGCCAGCAGCCGCGTGCGCATGCGCAGGCTGGTGTCATAGTCGACGGCGCCGGATTGCATGGCCTGCTCGGTCAAGCGGGCGACTTCGCGCTTGCGGCCGACCAGGTCCGCCAGCTCATCGATGCACTCGATGTTGATCAAGGTCGAATCCATGTCGAACACCAACAGCTTGAAGTCCGACAGTGGCCGGAAATCGTCGATCACCGCGGTATCCAATCCCTGCTGGCGCCCCAGTTCGTGAATGGCCGCCCGATGGACGGGAGCGCCGGCGGCCAGGGTGTAGCGCAGGCCGCCGCCCGGGATGCGGCGGCCATCCAGGGCCTGGAACAGCGCGCCGATGCGCGCGGCGTCGTCGTCCGAGAGCGGCGCATTTCGTTGTACGACCAAGTGCATGTTTCAGCCGCGCGAAGCGTGATCGAACTGCGCGCACAGGAACTCGGCAAGCACCGCGGCGCCAAGCTGCACGTCTTCCATCCGCACGGTTTCATCCTGATTGTGGCTGCCGTTCTGGTTCCTGATGAACAGCATGGCCGACGGGATGCCCAGGTCCGCGAAGGCCGAGGCGTCGTGGCCCGCGCCGCTGGCCATTGCCTTGTGGGGCACGCCCAGACGCTCCGCCGCCGACCGTAGCCCGGCCTGCATGTCGGGCGCCATGGGCGAGATATTGGGCCCGGAATCCGGCCCCCACTCGAAGACAACGCCATGGCGCGCGGAGATGCCTTGCGCGATCTCCTTGATTTCCCGGTCGATCCGGGCGCGGATGTCCGGATCGATACAGCGCGTGTCGAGACAGAACCTGGCCTCTCCGGGCACGCGGCTATAGGTATGCATTTCGGGAACGGTGCCGATGATGCCGAAGGTGAACAGGGTGTAGATGCCCTCTTCGTGAAAGCGGTCCCACAACCGATTCACCTGGTGGATGAATTCGCCTAGCGCGGCGACGGCATCCTGCCGGTAGCCTTTCGGGGCGCCTCCGGCATGGGCATACGTGCCGTAGATGCGCCCTTCGCGCCAGCGCGGCCCGCCGGCTATCGCCTGCACGATGCCCAGGGGAATCCCTTCGTTTTCCAGGACGGGCCCTTGTTCGATGTGCGCTTCGAGATAACAGGCGACCGTATCCGCGGACAGATGCCGATCCCCTCGCAGCACGGCGGCGGGATCGAAACCCAGTTCCCGCATGTGATCGGCCAGGCCGCGCCCCGTGTCGCTGCGCTTGAGGCTGTTGAAGGTGTGCGCCGGCAGGTCGCCCAAGGCCATGCGGCTTCCGATGTACGGCGCCGGGAAATAGCAGCTTTCTTCGGCCCGCACGCCCATGACGAGCACGTCGCGGTCCAGGATGCGGCCGCTGGCCGCGATGCCGGCAATGGCGGCCAGCCCGATCGCCACGCCCAAGGCGCCGTCGTAATTGCCCCCGTGCGGCACGGAGTCCAGGTGCGACCCGATGACGACGCACTTGGCCGCGCTGTCGCGGCCTTTCAGGCGCACATAGGTGTTTCCGGCGAAATCCTGCTCCACCGGGAACCCGTGCTTGCCGCCGATGCCCCGGAGCGCTTCGTGGGCTTCCTGCTCGCCCTGCCCATAGGCGATGCGGACGACGCCGCCGCCCTCGCTCGCGCTGACGCGCAACAACTCATCCAAAAACTCACGTGCCACATCGATACGGGGAAGTGCGGTAGCCATGGATTCCTCTCGGGAGTCGACGGAATGGGGCCAGGAGCGACGGGTCAGCGTTTCTCCGGCGTGGAATTTCGGTAAATCAGTTGCCCGGGCAGCAGGCGGCGCTCGTTCTTGCCGCTGTCTTGCAGCAGCAGGTCGATGGCCGCGGTGATCATGTCTTCGACGGGCTGGCGGATCGTGGTCATCTGGTAGGCGGCATTGGACGCCACCGGATGATCGTCAAAGCCGAATACGCGCACGTCTTCCGGCACGCGCTTGCCCAGGGCGAAGCGCAGCGCGTCGATGGCGCCCGAGGCGATTTCATCGTCGGCGCAGAACAGCGCATCGATGTCGGGGTGGCGCGCCAGCAGCATCTGCGTCGCCTCGTAGCCCCAGGAATAGGTGAATTCCTTTTCCAGCACGGGCACGGACGTCATGCCCAATTCGGCCAGGCGCTCCAGGAATCCGGTGCGCCGGTCCCGATTGGTGGACACCGACGGCATGCCGCCCAGGTAGCCCAGCACCTTGCTCCCGGACTCCAGCAGCACGTCGGCGGCCAGCCGGCCGCCGCCGATGTTGTCGGTGGACACGGAATGCCCGTTGCCGGTTTGCGCATACCGGTTGAACATGACCACGGGCACGCCTTGCTTGACGCACAGATCCGCGCCCAGGGTCGTCAGCGACGCCGTCGTGATGATGACGCCGCGCACCCGGTACTGCAGCACCAGCGGCATCAGATCGTCGACCGTCTGCGGCGGCGTGGCGTTGAACAGCAGCGTCTGCAAGCCGCGCCGATGCAGTTCCCGCGTGATCAGCTCCAGCACGACCGGATACCAGGGATTGGTAATGTTGGCCATGACGATGGCAATGATGTTGAACTTGCCGCTGCTCAAGCCGCGCGCCAGCGGATTGGGCTGGTAATCGACCAGATCGACGACCTTCAGGATCTTCTCGCGGACTTCCTGCGAAATGGCGCCCTTGCCCGAGATGAACCGGGACACGGCGGCCTGGGACACGCCCGCGAACTTGGCCACGTCTTTCTGTGTAGGAGCTTTCTTTTTCACGCCTTCTGGTTTTCCGATCAAAGAGGTGCACAGTCGGCGCCGCGCTTCGCCAACGAGATCGACAGGAAATGACGCAAGCAGTTTTCGACGATGTGCGAGACATTGTTGTTGCACCCGTTGTGCAACAAGCTGCCCAGGAAGGTGATCGAGCCCGCCGCAAACAGGCCGCCGCCCTGCTCGGCCACACCGACGGCCATATGGGCGTGCACGCCTTCGTATTTGCGGGGAATCGACGCGGCGATGGTCCAGGTCAGGATCTCTTCGGGCGCTATTCTAAAGCTAGGCCCATGGCCGTCCGAAATGCCGACGATCTTCAGGTACGCGGGCGAGCCCAGCTCCGGCACCACCTGGTCCAGCTCGAACCCGGCCGCGCCGCCGCCGGACAGGCCGAAATCGCCGTAGGTTTCGCCTTCCACGCCCTCGAACAGCCACGCCACGTCCGGATCGTAGGACTCCGGCGTTCGCCGGTAACCGATGCCTTCGAATCCCCCCTGCACGGCAAAGCCGACGCCGCCCGTGCATTGCGGGGCGATGCCGTTGCGGCGCCACATGCCGCCGTAGCCGCCATCGAGCTGGTGGTAGTACTCGCCCGGTTCGCTGGCCCAGGCCCGGATGCCGCCTTCGGCGCGCCGGATCTCCAGCAGGTGGGGCGCGGCCGCGGGCCGGGCGATCTTCCAGTAAAAGCCGTTGGCGCCCAGGTACATCAGGTATCCGCCGCCTTCGCGGTACGCCACCAGGGCTTCGATCATGCGGCGCGTGTGGTACTCCGGGTGCGAGCCGGTCAGCACCACGTCGTAGGGGCGCAGGGCATCCAGACCCTGGTCGTCCAGGTCCTCGTCGGTGATCACGTCGTAGTCGAACCCTTTTTCGCGCAGCCACTGCGTCAGGTGCGAATCCGCCGGAAAGTGCCTCAGGCCCGACCCCTTGGGATCCGGAAACGTCAGATAGCCCGGGCGCATCGTCAATATCGGGCGCAGGCGCGACGACAGGCTGATGCCGGCCATGTCTTCGTGCCGGTTGTAGGTGGACGCGCCGAACTGCGTCACCACGTCGGGGTTGTGCGGATAGGCGCCCCATTGCGCGATGCGCTCGGCCAACGGGCCCGCGTAGTTGCCCCGAGCATGATTCGCATAGGCCTGGTAGGTCAGGGTCGGCGCCAGGAACAGCACGCGCGCGCGCGGGCCGTCCGCGGCGGGCGTTACGTAGAACGGAATCGTGTCGCTGCCCTCGGGGTGCGCGACTTCCAATCCGTACACGCCGGAGGGCATGCCCGGCGGAATGCGCAGGCTGACGCTCTCCTCCCAGCCGCAATCGGTCAACGCGTCGGCATGAAAGTACATGGCGGCATACTCGTCCGGCGCTTCCTTCCAGTTCAGGTTCAGGCCGGACCAGCGCGACGACCGGACGGCGCGCACCGGCGTGTTGACCAGCGTCAGCGCGGGCATGCCGGGCTGCGCGCCGGGCACGGACGATTCCTGCATGGCGTCGGCCAGGTTCCACTGGGCGAGCAATTGCAGGGACGACGCCTGCCCGCCGGCGGACAGCGCCGGGGCTTCGATCAGGCCGTTGTAGCCCTGGCCGGGATGGCCCTGCCACAAGGCGCCCAGGCAAAGATGGGTGAACGGCTGCCCGTCGAACCGCGCGGCGCCGGCATCCAGCGTCGCCTCTTGCGCCGGCAAGGCCGGCCCGGCCCCGGGAATGGCGGTGGCCGCGGGCCCCACCCGCACCGTCACGCGGCGCTCGGCCAATGCAAGATGCAGCGAGACCGATTGCCAGCGATCCTGCGTGGCGCGCAGGCCGGTGCGCAGCGCGACAGGCGCCGCCCCGCGCTCCTGACGCGCCAGGACGACCCATTCGCCGTCCTCCAGGGCCAGGGCCACGCCCTGGTCCCACGACGCATCCTGCAGGCTGGCCAGCACCTGCGGCCCGCCCTGAACCCGCGTCGGCTTGGTCAACAGGCGCAGCTCGACGTGTTTCGCGTCGCCCTGGGCGGCCGGATCGAGCGCCGCCAGCGCGCAGGCCCCGGGATGGACCGCCATTTCCCGTCCCGCGTAACTGGCCTGCAACGGGAAATCGACCGGCTCCAGCTGCATGCCCGGCCCGTCGGGATTGGGATCGGCGCAATGGATGCGCAGGACGCGCGCGGTAAACGGCTGGCCGCCCGCCGAACTGATGCGAAACGACAGGGTCTGGCCGGGTTGCGCGCTAAGCGGCGTGACGTAACCCAGGATAGGAGGATGCATGGCAGGTGTGTTCATCGATTCGGAGTGAGTACGGTGGGTGCGCGCGGCGCTCAGTGCACGGCAAGATATTGTTCGAGGCGGCCGGGGTTCGCTCGGCCCTCCTCGCTGGTGAAGGTGTCGGCCACGCTGCCGTTTTCCAGCACGACCACGCGGTCGGCGATTTCAAGCGCCATGCTCAGGTTCTGTTCGACCAGCAACAAGGTCAGGTCTTCGCCCTTCAACTGCTTGAGCACGTTGGACACGGCTTTCACCATGATGGGCGCCAGACCCTGCGAGGGTTCGTCCAGCAACAGCACCCGGGGCCCCATGGCCAGGCCGCGCGCCATCACCATCATCTGCTGCTGGCCTCCGGACAGTTCGCCGCCCTTCTTCTTGAGCAGCTCCGCCAGCAAGGGGAACAAATCCATCAGCCGGTCCAGCGTGTAGGGAGACCCCGGGCGGTACCCGAGCATGATGTTCTCTTTCACCGTCAGCAAGACGAAGGGGTCCCGGGTTTCCGGAACCAGGGTAATGCCCAGCCTGGAGATGGCCTGCGGCGGCTGGCGCGAAATGTCCTTGCCGTCGAAGGTGATCCTGCCGCTCGCGACCGGATTCAGGCCCATGATGGACCGCAGCGTCGTGGACTTGCCCGCGCCGTTGCGGCCCAGCAGGGCCACCACTTCGCGGTTGCCGATGTCGAAGGACACGCCGTGTATGGCCTGGCTGGGGCCGTAGAACGTATTGATCGAGCCGATCTGTAGCAGCATTTTCAGAGTCCGAAGTAGGCGGCGTGGACAGCCTGGTTCTTTGAAATTTCTTCCGCCGTGCCGGCGGCGATCAGCGCGCCGCGGCTCATGACGTGAATGCGGTCGGAAATTTCCATCACCACGTTCATCTTGTGTTCGATCATCACAATGGTGTAGTCGGGCTTTATCGATGCGATGAACGCCTTGACCCTTTCGGTTTCGCGCTGCGACAGGCCGGCCGTGGGCTCGTCCAGCAGCAGTATCTGGGGCCGCGTGGCCAGCGTCACGGCAATTTCCAGCAGGCGCTGGTCGCCGTAGGACACCGACTTCGCCAAGGTGTCTTCGTATTGCCCCAGGCCCAGCGTCGTCAGCAGCTCGCTGGCCTGGACGCGCAGCGAGTCGTAGCTGCACACGTTGCGCCACCACCCGGTGCGCCCGCCATGGGCGGCGCGGTAGGCGGCCAGCCAGACGTTCTCCAGGAAGGTCAGGTCCAGGTACACGCTGGAAATCTGGTACGAACGCCCCACCCCGCGCCGCGCGATCTGATGGGGCTTCAGATTGGTGACGGGGGAGCCTTTCAGCAGGATCTCCCCGCTGGTCACCGGCAGATCGCGGGTCAGCAGGTTGAACAGCGTGGTCTTGCCGGCGCCGTTGGGGCCCAGGATGCTGTGCAGCATGCCGGGTTCGAAGCCGATGGACAGGTCTTCGATGACCACGTTGGCGCCGAATTTCTTGGTGACCTGGCGGGCCTCGAAGGCGTAGGTCGACGTGCTGGTCGCTGCGTTCATGACACGCTCCTTTCCTGCGCCCGGGAGCCGAACAGGCGGCGCACGCGATCGAACAATTCAATGGCGCCGCCTTTCAGGAACAGCACCACGAAGATGATGAAGAGGCCGAACAGCAGCGGCCACCGCGCCCAGATGACGCTGAAGAAGCCCTGCAGCCAGATGAAGATCGCCGCGCCGATGACCGGCCCGAAGATCGACGACATGCCGCCGATGATCACCATGAAGACCGCCGTGCCGGAGTTGGTCCACGCGATCGCGTCGATCGGCATGATGCGGTAGAGCATCGCGAACAAGGCGCCGGCCACGCCCGAAGTCGCGCCCGCGATCACGAAGGCCAGCAACTGCGCCCGGTAGACGGAAAACCCCAAGGAGGCGGTGCGGCGGGCGTTCTGCCTGGCGGCGTTCAGCACCAGCCCGAGCGGACTGTTTATCAGTTGATACAGGCCCGCGAATACGGCAACGAACACCACGGCGGCCAGGATGTAGAAATTCACATGATTGGAGATGTCGATCGTGCCGATGCCGGGGATGGAGATGTCCGGCCTGCGTATGCCCCCCAGGCCGTCCTCGCCGCCGGTCACGCTGTGCCAGCTGTATGCGAGGTAATAGATCATCTGGTTGAAGGCGAAGGTCAGCATCATGAAATAGATGCCCGTCCGCTTGGTGCTCATCATCCCGACCGCCAGGGCGACCAGCCCGCTGCCCAGCGCCGCCAGCGCCAGGCCCGCTATCAGCGGAAGGTCCGTGCGGATGTACACGTACCCCGCGACATAGCCGCCCACGCCGAAGAACGCGGCCTGGCCGAAGGAATAAAGACCGGCCACGCTGATCAGCAGGTAGGTCGCCAGGGCGAAGACGCCGAAGATCATGATCTCGGTGGCGATATTGATCGGCATGCACAGCGGCGCCGCGATGGCGACGATTGCAGCGATGGCCGACATCAGATAGGTAGAAGGTTTGCGTTGCATCAGCGTTCCCCGAACAGTCCCTGGGGACGAATCATCAAGGTGGCGACCATGGCCACGTAGATCAGCACCGTGCTGGCCGACGGCACGAAGACGGACGACACGCTCTGGATGATGCCCACCAGGATGCCGGCCGCCAGCGCGCCGTACAAGGATCCCAGGCCGCCGATGACCAGGACCACGAAAGCGATCGACAGCATGTCCGACCCCATGGTCGCGTTCGCGCCCAGCAGCGGCAGCACGAGGCCGCCCGACAGGCCCGCCAGGCCCGAGCCCAGGGCGAACCCGGCGGTCACCAGGCGGGACACGTCTATCCCCAGGCACTGCGCCATTTCGCGTTTGTCGATGCCGGCCCGTATCTGCGACCCCAGGCGGGTGCGCTCGATCAGCAGCCAGACCACGGCGATGGTCAGCGCGGCCATGACGCCGTTGAACACCAGGTACTTGGGAAGCCAGGTGAATCCCAGGTCGAAAGCGCCCTGCAGGAATTCCGGCGGCTGGACGCTCAGCCCGACCGTGCCCCAGATGATGATGATCAGTTGCTCCAGGACGAGGGCCGTGCCGAACAGGAACAGCAGCTGATACAGATAAGGTCCGCTCATCAGGCGGGCCACGCCCAGCTTCTCGACGACGATGCCGACCAGCGCGGGCGCCACGAAGGCGGTCAGCAATGCCAGCCCGAACGGCATGCCGACCTGCATGGCGGCGAAGCAGATGTAGGCGCCCAGGGCGTAAAAAGCGCCATGCGCGAAGTTGGGCACATTCAGCAGCCCTTTGATGATGGATAGCCCGAACGCGGTCAGCGCGTAGATCATGCCTATCGCCAACCCGTTCAGGAGTTGCGCGGCTAACAAAGAAATCATGGTTGGCCTTGATGTGGATTAATCCCAGGCGCCCGCGCGCCTGGTGTCGTACACAAACGAACTCACACCGTGCGCTTGCACTGGTTCAGTTCGGGCGGCTGCGGACTTTCGCCTTGCGACACGATGGCGGCCATGTCGAACTTGTTCTTCATGGCATCGGGCGCCTTGCATTTCACGACGTAGTACGGCCGCACGGTCTGGTGCGTGCGGGCGTCGATATGCGTGGGGCCGAAGATGCTGTCGTACCGCATGCCTTCCAGCGTCTTGATCACCGTCTCCACCTCGACGCTGTTGGCCTTCTCCATGGCCAGGAACAGCGTGCGCATCGAGTCGTAGCCATACGCCGCGGCGTAGGACGGCACCGTCTTGTATGCCTTCAGATAGCGCTCGACGAAGGCCTTGTTCACCGGCGTGTCGATGTCCTGGTAGTAGTTCAAGCCCAGGATCATGCCGTTGAGCATCGCGGGCGACAGTTCCTGCATCTGTTCGATTTCCAGCGTCCACGGCCCCACCAGCTGCACGGTCTTCACGCCGAAGCTGTGGAACTGGCGAACCGCCGAGACGGCGTCCGCGCCGGCCGTCAGCAGGCAGATCAGGTCGGGCCGCGTCGACAGGGCCTTCGTGAAGTACTGGGTGAATTGGCGCTCGCCCGATGGGTGGTTGTCGTTGCCGACCAGTTCCAGGCCGAGTTCCTTGGCCGCCACCTGCGCGTAGCGCAGCAGCGATTGGCCAAACGCGTAGTCCGCCGTGATGGTGTAGATCTTCTTCTTGTCCGGCATGGTCTTGCTGACGTACTCCAGCGTGGCGCGCAGCGCCGTGTACGCGTTGGCCGACCACTGGAACGTATACGGGCTGCAACGCGATCCCGTGATGTCCTCGGTGCCGCCCGCCGCATACTGCAAGACCTTTTCCTGGCGCGCGACTTCCAGCTCGGCCAGTCCGACCGCGCTTGAGAAGTTGCCGGCGAAATAGCGCAGCTTGTCCGACGAGATCGCCTCGGTCAGGCGGCGCACCCCCACGGCCGGCTTGCCTTCGTCATCGCGCACCACCAGGTTGATCTTGTTGCCGAGGATGCTCCCGCCGCGTTCTTCGACGGCCAGCTTCGCGCCCTTCAGCACCAGATCGCCCGCATACGCGAACGTGCCCGTCTGCTGGGAGATGATGCCCATCGTCAAACTGTCGCCGGCCCCCTGGCCCCAGGAAATTCCCGACAGCGACGAGCCCAATGCGGCGACGCCCGCTTTCAGTACGGTGCGGCGATCGATACCTTTGCCTGAAATCATTATGTTCCCCTTGAAATGCCGGGCAATCCGCCCGGCGTGTAATGTGCTTGGCCAGGATGGTGGGTATTGCTGCTTCAGTTGCGGATGCGCCCGCGAGGGTTGCTGCGCGCCTCGCGGGCGGCGGTCATGCGGTGAATCCCATTTCAGAGGCGAAACTGATCATCCCGGCTTCCAGGCGGGCAAGCAGGTCGTCCATTTCCGCCTCGGTGATCACCAAGGGCGGCGCCAGCAAGGTGGCGTTGTTCAGCGGCGCGATGCCGGCGGTGTAGACGATCAGGCCGGCCCGGAAGCAATGCGCGGTGAACAGCGCGTTGGCATTCAGCGCCGGATCCGGCGGGGTGCGGGATTGCGGATCGGTCACGAACTCGAAGCCCCACAGCAGGCCGCGGCCGCGGATGTCGGCCATCCACGGATAGCGCTGCGCCAGGCGGCGCAGGCCGGCTTCCAGCTGCTTGCCGCGGGCGGCGACGTTTTCCAGCACGTCCTGGTCGCGCATGTACTTCAGCACTGCCCCGCAGGTCGCGGCGCTGAGCGGGTTTGCGCTGAACGTGTGGCCGAACGGCACGGTCTTGCCGGTGGCGGCGAATGCGGAAATGATGCGTTCGTGGAACAGCACCGCGCCCATGGGGGTGTAGCCCGAGGTCATGCCCTTGCCGGTGGCGATCATGTCCGGCGACACGCCGTCGTGCTCGCAGGCAAACCATTTCCCGGTGCGCCCCATGCCGGTGATGACCTCATCGGAAATCAACAGTATGTCGTGGCGGTCGCAGATGTCGCGCAAGGCGCGCAGGTACCCGATGGGCGGCGTCAGCGCGCCGCCGGCCGCCCCCACCACGGGTTCGACGATGATGGCCGCGACCTTTTCCGCGCCGTATTCGCGAATGATGCGGTCCCACACCATGGCGCCGTGGCCGTCGGCATCGTTGCCCTCCAGCGGAAAGCGATAGGGATACGGCGGCGGCGCCACCGCGAACGTGTGCAGCAGGTTGCCGTAGTCGGCCCGGCGGGCGTTATGGCCGGACATGGACAGCGCGCCCATCGTCATGCCGTGGTAGCTGATGGCCCGGCCCAGCACGTGGGTTTTGCCGGGCTGGCCGCGGTCGCGCCAGTATTGCTGGGCGGTGCGCAGCGCCAGCTCGGTGGCCTCGGATCCGCTATTGACGAAGAAAGCGTGGGTCACGCCGGGCGGCGCGAGGTCCGTCAACGCGGCCGCCAGGGATTCCGCGGCCGCGCTGGTGAAGTGCGAACGGTAGGTGAAACACACGCGTTCGGCCTGCTCGCGCATGGCCTCCAGCACCGGCCGCACGCCATGGCCGATCGAAACGGTCATGGCGCCGCCGGAGCCATCCAGATAGTCGCGGCCGTCCGTGTCGTAGAGGTAAACGCCTTCGGCCCGGTCGACTTCGGGAAGCTTCGCACCCAAGGGTTGCTTCAACAGCACATCTATTTCAGATGGATTGAATACGTATTCAGTTGTGGGCATAATTTTTTGCTCTCGCTGCGCTGGAAACAGAAGACCAAGGCGAGAAAATGGGGATTAATGGGGGTTTGCGATGTCCGAACGACGTTTATTGGACAGTGAATACGGATTCTATCGAAGTCGACATCTCGTTCTATCGGGGTTTTCCCGCTGATCGCGCAGGCATGATTGCGGCGCGCGACACCAGGGGTTTTCCCTTATTTGCATACGCATGCAAAGCTCTGACTGTGGAGCCCCTCCGTTCCATCATCCACTGTCTGAGCAGGCACCCTCATCATGATCCGATACCTGAAACGCGGCCGCACGGCCGAGGTCAAAACCGACGACGACGCCAAGGTGCGAGCCACGGTCGAAGGCATCATCCGCCACATCGAAAAAGACGGCGACGAGGCCGTTCGCGAATACAGCCGCAAGTTCGACAATTGGGATCCCAGCGATTTCCGCCTGTCGCGCGGCGAGATCGAGGCGGCGCGCAAGCAGCTGTCCGCCCGCGAAATCGAAGACATCGCTTTCGCGCAGAAGCAGGTCCGCAACTTCGCGCAGATCCAGCGCGATGCGATGCAGGATGTGGAAGTCGAGACCTATCCCGGCGTGGTGCTGGGCCACAAGCACATTCCGGTGAATGCGGTGGGTTGCTACATCCCGGGCGGGAAATATCCCCTGCTGGCCTCGGCCCACATGAGCGTGCTGACGGCCAAAGTGGCCGGCGTAAAGCGCATCGTGTCCACGGCGCCGCCGTATCAAGGCAAGCCGCATCCGGCCATCGTCACGGCGATGGACATGGCGGGCGCCGATGAAATCCTGGTGCTGGGCGGCGTGCAGGCCGTGGTGGCCATGGCCGTGGGCACCTCCAGCGTCGCGCCCGTGGACATGCTGGTGGGGCCGGGCAATATGTTCGTGGCCGAGGCCAAGCGCCAGCTGTATGGCCGCGTGGGGATCGATCTGTTCGCCGGCCCCACCGAAACGCTGGTCATTGCCGACGACAGCGTCGACGGCGAATTGTGCGCCGTCGACCTGCTCGGCCAGGCGGAACATGGCCCGACCTCCCCCGCCGTGCTGCTGACCAATAGCGAACAACTGGCAAAGGACACGCTGGCCGAAGTGGAACGCCAGCTGACGATACTGCCCACGGCGGCCATCGCCCGGCAAAGCTGGGCGGACTGCGGCGAAGTCATCGTGTGCGACACCCAGGAAGAAATGCTGCGGGTGGCCGACGAACTGGCGTTCGAGCACGTCCAGGTCATGACGCGCGAGCCCGATTATTTCCTGAACAACATGACCAACTACGGCGCGCTGTTCCTGGGGCCGCGCACCAACGTCAGTTTCGGCGACAAGGTCATCGGCACCAACCACACGCTTCCCACCAACCGCAACGCGCGCTACACCGGCGGCCTGTGGGTGGGCAAGTTCCTGAAGACCTGCACCTACCAGCGCGTGCTGACCGACGAGGCCAGCGCGGCCATGGGCGAATACTGCTCTCGCCTGTGCCACATGGAGAACTTCGCGGGGCACGGCGAGCAGGCCAATATCCGCGTGCGCCGCTATGGCAACCGCCCCGACCTGCCCTGGTACGAACCGGTAAAGGAACGGGCATGATCGAACTGCCTGCTAGCCCCAGTTTCCGGCTGGACGGGAAACGCGCGCTGGTGACGGGCGGCAGCGGCGGCATCGGCCTGGCCATTGCCGCCGCGCTGGGCCGGGCCGGCGCCCACGTCACGGTGGCGGCTCGCCGCGAGGCGGAGTTGCAGAACGTCTGCGAGGCGCTGCGCCAGGAACGGGTGTCTTGCGACTTTTCCGTGCTGGACGTGACCCGGCCGGCCGACGTGGACGCCGCCGTCGCGGATGCCGCGCCCTACGATATCCTCGTCAATAACGCGGGCATGAACCGGCCGGCGCCCCTGGTCGAGCAGACGGACCAGGACATCGATGCGATATTCGACCTGAACGTCAAGGCGGCGCTGTACGTCAGCCGCGCGGTGGCGCGCCGGCTGCTCGCGGCGCGGCGGCCGGGTTCGCTCATCAATGTTTCGTCGCAGATGGGGCACGTCGGCAGCCCGCGCCGCGTGCTGTATTGCGCCAGCAAGCATGCCATGGAAGGCATGACCAAGGCCCTGGCCTGGGAATTGGGCGCCCATGGCGTCCGGGTGAATACAATCTGCCCCACCTTTATCGAAACCCCCATGACATCGGCCATGTTCGACGCTCCCGGTTTCCGGCAATGGGTCTGCGAGCGGATTGCCTTGGGCCGCGTGGGCCGGCTCGATGAAATCATGGGCGCCGCCGTGTTCCTGGCCAGCGATGCGTCCAGCCTGATGACCGGCAGCGCGCTGATGCTGGACGGAGGTTGGACCGCCGCATGAAAACCGCCCCCCGCGCACAGGATGTGGCCGACCTGGCACAGGTGTCCCAGTCGGCCGTCAGCCGTACCTTCACGCCCGGCGCCAGCGTGTCCGAGGAAATGCGGCGCAAAGTGCTGGCGGCCGCCCAGCGCCTGGGCTACCGGCCCAACGCGCTGGCTCGCAGCCTGATCACGCGCCAGAGCCGGATCGTGGCGCTGGTCATGAGCTACCTGGAGAACCAGTTCTATCCGCTGGTGATCGAAAAGCTGTCGCAGAAACTGCAGAAAGAGGGCTACCACGTGCTGATGTTCATCGCGAACATCGACGAAGGCGCGGACGGCGTGCTGGCCGACATCCTGCAATACCAGGTCGACGGGATCGTGCTGGCGTCGGCCATGCTGTCGCCCACATTGGCGAAAAGCTGCCTGGACGTGGGCGTGCCGGTGGTGCAGTTCAACCGCATTTCGGATCTGGCAGGCCTGGCGCGCTACGCCACCGGGTCGGTCACCTCCGACAATGCCGCCGGCGGCCGCATGGCGGCCGAGTTGCTGGTGGCCCGTGGGTACCGGCGCATTGCATTCCTGGCGGGGCTGGAAGATTCCTCCACCAGCAGGGAGCGCGAGCGGGGTTTCAATCAGGCGCTGGCCGAGCTCGGCACGCGCGCGGCCTGTCGCGACACGGGCAACTACAGCTTCGCGGGCGCGCAGGATGCCGTGCGGCGCCTGTTCGACCGCGCCGACCGGCCGGACGCCGTCTTCGTCGCCAACGACCACATGGCGATCGCGGCCATGGACGTGCTGCGGCTGGAGCTGGGCTTGCGCATTCCCGAAGACGTGGGCGTGATCGGCTTCGACGACGTGCCGCAGGCGGCCTGGGGCGCCTACCAGCTGACCACCGTCTGCCAGCGCGTGGAACCCATGGTGGACGCCGCGGTGACCCTGCTGCGCGAACGGATGTCCGGCCAGGCCCCGGCGCGCGACATCGTCGTGCCGTGCGTGCTGGTCGAGCGCAAGACGGTCAGGCCCGCTGCGCCGACGGCTTCCGGCTCCCCGCCGGGAACCGGAACCCGTCGCGTCAGGCGCGGCGAATCGCCCGAGGGCGACCCGGGTTAAGGCGCGCGGTTGCCGAACAGGCTGCCGTTGACCAGGGGGAAGCCCGCTTCCGGCTTGTACCGGATCTGCCAGTTGGCCGGATCGCTGATGCGCCCGGCAAGCGCCGGGATATCCTGCGTGCCCAGCGGCCCCGCGTAGATGGTGCTGGTCTGGTTGGTCGGCGTGACGGTGAAACGGAAGGCGGTGCCGGCGGCGTCCAGCGACGGCGGGATGACGTTGTCCTTGCCGCCGCCCAGCGTGATGCTGGCCAGGAAGGTGCCCACGCTGCTGATTTCTCCAGCCGTGCCGTCGCCCAGGCCGTCGATGACGGCGCCGGTCATGGCATAGATGGTTTCTTCCTTGCCCAGGCCGCCCGGGGCGCCGACGGTAAAGCCGATGTCGGTTTCCGGATTGCCCGTCACGTCGGTGGCGATGGTGACGATGGTGCCGGCCGGGAGGTAGCGGTCGGCCGTCCAGTCCATGGCGGTTTCGTTGGTCAGGCCTTCGAATTCCTGGATGCCGCCCTTGCCGCGGTCGCGGTCGGTGAACTGGACGCGGGTGCCGCCGTCCACGGCCTTCATCAGCATGAAGGCGAAGGCGTCGGGAGCTTCGGCATTGGCGCCGACGAAGAGCACGTCGCCCGCGGCCAGCGGCGTCGGCACGCCGGCCGTGCGGAAGTCGAGCGCGGTGCCGCCGTGCAGCCCGGGATAGGCCAGGCCGGCGTGGCCGAGAATGGCGTCCGCATCGATCTCCACGTAGTAGCCGGTGCTGTAGTCCAGGGGGACGGAGGGCTTGATGGTGACCTGGTTGTATTCGGCCTTGATGCGGGCCGGCGTCGCGCGGGCCGAAAACCGCTCGACCAGGGAGCCGTCCGCGCGGCGCAAGGTAACGCTCCCCTGGCCCAGGGCGACGCCCTGGTCGAAGCGGAACAGCAGGCGGGTATCGACGTTGACGCCCTGGCGGTCGTCGGCCGGCGTGCTGTCCGCCAGCGCCGGGCCCGACGTGGTGGCGCGCAGATCGGCCAGGTTGAAGCTCACGCCCAGGAAACGTTGCTCGGCCTCGGGCAGGTCCTTGGCCGCGGAACTCGTGCCGGCGAATACGGTATCGCCGTTGTCCATCAGCAGTTGCACGGGCGTCCCCGCCGCGACCGGGCCGGCCACTTCGACGATGGCCTCCAGGCTGCCGCCGCTGGCGGCGCGCATGGCTTCGATGTTGTTGGCGATTTCACGCGGCGCGTCGGCGGCGATGCCGCTCCAGGCATACAGCGCGAAGTTGCGCGCTGCCTGGCGGCTGGCGGCGCCCGCCGGGCCGGCCAGGATCAGGTACTGCCCGTCGGCGCCGCGGGCCATGGAGCGGATGCCGCGCCCGCCCAGGTTGAGTTCGATGGGCGTGCCGAAGCCGGCCTGGCTGGCCTTGCCCGTCACCAGTTCCAGCGGGTTGAGCACCGGGACGATGAGCGCGCGGTTGCGGACGTCGCCGTCCATTTGCGGAGCGCGGAAACCCAGCCACAGCGTTTTGCCGTCGGGAGCCGTGGCGGCGCCTTCGATGGCGAAGCCGTCTACGCGTTCCGGCGCCAGGCCCGCGGCGGTCGAGCGCGCGAAGCCGAAATAGTCGACGCCCTGTCCGTGCAGGTTGCCGCTATCCCAGGCAACCAACTGCTGTTCCAGTTGCGAGAATATGCCCACATAGGAGAACCGGGTGTCGCTGCCGGTGCCGCTGATTTCGACGGCGAACATATGGCCGCGCTCGGCGACCGCGTCGCCGCCATCCTTGCTATTGCCGTGCGATCCGAGGAAGAACGCCAGATTGCCGATCACGGTGCTGGCTTCGACGTCCAGTTCCTTGGGCAGCGCCGGACCTTCGACGGAGAAGTCCCACTCCAGGACCGCCGCGCCGCCCTGGCGCGGGTAGACGCGCAGCACGTTCGCTTCGTCGTCGGCGACGACCATCCAGTTGGCGTCCAGCGCGATGGCGGTCGACGCGTCGGCCGAGCCATGCAGGGTGCCGGCGTTGGGCAGGAACGTCCGTTCGGTGACCGGCGTATCGGTGACGGGCGAGGTCGTGACCGGCGGCGTCGTAACCGGCGGAACGCCGGCTTCCGGAGGCCTGGAACTGTTGTTGTCGTCGTCGTCATCGCCGCCGCAGGCGGCCAGCAGACTGGCGGCAAGGGTGGCGGCCAGGATGGCGCGGGGAAAGCGGCGGCGGGTGCCCGTGGGGCTGAACGGCTGGGACATTGCTCGTATGGCTCCTGATGGAAAGCCATGCAGAGTAGACAGATTTTGTTACCCGCTAATGAATCGGAATAATCCTGGCCGCCCCGGCTCAAAGGATCTTGGCGACTTCGAAGTGCATCCCGTCCCTGCGGGTGAAGTGGCCGCCCCAATAGAAGCCAAACTCATGAGCGACGGGCACCAGCTTGTAGACGCTGCCTCGGGCGCCCTCCGTCGCGGGTTCCGCGCCCAGCTTGTTCCACGTGTAATTGATGTCGAAAGCCGTGCCGAAGGCATGGTTCGAGAGCACCTGATCGGCAGCCTTGCCCCTCACGAAACGGGGATCATAGGCGCCGCTATAAGTCAGCACCAGATCGAGCAAGCCCCTGTCCTCGAACGCTTTCCATAGCGCCGACAACTGCTCCGCGACCTTTCGATGGAACTGTACGACGCCGCGGGCATTTGCCCCCTCCTTTCCTCGAAGCTGCGGAACCACGACATCCACGATATTGCTGGCGTCCCATCCGTTCGTGATTCTTATTCTCTCCGGATTGTCGCGAGTGGGCGCGGGCACGAATGCCAAGGGGCCGAAAACCTGCTGGCGTTCCGCATTGTTGACCAAGGGACGAAACGACGGCCTGGGAGGATATCCGGCCTGTGTCTCGGCAAACTCCACGATCTCCAGGCCCAGGGACATCGCCTTGCCCAGGGTTCTGTTGCCGACGATACCGTCGGGTTCCAGTCCGTGCTTCGTCTGGAATTGCCTGGTTGCTTCGACCGTATCGTCGTCGAAGGTTTCCGAGGAATTGAGCGGATAGCCCTGGCCTCGTAGAAAAACCTGCCACTGGGTGACAAAGTAACCCGTCGCGCCTCGCTGAAGGAGCTTGACCATACAACCTCCGTTGAACATGAAGAAAAAGCCGCCCCGCGGAACGGCTACGTCCAATGCCCACGCATAGCGGATGCCATGCGGGGTCGTCCTGCAAACGTCAGAATTTGGCGGACCCGCTCGGCTGAAAAATGAAATCGAACCCGATGCGATCGTTATCGACGGTGTCCACGCGAATGACCGCATAGTGCTTGCCATCCCGGGACCGGACACAGTAGATGCCGCCCTTCTTGGGCTGGAACCAGTGGTGCTGGTAGCCGCCCGTAGGGCATTCGTTCACCGCGCCCAGGTTCGCAACCATCATTTCCTGAATGCCGGCCGACGCGTTCTTGTCCCAATCGGGATGTTTGAAGTCTCCGGCGTCGTAAGGCAGGAAGAAACCGGTTATCGCGCTTTTCGGTTGCTTTGCCGCCAGAATGTCGGCCAGCCCGGCGTTCCAGGCCACGATGGCCTTGGACACGAACTGATAGCCGCTCTGGTCGAAGAAGCTGAATCCGTCGCGCAGAATGACGGTGCCCTTGAGGGGCTCCGGAGGAGGAGGCACGACCAGGCTGGCAGGCCCCTTCTGTAGAACCAGCAAGAACACCGCCAAGGAGCCGCCGGCCCTGGCCCATTTCGGCAGATTGGCCTCGATGAAGCCGGGCAGCATCGCGGCCACCCCGGCCGCCGCCAGGGCGAGCACGACGTTGAAAACCTGATATTGAAGAGGGGTCGGCTCCCGGACCGCGACGGCCAGGATCAAGAGCGCGATGACGAACACCACCCCGAAGATGAAAACGGCAATTCGTTCTTGAGCTTTTGTCATCTCGCCTTTCCTCGAAAAGGAGAACAGCCGCCAGCCGGCAGGGACCGCCCAGGCTCCGGGGTTGTCGCGGACGTGGACGGGAAGCGTCATCCGGGTCCCATCACATGTAATGCCATTGCGCCGCTGGGCGCATACCTCATATTGAGTATGCTCACCGGCGAAAAGTGAGTACGCCCGCCGGAGGAAGGCGCGGTGGTACAGTCCGTCGACCCTCATCATCGGGAGCGTTTCATGGCGACACGAGAACTCCACCGCGGCCGTTTGATAGACCACATCGGGCTGGTCGTCCGCGATCTGGCCGCCAGCAAGGCGTTCTATGGCGCGGTCTTCGAGGCCTTGGGCATACCCGTGGGCGGCTCCGACGAGCACAACTTCTGGGCGGACGAGCTGTTCATCGGCTCCATCGACAGCGACGAAGTGGAAGGCCGCTTGACCGGGCACCATCACCTGGCGTTCCAGGCGCGCGACCGGGCGATGGTGGACGCCTTCTACCTGGCCGCGATGGCGCATGGCGGCCGGGACAACGGCGCGCCGGGCGAGCGTTCCTACCATCCCGGCTACTACGCGGCGTTCGTGCTGGATCCGGACGGCAACAACATCGAGGCCGTCTTCCACGGCGAATCCGTCCGGAGCGCGGATTCGGTGCGGATTGCGCGCTGACCGGCTCCGGGCCGGAATGCAAAAGCGGCGCCCCGGAGGCGCCGCTTTTTTTCCCTGATCGCCCGGATCAGACCGTGTCCTGATCCAGCCTGCGCACGGCGGCGCTCAGGGTCGCGAAATCGAACTCCTTGCGGCCGCGCAGCAGGAAGCGCATCACGACGGTCGTGATCACCGGCACCAGCGCGGCGAGCAGGAAGGACTCCAGCAGAAAGGTCGGCTTGTCGCCGGGCGCCGGGAAGTAATACAGGCCGGCGAGCAGGCCGGTGACCGTGGCGGTGGTGGCGGTCAGGCCGTCGTGCTTGCGGCTGAATAGGCCGTAGAACACCGGGAATGCCGCCGCCGAGCACAGCAGGTCGGCCAGCAGGAACAGGTACAGCACGCTGTAGCCCTGCGAGGCCACGATCATCACCGGGATGGCCATCAACAGCACCAGCCAGCGCGCCAGGCGCTTCATGGTCATGGATCCCGCATTGGGCATGAGGCGGCGCAGATCGACCGCGATAATGCTGGACACGGCGCTGATCGCCGTATCCGCCGTGCTCATGACCAGCGACAGGCCCAGCGGGATCAGGGCGATCACGAACCAGGCCGGCGCATGCGGCATGATGACGCTGAACAGCGCGATGGAGCTGTCGCCCTGCGGGGCCAGGCCCACGAAGGCCAGGCCGAACAGGCCCATCAGGAAAATGAAGGGCGCGACCAGCACGCCGCCCAGCAGGAAGCCGTTGCGCATGGAGCGCGCGTCGCGCGCGGCATAGATGCGCTGCCAGTTGCCCTGGTGGAAAATGCCGGTCAGCAGGATAGCCACGAAGAACGTCAGGCCGGCCTTCACGCCGACCGGGTCGGTCAGGTCCAGCAGCTGCGGCGCCTTGGCCTGCAGCGCCTCGATGGTGGGCAGCGCCCCGCCCGCCGCCTGCCAGCCGACCACGCACAGGATCACCAGCAAGGGCACGATCACCATCATCTGCACCTGGTCGGTGAAGATGGACGAGCGCAGGCCGCCGTAGGTGGTGTAGAGCAAGGTGGTGCCCATCACGATGGCCGCCGTGGCCCACAAGGGCACGGGCGCCAGCATGGTGACCAGCTTGGCGATCGCCGTGACCTCGGCCGACAGCGCGATGAAGAGATAGAACAGCATGATGAACAGCGCCAGCCCGTACATGGGGCGGCCGTAGCGGGCCATCAGGAATTCGGTGAGGGTATGCCCGTGCGGGATCAGTTCGCGCATGCGGCGCCCCAGCGGGATCATCACCAGCCGCGGCGACATCGATCCCAGCGCGTAGCCGATCACGGCCGCCAGGCCGCCCCAGGTTGCCGCCTGCGCGGGCGAGAACAGGATCCATGCGCCCAGCGTGGACGCCATCAGCGTCAGGATGGTGCCGACCGGCCCCTGGCTGTTGCGGGCCACGATGTAGTCTTCCAGCGTGCCCCGCTTGCGCCGGGTGTACAGGACGCTCGCCACCGCGAAACCGCCGGAGAACAGCAGCAGCCACATCAGGGCGACGGATTGGGTCAGCATGGGAATCGGTCCTCCCGCTTCCGGCGGGCAGCCGGACGCGCAACGCGACGGCCCCGCCCGACCAAGGGGGGCCGCAAGATGAATGGAAGTCTAGGGAGGGCGCGCGAGTCTTGCGGTGTCCTTCCCTTCGCCGGCATTACCCGGATCAGGTTCAAAGGGTTACCGCGGCAGCGCGGAATCTCAGCCCATCAGGGCTCCCCCAGGAAGTGCCGCAAGGTTAGGAGAGCGGCGCGGCAATGTCAACGCCTTTGCGCAGGCGCGCTGGCGCGCCCCCCGCCCGCATTTATGCTAAGTTCGCCCGCTTGCGGCACCCCTTGCGCGTCTCCGCCCGCGGGTTCGCCGAGCCCGCCCCCGTTTTCAGCCTTCCCAGCCGCCGGCCGCGCCGGACACCGACCGCCATGTTGCACCTGAATCTGTTCATTTTCGCTTGCGGCCATCACCGCGCCGCCTGGCGCCACCCGGACTCCCCCGTCGAGCGCCTGGGCGACATCCGCTATTACGAGGAACTGGCCCGCACCGCCGAACGCGGCAAGCTCGACGCCATCTTCTTCGCCGACGGCCAGTCGGTCGACAACATCGGCGACGGGCCGCGCTGGTACCTGGAGCCGCTGACCACCATGGCCGCCCTCGCCCGCGCCACCACGCGCATCGGCCTGATCAGCACGGTATCGAGCACCTTTTTCACGCCCTTCCACGCGGCCCGCATGGTCGCCTCGCTGGACCACATATCCGGCGGGCGCATGGGCTGGAACGTGGTCACCTCGATGTTCGACGCCGAGGCGCGCAACCACGGCTACCCGTCCATGCCCGGGCACGACTGGCGCTATGCGCGCGCCGAAGAATTCGTGGACGTCGCGCTTCGGCTGTTCGATTCGTGGAGCGACGACGCCCTGGCCATCGACCGCGGCGGGAACTACGGCGAGCCCGACCGCGTGCGCAAGATCGATCACCACGGCGAGCACTTCCTGGTCGACGGCCCCCTGACCGTGCCGCGCCCGCCCCAGGGCCATCCCGTGCTCTTCCAGGCCGGCGCCTCCGACCAGGGCCGCGACCTGGCCGCCAGGCGCGCCGAGGCCATTTATGCCGTCGCCTACGATTTGCCCGCCGCCCAGGCCTATTACCGCGACATCAAGCAGCGGGTGCTGGCCGCCGGCCGCGAGGCCTTCGTGCCCATCATGCCGGGGCTGGTCACCTATGTCGGCTCGACCGAGGCCGAGGCGCGCGCCAAGCAGCGCGAGCTGGACGAACTGCTGCCCAGCGACGCGTCGCTGCGGCAACTGGGCATGTTCGTGCTGCAGGACTGCTCGGGCTGGGAGTTGGACGCGCCGGTGCCGCCCCTGCCCCCCTTATCGGAGTTCAAGGGACCGCAGGGCCGGTACGCGACCATCCTGCGCATCATCGAGACCGAGCAGCCCACCGTCCGCCAGTTGCTCGGCCGGCTGGCGGCCGGCGGCGGCCACTGCACCATGGTCGGCACGCCCGAACAGATCGCCGACCGGATGGAGCACTGGTATCGCAACCAGGGAGCCGACGGCTTCAACCTGATGCCGCCCTCGCTGCCCGGAGGCATCGACGACTTCGTCGAGCAGGTGATCCCCGTGCTGCAACGCCGCGGGCTGTTCCGCAGGGAATACGAACACGACACCCTGCGCGGCCATCTGGGCCTCGACAGGCCGGGACGCTAGCCGGCGCGCGCGCCGCTCGCCGGCCCGCGTCGCGATCCAGTCGTAGAGCACGATGCCGGGGTGGCGCAGCAACGCCGCGCCCAGCCCGCCGACGGCGATGCCCACGACGCCGATGATCAGCCAGGACGTCATGGCGCCCCCTGCCCCAACTGCAGCCTCAGGATGCGGCGCAGTTCCAGAATCGCCTGCGGCGTCTCCTGCACGCTGTGCGAATAGCGGATGATTTTCTCGGATTCGGCGCCGTCCAGGTGCGCGCTGCGGTAAGGCACCAGGCCGTCGTCCGAGTCGGCCAGCGGCACGCCGGGCGTGTCGTTCGCGATGATGCTGTGATAGCGCACCGACGGCGAAATCGGCATTCCGGCGGTCAGCTGGATGTAGCGGTCGTTCTCGCTCAGGTTGTCCACGCCGTTGGGCACGCGGACCGGCGATTCAGGCGGCGGAGCGCCGTCCGGGCCGGCCAGGCGGCTGAGCCTGGCGAACTTCCCGACCACCGCGGCCGGCAGCGTGATCAGGTTGGACAGCCAGCGCGACAGCGTGTTCTCGGCGAAGGGCGTGCCCCGGTGAGGCGCCGCGATGAACACCGCCCGCGTGATGCCGGGGAAGGCGTCGAAGCTCAGGAACGGATCGAACTCGGCATGCGCCTGTTGGAGACGGGCGTCGTCCAGCCGGCCCTGGTCGCGCAGCGCGTCCCACAGCACCGTGCCGGACGAGGACACCAGCAGCCGGCTCAGCACGCCGCCCATGCTGTGGCCGATGACCACGGCATCGCGCGAGGACTGGGCCGTGCCGGCGGGGTCGAAATGCGCCATGGTCTGGCCCAGCGCGTCGCGGATGGCGCGGTTGTTCACCGCCAGCGGCGCGTTGGTGGGGTAATAGATCTGCCAGATCTGGTAATGCTGGCGCAGCGTCTCGTCGCCCAGCACCTCGTTGGCCACGTTGATCCAGGCCTCCGGGCTGCTCGCCAGGCCATGCAGCATGATGATGATGCGCCGGCCCGGATCGTAGGGCTGCAACAGGTACACGTGCGGCGCCTCGATGCCCTCCTCGCTGCCCAGCACATTGCGCAGGGCCTGCGTGGCGAAGCCGGAACGCGCGAGCCACAGGCCGTAGCCCGAGGTGAAATTCGCGGCCAGGGGCACCTGGATGCCGCCCAATTGCACGGCGTCGCGCCGGTAGGGATCGTATCCGGTCAGGGTGGCCTCCCGCGTGGCCATCACCTGTTCCAGCGTGTCGCCGGGAAAGCTCAGGATGGCCGTCACCGCCGGGAACGGCGTTTCGCTGTACGGCGTCTTGAAGGTATCGGCGTCGTTCACGCGCCGGGCCGTGACCGCCACCAGTTCGGCGCCGAAGCCGTCGCGGCGGTACATGCTGCGCAGGCCCTGGAACGTCAGGGTGGAAGCGGGCACCAGGTCCAGCGGCAGGCGCAAGCCGCGGGCAAGCTTGACTTCCGACATCTCGCCCCGCACCTGCCAGGGGCCCGCGGCCACGGCGACGCCCGGCTCGGGCGGACGGCCGCGATACTGCTCGAACAGGCGCGTGACGGCCTGCTGGACGGCGTAGTTGTAGTAGTCGCGCACCTGGGTCTGCCGGTCCTCGAAGGCGCGGTCGCTGGGCGAGCGCGGCGTGAAGAACAGATACGCATAGGCGGCCCGCGCGGTCTGCAGATACGCATCCAGCAGCTGATCCTTTTCCGCCTTGCCGGCGGGCCGCTGCTTTTCGGCCGCCAGGGCATCCATCAGCCAGACTTCGGACAGCGTGGCCAGGCGCCGCTCGCTATCCAGCCCGTCTGTCTCCGCCAGCGACCGGGTGCAGGCGTCGCGGTCCTTGAGGCAGGCCTGCGCGTTCAGGCCCAGCACGGCCATGGCCTCGCGCGCCGAAGCGCTGAGCCGGCCGGTGGTGAGCACGTCGCCACGCCGCTGGGCGATGTAGTCCTGCGTGCTGACGGAAGACACCTTGACGCCCGCGCAGCCCGCGCACAGCAACGCCGCCAGGACGGCAACGCCCCGCAGCCCCGCCGCCTGGTCGCGGCCTGGCACCGCCATCATGGCGCGCTCCTGGCGGGCGCCGCGTGGCGGATGGCGCGGGAAAACTCGACCGGGTCCGGCCCCGGCCGGGCCGGCGCGCCGATGAACGCCTGCTCGCGCAGCGCCGCCAACGGCTGGCCGCGGTCCAGCCCGCCCTGCTCGTACAGGTACTCCGGCAAATAGCCCGACAGCAGGATGCGGTAGTCCATGGGCAAGCCCGGAACGATGGCGCGCACCATGCTGTAGACCAGCGTGGTGCAGTTGGCCGTCACCGTATGGTAGAAGCGCGGCGTATCGGCCAGTTCGTTGGCGGTGCGCACGTAGGACAGGAACAGTTCGCGCATGGCGGGCACGGGCATGCCGACCGGGTAGCGATACACGCGCTCGGCGCGCGGCCCCGCCCGCACGTAGAGAATGTCGCGCTCTTGCGCGGCGACGACGCTCAGTTCGAACTGTTTGAAGAAGCCGCCGATCTCGGAGAACTGTTCGCCGCGTTCCTTGCGGATCTCGACCGAGAACACGACCTGGCGGCCGTCGCGGAAACCGAAGGACACGAGCGTGTGCGCGATGGCCGGGCTGCCCCAGTACGACAGGACCATGTCCACGGACGCGAGCTGGTCGAGGTCGTAGCGCGCGGTTTCCCAGCGCGGCGTGTAGCGGGCATCGGTGTCCGGCTGCCAATCGAAGTTGCGCACGTTTTCCAGCGTGACGACCGACCCCGCGACGCTGCCCCGCAGCGTCCTCGCCACGTCGTCGGCCCACACCCGGTCGTTGGAGGGGGCCAGCGTCTGCCACCAGCCGCCCAGCGCGGCCAGCCCGATCAGATAGGCCCAGAGGGCGCGGCGCGGCCCCCCGCGCCACAGCGCCACCGCCGCGTACCCGCACAGCCCGGCCCAGGCGAGCACGGCCCCGCCCTTGACGGCCGCGCCCGCGGGCACCCGGTAGCCCAGCGCCAGGCAGCCCCATAGCGCGGAAAATGCCAGCAACAGACTGAGCGCGGCGCGCCCTGCGATGGCAAGCGCCCGCGGCGCGGCGCGGCTAGCTCGCGCCATATTGCTGCACGATTTCCAGCACGCCGTTGATGACGAACTGCACCGCCATGCACACCAGCAGGAAGCCCATGATGCGGGAAATGGCCTCCACCCCGCCCTGGCCGATCACCGCCACGATGCGGCCGGCCGATCGCAGGCAGATCCAGAACAGCAGGCCCAGCAGGGAGAACACGATTACCGGCGTCACCGCCACCACCCACGGGGCGTAATCGTGCGCCAGCGTCGAATCGACCGAGGCCGCGCCGCTGATGATCATGGCGATGGTGCCCGGCCCCGCGGTCCCGGGCAGGGCCAGCGGCACGAACGCGATATTGGGCACCTGGCGGTTGGCCTGCGCGTCGGCCACGTCGGCCTCGGAGGCGCCGGTGTCGCCGGACGGGAACACCATGCTGAAGCCGATGCTGGCCACGATCAGCCCGCCGGCGATGCGCAGCCCCGGGATCGAAATGCCGAAGGTATGCATGATCCAGGCGCCGGCGTAGTAGGTCACCACCATGATGGCGACCACATAGAACGCCGCCTGCGTCACCTGGCGCTCGCGCTCCTTGTAGGGAATGTGCTGGCCCAGGGACAGCAGCAGCGTCATGGAAGTCAGGGGATTGGCCAGCGGCAGCATCAGGGCCAGCCCCAAGCTCACCAGCTTGCCCAATTGGACGAGGTCGTCGGTCATCGCGGCCGCCTTTATGCGAGATGCGCGGCCCGTGCCCGGCGGCGGCGCATGAATTGCTCAACGGTGTAATGTACTATACATTACACGCCTGGCCCGATTGGCCGGCCCCATGACCGCCCCGGCAGGGCCGGAGGCAGGAGGACGAAGTGAACACGGTTTCCCACGGTCCGACGGCGCGTCCGCTGACCGGAAAAGGCGAAGCGCGGCGCGCGCGCCTGCTCGACGCGGCCGCGCAATCGCTGCTGGAACACGGCTATGCGCAGACCTCGATCCAGCGCGTGCTCCAGCAGGCCGGAGGCTCGGCGGCCACCGCCTATCAATTGTTCGGCAACAAGGAAGGCCTGCTGGCGGCCGTGCTGCAGCATGAGCTGGACGGACTGCGCGCCGCCGTGTTCCCGGATACCGTGCTGGAACAACCCGTCGACACCGCGCTGCACGAACTGGCCGTGCGCCTGCTGGACTATGCGCTCCAGCCCAGGTCCGTGGCCTTGTATCGCCTGCTGGTATCGGAATGCCATCGCATGCCGCAATTGGCCGAAGCGCTGCGGCAGGCCGTGGAAACCCAGATCCACGCGCCGCTCGAACACTGCCTGCGCGATGCCTGCGAACGCGGCGAGTTGTGCATCGACGATCCGCGCCGCGCCGCGCTCACGCTGGGCAACCTGATCAACGGCATCGCTTCCCATGCCCGGCTGTCCGGCGGCAGCGTCGGCGGCCCCGATGCCGAACACCTGGCCGCCTGCCGCTACGGGGTGGACACCCTGCTGCGCGCCTTCCGCGCTTAGGCGCTCCCGGCCGGCCGCGCGGCGCAAGGCCCCCCTGCCCGGGCCAATATCGCCAGCGGCGCCAGCATGCACGCGGCGGCCAGCCACAGATTGGCCTGCAGGCCCAGGGCGTCCACGCTGGGCACGCCCAGCAGGGAGCCGGCGGCGATGCCCAGGTTGAACACCGCCACGAACAGCGCGGTGGCCGCTTCGACGGCCCGCGGCGCCGCCTGCATCATCCAGGTCTGCAACGCCACCGACACGCCGCCGTACGCCAACCCCCACGCGAGCAGCAGAACCACGGCCGCCGGACCGTGGCCGCCCAGCGCGCCCAGCAGCAGCAAGGTGGCGAAAAGCCCGGCCGCGATGGCCCGCAGCGTCGCGGCCGGACGGCGGGCCGCGGCGATCCCGGCGGCGAAATTGCCGGCCACGCCGGCCGCGCCATAGGCGAAGAGCAGCGGCCCGATCCAGGCCGGCCCGAATCCCGCTTGGGATTGCAGCAGCGGCCGCACATAGGTGTAGGCCATGAAATGGCCCGCGACCAGGCACAGCGTAATGAGCAGGCCCCGCCGCAAGGCGGGATTGGCCAGTTGCGACGCCAGCTGGCGCGCGCTCAGCCTGCGCTCGGCGGGCAGCGACGGCAGGCTCAGCAGATTCAGCAGCAGCACGCCCGCGCACAACGCCGCCATGGCGCCGAAGGCCGCGCGCCATCCCGCCAGGCCGCCGATGAACGCGCCCAGCGGCACGCCCAGCACGGAAGCCACCGCCACGCCGCCGAAAATGATGGCGGTCGCCAGCCCCGCTCTCTCAGGCGCGGCCAGCCGAGCCGCCAGTCCGCCCGCGATCGCCCAGACGCCGCCGATGCAGAAACCCACCAGCACGCGCGCCGCCAGGAACCACGGCATGCTGGGCGCCAGCGCGCTGGCGGCGTTCGCCCCCGCCAGCAGCGCCAGCAGGCCGCAAAGCATGCCGCGCCGGTCCGCCCCCTTCGCCCCCACCACCACCAGCGGCGCGAACAGCGCCGCCAGGATGGCGGGCACGAACAGCATGAAGCCGCCCATGCCCACCGAGACGTCCAGCGCCGCGGTGATCGGGACGAACAGCCCCACCGGCAGCATTTCGGTCGTGACGACGCAGAACGTGGCCATGCCGACGGCCGTGACGGCCAGCCAGGAATGCCGCGCGCCCGAGGCGGGCGGCGGTTCGGGCGTGGAGGACGGAGAAAAGGCGCCGCGGGTCATGTCGAGAGATTCCAGGAAAGGCCCGAGCCGGGCCGACCCTTGAACACTCTACTGTTTCCAGCCAGCTGATAAAGTAGGCTATTCGATAAACATCAGGGACGAATCGTGCGCAATCCACCGCTGCCCGCCGCCCGTCTGGATCACGTCGGAGACCTGCTGGCCTTCGTGCGCGTGGCCGACGCGCAGAGCTTCACCGCGGCGGCCGAGAAACTGGGGCTGTCCCGGTCCGCCATCGGCAAGTGCATCGCCCGCCTGGAACAGGGCCTGGGCGCGCGGCTGCTCCATCGCAGTACCCGCAGCGTCAGCCTCAGCGACGAGGGCCGCGTCTTCTACGAGCACGCGCTGCGCATCCTGGCCGAAGTGGAGAACGCGGCCGATGCCATGGACAGCCGCAAGCAGGCGCCGCGGGGACGGCTGCGCGTGGACCTGCCGGTATCGCTGGGCCGGCTGCACGTCATGCCGCTGCTGCGCGACTACCTGAGGGAATGGCCCGGCGTGGAGGCGGACGTCAGCTTCTCGGACGACTACATCGACCTGGTGCGCGACGGCGTCGACGTGGCGATCCGCATCGGCGGCGAGACCGACAGCCGGCTGGTGCGGCGGGTGCTGGCGCCGCACCGCCTGATCACCTGCGCCTCGCCGGCCTACCTGGACCGCCACGGCGCCCCCGCCGCCCCGGACGACCTGGCCCGCCACCAGACCCTGGCCTTTACCCACGCCGGGGCGCTGGTGCCCTGGCGCTACGCGGCCGCCGGACAGGAACGCCAGGTGCAGGTGGCGGGACGGCTGCGGATGGGCAATACGGAAGCCTTGCGCGACGCGGCGCTGGCGGGCGAAGGCATCGCCCAGCTGGGCGCCTTCCTGGTCGGCGCGGACCTGCGGGCCGGCCGCCTGGTGGCGGTGCTGGAATCCGTCGCGCCCGCCGGCGCGCCGGTATGCGCCGTCTATCCCCACCGCCGCCACCTGGCGCCCAAGGTGCGCCTCCTGATCGATGGCATCGCGCGCGCCTGGAGCGCGGGCCCGCCGTGGGCCGCCGGCTCTGATTTGCATCATCCCTTATGATGATCAGCATTGCAGTTCGTAATGCAATACCGGATACCCGAGGACGCTGCCTAGCATATCCCCGCAAGCCGCCCGCGGCGCCCGTCTTTTCCCCCGGAGTCTTTCTTGAGCGATATTTACCAATTCCGCCGCGGCACCGCTCCGCTGCTCATTTCCATCCCCCACCTGGGCAGCCAGATCCCCGATGCGCAGCGCGCGCAGATGACCCCCGTCGGCCTGGAGTCGGGCGACACCGACTGGCACCTGGACACGCTGTACCGCTACGCCGAGGCCATGGGCGCCTCGATCCTGGGCGCGCGCTATTCGCGCTACGTGGTGGACCTGAACCGCCCGCCCAATGACGAAAGCCTGTATCCGGGCCAGACCAAGACCGGTCTGTGCCCGACCCAGACCTTCCGCGGCGACGCCCTCTACCTGAACGACGCCGTGCCGACGGACGCCGAACGCGCCCACCGGCTGCAGACCTACTGGCAGCCCTATCACGCCAAGCTGCGGGAAGAACTGGACCGCATCAAGGCCGAGCACGGCACGGTGCTGCTGTGGGAAGCCCATTCGATCGCCAGCGTGCTGCCGCGCTTGTTCGAAGGCAAGCTGCCCGACCTGAACATCGGCACCGCTGACGGCGCCGCCTGCGCGCCGGACATCCTGGCTGCGGTCGAGGACGGCCTGCGCGACTGTTCGGCCTACACCTGGGCCGTCAACGGCCGCTTCAAGGGCGGCTACATCACGCGCCACTACGGCGCGCCGGCAGACAACGTCCACGCCATCCAGCTGGAAATGTGCCAGTCCACCTACATGGACGAAACGCATCCCTACGGCTATCGCGAGGACCTGGCCGAGAAGGTGATCCCGGTCGTGGAAGGGCTGGTGCGCGCCGCCCTGGACCGGACCGCCGCGCGCCAGCGCTGAATCGCGCCCCCGTTGCCGCCCGGCCCCCGGCGATGAACCGCTACAGCTTCAACACCACGGAAAGCTATCCGGAATGGAACCTGCTGCTGACCTGGGTGGCGGTGGTGGAATCCGCGTCGGTATCCGGCGCGGCGCGCCTGCTGGACCTGTCGCAGGCGGCGGTCTCGCAGCGCGTCAAGCAGCTGGAAACCGCGATGGCCACCATGCTGCTGGACCGCAGCACCCGCCCGGCGCGGCCCACGCCCGCCGGCGAACTGCTGTTCGAACATGCGGCGCGCCTGCTCGCGCAGGCCGGCGACATGACGGAAAGCGTGCGCAACCTGAGCCGGGCCAAGCGCAACATCGTGCGCTTCGGCTGCGTCGATTCCTTCGCCGGCACGCTGGGCCCGACGCTGATCCACGGCTTGTCGGGCGCCTCGCGCCAGATCCGACTGTGGTCGGGCATCACGCCCGTGCTGGACAAGCAGCTGGAAGACCGCCAGCTCGACCTGGTGGTCACCACCAGCGCGTCGGCCGGCAAGCCGGCGATCCGCAAGTACAGCCTGTTCAGCGAGCCCTATCTGCTGATCGTGCCGCGCTCGATGGACATGGCGAACATCGAATCGCTGAAGGAACTGGGCAGGCGGACGCAGTTCATCCGCTACAGCGCCCGCTCCTTCATCGGCGCGGAAATCGACCGCCTGATCGAGGCCAGCGGCGTCATGATCGAGCGCACGTTCGAATTCGACAATACCGATCCGCTGCTCAGCCTGGTGACCGCCGGGCTGGGCTTCGCGATCAGCACCCCGCTGTGCATCTGGCAGTCGCGCCACTTCGTGGACCAGCTGCGGGTGCTGCCGCTGGCGCCCTACCTGGGCCTGGCCCGCGGCGAAGACGGCGGCCTGTCGCGCACGCTCTACCTGGCCGCGCGCCAGCAGGAGGTCGGCAAGCTGCCGGCCGAAGCGCGGGACGTGATCCTGATGGCGATGGAGCGCCTCATCCAGAAAGACATCGCCCCGGCGCTCGGGCTGCCGCCCGCCACGCTCTGGCGCAGCGCGCGGCGCTGATGCCCCGCCCCTGGCCTCAGGGCAGGGCCGCCGCCAGGGCGGGCACCGCCTCGAACAGATCGCCGACCAGGCCGTAGTCCGCCACGCCGAAGATCGGCGCTTCGCCGTCCTTGTTGATGGCGACGATGGTCTTGGCATCCTTCATGCCGGCCAGATGCTGGATGGCGCCGGAGATCCCGACCGCCACGTACAGCTCCGGCGCGACGATCTTGCCGGTCTGGCCCACCTGCCAATCGTTCGGCGCGTAACCCGCGTCGACCGCCGCGCGCGACGCGCCCAGGGCCGCGCCCAGTTTTTCCGCCAGCGGGTCCAGCAGCTTGAAGTTCTCGGCGCTGCCCAGGCCGCGTCCGCCCGACACCACCGCGCGCGCGCTGCCCAAGTCGGGCCGCTCGGACACGGCGATCTCGCGGTTGACGAAGCGCGCGCGGTTCCCGCAAGGCGCGGCGTCCATCGTTTCCACCAAGGCATTGCCGCCTTCGGCCGGCGCCGGATCGAACGCCGTGGCGCGTATCGTCGCCACCACCACCGGATAGCCGCTGCGCACGGTCTCGATCGCGTTGCCCGCGTAGATGGGACGCTTGAACGTGTCCGGGGACTGCACCTGGATCACGTCGGACACCTGCGCCACGTCCAGCAGCGCGGCGATGCGCGGCGCCACGCCCTTGCCCTGCGGCGTGGCCGCCAGGAACAGATGGGTATAGCCGGCGGCGACCGCCACGGCCTGGGCCGCCACGCTCTCCGCCAGGTTCTCGGCCAGCTCCGGGCCTTGCGCCAGCAGCACCTTCGCCACGCCCGGGATGCGCGCGGCCGCGTCGGCCACCGCCCGCGCGTCGGCGCCGGCCACCAGCACGTGCACCGGCCTGTCCAGCGCGCCGGCGGCGGCGACGGCATTGAGCGTGGCGCCGTTCAGCGCCCGCCCGTCGTGTTCGGCAATAACGAGTACGGCCATCAGATCACCTTCGCTTCGTTCTTCAGTTTGTCGAGCAGCGCGGCCACGTCGGCCACTTTCACGCCGGGCGCGCGCGGCGCGGGCGCCTCGACGCGCAAAGTTTCCAGGCGGGACGACGGGTCCACGCCCAGGCCCTCGGGCGTCTCGGTGTCCAGCGGCTTCTTCTTGGCCTTCATGATGTTGGGCAAGGTGACGTAGCGCGGTTCGTTCAGGCGCAGGTCGGCCGTGACCACGGCCGGCAGGGTCAGTTCCAGCACTTCCAGGCCGCCGTCCACCTCGCGCGTGACGCGGGCGACTCCGCCTTCCACGCGGATATCGCTGGCGTTGGTGGCCTGCGGCCAGCCCAGCAGGGCCGCGAGCATCTGTCCGGTCTGGCAGGCGTCGTCGTCGATCGCCTGCTTGCCCAGGATCACCAGCGCGGGCTGCTCGCGGTCCACCACCGCGCGCAGCAGCTTGGCCACCGCCAGCGGCCGCAACGCGACCTCGGTCTGGACCAGCACGCCGCGGTCGGCGCCGATCGCCAGCGCGGTGCGCAGCGTTTCCTGCGATTGCGCCGTGCCGCAGCTGACGGCCACCACCTCGGCGGCCGCGCCCTGCTCTTTCAGGCGCACCGCAGCCTCGACTGCGATTTCGTCGAACGGGTTCATCGACATCTTCACGTTGCCGATGTCCACGCCGCTCAGGTCGGTTTTCACGCGCACGTTGACGTTGTAGTCAACCACGCGCTTGACCGCGGCAATTACCTTCATGCAAACCTCCAGGAGAAAAGAATCACAGGCGCGCCGGGGTCTCGGCGGCCCGGGAGCCGCCGGCGAGACCGGGCGCGGCCACGCCGATATCCAGCACCACGGCGGCGGCCTCGTCCGGCGCGGGACAGACCGCCGGGATGAACGCGTCGCGGGCCTCGCCGCCCGCCGCCAGGACCACGAACTCGCCGGCCGCGAGCGCCACGGGCGACTGCGCGCCGCCTGCGCGGCCCGCGCCCAGCGCGAGCACCAGCCGGACGGTGTCCGAAGGCCCGGCCAGCGCGCCCGCGGGCAGCGCGGCGTCCGTCCGGCCCGGCACGAACACCTCGGCGCGCGCGGCGCCGCGGCGCAGGAACAGGTTCAACACGCGCACCGGGCCGCCGAGCAGCCGGCAGCCGTAGGCCGCGTCGCCCGCGAACGCGGCCGGCTCGCCCGGGCGCAGCATCACCGCCGGCCCTTCGCCGCGCAGCTCCACGCCCTGCCCTGACAACACCACCGACACGCGCTCATAGCCGGGGAACAGCGAATACGGACCGCCGCGATCGATGTCCGCGATGCTCACGCGCCAGCGCGCCTCGCCGTCGGCGGCCAGCGTGCGCGTGCTGCCCCCCCCGTTCTTCCACGGTTCGGGCGGCAGCGCGAGCCAGCGGGCCGGCGCGGAATCAGGACACCGCGCCAAGGCCGTACTTCCCGGTAAGCAGGGCGCCGCGCTGGAAGCGGCCGAGGTCGTAGGGCGCGAGCGACACGTCGGTGGGCAGGCCCAGCGCTTCCTGCGCCAGCACCCGGCCCACGGTGGGCGAAAGCTTGAAGCCATGGCCGGAGAAGCCGAACCCGACGATCAGGCCTTCCAGTCCGCCCACCCGGCCCAGCACCGGATTCCAGTCGGGCGTGACGTCGTACACGCCGGTCCAGGACGACGCCAGGCCGGCGGTTTCGTAGGCCGGAAAGCGCTCGGCCACCTGGGCGCCGACCTCGGCGACGTAATCCAGCGGAATGTCGCCCTGCTCGGTATCGCTTCGCTGCAACGCTTCGCCAACGATGCCTTCGCTCACCAGCATCTGGTTGCCGCCATAGCTGCGGCAATACAGCATCCCCGGGGACGCCAGGTCCTTGTAGACCGGCATCGAATAGGTATAGGGCGCCTGGGCGCACTCCAGCGCCAGCACCGCGTGGCGCTCGGGCGCGACGGGCATGGACAGGCCGGTCCAGCCGGCCAGCTCCGCGGTCCAGATGTTCTGCGTGCTGATGACCAGCGGGCTGGCGTAGCCGCCTTCCGACGTGGACACGCCCCTGACCCGGCCGTTCTCGATCAGCAGCGCCCGCACGTCGACGTTCTCGCGCACGGTCACGCCGCGGCGGCGCGCCCCGCGCGCGAAGCTCGTGGCCACCAGATAGGCGTCGGCGAAGCCCGCCTCGGGCTCGAAGCCGATCAGCGCGGCATCGTCGAACGAGGCGATGGGCAGCAGCTCGCGGGCCTGGGCCGGGTTCAGCAATTCGAGCGCGATGCCTTGCTGGACCTGCTGCGCCAGCGCGCCGCGCAGCGGCTCCAGCTTGGCGTCGTCGGCCGCGCTGATGAGATAGCCGCACTTCACCAGGCCGCAGGAGGCCTCGTCGTCGCCCAGGTAGTTGGCGAAGTCGTTGAAGACCCCCCACGAACGCCGGGCCAGTTCCACGTTCTCGCGCACCGAATAATGGGTGCGCAGGATGCCGGAGGACTGCGACGTCGTGCCCGCGCCGATCGTCGCCCGATCCAGCACCAGCACGTTCTTCGCCCCCAGCTCCGCCAGGTGGAAGGCCACGGAACTGCCGATCACGCCGGCACCAATCACGATCACGTCAAAGCTTTTCAAGACTCGGCTCCAAGAACAGGTGGCGCGAGTGTGAACCCGGCATTCCGGCGCCGCCGCAATATAAGCCCGGCGAAATCTGACCATCGCCGCTGCTTATATTCACGCCGCCGGACGGTATACGGGCGAAATTCACGTCTGCCGCGCCCGAGAGCGCCGCCGACGTGACATCCATCAGTCCATCCACAGACTCATAGGGGAAAAAACATGAATATGAACCGCCGCGCCCTGTTGGCGCGCACCGCGGCACTGGCGGGCGCAAGCGTCCTCGGCTTTCCCATGATCGGCCGCGCGGCCGGGGCCTCGTACACCTACGGCGGCTCCGCCTGGCTGGGCCACTACTCGGCCTACATCGCCCTGAAGACCGGCCTGTTCGCCAAACAGGGCCTGGACATCAAGTGGCAGAGCTTCGCGACCTCCTCCGACCGCATGAGCGCGGTGATGGCGGGCAACGTCGACCTGGCCGGCACCGGCGTGGTGTCGTCGCTGGCCTTGATGGCCGCGGGCGCGCGCCAGTTCCAGGTCATCGCCACCCCCAACAACTTCGGCCGCGCCGAAGGGGTGCTGGTGCGCGAAGACGTAACGTCCGTCGCGGGCCTCAAGGGCAAGAAGATCGGCGTCACCTATGCCTCCAGCGCCCACGTGCTGCTGCTGGACGTGCTGCGCCAGGCCGGCATGGATCCAGACAAGGATGTGTCCATCATCAACCTGCCGGCCACCAACATCCTGTCGGCCTACCAGGGCGGCCAGATCGACGCCGCCGTCGCCTGGACGCCGGCCTTCGACCGCATCAAGGCCGTTCCGGGCACGCGCGTGCTGCTGGACGACACCGCCTTCTCGCTCTACAAGCAGTACGCCATCACGCCCGGGCCCGACGTGCTGCTCACGCGCGCCAAGCTGGGCAAGGAAAATCCCGAGGCGGTGCGCAAGTTCCTGCAGGCCGTGTTCGAGGCCAACGCGATGCTGAGCGGACAGCCCGAGGAGGCGGCGGGCGTGCTGCTGGAGCTGACCGGCCTGTCCAGGGAAGAGCAGCTGGCCGTCATCAAGCAGACGCAGTGGTATTCGGCCGCCGACCAGAAGGCGCTGATGGTGGACCCGGGCAATTTCGTGAGCGGCATGCAGCAGCTGGCGGAAATGCTGGTCGCGCTCAAGCAGATCGACCGCGCGCCCGCGGTCAAGGACTGGGTCCAGGTCTCGTACCTCTGAGCACGGAATTGCCCGCCTATGTCCATACGTACCTCTTCAAGGGAAACGCGCCTGATCTGGATCAGCGCGCTATCGCTGCTGGGATTCCTGCTGAGCTGGGAAGCGCTGTGCCGCGCCGGCGCGGTGGATCCCATCTTCCTGCCCGCGCCGTCCCAGGTCCTGGCGCGCGCCCTGTCCATGTCCGACCAGGGCACGCTGTTCTACAACGTGCTCGCCTCCACGCGGCGCGTGATGGTGGGCTTCATGGCGGCGGTCGCCGTGGCCATTCCGCTGGGAATCCTGCTGGGCACCTCGAAAGTGGCGCGCGCCGTGTTCGACCCCATCATCTCCTTCCTGCGGCCGCTGCCCTCCATGAGCTGGATTCCGCTGTCGCTGCTGTGGTTCGGCATCACCGAAACGCAGAAGTACAGCATCGTCTTCATGGGCTCCTTCGTGCCCGCCCTGCTCTACGTGATGGAGGCCAGCCGCAGCATCGACCCGGTGCTGGTGCGCGCCGCGCGCAACCTGGGCGCCAACCGCTGGCAGGTGATGCGCGAAGTGCTGTTCCCGGGCTGCTTGCCGCAGATCCTCTCGGGCATGAAGATCATCCTGGGCCTGTCCTGGACCTGCGTCATCTCGGCCGAGCTGGTGGCGTCCAAGGAAGGCCTGGGCTTCATGATCATGAACGGCAAGGAGTTCTTCCAGACCGACACCGTGGTGCTCGGCATGGTCCTGATCAGCTTCACCGTGCTGGTGACCGATCTGTGTTTGCGTCTACTTGAACGATGGGTGCTGTCATGGCAACGATGAGCGACGATACGATGATCCGCCTGGCCGGCGTCTCCAAGGCCTACGGCGGCCTCGCGGTGCTCGACAAGGTCGACCTGGAAGTCCGGCGCGGCGAATTCCTGGTGCTGCTGGGCGCCTCCGGCTGCGGCAAGTCCACCTTGCTGAACCTGATGGCCGGCTTCATCTCGCCCGACGGCGGCAGCATCGCCGTCAACGGCAGGCCGGTGACCGACGTGACCGCCGCCTGCGGCATGGTGTTCCAGCAATACGCCCTGTTCCCCTGGCGCACCGTGCAGGAAAACGTGGAGTTCGGCCTGAAGATGCGCGGCATGTCGCGCCAGGAACGCGCGCCGATCGCCCGCAAATACATCGAGATGGTCGGGCTGAAGCAGGCGGCGGACAAGTACCCGCATGCCCTGTCGGGCGGCATGAAGCAGCGCGTGTCCATCGCGCGCGTGCTGGCCAACGATCCGGACGTGATGCTGTTCGACGAGCCCTTCGCCGCCCTGGACGCCATGACCCGGCAGGTGCTGCAGGACCAGCTGCTGTCGATCTATGAGCAGAGCGGCAAGACCATCGTCTTCATCACGCACTCGATCGACGAGGCGCTGACCCTGTCCACCCGCATGGCCGTCATGGGCTCCAAGCCCGGCCGCATCGTGCAGGAGATCCACAACGACCTGCCCCATCCGCGCAGCGCCGACGTGCAGTTGTCGCCGCGCTTCGTGGAACTGAAGCGGGCCATCTGGGAACGCGTGCAGGAAGAAGTAACTCGCAGCATGGAGCTGGCCGTGTAGAGAGGCCCGGCCGGAGAGCCCCGGCCCCCGCAGGCCCCTTTCTTGGCCACTCCCGATTCCGCCCCAGGCGCCTCCCCGGCCCTGGGGCGGCGCTTTTTCATCTCCCTGATCGCGGGTATACCCCAATTATTTAGATCACAGGCTCGGCCGTAGCATATCAACTGAGCTACGTAAAACATTACGAGCCATAATGAAAAATACGTGGAGACGAAAAATGAAGACATGGAGTCCCGCCGCAAGCGGCCTGCTGGCGCTCTGCGCGCTGTTCGCGACCAGCGCGCACGCCGCCGACCCGGACACGTTCAAGATCGGCGGCGTGGTTTCGCTGTCGGGCACCTACGGCATCTTTGGCGAAGACATGCGCAAGGGCGTCACCATCGCCATCGAGCAGCGCGGCGGCAAAGTGCTGGGCAAGCCCATCCAGGTCACCTGGGAAGACGACGAAACCAAGCCGCAGCCCGCCGTGCAGAAAACCACCCGCCTCATCTCCGACGGTTCGCAGATGATCTTCGGCGCGGTCAGTTCCGCCAGCACGCTGGCGATCATGAACATCGCCAAGCAGCGCAAGATCCCGCACCTGGTCACCATGTCCGCCGACGACAAGATCACGGTCCCGGGCGGCTCGCGCTACACGTTCCGCACCTCCAACACGCTGGGCATGGAACAACGGATGGCGCTGGCCTACACCAAGGAACAGAAGCTCAAGCGCATCTACGGCGTCACGGCCGACTACCAGGCCACACGCGACAGCTGGGAGTGGTACCGCCGGGAGGCCGAGAAGGCCGGCATCGAAATCGTGGGCGCCGACTTCCCGCCGCTGGGCAACCGCGACTACTCGTCGATCGCCGACAAGATCGCCCGCTCCAACGCCGACGGCGTGGCGCTCTTCATGACCGGCTCGGACGCCGTCACCATGGTGAAGCAGGCCGGTCAGATCGAGCTGGGCAAGACCCGCAAGATCTTCGGCCCCGTCATCGCGGACGAGACCATGGCGGCCGGCGTGGGCCCCACGTCGGTGGGCGTGCAGTCCGGCGTGCGCTACCACTTCACGGTCGAGAACGACGCCAACAAGGCCTTCGTCGAGGCCTTCCGCAAGAAGTACAACGAGTTCCCCTCCGCCGCCGCGGGCGAGGCCTACGACGGCATGAGCTGGTGGCTGGACGTGGTCGACAAGACCGGCACCTGGGACCGGGAAAAGTGGGTCGAGGCGTTCGCCGGCAGCGTGCGCGAGAACTCCGTGGAAGGAAAGAAGAGCATGCGCGCCTGCGACCACCAGGCCATGCAGAACGGTCTGTGGGGCGTGGTGGAAGCCGGCAAGCCGCCGCAGCCCGCCTACGTGATGGACATCGTCCGCGTGTTCCCGCCCGACCAGGTCTTCGAGGCCTGCGCAGGCTGACGCCCCGCTCCCGATACACCGGCCGCCCCCGCGGGGGCCGGCCTTTCCCCCGGCGCGCGCGCGCGCCGCCTGACGGATATCTGCCATGTCCACCGTGATCATCGGCCTGAGCCTGGGAATGCTGCTGTTCCTGCTGGCGTCCGGCCTTACGCTAATCTTCGGCATGCTGGGCGTCATCAATTTCGCCCACGGCGCGCTGTACATGCTGGGCGCCTATCTCGCCTTCGACATCCAATTGCGCACCGGCTCCTTCGTGGCCGGCCTGGCCGTGGCGACGGTCGGCGTCGGCCTGGTCGGCGTCGCGATGGAGCGCCTGGCCCTGCGCCCGCTCTACGCCCGCCCCCACTTCTACCAGCTGATCCTGACCTTCGGCTTCATCCTCGTCATCAGCGAAGCGGTCAAGATCGTCTGGGGCCTGGGCTACCAGGAAACGCCGATGCCGGCGCCGCTGGCGGGCACCGTCGAGCTGGCCGGCAGCACCATCCCCGTCTACCGGCTGTTCGTGATCGCCTTCGGCCTGCTGGTTTCCGCCGCGCTCTTCTTCGTGCTGGAGAAAAGCACCTTCGGCATGCTGGTCCGCGCCGCCAGCAGCGACGGCGAGATGGTGCGCATCCTGGGCCTGCCGGCCGCCACCATCCGCAGCGCCGTGTTCGGCGTGGGCGCGGCGCTGGCCGGCCTGGCGGGCGCCATTTCCGCCCCGCTGTTCCCGATCGAACTGGGCATGGCCACCAACACCATCATCGATTGCTTCATCGTCGTCATCCTGGGCGGGCTGGGCAACATCCGGGGCGTGGTGGCGGCATCGCTGCTCATCGGCATGGTCCGCGCGGTGGGCTACACCTTCATGCCCAGCTGGGTCGACATCCTCACCTTCGCCATGCTGATCGCCACGCTGCTCACACGTCCGCAAGGACTGTTTTCCCGTCAAGCGAGGCTGGCATGAAGACTTCCCGCCAAAATGCCGTGATCGCCGCGTGCGCCGCCGCCGTGGTGGTGGCGGTGCCCTTCTTCACCCGCAACGATTTCCTGCTCAACCTCACCATCCTCATCATGGTGTGGTCGATCTTCGCCGTGGGCTTCGACCTCGTCTTCGGCCTGCTGGGCATGGTGTCCTTCGGGCACGCCGCCTTCCTGGGCTCGGGCGGCTACGCGCTGGCCCTGGCCACGCAGCGCTACGGCCTGCCGTTCGAGGCCGGGCTGGGGCTCGCCATCGTGGCCGGCGCGGCCTGCGCCTGGATCTTCAGCGTATTCGCCCTGCGCGTCTCGGGGATCTTCTTCGCGCTGGTCACGCTGGCCCTGTCGCAGCTCATGTACATCCTGGCCGACAGCAAGCTGCGCGAATGGACCGGCGGCGCCGACGGCCTGCCCGGCATCGGCCGCCCCGAACTCGGCGGCATCGATTTCTTCGATACCGTGAATTTCTACTGGTACGTAGCGGTGGTGTTCGCGCTGGTGATGGCCCTGATGGCGATGCTGCGCGCCTCGCCCTTCGGCCGCGCGGTGGCCGGCGTGCGCCAGAACGAGATCCGCGCCAGCCAGCTGGGCTACAACGTGCAGCGCCTCAAGCAGATCACCTTCCTCGTTTCCGGCGCCGTCGGCGGCCTGGCCGGCGGCCTGCTGGCCGCCGTCCTCATGTACATGAACCCGCAGATGCTGCACTGGACCACCTCCGGCGACGTGATCATCATGACCCTGCTGGGCGGCGCCGGCACGCTCTGGGGCCCCGTGGCCGGCGTGCTGCTGTTCGAAGCGCTGAAGGAATGGCTCAGCGGCTGGACGCCCTATTGGTACGGCATCCTGGGGCTGGTCTTCATCCTGGCCACGCTGTACTTCCCGCAAGGGGTGCTGGGCGCCATGCAGGCCCGCTGGGGCCGGGAACGATCGGCCGCGCCGGCCGGGGACGAGGACGCGTCCGCGCCCGCCGCGCCGCTGGCGCCGCGCGAAGGGAGCCTGTCATGAACGACATCGCTTTGCAGTGCGACAAGGTCAGCGTGACGTTCGGGGCGCTGCGCGCCATCGAGGACTTCAGCTACGCCTTCGAGACCGGCCGCGTCTACGGCCTGATCGGGCCGAACGGCGCGGGCAAGACCACCCTGCTCAACGTGCTGGCGGGGCATCTTCCCGGCCACGGCGGCAGCATCCTGTGCCACGGCACCGACATCTCGCGGCTGCGCGCCTACGAACGCGCCCGCCACGGCATCGGCCGCAGTTTCCAGATCACCAAGATCTTCCCGGAAATGACGGTGCTGGAGAACCTGAGGATCGCGGCGCAGATCAGCCACTCTCGGCTGCTGCCTTTCTGGCTGGCGCCGCGCTACGACCGCCGGCTGGCCGCCACCATCGACGGCATGCTGGAGCTGACCGACCTCGCGCCCTGGCGCGACGCCGTCGCCGGCACCCTGTCTTACGGCCTGCAGCGCGCGCTGGAATTGGGCCTGACCCTGTTGCCGAATCCCCGCATCCTGCTGCTGGACGAACCCCTGGCCGGCGTCGGCCACCACGAGATCGGCGCGGCCACCCGGCTGATCCGGCATGCGGCCGCCGGACGCACCGTGCTGCTGATCGAACACAATATGGATGTCGTCATGGCGCTTTCGGAACACATCGTCGTGCTGTCCAACGGCCGCAAGGTGGCGGAAGGCCCGCCCGAGGCGATCCGGGACGACGCCACCGTGCGCGCCGTGTACCTGGGCGAAGAGGTGGCGGCATGATCGAACTGCAGCACGCCAGCGTGCACTACGGCCAGGCGCTGGCGCTCAAGGACATCACGCTGCGCGCCGCCCAGGACGAAATCGTCGCCATCGTCGGGCGCAACGGCGCCGGCAAATCCACCGTGCTGAAGACCCTGATCGGGCTGCTGCCGCTGTCCTCGGGAGGCCGCCTCGTGGCCGGCCAGGACGCCACGCGCCGCGCCGTCGAGCAGATCAGCCGCGACGGCATCGCGCTGGTGCCCGACACCCGCCGCATCTTTCCCAACCTGACCGTGCGCGAGAACCTGAAAATGGGCGCGCTCGCGCACCGGCCGGGCTACTGGACCGCGGAGCGGGTGCTGGCGGTCTTTCCCCGCCTGCAGGAACGCATCGGCTTCGACGGCGACCAGCTGTCGGGCGGCGAACAGCAGATGCTGTCGATCGCGCGCGCCCTGCTGGGCAACCCCCGCGTCCTGTTGCTGGACGAGCCCACCGAGGGCCTGGCGCCGCGCATCGTCAACGACCTGATCGAGGTGTTCGCGGAAGTGCACCGCCAGGGCACCGGCATCGTGCTGGTCGAACAGAACCTGAAAGTGCCCGCCCGCCTCGCGCATCGCCAGTACGTGCTGGACCACGGCGAAGTCGCCTGGAGCGGATCGGCCGCCGACGTCGAGGCCGACCGCCACGTCATCGAATCCATACTCACCACCGGTATCCAATCATGAGCAATCCGACCACCTACATCGCGGGCGTGGGCATCACCCGCTTCGACAAGCAGCCCGGCAAGTCCGTCAAGGACCTGGTGCGCGACGCCGTTACCCAGGCGCTGGCCGACGCGGGCTGCGACGCCGCCGGCCTGCAGGCCGCGTGTTTCGCCACCGCCGGCCAGGGGTCCATCGAAGGGCAATACATGGTGGCCGGCCAGGTCGCGCTGAAAGCCATGGGCATCGCCGGCATTCCCGTCACCAACGTGGAGAACGCCTGCGCCAGCTCCAGCACGGCGCTCAACGCCGCGCACCTGTACGTGGCCTCGGGCGCGGGCGACATCTGCCTGGCCGTGGGCGTGGACAAGCTATTTTCGGAGGACAAGGCCAAGAGCTTCGCGGTCTTCGACGGCGCCTGGGACGTGTACGACGCGTCGGCGCAGATGGCGCGCCTGATGGCGCTGGCCCCCGACGTGACGCCCCCGCCCGGCTTCGAAGAGCCCGGCAAGCGCAGCGTGTTCATGGACATCTATGCCAGCCTGGCCCGGCTGCACATGAAGACCTTCGGCACCACGCAACGCCAGCTCGCGGCCGTGGCGGCCAAGAACCACATGCATTCCACGCGCAATCCGCTGGCCCAGTTCCAGTACCCGCTGACGATAGACGAGGCGCTGGCCGCGCGACCCGTCTCCTGGCCGCTGACGCTGCCCATGTGCGCGCCCATCAGCGACGGCGCCGCCGCCGCCATTGTCTGCAACGCCCAGGGCCTCAAGCGGCTGCGGCAGTCGCGGGCGGTTCGCCTGTACGCCAGCGTGCTGCGCACCGCGACCGACCGCCCCGCCGACCGGTACGAGCGCCACCTGTGCCACCTTGCGGCGCTGGAAGCCTATGAGCGCGCCGGCGTCGGCCCGAAGGACATGTCGCTGGCGGAAGTCCACGACGCCACCGCGTTCGCGGAAATCCAGCAGACCGAGGCGCTGGGCTTTTGCGCCTTCGGCGAAGGCGGGCCGATGGCGGAATCCGGCGCCACCAGCCTGGGCGGGCGCATCCCCATCAACGTGTCCGGCGGCCTGCTGTCGCGCGGTCATCCCATCGGCGCCACGGGCCTGGCCCAGGTCCATGAAATGGTGACCCAGCTGCGCGGCGAGGCCGGCGGCCGCCAGGTCGAAGGCGCGCGTTTCGCCATCGCCGAGAACGGCGGCGGATTCAACGGCGTGGAAGAAGCGGTCACCTGCATCACCCTGCTCGGCCGTTGAACCGCGCCCCTTCCCATCCAGAGACCGCCATGCATCTCAGCTCTCTCTTTCACCGCAGCGCCCTCATGCACGCCGACCTTCCCGCGCTGGCCGCGGGCACCCGGCCCCCGCTTACCTATGCCGGGCTCCAGGCCCGGGTCGAGGCCCTGGCCGGCTGGCTGCGCGGCCCCATGGGCCTGGAGCCCGGACAACGCGTCATGCTGGCGCTGCGCAACCATCCCTCCTACATCGAATCCATGCTTGCCATCTGGCACGCCGGCCTGTGCGCCGTGCCCGTCAATGCCAAGCTGCACCCCAGGGAACTGGAGTACATCCTGCGCGACAGCGACGCGCGCCTGTGCCTCTCCCAAGGCGAAGTGTGCGAAGCGCTCGCGCCGGTCGCCCGCGACCTGGAATCCGTGCGCGTGGAGGACGTGGAGTCCGCCGCCTACGCCGCGGGCGCGGCCGGCCCCGCGCTGCCGCTGGAGCGGCGCCCGCCGCAGGAACTGGCCTGGCTCTTCTACACCAGCGGCACCACGGGCAAACCCAAGGGCGTCATGCTCAGCCACGCCAACCTGGTGGGCATGTGCCTGAACTTCTACGCCGACGTGCAGGCCGTGGCGCCCGGCGACGCCATGGTCCACGTGGCGCCGCTCTCGCATGGCGGCGGCCTCTACAGCATCCCCTACTGGCTGCACGGCGGGCTGCAGATCGTCCCGGACAGCGGCGGGCTGGACGAAGACGAGCTGGCCGCCCTGCTCACGCACTACGACAGGGTCAGCCTGTTCGCCTCCCCCACCATCGTCCAGCGCATGGTCCGCCAGGCCGACCGGGCCGGGGGGCCGCCGCCGGGCCTGCGCGCCCTGATCGTGGGCGGCGCGCCCTTCTATGTCGAGGACATCAAGGCCGCGGTCGCCTGCTTCGGGCCGCGCGTGGCGCAGATCTATGGCCAGGGGGAAAGCCCCATGTCGATCTCCGCGCTCTCGGCGGCCCAGGTGGCCGAGGCCGTCGCCCGGAACGACGACGCGCTGCTGGGCTCGGTGGGCTACGTGCAGGCCTCGATGGAGGTGGAAGTGCGCGACGGCGGCGGCCTGCCGGCGGCGCCGGGAGAGCTGGGCGAAGTGACGGTCAAGGGGCCGACGGTGATGCTGGGCTACTGGAACAACCCGCGCGCCACCGCCGATACCCTGGCCGGCGGCTGGCTCCATACCGGCGACATCGGCATCCTGGACGCCCGCGGCCTGCTGCACCTGAAGGACCGCTCCAAGGACGTCATCATCAGCGGCGGCACCAACATCTATCCCCGGGAGGTGGAGGAAGCGCTGATGCGCCACGACGCCGTCCAGGAAGTCTCGGTGGTGGGCTCGCCCGACCCGGAATGGGGCGAATCGGTGCTGGCCTTCGTGGTGCTCAAGCCCGGCGCGCAAGCGCGGGCCGAAGACCTGGACCGGCTTTGCCTGGCGTCGATCGCCCGCTTCAAGCGCCCCAAGCGCTACGTCTTCCTGGACGAGCTGCCGAAAAACAGCACGGGCAAAGTGTTAAAACGCGAACTTCAACAACGCGCGCTCCCGACTCCATGAACTCGTCCGCCCCCCTCTTCGGCCGCACCGCCGTCAGCCAGACCGAAAAGGCCTATTGCGCCCTGGAGGAAATGATCGTCACCGGGGAGTTGCCCCCCGGCAGCCAATGGTCCGAGACCACGCTGAGCGAGCGCGTGGGCATCGGCCGCTCGCCGGTGCGCGACGCGCTGCAGAAGCTGGCGTTCCAGCGGCTGGTGGAGATCGCCCCGCGCCAGGGCATCTTCATTTCGGAGATTGACTACCAGGGCCAGCTGAAGATCATCCAGGCCAGGCGGGAGATAGAGCGGCTGATCGTCGCCCAGGCCGCCCAATGGGCCGACGACGGCGAGCGCGCCGAACTGGCGCGCCTGGCCCGGGAGCTGGAAGCGCTGAAGGCCGTCAACGACATGCGCATGTACATGCGCCTGCACTTCACGCTGACCAGCCAGATCGGCGCCGCCTCGCGCAACAGCTACGCGGCCGAGTTCCACGCCATGCTCCAGACCCTGGCGCGCCGCTTCCTGTACTTCCACCAGAAGCGCCACCCCGACCTGGTGCAGATCTGCGAACTGCACATCCAGCAGATCAACGCCATCGTGGAAGGCTCGGTGGAGCGCGCGATCGCCACGGCCGAAGCCCGCAACGACTACGCCGAGAACCTGGCGCGGGACATCCTGATGGAGCTGATCGTGACGTCGGCGGTCACCATCAGTTCCCCGCCCCGCGGCAAGGGGGGCGCGGACTGAGCGGCGCGCCGGTCAGTCCTGGGCCGGCGCCACCCGTATCTTGAAATCCAGCATCAGCACTTGGTGCGCCTGCGCGTTGCTGCAATAGCCTCGGTAGCGACCGGCGACAAACGACGTGCCCGCCACAGCCTCGCTGTCCAGCCGTTCCAATGCCAGCGCGAACGACTCGCCGGGGTACGCCGGCCGCAGGAACTTGGTTTCCACCTTGAGCAGCTGAACGGGATTGTCGGCGAACTGCGCGGTGAAAGCGGCCATGGCCGCGCCCAGCACATGGATGCCGGCCAGCGGCACATCGGTGAAGCCGGCCCGCAGAGCCAGTTCGCGCGAGTTGTGAACGGGGTGCCCGCCGCCCACCGCCTGCAGATATGCGCCGTGCCGCGCATCCGGCAGCGTGAAGCCGCCGCGAAACTGCAAGGGCAACGATAAGCCAGTCATGCTGGACTGCTCCTAGATGATGTTGCGCGAGCGCAGCGCCGCCTGCTGCGCCGCTGACAGGCCCAATTCACCGTAGACCTCGTCGTTGTGCTGGCCGATACCGGGCCCGGCGCGCCAGATGCGCCCCGGCGTTGCGGAAAACCGCGGCACGACGTTCTGCATGCTCACTTCTCCCAGCTCCTCGTCCTGGATGCGCACCAGCACTTCACGCGCGCTGAAATGCGGATCGGCGGCGATATCGGCCATGTCATAGATGGGACTGAAGCTGACCTCGTGGCGCATCAGGATGTCGGACGCCTCGGCCAACGTATGCGCACCGAACCAGTTCTCCATGATGCCTTCGATCCCCTCGCGGTTGTGAATGCGCGCGGTGTTGCTGCTGTACATGGGATCTTCCAGCAGGTCGACGCGGCCAATGGCGATCGCCAGCCGCCGGAACACCGTGGGCGCGCTGACCGCCAGCACCACCCACTTGTCGTCGCGGGTCTTGTAGACGCTGCTGGGCGCAGAGTACGCGTTGAGATTGCCCTGCCGAGTGCGCACCACCCCGAGCTGGTCGTACTCGATGGGCATGAAGTCCAGCACGCGCAGCATGGCCTCGGTGGCCGACAGGTCGATCTCCTGCCCTTCGCCGTGCTTTTCCCGGTGCAACAGCGCGGCCGCGACGGCGTAGGCGCCGAACACGCCGGTCAGCGCGTCCGATACCGGAAAGCCGGGATACAGCGGCGGCCCGTCCTGCTCTCCGCAAAGGTTCACGAAGCCCGACATCGCCTCGAAAATCCGCGCGAAGCCCGGCCGCGAGCGGTATGGCCCGGTCTGGCCGAAACCCGTGACCCGCAGCACGATCAAGTCCGGGCGCAGGGCGCGCAGCCGCGCCAGGTCCAGGCCCCAACGGTCCAGCGTGCCGGGGCGGAAATTCTCCACCAGGACGTCGTACTGCGGCAGCAGCCGCTCCAGGAGCTCAATGCCGTCGGGCTGGCGCAGGTCCAGCGTGACGCCGCGCTTGTTGCGATTGGCCACTTTCGACCATAGCGCCACGCCATTCTTGTGCGGCGGCAGTTGCCGTATGTGGTCGCCCTCGCCCGGCATCTCAACCTTCAGCACCTCCGCGCCCAGGTCAGCCATCAGCGTACATGAGAACGGCCCCGCCACCACGGTGGAAATATCCAGCACCCGCACCCCGCTCAGCGGCCCCGTTCCGCGGCATGGGTCGGTCTGCGCACCCATCGACTTCTCGACACTCATGATCTCCCCTCAATCCAACGAAACATTGGCTTGGCGCGCGACCTCGCCCCAGGATTGGATCTCCGTCTTGATGAAACGCGAGAATTGCGCCGGCGTCCCGCCCACCGGAATCGACCCTTCCGACTGCAGGCGCTGATTGATCTGCGGATCCTGCAGCGCCCGGTTCACGGCGGCGTTGATCTTGTCGACCACCGGCGCCGACGTGCCGCGCGGCGCGAACAGGCCGTTCCAGCCCGCGGCCACAAAGCCCTCGACGCCGGCCTCAGCCATGGTCGGCACCTGCGGCAGCGTCCGCGAGCGCTGCGCGCTGGTCACCGCCAGCGGCACCAGCTTGCCCGCCGCGATGTACGGCGCCGTGGTCAGAATCACATCGAAAGCCAGGTCCACCTGGCCCCCCAGCAGATCCGCCATCGCCGGTCCCGCCCCCTTGTAGGGCACGCCCAGCAACGACAAGCCGGTGTCGGCCTGGAACTTGCGCAACAGCATGTCCGCCGCCGTGCCGACGCCGGCCGAAGCCACCGGGATCTGCCCCGGCCGCGCCTGCGCCTGCCTGCGCAGCTCGGCCACCGACGAGATATTCCTGGACGGATGCGCCACCAGTACATAAGGCTGGTCTACTACATGCACCACCGGCTCGAAATCGGCGACGGCGTCGTACGAGAGTTTCTTGTAGATATTCGGCCCAATGCCGTGCGTGGCCACCGTACCCCACAGCAGCGTATAGCCGTCGTTGCGGGCGCGGGCCACCTGCTGGGTTCCTATGGTGCCACCGGCGCCCGATTTGTTCTCCACCACCACAGGCTGGCCAAGGGCCGCCTCGATGCGCGGCGCAAACAAGCGGGCCATCACGTCGGTAGCCCCGCCCGGCGGAAACGGCACGATGATCGTAATCGGCTGCGCCGGCCAGGCGGCCGCGGCCTGCGCGCCGCCGCAAAACGCGCTCAACATCAGCATTGCAGCCAGCCGCGTAAACAGGTTCCAGGATTGCATGGTCTCCTCCGGTGTCCTTGTCGCTTTTCTTTGATTGCCAGCCATAGGATAAGCACCGTCCCATTAACTGATAACTGAAATAAAATCACCAAGTGATAACTTTTGGATAAGTCATGGCGCTCGCTACGGCGGCGGCAGGCAGCGGCAAACTTCTCAACCGCCTGCGCCTCAAGCAATTCGAACTGATCAAGGGCGTTTCCGAGGGACTCTCGTTTCGCCAGCTGGCCGACCGCATGGCGCTGTCCCAGCCCGCCATCAGCAAAATGGCCCGCGAAATGGAAGACACCCTGGGCGCCGCCGTCTTCGAACGCCACCGCGACGGGGTTTCCCTGACCGCGTTCGGCCAGTCGCTGGTGCACGACGCCCGCCTCATCGTCAACAAACTGGCGCGCCTCGAATCCGAGCTGGCCGAACTGCGACGCAGTCCCATCCGCACACTGCGCGCCGGCGCCCCGTCATACACCGGCATGTCGCTGCTGTCGCGCCCCGTCGCGCTGATCGCGGCCCGGCATCAGCAGGCCCACGTGGAAATCATCGACGGCATCGCGAACCGCCTCTTCGACATGCTGATGGCCGGCGAACTGGACTTCGTCATCGGCAGCCTGCCCAGCCGCAACCTGAGCGACGAAGAAGCCGCCCTGCTCCACGTCGAAGTGCTCTATCCCGACGAAGTGCGCTTCATCGCGCACCGCGACATGGGCCTGGCCGGCCGGCCCGTGGCCCTCGAAGAGCTGCTGCCGCACTCCTGGGTCATGCCGTCCAAAGACTCCCTGGTGCGCAGCGCGCTGCGCGCCGCCCTGCTGAAGAAAAAGCTGCCCGTCCCGCCCGCCACCGTCGAATCCAGCCCGCCCTTCATCGGCGCCGTGGTCGCCGAACAGCCCGGTTTCATCGGCCTGCTGCGGTCGGACTCCGCAGCCTATCTGGCGCAGCGCTTGAACCTATCGCTGCTGGAAGTGCGGCCGCGGATTCCGTTGCCGCCGGTGGCCATTTTTCGGCTGCGCGACGCCGATCCGTCGGCGCTGGCGGTGGAGCTGTTCGGGCTGGTCCGGGAGAGCGTGGAGACGCTGTTCGGGGAGTAATGGCGGAACTACGGTTTCAGCGCATACCTGGTCGAGTACAGAACGAACTGCCGCAG
>Ga0182739_1000386_pt1 | contig 62088 bp, 52 predicted proteins | sample eDN5th30CBELigBY_FD_128873 | JGI IMG/M metagenome (GOLD analysis project Ga0182739, IMG submission 128873) | Enriched backyard soil microbial communities from Emeryville, California, USA - eDNA 5th pass 30_C BE-Lig BY (version 2) (version 2) | ecosystem: Environmental > Terrestrial > Soil >... | reverse complement strand
TCAGGGTCGATTTCTCTCCCACCGGGTTCTCCGGGGGTGGCGCGCTCTCGCGCTTACCCCCGGCTGCCCCGCTTGAGCAACCCTTCAGGTTGCTTCTTCTCTGCACCACTTTTAATCACACCCGAAAATCCGGGGGGACAACTCTTGAAACTTGACGTTATGATTCAAGAGTTACCCCCCAATTTTTCACGCAGGAAGCGGAGAGCGGCTTCCTGCATGGCGGCGTTATAGACGTGGGGCGCGGGGTAAACGAGGCTGCCGAGGTTTTCCGGCGCGCCCGCTTTTTCCCATGCCTCGCGCAGGAAAAGGTGGGCTTCGGCAATGCCGAAGGGCTGCATCAGGCGGTCGTCCCAGCCGCTGATGGCGAGGAACGGTCTGGGCGCGGCGAGCGCGGTGATGTCGACCAGATCGAGCCGCCGGTAGAGCCCGGGCGGCAGGGCGAAAAAGCCCATTGCCCCCGGTTCGTTGTACCCGATGATGCCGCGCAGAGTGCTGTGCCAGCAGACGCTGACCGTCGCGCGGATGCGGGGGTCGAGCGCTGCGAGGTAGTGGCTGCGGAACGAGCCGAAGGAGAGCCCGGTCGCACCGATGCGCGAAGGATCGACATCGGGCCGCTCCAGCAGGTAGTCAACCGTGCGGAGGTCGTCGGTCGCCACCAGCGCCGCGGTCGAAAGGCCGACGCACTCCAGCAGGCGGTGATCGATCGGGGACTCCAGGCGACCGACTGCCGCGGCCTGTTCCGCCGCCTCCGCAGGGGTCGAACGCAGCCGCCACTCCTGAAACGCCGCCGGGTCGCGCAACGCCGCCTCGGTGCGGAGGCCGAAGTGGATCGCGTCGATCGCGATGGAAAGGAACCCCGCCCTGGCGAGTTCGGCCTGGAGGGAGCGCCCTTCGTAGTAAGTCTCGCGGTATTGGCTCAACGAGGCCGGTTCTCCTGTGAAGGCAAGCAGTTTTTCGCGCCCGAAAAGCCGGTGCCCCCCCATGCTGTGGAGCGCGACGATGGCGGGGTGGCGGCGCTCGCCGTTTCGCGGAATGACCACCGTCGCCGGGGCGCGCAAGGGAGGGGTGACGGTGATCTCCACCTCCTCGACCACGTAGTCGTCGAACACCTCCCGCCGCCGGAGCGTCGCCTGCGAGGGGCGGCCGGGCGCGTCGGGAAGGATCAAGGCATCGGCCAGCAGGGCGGAGGTTTGCGCTTTCCACGCCGCCACATCGCGCTCCGGGTGGTGAAACCACGAGGCGTCGAAAGGATTGCGCTCGAAACGCTCCCGGAGCAGTTCCGCCAGCAGAGAAGGCGCGCCCGAACGATGCCGCGCTTCGTGCAGGCGCCCGCGCAGCTCGCTTTGGGGCGTGCGAAAAGGGTGCGCGGTGGAAGGGGCGGGCGGGGAAAGGGTTGGGGATCGGTTCATCATGGGTCATTTTTTCGGATCGGAACGCCACGGCTGCTGCCGGTGGAGGAGATCGGCCAAGGGGCCGTGCAGGGCATCGAGCTGGCTTTGCGTCCAGCGCCCGGGCGGCTGCTCGGCGAAATCGGGCAGGCCATGCATCTCGGCTTCCCGATAGGCGGCAGCGATTTCCGTATTCCAGACGGTATCCGCCCCCTGGGAGGCGATCAGGTAACCGGCCCAGTTGTTCCAGAAGAAACAGCCCGGCATGTTATCACGCAGGAAAGCGCTCCCGCCGCTCCAGTGGGCCGGGTTTTCGCTGACGGTCTGGTAAAGCTCGCTCCAGCCGACCTGCCGGAGGTAGTGATCAAGAAAGGCGCGGTACGGTGCGGGGTCGTCGGCGTGGAGGGCCGCGAAGCCGATGGCGGGCAGCTCTTCAAGCACCTCGCTCTCACGGAGTTGCGCCGGGGTTCTCTTTTTCGCCAGCATGGCATCGGCCATTTTCACGATCGCCTGCCCGAGCGCCCGGTCGTGAAACATCTGCTGGTAGTCGAGGAGGTTGACCATCGCGCCGTAGTGCTGAAAGAAGAACCGGTTGGCGTTGAGGCTTTCGGGCGGGGCGATCGCTTCGGGTCCCGGGAAGGTCAGTTGCGGGTTGAGGTAAAGCCCGTCGGGTGCGATGAAAGTCCGCGCGTAAGCGGCCAGCTGCGCGGCTTCCTCGGGCGAACCGGTCAGTTCCCAGTGAAAAAGGAGCCCGCCCCAGCGTCCCCCGTGGGCGGCTTCGCCTCGGACGCTCGCCTGGCTGTAATGAGCCCGGTAAAGTTTCTCCACCGTGTCGCGGGTCCGGCCCTCGCCGCTCAGGAAGTAATGCAGCCGGAACTCGGTGGAGGTCGTCTGGCGCTCCTCGTGGTTGCCGTCGCTCCAATGCTGGACGCCGTGCCGCGTCCCGAGCCCGAGCCATTGCCCGTCGTGGCGCACCACCACGTCGCGGCAGAAGCGGGCCATCGCTTCCGCGCTGAAGTAGATCGTCCGGTTGCCGTGCCGCAGGTATTCGTTTTGCAGGAAGAGGTTGCTCAACCCCTCGCTGTTGGACCACCCCCAGCGTCCGTTGTCGTAGGCCCAGTCGTTGGCAAGCTGGACGTCGTAAAGAGGCTGCGTCCCGGGCGGAAACGTGCGTTCGGGGTCTTCCACAGCTTTCCGCGCGGCTTCCGGGGCGACGATCCAGCCGTAGCCTTTCCGGAAACGGTGGCGGAAATCGCCGAAGTTCCAGAAACCGTACCAGTGGTGGAGTTCGCGGTGGTAAAGCCAGAAACGGGCGAGCCGGGTCCATGAGTCCCACGCCCGGGGCCAGTCGGCCTGCGCGGCGATCGGGAGGACCACCTGCGCGGCGCGGCAGGTCTCCCAACCGGCGTAGAGCAGCGGCGGGCTCTGAAAATCGGCGGCGAGCCGTTCCGGTTGCGGTGCCGATGCCGTCGGCCAGAACCCGAACAACACTTCATGCGAACGGGAGACCCCGACAAACGGGTCGTTCGGGTAATAGTTCGCCTTCACCCAATCCTCCTTCCCAGGGCCGGTCGACTCCCCCTGACCCCGGTGGGGGTAGTTGGAATAACGCCGCACATCCATCGGCCCGGCGTCCCGGGGCCAGATTTCGAAGCGGATCTCCCCGTCGGCTCCGAGCGAGATCGCCTTGGGCGCGGTCTGGGTGAAGTTGCGTACCACCCCCTGAAAGGTGATCCCATCCCGGAGCGGAGCCGCCACCCAGCCGCTCTCTCCCGCGACGGGCGAAGCGTTCCGGCCGGAGAGGAGTTGCCGCGAAAAGCCCGTTTTCTGCAAAAGCTGATCGGCCTCTGCGCCAGCGGGAGCGTCGGCAAAGGCGGCGGCGTGCAGGTCGAGCCCGGACAGCGGCAGTTCAAGCCCGAGCCCGGTCAGGAACGTGCGGCGCGGGTCCTTGAACAGGAACTCGGCGCTGTGGGAAAGGTGAATCTCCGGCCGCCCGGCGAGCATCGTCGCGCGGAGGATGATCCGCGTCGGCTCCCGATTGGTAGTCATCCCCTCCAGCCGGACCACGGCGCGCAGCGGGCCGCTCTCCTCCAGCGTCACCTTTTCAACGGAGAGCGTCCCGGGGTCGGGGCTTCCGCCTACCGGCTGGCCGAAGGGAAAGAGCGATTTCGTATCGACCCGGTAATCGGCATAACCAAGGCGTCCGCCGCCTTCGCTTTTCAACAGCGGTTGCCCGTTGGCCTGAGGCTGCATCCATTGCTTCCCCTTCGCGAAGCGGACCTTGAAAGCTCCCTGCTCGACCTCGACCTCGCCCGAGGGGGTGAGCGTCGCTTTCAAGCTCGGGTGTTCGCCGATCGCGGCGGGCGGAGCGTCAAGCGAAAGCTCCACCGGGATGAACCGCCCGTTGCGCAGGCTGACCCTCGGGGCCGGGGCCTCGGCAACGGCGTTGGCCGGATCGATCGGAAAGGTCAAAAGCACCCACTTGAACGACCCGTCGGGCCAAAAGGCGAGGGGACGGGCCTGCACCGGCACCGGTTTCCCTGCGGCCTTCACGGCGATTTTTTCCACCCTGCGCAGGCGACCCGGCGGGAACGGGTAGCCGCCGGTGACATAGGCCACCCCCGCGCCGGTGGCGAGCGGCGTCTCCCGCAGCCAGCGCGGTTCCTTCAGGATCTGCTCCGCATCGGGCTTCGGGGAAGGGGGGTAGGTCCGGTGGAGCGCGACCCGCTGCCGGTCGATCGCGGCCTCGCCCGGAGCCGCCCGCAGGATGATCTCCCTTTCCCTCCCGAAAAGTTCCTTCACCGGCGCGACGGAACCGGGGCCGCTCTCCGCACCCGACCAGAAGCGGACCTCCGCGCTGGCGCCTCCGCTCGCATCGACCCGCAGGCTGCGGCGGCTCCCGTCGTTCAGGCCCGGCGCTTCGATCGTCACCCCGCCGTTCCGGTCAAAAAGCTGTACATACGGCGGCATGGAGCGCCCCTCCTGCATCACCAGCGGGCTGGTGGTTTCGCTCTCCGCCTTCCAGAGCCGGAAGGCGTGCGGTCCCAGGTAATCGGCGGCAAACCAGCGCCATTCGTTGCGGTCCGGACTTTCGAGAAGGCGGCCCTCAAAGGCGATGAACTGGTAGAAATAGCGGCTTTCCCAGCCGATGCCATGGTCGCCCTGAAAATAGACCCGCTTGCGCGGCTCCAGCGCGAACGGAAGCTGCCAGCTCCAGCGTTTGAGCGGCAGCGCGGCCCGATCCGGCGGCCCGACCCTGACCGCGATCCGGACCGTGGCCGCGTCGGGAGCCACGCGGTAACGAAGCCGCGCCGGAAAACGCCCCGCGCTTCCCTCCAGCAGGCCGTCGATGGCGACTTCCCGGCCTTCGCCGCTCTCCCTCTCGCGAGCCTTCAACGCCTGGAAACGGGCGGAGCCGCCGCCCGGCGTTTCGAGCACCAGCGGGGCCTGCGGCGTTCCGTGCGAGTCGACCACGGTTTTCCCTTTCACCTTCCATTGGACGATCTGGCCGGTTTTCGCCGTATCAATCGCGATCGTACTGCCTCCGCGCGCCCGGTAGCGCCAAACCTCCCCCGCCGATGATTGCGACGGGCACAACAGGTCAACCGCCGCGAGCCCGAGGAGGGCGAACGTCAGCAACGTCACGGAAGAACGGGCTGGAGATGAAGCGGCGACCAAATCGTTTCGATTTTCCGGCATAAAACTGAAACGGAATCGGTCGCGAAGGGCGTTCAAGGGGTTTTTGCCGCTGTCGGTTCACGCAGAATCAACGGAGACAGGAGCAGGTAGGTTCCCTGCGGGCTGATGAGGTGGTCGAAGCCTGTTTGCAGCCATGGGTCGGCGGCGGGAGCGGGGGCGGCTCCCTCGTTTTCGATGGTCTGGAGGGTGGCGGCGATTTCGGGGGACCAGACCGGGTCGGCGGGGAAGGTGCTGGTGAGGTATGGCATCCAGTTGGCGTAGAAGAAGACGCCGGGCATGTTGTCGGTCATGTAGCCGGTCGGGCCGGACCAGTGGACCGGGTTGGCGGTGACGCTCTGGTAGAGGTGGGAGCGGTAGCGGTCCATGGCAAAACATTCGAGCAGGTAGGCGCGGAACGGTTGCGGGTCGTCGGCTTCGCGGGCGGCAAAGCCGACGGCGGGCAGGAGCCAGAGGAGCGGGCTGCCCCCCTGTTTGCGGGGAGGGGTGGTGATGACTTCACGCGCCATCGCCAGCAACGCCTGCCGCAGCGGTTCGTCTTCAAAGGTCCGCTGGTATTCCAGAAGGTAGTGAAAGCCGCCGTAACAGGCAAAGAACATGCGTGCGGCGTTGAGGGCCTGGCCGGGCGCGGCGACCTTGGGGCCGGGGAAGCGGAGCTGCGGGTTGAGGAACATCCCCGCGCCTTCGGGGGCGATGAAGGTGTGGGCGTAGCGGCGCAGTTGTTCGGCTTCTTCCGGGGAGCCGGTCAGCTCCTGGTGAAAGAAAAGCCCGCCCCAGCGCCCGCTGTGCGCGGCTTCGTCACCGACGGAGGAAGTATTGTAGCGGTGGCGGTAGAGTTTGTCGGCGACTTCGCGGGTTCGTGCGTCGCCGCTCAGGAAGTAGTGCAGGCGAAACTCCGTCGAAGTCGTCTGGCGTTCCTCGTGGTTGCCGTCGCTCCACGGTTGCACGCCGTGGCGGGTGCCGAGCCCGAGCCACTGGCCGTCGTGCCGCACAACGACGTCGCGGCAGTAGCGCGCCATTGCTTCGGCGGCGAAGTAGAGCGCGCGGTGGCCCGTGCGGAGATATTCCTGCTGGAAGAACAGGTTGGAGAGCCCTTCGCTGTTGGACCATCCCCATCGCCCGTTATCGTACGCCCAGTCGTTGGGCGGGCTGGAGTCGCGGATGCGCGGGGCATCGGGTGGAAGCTGATGTTGCGGGTCGGCAAGGGCGGCGGCGAGTGCTTCCGGGGAGGTGACCGAGCCATACCCGGCGCGGAAGCGGTGCCGGAAGTCGCCGTAGTGCCAGAAGCCGTACCAACGGTGAAGTTTGCGGTGGTAAAGCCAGAACCGGGCGAGGTGGTCGCGGTTGCTCCAGAGTTGCGGCCACTCCTGCTCTCCGGCAACGGGCAGGAGGACTTTCGCGGCCAGACACGTTTGCCAGCCGGGGTAAAGGAGCGGCGGGCTTTCAAAATCGGCGGCACCCGTGGCGATCTCCGGCGTTTCGGCTTCGCGATGGAAGGAGAAAGCGATCTCGTGCGTCCGCGAAAGACCGACAAAGGGCGCGCTCGGGTAATAATGGTCTTTTACCCAGCCGGGGTCTTCCGAAGCCGATTCGCCCTGGCTCCGGTGGGGGCGGTCCGAATACCGGCGGACATCCATGGGCGGCGCTTGCGTGGGCCAGAGTTCGAAGCGGACGGTTTCTCCCTGCCGGGTGATCGCCTTGGGTGCGGTTTCCGCCATTTTGCGCAGGAAACCGTGGAAGCGGATTCCTCCATCCAGAGACGCTTCCATCCAGCCGCCGTGTGCGGGGCCGCCGACGGTTTTGCGGGCGTCGTAGCTTTCCTGAAAGAGGGCGGGGGAGGCTTCCTTCAACCCGGCGAGCGGGAGTTCCAGGCCGAGGCCGGAGAGAAAGGTGGTCCGCGGGTCTGTGAAAAGAAACTCCGTGGTGTGGGTGAGGACGAGGCGCGGTTCGCCCGCAAGCTGGGTAGCGCGGAGGATGAAGCGGGTCGGGGTTTCGCCGTCGCTCATTCCTTCGATGCGGACGACCGCCCGCAGCGGCCCGGCTTCTTCGAGCGCCACCTTTTCCACCGAGAGACGCCCGGTGTCGGTCTTGCCGCCGTCGGTCTTTGGGGCAAGGGGGAAGTGGTGTTTCACGTCGCGTTCGTAGCGGATGTAGGCGGTTGGCGGGGCGGAGAAGAGCGGCTGGCCGTCGAACTGTGCGTCGAGCCATTTCGCTCCGGTGGCGAAGCGGGTGGTCAGCGGGCCGTTGAGGATCTCGACGGAACCGTCGGGCAGGGTGTGGGCCTCCAGACGGGTTGCCGGTGCGGGGGAGGGGGTGCCGGTGGTGATGGCGAGCGGTAGGCTGCTTCCGTCGCGGAAGGTGACGCGGGGATTTGGGTTGGCGGGAGACGAACGGTCCGCACCGGTGGGGGGTACGGGGAAGGTCAGGCTGACCCATTTGATCGACCCGTCGGGCCAGTAGCCAAGCGGGGCGGCCTGTACGGGAACCGGGTTGCCGCCCAGAAGCACCCCGACGGTGGCGGCATCGCGGAGGGTGCCTTTGGCGAACGGATAGCCGCCGGTGATCACGAGCGGCGTCTTCCCGGGCGGCGTGTCGCGGACCCAGGCCGGTTCCTCAAGTTCGGTCGCGACGGGGGCGGAAGGGGTAAAGGCGGCGTTGAGCGCGGTGCGGCGGGCAAGGCGGCTTTCGTCGTTGGCATGAGCGCAAAGGCGGATTTCGTGGCGGGTGCCGAACGGGGACGGGGCCTGAAGCTCCGCTCCCGACGGGATGCGAAAAGCGACCGAAACCGCGCCGCCCTCTGCGGCATCGACCCGGAGCGCCCGCTGGCCGCTTTCGGCGAGTTGCGGGTACTCGACGGTCACCCCTTGGTGTTGGTCGTAAATCTGAACGTATGGGGCCATTCGCTTGCCCTCCTGCATGATGAGCGGAGCCGTGGTGTCGCTCTCCGACTTCCAGAGGCGGAACACATCGGGGGCAAGTTGTTCGGCGATAAACCAGCGCCATTGGCTGAAATCGGGCTGCTCGAGCAGGTTTTTGCCGTTCGTGGAGAGGTGGAACTGGTAGGTGTAGCGGCTCTCCCAGTCGAGCCCGTGGTCTCCGTGGAAGTAGACCTTCTTGTGGCGCTCGAAGTGGAACGGCAACGGCCACTCCCAGTCCCGGACGCCGGTTTCCGAAGCGGGGCGGTCGCTTTCGAGGGTGATGCGGACCTTCTCCGCGCCGGGCGTCACTTCATAGGCGATGCGGGCCGGAAGTTGGAACGAGCCGCCGGTGAACTCCCCGTGAAGCGTGAAGCCGTCGGGGGAAGTTTGGTCGAGGCGTTGCGGTTTGAAATGCGCTTGCGTGCCGTCGTCGAGCGTCAGCCACAGGGGGGCGGGGGAGGGAACGTCGATCAGGGTGCGCCCCCCGTGGCTCCATTTCACGACCTGGCCGGTGTGAACGGTATCGACGAGGAGTTCCCCGTCGGCATCCCGGTAATGCCATGACTCGGAGGAAGCCGGTTTTTTCCACCAGAACCAGAAAAGCAGCCCGACGAGCAGCAGGAGGAGGAAGGATTTCGAAACGATTCGATTTGAAGTTCGGCGAGTGGAGGACATAAAGCGGTGGGATGTTTTAAGCGGCGCTGGAGGCGCGGAGGGCGAGCGGGCAGGGGATCAGGATATCGGAGGCGGGTTGCCGGTCGCCCCGCATTCGGTCGAGCAAGGTTTTGACGGCGAGTTCGCAGGTTTTTTCGCTCTCCTGCGAGGCGGAGGTGATCGGCACCGGGCTCAGCATCGCGAGATGGGAGTTGTCGAATCCGGTGACGGCGAAGCGTTCCGGGATGGAGATGCCGTGGCGGATGGCGGTGTTGACGATCGCCGCCGCCCATTGGTCGTTGGAGGCGACAATGCCGTCGGTGGTAAACCGGTGGGTGAAGAGGTGTTCGTAGGCGGCGATGGCATCGCCATAAGGGGAAAAGAAGGTGGCTTGTCGCGTGCGACCGGCGATGAGGATTTCGCCCTGAATGCCGCGCCCCTTCTTCCAGCGCGAACGATATTCGCCGACCGGCAGGGGAGGATGGAGCGTCCCTCCGGCCTCTTCGATGGCCCGGCAGAAGCCGCGGTATCGGAGTGCGGTATGCCACCCTTGTTCGACCGCGGTGGCGAGTTGAAGCGTCAGACGGCGGCGACCGGTGGCGAGGAGGTGGCGGGTCAGGTCGTAAAAGCCGGTTTCAAAATCGGCATTGATGGCGGGGATGTTGGGCCGGTGCGGCGCGGAGAGGATGACGGCGGGGAGGTTCGCGCTGTTGATGAGAGCGAGGATCGCCTCCGTATCCGCGTGGTTGAAGGTGGCCGCGTCGGAAAAGATGAACCCTTCCACGCGGGAAGCGAGCATGTGGCGCACGAGCGTCAGCACGCTGGAGATGGTGTGCCACTGCCAGTCGCCGACCAGCAGTTCATAACCGGTCGGTGCGATCGCCCGGCCCAGATGAAAGGCGCGTTCGTTGGCTACCTGAAGCGGGCCGCCGGAGTGAAGGACGCCGATCAGGTTGCTGCGCCCGCGCCGGGTCGCCTGCGCGGAGCGGTTTGGCTCGTAGTGCAGCGAGGCGGCCAGTTCCCGCACGCGGCGCACGGTCTCTTCGGCGTATCGATCGTTGCCGCTCAGAATTTCCGAGACCGTGGAGCGTGAAAGGCCGAGGGTCTGGGCCAGCGAGGCGAGCGTGATGTGCTGTTTCATGCGTGCGGAGGCTTCAACCGTAAGGGAGAATCACGGCAGGGGGCCACCCCAAAAATTGCTGCTGGCCGGTTGCTGGAGCTGCTCCGGCCCCACCGGTTCGACGTGGCCGTCAAAGAAGACGGCCTGGGCCTTGTTGTGATGCGGCCGCCCCATGTACGGGATATGCCCATGGTTGTAATAGGTGAAGATGCCGGTGCTGCGGGCGGCGTCCATGAACATCCACATTTGAGACGGTTCGCGCACGTTGCGCAGGTTGCCGGGAAAGAGGCGTCTCCAGTCGGCGGGATCGGGGAGCGCGTTGGCACCCTGCTGATCCTGCGGACGGTAGTAATGAGCGTAGTAGTTGAGGGAGTAACACCGGTTGAGGCTGGTCGGAAACAGGGCGGGCGATTCTTTCTTGAACGCGGGGCAGGTCAAGACCGTGTCCCTCTGGCTTTTGACCCCCGAGTAGGGAGGGGGAATGGCGAGCAGGGCGAGGAAGGTGGTGTCGTCCCGGAACCAGTTCCACGTGGGAAAGAGATCGCCGTTGCGTTCGCTGAAATAGAGCAGGCTTTGCTGGCCGATGGTGCGCAGGTGGTTGAGGCAGCGCGCGTCGTCGGAGAGTCGGGCGAAGCTGCGCAACGACAGGGCGAGGAGCGCCAGCAGGACGCCGACGATAGCGAGCGCCAGCGTCAGTTCCAGTGCGGTAAAGCCTCGGGTGCGGGGGGGTGGCATGGAGTTTTTCTAACGGCGGCTGCGCTGCCAGAGCAAACCGATTCCAAGCCCCGCGACCAGCAGGGCGGTGGTTGCCGGTTCCGGGATGGGGGTGACGGTCACGTTGTCGATATAAAAGGTTTTGTTCGGGGTGACGTGATAGAAAGTGAAAAGGTTATAGTTGGTGATGCCGGTGTTGTAGAGAGCGCCGGTGGAGTCGGCGAGCCATTGACCGGCGGCATCGTAAAGCGTCACGGTGTACTCCGGGTTGGGGTTGTTGGTGAGGGTCGGCATGGTGATCTCGAATTGATACCAGGTATTGGCCTGAAGGGTGATGGCGATGCGGTGGCGGTCGCGATTGGAGGTGCCCTCGGGATGGTAATCGTGATGGTAGACATCCAGATTGTTGCTGATGTAGATCAGGACACTTTGACCGCCGCCGCCGGTGAGATAGAAAGTGGAGGTGAAATCAGCGCTGGTTCTCAGAAAAGCGAAGCGGAGGGTGAAGCCTTCGGTCAGTGGTTCGGTGTCGCTCCCGTTTTCACTGAATTTCGCATTGGCCTGAGCCCGGTCGGTGACTTCGGGCGTGTCGGCTCCGACCGAAAGCGCGAGGGAGCGGGTGCCCGAAAAAGCTTTTGCCGTGGAGGTGATGGCGGTTCCCGTGCCGCTATGATTGGTCGCCCAGACGCCGTGGGCAAGCTGGCCCGGCCCGGTGATGAACGTCGCATTGTCACTGTAAGGCGGACCGTCGAAGTTATCGTCGAAAAGAAGCGTGGCGGCGGACGTTTTCAGGACGGGGGCCATCAGGGAAAAAAGAGCGAGGAGAGGAAGCAGTTTCATGGGAAGAAGATGGGGAGAAGGCCGGGTTTTATTGATTCGAAACGATTCGAAACCCGATAAAAAAATGGATCTGAAGTTGCGATCGGCGGCAGGTTGATTTCGAACATTTTCAACTTTGTTCGAAACGATTCGAATACCGGAGTAAACCGTAAGGATCCAGTGATGTCAAAAGAAAAATTCAGGCTCTCAAGCGCCAGCGCAGCAGATGGAGGCGCGCGTCCCGCTCGTGTGGCTGGCGGTCGTACCAGAGGGTGAGAAGGTCGCCCGAGTCGAGTTCCACGGTGCTCGGATAGCCGAAGTCTTTTCCTCCGCCGGAGGTAAGCTCAACGGGTTGGGACCAAGTGACCCCGTGACCCGTACTGATCGCGACGCGATTTCCTCTCGGCTCGCGCCGGTGGCTGTAGGTGCAAAGGAGGTTGCCATTGCCAAGCCGCACGAGATGGCTGGGATAGCCCCAAAGGCCCGTGGTGCGGAGTTGCGCCCAGGTGTGGCCGCCGTCGAATGACTCGGTTTGCAGAAGTTCACAGCGATGCGGCTCCTGATGATTGCGGATCTGAACGATGATCCTGCCATCGGCGGCTTCGACGGCGTGCAGTTCATGGTATTCGAGCGCACGGTGCTCGGGCATCGGCGTGATTTCCGAAAGCTCCCGCCAGGTTCTTCCGTGGTCGAGCGATTCGGCGGCGCCAATCCGCCCCTGGTACGGCCCGCCTTTGTAGCCAAGCTCTCCGCCGGTGCTGAATTTTCCGGCGTAGAAAAGGCGACCGTCGGAAAGCAGAATGGGCCCATGCGGACTGCCGACCACGGTATCGACCTTTTCGCTCCAGGTCTCCCCGCCGTCGCTGGAAACGACGGCCCAGCAGCCGAGTTCCCGGGTCCGGGTCTCCTCGTCGAGCGCATCCCGGATCGCAGCCCATTGGACGAGTTCCTCCCGGGTGTACGGCCCGGAAGGGTCGAACGCCTGATGGAGAAGGGTCTCGAAGCTGCGACTTGAAAACCAGGTCACCACCAGCGAACCGTCGGCGGCCTCGACCATGCCGGCATCGCGGTCATCCAGAGGTCCCTGCGTCAGGGCCGACGGGCCGGTCCAAGTCCGCCCCTCGTCGGCCGACCGCCAAAGATGAACGCGGCCATACGGGCAGACATGGTAATGCCGTTGCGCGGAGCAAACCGCAAAAAGCTCCCGGCTCTTCCGGCATCGGGCGAGAGTCGGCCAGGCCGCAAAACATCGCTCCGGCCCGACGATCCGTTGGTCGAAAACTTCAATCATGGGATGACAACAAGATTTGAATGGGAAAGAATCGAAACGTTTCGAATTGTAGCGAAATGGCATCCAATAGGAAGACCTTTTACCATGGTAAAACCTTGTTATCCCAAAAAGGAGAACCGATACCTGAGAAAAAAGCGGATCGGAAAGGCGGAAGTTGTGGGCTGCAAAACTTCCGGCCACAAGATGTTGTGCTCACTCTTTTTTTAGGGCATTTTGGTGGACGCCATGCGTTGCCCCAAATGCGGAAACCTTGAAGATCGGGTGATCGATTCGCGCTCCTCCAAAGACGGGGAGGCGATCCGGCGTCGGCGCGAATGCACGGCCTGCCTGCACCGGTTCACCACGTATGAAGCGATCGAGCGGGCGCTCCTGCGGGTCATCAAACGCGACGGGCGCAGCGAGCCGTTTGACCGGAGCAAGCTGATCTCCGGAATCAGCAAGGCGTGCGAAAAGCGCCCGATCCTTGCCGCTGCGATTGAGAAGACCGTTGAGGAGATCCAATCCGAATTGGAGGCGGGACCGAGCCGCGAGGTCGCCTCCAGTGAGATCGGCAGCAAGGTGATGGAACGCCTGCACGCGCTGGACAAGGTGGCCTACGTCCGGTACGCGTCGGTCTACCGCGATTTTCAGGATATTGGCGAGTTTATCGACGAAATCCAGAGCCTCGAACGCCGCATCAAACCGAACATTCACCAGACGGAACTCTTCTAACCGCTTATGATCGCGCTTATCGACGGAATGCCGCTCATCGAACTGGAGGATGGCGACGTTGTGGCGTTTGATCGGGCGTGGCTCCTGCGGACGGTGGCGCAGGCGGCGGGGCGCGCCGGTTACCAGAAGTGGTGGCTGGCGGAGCATGTCGTCGGCAGCGTGAGCGCGTACCTTTCGCTTCGCTTTTCGGGGAGCATCATCACGCTCGAACAACTCCACGTCGCGATCCGTTCCGCGCTGGAGACGATCGGTTATGCGGAGGTGGTCCCGCACCTGGCGCTCGGCGCGCCGGGCGCGGCGTTGTCGCTCGAAACGCTCGCCCGCGAGGTCGGCAGTGGCTACGAACTTCTCTTTTTCCGCCTGCTGGAGCGACGCTTGCAGGCGTACCTCGCCCGGGGGACGACGTTCTTCGAACTCAACGACCTCGCTTCCTGCGTGAAAGTCCTCCAGGCCCGGAAGGTCTGGACCCGCCAGTGCGAAACGTTGCGCGAAGAGATCGTCGCCTTTGTCCGCAACCGGATCGCCGCCCGCGATGGGGGGGCGGAAAGCGTGGTCATCCGGGTGCATTGACCCGGCGGTTTCCGCGCTCCGCCGCGCGTTTGAGGCGGAGGCGGGAGAATGGCGCGGCGTCGAAGTCCAACGCCGCGGTCGGCGCGGAGGCTTAACCCTCCAGGGGTTGCCTCCGCGCGTCAGGTCAACCGGTATTGGCCTTAAAACTCGCCGCTCACCTGAAAGCGGATGTAGGGCGCGGCGTCGGAGCTGTAAACCTGGTTGGCGCGGTGGAAGTCGAACTCGCGGTCAATCGCACACCCGCCCGCGAGGGTGATTTCCCAGTTGTCGCGCGGCTCGTAGGTGAACCCGGCGCCGACGCGGTATTCCGTGTAGTCGACCACGGTGTTGGAGAGGCGGCTGTCGGCGCGGCGACCGACCTTGTAGGAGCCGCCGATGAACTCACCGCCGACCCAGATTTCCAGATTTTCATTCGCCTGGTAGATGATCTTCGGCTCGGGCAGATACCCCATGACGCGGAAATCGTCGTTGATAATCCAGATAATCCCGACCATCGGGATGACCGGCCAGTCGCGGAGGATGGAGGTGGCGGCCCCCCAGACGCCGTACAGTTTCTTGTCGATGAAGGGGTAGAAGCTGCCGATTTCAAACGGGATGTCGAACGCGCCGGAAGTGATGTCGTGCTCGAAGTTCAACCCCGGGCGGACCTGCGCGAGGAAGCCGACGTGCCCTTCGAAGATGTAGGAGATGCCGACCGGTACGTTGATCGATTGCAGCGTGGTGGGGAGCAGCGACGTGGCCGAGCCGCCGAAGTCAAAGCGATCGTAGGTCGCGCCGACCTGGAAATACCACTGGCCCTGGATCGGCACACGGCGGATGTACTCGAAGAAGTTGTGCATCGCGCTGCCGCGGCCGACTTCCTTGCTCGCAAACTCGATCCCGCTCGAAAAGACGTAGCTGGTATCGATCTCGAGGGTGTTCAGGTTGACCTCGCCTTCGGTGCTGGCGTCGGGTTCGTCAAAGTTGATGTCCGGCGTGGCTTGCGCGAAACCGGTGCCGAGCGCGGCACCCAGGGTGAAGGCACAGCCGAGGGCGAGGGTGAGAAGCTTCTTTTTCATGATGGTGGTTAGGGAGATCAAAGCAGGCGATCATACGGCGCTCCCGAGGTTCAAGAAAAGGTTTATGCGTCAAAACCGGCTGCTTTTCGCCATGAAATCGGCGAAAACCGGCGAAAGGACGGGAAAAAATGACCCCGACCGCGCCTTTTGGCATCCGCAGGAACGGGGCGAGGGTGTCTTTGCCCTTGCCGAAACGCCGAAAGGGTGTCCCTTGAAAGGAAACTTATGAACCTGCCTCTTTCCATTCTGGACCTTGCCACCATTGTCGAAGGGACCACCGCGAGCGACACCTTCCGCGCCAGCGTGGAGGTGGCCCGGTATGCCGAGGAGCGCGGTTTCCTGCGCTACTGGTTTGCCGAACACCACAACCTGCTCACGATCGCCTCCTCCTCGCCCGCGGTCCTGATCGCGCATATCGCCGCCCATACGGAGCGCATCCGGGTCGGCGCGGGCGGAGTGATGCTGCCCAACCATTCGCCGCTCGTCATTGCCGAGCAGTACGGCACGCTCGAACGGCTTCACCCCGGGCGGATCGACCTCGGCCTCGGCCGCGCCCCCGGGGGCGATCACCCCGTTTTCGCCGCCCTGCGCCGCTCCCCGAACGCCGCCGACCGGTTTCCGGAGGATGTACTGGAACTTCAGGCGCTCTTCGGCCCCGCCCAACCGGGTCAGAAGGTGGAGGCGGTCCCGGCGACCGGCACCCGCGTGCCGCTCTATATCCTCGGCTCCTCCCTTTTCGGGGCGCAACTCGCCGCCGCGCTCGGGCTGCCGTACGCCTTTGCCTCGCACTTCGCCCCGGGTTCGCTGGAGGAGGCCGTGACCCTCTACCGGCGGGAGTTCCGCCCTTCGGAGCAGCTTGCCGCGCCGTACGTGATCACCGCCATGAACGTCTACGCCGCGGACTCGCCCGACGAAGCCGCGCGCCTCTACCGCAGCCACCTGCGCAACATGGCGCTCCACCTGATCACCCGCACGGGGGAGCCGCCCCCCGTTGTGAACGAGGAGGCGCTCTTTGCCTCCCCCGCCGGACGCCATGCGCAGCAGATGCTCCATTACTCCGCCATCGGCACGCCGGGAACGATCCGCGCCGAAGTGGAGCGCTTCGCCCGGCATTCGCAGGCGGATGAGGTGATCATCGTCACCAACATCGCCGACACCACGGCGCGCCTGCGGTCGTTTGAAATCGTCGCCGACGAGGCGCTCTCGATCCCTACCCCTTCACGGCTCCGGTCGTGAGCCCCGAAACAAAAAACCGCTGGCAGAAGAGGAAGATCAGGACAATCGGCGCGAGCATCAGCAGGGAGGCCGCCATCATCAGGTGCCACTCGAAACCGTACTGCCCCTGAAACGCCTGAAGGCCGAGGGGGAGGGTCTGCAAGGCCTTGCTGTTGGTCACCACCAGCGGCCAGAGGAACGAACCCCAGTTGCCCATGAAGGTAAAGATCGTCAGCGTGGCGAGCGCCGGCAGCGAAAGGGGGAGGATGATCCGGAAGAAGATGCCGCCGTGGCCGCAGCCGTCGATCATGGCGGCTTCGTCGAGATCCCTCGGCAGGCCCATGAAAAACTGGCGCAGCAGAAAGGTGCCGTAGGCGGAGAACATCGCGGGGACGATCAGGGCGAAGTACGAGTCGAGCCCCGCCAGGCGGCCGAAGAACGGGGCGTCGGTCGTGCCGCCAAGGTAGCGAAAGTCGAGCCAGTTGACCCCCGGGAAGAGGGCGCCGAGCACTTCGGGGAGAAGTTTCATGGCGATGAAATTGGGTAGCATCGTCACCACGCCCGGGACCATCATCGTCGCCAGGTAGGCAAGGAAAAGCCGGTCGCGCCAGCGCCATTCCAGCCGGGAAAAAGCGTAGGCGGCGCAGGCGCTGGTGAAGACCTGCCCCGCCGTGGCGAGCACGGCCACGACCAGGCTGTTGATATAGAAACGCAGAAACGGGACCACCTCCCAGACGGCGGCGAAGTTTTTCCAGTTCCACTCTGCGGGCCAGAGCAGTTCCAGAAAGGAGTCGACCGCGCGCAGGCTGGTTTCGTGGCTGGAAAGGGCGGTGCTGACCATGAACGCCAGCGGCATCAGCATCGTGGCGGCGAGGGCGAGGAGCGGCAGGTGCCAGAGCGGAGAGGGCAAACGTTTCATAGTGCGAGCTTTCTCCCGTTGAGTTTCCAGTTGACCAGCGTCACCATGAACACCAGCGCAAACATGACGCACGCCACGGCGGCGCTGTACCCCATTTCGAACTCCACGTATGCCTTGTTATAGACATAGTAGCCGAGCGTGGTCGTCGTGCCGAAGGGACCGCCGCCCGTCATGATGTAGGCGGTCTCAAAACCGGACTGGAAGCCGTAGATCAACCCCATCGTCAGGATAAAAAAGGTGACCGGGGCGACCGAGGGCCAGATGACATGGCGGAAGCGTTGCCAGCCGCCCGCGCCGTCGATGGCGGCGGCTTCGGTCAGTTCCGCCGGGACATTCTGCAAAGCGGCGAGGTAGAGGATCATGCTCGTCCCGCCGATGCTCAGCCAGCCGCCCATCAACATCAGCGCGGGCTTGGCCCACCGGGGATCGCTCAACCAGTTGGGCCCCGCGATGCCGATGCTGCCGAGCACGCTGTTGATCAACCCGAGGTGCGGGTTGTACATCCAGCGCCAGAGATAGAAGATCGCCACGCCGGAAAGGATGCTCGGCAGAAAAAAGACCAGACGGTAGAAATAGGTGCCGCGCAGCTTCTGATTGATGGCCAGCGCCAGGCCGAGCGAGCCGAGGATGTTGACAGGCAGCATCATCATCAGAAAAAGCGTGTTGTAGAGGTACTTCCAGAAATGGGGATCATTCGGCCGCCACCCCTCCACCGTGGCATGGAACCCGAGAAGTTCCCAAAAATTCGCCAGCCCGACAAAGCGCGGGCGGCTGACCAGATCCCACGAACAGAAGGCAAGCGCCACGGCAAAGAGGACCGGCCCGGCGGTGAATGCCAGAAACCCGAGGAAGTTGGGCAGCAGAAAGCTGACGACGGCCAGCCGGTCCTGAAATTGCTTTTTCATCTGTCTTGCGAATCCTTCCCCAGTCTCCGGCGGCGTTGGAGCCAATGTTCGAGATCGCCCTCCAACCCGGCCAGCACCGTCTCCACGGGGAGATCGGGCTGCGAGATCAACTCCTCCATGCGACCGCGCACCAGTGTGTCGACCTCCAGCGAACCGGGGGCGTTGAGCGGCACCTCCGCGCGCCCTTTCTCCATCGTTTCAGAGAAAACCTGCATTGATTCAGGCGGGCGCAGCTTGAGGAAGTCGTCGCCATACGCCCAGTCGCGGTAAACCGGCGTATAGCGTCCGCCGGAAAGGAGGGTATCGATCCCCCGTTTGGAGGTGTAGAATTTCACAAACCGTTTCGCGGCTTCCTTCCTGCGGCTCCCGCTCCAGACGCCCATGCCGCTGGCGTAGAGGCGGGTCACCGAACCGGCTCCCCCTTTTGGAAACGGGACGACATCCCAGCGGAACCGGGTCGCTCCTTCCAACTCCGGCGTCACCCACCGGCCATTGCAATAGAGGGCGACCTTCCCGTCGCGAAAAAGCGTATACCCTCCCTGTTCGCCCGCCATCTCCATCGGCACGACCGGGCGGCTCTGCGAAAGGGCGCGGAGAAACCCGAGGCCCGCCCTGGTTTCAGGAGTGTTGACGGTTACCTTCCGGGGGTGGCGAAGATCGTCGAAAAGCTTCCCGCCGAAGGACCAGATCATGGTGATCGGGATCGGGACCATGGTAGCGTAGTCGGTCAACGCCTGCGGGTCGCCATGCCGGGAACTGAGGCGGGGGGCAATTTTGAGGATGTTTTCCCAGGAGGCGAGGTCGTCGCGCGAAAGCCCGGCTTTCTCCAGCGCGTCGAGGTTGACGAACATCACGTGCCCGCCCGCGTGAATCGGGATCGCGTAAAAATGCCCCTCGCGCTCAAAGATCTCCCTGACGACCGGCATCAGTTGCGCGCGCCGGTCGGGCGGCAGCACATCGTCGAGCGGTTCCAGCAATCCCTTGTGGAGCCATTCGGTATAGCTTTCCAGGCCGATCATCATGACATCGGGCGCGACCTTGCCGACAAACATCGCCTGTAGCTTGTCGGTATAGCGTGCGCCGATCGGCAACATTTCAACCTTGATGTCGGGGTTCTCCGCTTCAAAGCGCCGGACGATCTCCTCGTCGAGCGCCTGCGTCGCCAGCGAACCCCAGAAGGCGTAGAGAAGCGTGGTCCGTTCATCGCTCCGGGGCGGGATGCACCCTGCCAGGCACAGAAATAGCGCCAGCAGGGGCAGCCATCGGCTCCGGCGGCGGCGCGGAAGGGCGTGCGTTCGTTTCAAGATGGCGGTGAAAAAAGAGTTTACGCCTTTACCAGCGAATGCGAACGGGCGAACCGGCGGCGGGCGTTGACGCCAAGGGCGAATGCAGCAAGGCCGAGGCCGACGAGCGCGGCGGAGGTCGGTTCCGGGACGGCGGCGACATGAAGGGTCAGCGCCCCTTCCTCCCACAGAAGCGTACCCGAAAACCCTTCCGGCGTGTTGCCGAGAAGGAAATCGGTCCCCTCAAATGCTTCGGAAGCTCCGGTGATCAAGGTATAGCTTTGTAGGGCCAGACCGCCGTGGTTGACGATGTCGATCAGGTGGGTGCCGCTGCCGGTCTGGCTGCCGCCGGGGGCGAGCACCAGCGAAGTCGCCGTTGCCTCCGCCCCGAGGTGAAACTCCAGCCCGCTTCCCTCGCCGAGGGTCAGGTTCCCTACCGCGAGTTGCACCCCCGTGGTGATCGAAAGCACGGTCTCCTCCCCGAGCGCGAGGTCGCCGCCCGCCACGGCCTGGTCGTGCGAGGCGACCAGCCGCCCTGCTTCGACCACCGTGCCGGTGGCATGGGTGTTGGCGTTTTTGAGGACCAGCGTCCCGTCGCCCACTTTCACGAGGCCCCCTTCGGAATCGCCTGAAACCACGCCGCCGATGATTAGCGTCGTATCGGCTTCGACGCCGACGGTGGCATGGGCGAGCGCACCGAGGGCGACGTTTCCGCTCCATTGGTTGTCGCCGGTCAGGTTGCGCAGGGAGCCTTTGGCGTCGCGACCGGAGCCCGCCAGCGTCAGGTTCCGGTTCCTGACGTCGATGTTGTTGGTCAGTTCGAGGGTCGAGGTGGAGCCGCTGCCCGCCGTAAAGGAGACGTTGGCCGCCGTCGAGGCGAGCCCGAACGCAGTCGCGCTGGAGATGCGGACGGTCGTATTTGCAGTGGTGCCGGTGCCCCCGAGTGTGGTATCGCCGCTATAGCTATTGTTTCCCGAGATTTCGAGCAGGCAGTTGGTGGTGTTGTTGAGCAGTCTCACCGCCGTCCCGGCGACCGCTTCGCTGATCGTTCCCGAAAGAATCGCCCCGTTGGTTCCCGCGGCAATGAGGGTGTTGTCAGCCCCGAGAAGAATCGCGTTGGAGTGGGCGCCTCCCCGAAGCTGCAACTGGGCTCCCGAATCGGCCATCGTAATCTGGTTGGTGCCAAATGCCCCGGCATAGACATGGACGACAGCCCCGGTGGAGAGTTCGACCCCGCCGGTAAAGGTGTTGCCCGTATTGGAGAAAATGTAGCGACCTCCGGTAATCTTCAGGCCGCTGCTTCCTTCCAGCCTGGAATCAATGGTCAGCCGGGTCGTGCCGCTGGAAGTGCTGGTGCCCGAAATCAGCGCCTTCACGGAAGGGGTGCCGGAGTTGAGAATGATCGTGCCGCTCTCCAGTCTCCATCCGACGGCGAGCGCATCAAGGGCGATTTCTCCCAGGGTCACGCTCTCCCCGGTTCCGGCGATGGCAATGGTGCGCCCCGAGGTTCCGGCGAGATGGGCCACCGCGCCGGGACCGTCGGCCACCGTCTGCAATTCCCAGTTGTCTTCGTCAAACCAGTCTCCGTTGCCCGCATAAGACCAGGTGCCGTCGGCGGCATGGGCGGCGGGATGGAGCAGGGCGAGAGCACCGGCGAGTAAAAGGGTACGAAAGAAGGGGCGATTCATCGGTTCCGGAGTTTTCATGGTCTAGGGATGGGTGTTGAGGATCTCCTTGCGGTAGTCGGCCGTATAGATTTCGCTGATGCCAAGGGCCGCCAGACGGTTCCGGTCGGCCAGTTCCGCATGGCCGTCGAGAAAAAAGAGCGAGGCCCGCCCGCCGTGGCGGAGCTGAATCCGCCCGTCGGAGGCGACACCCGAAGGGAAGAGGCGCATCGTCCCGACCGTCTTGGTGCAGGCATCGGCGAAAAGAATGCTCCGGGAAGGTTCGGGATGAGCCCGGGTGTTGAGGATATAGCGAAGGCTGTTGGCATGGCCGCCGGTGATCTCCGGCGAAAGCTTTTCGGTGTATCCGTAAGGGTCGCCCAGATTGAAGGCGTAGTGGTCCACGTTATAGGCATGGTCGGGCGGGATCAGCGGGCAGCGCTGCCGGGTGAGTTCCCGGGCCGTGATGTAGTTGCCGAGGATCAGCGGATGCTGCCAGTGAACCGAGATCTCCTTGACCTGCGCGCCGTAGTACCAGTGGGAGAGCGGCCGCGGGTTTTCGCTGATGTAAAGGCTCATGAGCTGCCCGATGTTGCGAATCCGGTTCAGGCAGACGACGGCGGTCCGCCCCTCCGAAACGCGCGAGGCCACCGGGAAAACGAGGGCGACCAGCGCCGCCACGATCGCCACCGCGACCACCAGCTCCAGGGCGGTAAAGGCAGCGCCCCGGCACGCCCTGGCGGGAGCGGAGCGGGAACGCGTGGCGGGGGTGCACGTCATGGCGAGCAACATGGCCAACACCCCGGCGGACGACAAGCGCCGGGAGTTTCAAATTGTTGAAATGCGTTCAAGGCGGGTCGGCGCGGTTCTTCTTTTTCAGCGGGCGGCCGCCTTGGCGGGTTCCGGGCTTTCGGGCGCAATGCGCAACATCACGTCGCGCACCAGCACCCCCGTGCCGCCGTCAGCCGGTTGCAGGGTAATCCGATTCTCCCCGTTGCGCACGGCGGCGGCAGGCACTTTCAGGATCACTTCGTCCCGGACGGCGATCGGCTCCGGCGTGAGCGCCTCTCCGTTGAAAAGCACCGTCATCTTTCCCGCGTGCGGGCCGGTGCCGGTGCCGTCGACGAGCAGTTCCGCGCTTCCCTTCCAGCCGTTGGCGGGGAGGCGCGTCACCAGTTTGAGCGGCAGGCCCGCAGGGGGGATCGCCTTGGGGAAACCGGGAGAGACGATCGGCTCTTCAAAGAAGGTATTGCCCCCGTCGATAAACTGCGAGGGCGATTGCTGCGTGCCCCGCGCCATATGGAAATACTTGGCGGGCCGGGAAGCCATTGTCTCCAGGTCGGCAAGCTCCGCGAAGAGGGGGTGGTCGAGGTTGAAGAGGTTAAAGAGTTCGATGCCGTCGTGCCCCTGTGCGATGGCGCTCAGGATTCGCCCGCGGTAGGTCTCCACGTCGTGCCGTCGAAAAAAGGGGGGACGGTGGTAGTCCTGCGTGCCGGTGATCCATCCATAGCGACGGTGCCGGTCAGGCTCTTCCTTTAACGCTTCCTTGGGAATCTGAACCGCCGTACGGTCGATCGACGCATAAGCGGCCACCCCGTATTGGTGCGCCAGTTCGGCGCTTCGGGACCATGGTGCGAGCCGGAAGTAGCCGCCAAACACGCAAAAATCGAGCAGCCCGAGCTTCAGGTAGTTTTCCAGGTCGAGCCCGATCCGGTAGCAATAGTCGGGGGAATCCGGCGTCTTGATCCCCAGAACCACCTTGCGCTCTCCGGCGGGCAGCCGGGCATTGTGTTCGTCGACCCGGGCGCGGACGGCGCGGAGAAAGCCGGTCAGCGCGGCCCGGTCCGCGTCGCTTGCCTCTCCTCCCTGCGCCACCGATGGAAAGAGGACCGGGTGCCGGAAAAAATCGAGTTCGATCCCGTGGACGGCATAGCGATCAAGCACCTCCGAGATCATCGCCAGCGCAAAGGCACGGACCTCTTCGCTGGCATAGTTGACCTGCGTCCAGGCTCCGAAAGGGAGCTTTTCCGACGGTTTGCCAAGGAGGAGTTCGGGGTGGTCCTTCTTGAATTGCGAGAGCGGAATGTTCTCGGGGTAATAGGCATCGTGCGTGTCGTTCATGCGCATCGACCACCAAAGCTCCAGATCGTGGGCCCGGCAGTAGTCGGCCATGACTTTGAGCGAATCGGTTCCTTTTTCCGCGAGCTTTTCGACCAGCGCATCGGGCCGGTGCCGACGCTGCATCTGCCGGGCGACTTCCGAGCGATGGAGCACCAGGCCGAAGCTCCACGCCGTACAATAGGAAATCGTCGTCACCTTGAATTGCTCGATTCCCCGGGTGCGGCGGCGGATCAGTTCCTGCGCGGCATCAGGCGGATTTTCGATCCGGGGAACGTTGGAACCTCCCAGCGTCGAGACATCGCCGCCGTCGTTGTTGAAGATGATGCGCCATTTGGCCGGGCGCGCTGCTTGCGATTCAGGTTTCGCCCAGGCGGCGACCGTCAGGAACGCCATTACGACCAGAGCCAGCAAAACCAGGGTTCCGGCAGGGAAAGATCGTCTTCGGGCGGGGGGAGGGGGTGTTTCGGGTAGGCTCATGGCAGGGTCAAGGCAGGTCGAGGGGTAATCAGTCATTCTTTTCAAAAGGGTTGGAAACGAAACAGTGGCGGCTTGTTTTTTATGGAAGTGGCTCTCGTTTTCGCTCACCCCATCCAGTCAAAGAGAATCCCCATCGTAGCGGCGCGGTCGCGTTGGGCTACGCAATAGGCTTTCTCGCATTGGTCCGGGGTGAACCGGTGGGTATTCAACCCGGCAAGCGGAAAGTCGCCCCGTCTTGCGAGGTCGAAAAAAAGCCGGTTGATGGTAGTGTCGTTCCACTCCGCGGTGGCATGACCGGCGTGTGCGCCGCGAAGGGTCAACCCCCGGGTGATGACATCGCCGGTGAGATGCTGCATCCGCGGCTGGCCCGTATCTCCCAGAAGGATGACCGTTCCAAATCGGTCCGCTAGTTCCAATGCGCTTTCGAAGACTTTGGCATTGCCGGTGGAATCCACGACGACGCGCGGCAGCCGTCCCTGATTGGCGGCGAGAATTTCCTCCCGGGCCTGCCCGACGGGAGCCGCGATGGTGGCGGTCGCTCCACCCTGGCCCGCCAGTGTCAACCGGCTGGCCTGCGTGTCCACCACGGTGATGGAAGAAGCCCCCGCCGCACGCGCCCATCGGACCGACATCTGGCCGATTGGCCCGGCTCCGATGATCAGCACGCGATCCCCCAGACGATACTCCGCCGCTTTTGCGCCCATGAAGGCAATTTTGGCCAAGGCAAACCAAACGGCCTGATCCAGCGGAACTTCGGGCGGAATCGGGTGGCAATCGCTTTCCTCAACCAGATGATGGGAGCGATGGTTTCGGCCCACGGCCACGCGATCACCGATGTGAAGCGAAGTTCCCGATCCCACAGCTTCCACCGTTCCAACCGCGCAATAGCCGGGAGCAAACGGGTATTGCACCCAACGGTCCCAATGGGTTCCGGAATCAAAGAGCCGGTTGAAAACAATGTTCTCCGTACCGGTGCTCATGAGCGAAAGATGAATGCGGACCAACACCTCGTGCTCCCCCGGTGGCTTGATCTCGAAAGGTTCCAGCCGGACCTGCTGTTTTCCGCAGAAGATGATCCGGCGGGCTTCAGGAAGGAGGGGCGGTTCGGGGTGGGTCATGGCAGGCTCAAGGTACGTTGCGTGGAAACCGTCGCAATCCGGCATTCATTCAAATTGTTGAAATCGGTAGCGAATCGGCTTGTGATCCGCGAAGATCAGGCGTATCCATCGTTGCACCCATGGAACGCCGCGTGACGATTCGTGACATCGCTTCGGCGCTTGATCTGCATTACTCCACCATCTCTCTGGCGCTGCGGAACGATCCCCGGATCAATGCCGGCACGCGCGCCCGGGTGCAGGAAATGGCCGCGCAGCTTGGCTACCGCCCCGACCCGATGGTCCGGGCGCTCTCCGCCTATCGCACGGCGCAGCGCTCGCCCACCTTCCACGCCACGCTGGCGTGGCTGACGGACGACCGGCATTCGCTTTACCGCAATAACTACCCTTTTTTCGGCTTTTTCGAGGGAGCCAGCCAGCGGGCAAAGGAACTCGGCTACCTGCTCGAAGAATTCCCCTTCCGGCAAAGCGCCATGTCGCACAAACGTTTCGCGAAAATGCTGCTCGCGCGCGGCATTTCGGGCATTCTGGTAGCCCCTCTGCCGTTGGTGAGGAGCCGGGCCAGAATTCGCATGGACTGGAGCCCGTTTTCAGCGGTCACGATCGGCGCTTCGCTGGCATGGCCGCGGCTGCACTCCGTCGGCAACGACCACTATTCGATGATCCAGCTTGCCGTGCGCCAGGCGATCAAGCGGGGTTACCACCGCATCGGCTTCTGCCTGCACAAGCGGACCAACGAACGGGTGGACGGCGCGACGGTCGGCAGTTATCTGGCGGAAATGATGCGCCGCCCCCGCCTGCCGGTCATCCCGCCGCTGATCCTGCCGAGCGGTTCGGGCCGCGACGACCCCCGGGCGCGTGCGGCGATCCTCCAATGGATGGCCGATCACCGGCCCGATCTGGTCATGGCAAGCGTCACGCCACTGCTGGAGTGGATCGCGGAGTTTACCGGGTTGTCGGTCCCGGGGGAGTTGGGGACCCTGAGCCTCAACAGCGCCATGGAGACGCGCCAGTCGGGCATTTACCAGAATCTGCATCATGTCGGCCGGGTCGCCGTGGAAATGCTGGTCGAAATGATCCACCGGGGCGAACGCGGCATTCCCCCGCTGCAACACCGGATGTTGCTGGAAGGGGTCTGGAACGAAGGGGAGACCATGCGGCGGCAGAAGGACCCGGCGTGATCCGGCGCATCCTGCCAACCCCATCGCCACCCCGGGTTCCAACGCGGGAGATCATCTCCGAGTCCCGCCGGATCACGCCACGGCCATGGCCGGGAGTTTGAAAAAATCGGCTGCGTTATCGTGGAGGATGCGGCGAATGGTCGTTTCGCCAAGGATGCGCGGGAGCTTGGTGGGTTCATCGAAATCCCAGTGCGGAAAATCGCTCGCATACATGACGATATGGTCGGCATCGATCATATTGAAGATTTGCTGCAAGTGTTCGGCCTTTGCCGGTTCTTCAATGGGCTGGGTGGTCAGGCGGATATGGTCGCGCACATATTGGCTGGGCATGCGCTTGAGAAAGGGCGCCTGCTGGCGGAGCGCCTTGAACTCGGCATCCATGCGCCAGAGCAGGTGCGGCAGCCACGCGATGCCCCCCTCGACGAGCATCACGCGAAGGCCGGGGAATTTCTCGAATACGCCGTTGAGCACCATGCTCGCCGCCTGCGCCATATAAAACTGCGGCAGGCAGACGTGGCTTTCGAGGTAGGTCGTCGCCTCGCCTGCGGGCGTCATGGCGGCGTTGGTGATGGTGGCTCCCGTGGCGGGATGGATGTGGATCGGAAGCCCATGCCGCTCGCACGCTTCATAAATCGGCCAGTAATAGCGATTGCCAAAGGCGATCCGGTTGGCCGCGCCAAAAAAACAGACCGCTGCGACCTGCGGCGTGCCCGCGAGCCGTTCGATCTCCCGCACGGCTGCCGCCGGGTCCTGAAGCGGGACCTTGAGGCCGAGGTGAAACCGTTCATCAACGGGCAGCCAATGGTCGATATAAAAGCGGTTGAGCCCCCGGCAGATGGCATCAACGTAGTCCGGATCGGGAATGCCCGCGATGGGGGCCTGCGTGCCTGAAAGCAGGGCGAAACGGTGTCCGTACCGGTCCAGCAAAGCCGAACGGAAATAGTGGGGATCGCCAAAGGATTTCGCGTCCAGATCGCGGCGATTGCCTCCTTCCTCGCCCCGGATTCCCGAGGCCAGCCGCCGGAAGCCATATCGGGAAAGCTCGCTCCGATAAGGTTCATCAAGATACCCGACGAGTTGCTCAATCGTCGGGTTGTTCTGATGCACATCGCAATCGACGATGGGATACGTGTTGCTCATGCCCCAGGCTACCACGGGGTTGACGCCCCTGCTTGCCCGCGCGTGACACGATTTTTTGTCGATTGGTGATGTCAGCTCCCGTGGCGGTGGAGGGTGCGGAATTGCGTGGGGGTGATGCCCTCGTGCTTGCGAAAGACGCGGCTGAAATGGGCGTGGGACTGGAACCCGGCGGCGAGCGCGATGTCGAGCAGCGAGGCCGGGGCGTGGGTATCGGCGAGCAGGCGGCGGGCCGCGTCCACGCGACGGTTCAACACGTAATGTTGATAGGTGATGCCGAAGCGCTGGCGGAAAACACGGCTCAGGTGTTCGCGGCTGACGCCGAAATGGCGGGCGAGCGTTGCGGCGGAAAGGTCTTCGTCGAGGTGGTCGGCCACGTAGGCGGCGGTTTCGTCCGCAAGGCGTCCGCCGGGCGGTTGCTCGGACCGGGGCTGCGCGGCGAGCCGGGCGGAGAGGGCGAGCAGTTCGTAGGCGAGACCCAGCGCGGTTTCCTGCCACCAGTCGACCTGTCGCCGCGACTCGGTGGCGATACGGGAAATCAGGTTGCGCACCTCGCGGGCGGAGTCCGGATCGAGATACAGGCAGCGCGGTTTGAGGAAGGGGGGCTTGTCCAGCAGGAGGCGGAGCGCCCGGGTGAAGGGCCGCGCATCCCCGGCGGAAGGGGCGATGCACAGGACGCTGCGGACATAGCGTCCCGGCGTGTAGACTTCGAGCCGGTGGACGGCGGGTTCGGGAATGAAAACCAGCGTTCCCGCAGCGAGCGCAAAAACCTCTTCGCCCACATGGAGCGCGCCCCGGCCCTGGCAGGTAAGATTGAGTTCAAGCCCGGGCTGGCGATGGGTAAAGGTCTTGTTCCGCGTCTCGGAATCGACGGCATAAACGAGCTTGGCCTCCAACATGTCGGCAAGCGGCTCGTTCCACTGTGGGAGGGACATGGCGGATGGTGGCTCAATCGGGAAGGCTTTGGCAAATCTTAAGCGTACCCCGTGCCGCCCCTGCCCGATGGAACGAACCCCGTCACGGTTTCTGCAAGCTTTCCAGCGTCAACCGCGTCGGCGTTCCGATGTCCAGGCGTTGTTTCACGGCGGCGTGCCACTGGCGGATGCCCTTGTCGTTGGCGTAGGCGTAAAGACCCTCGTCGATCGCCGCGTGGTCGCGGTGTGCCAGCAGCAGCGTTTCACGTTTTTCGCCCAGTTCGTAAGCGCGGCGGAGCAGTTCCTTTTCCTTTGCTTCGTCGTGCGGAAGTGATTCGAAATTCACGAAGCCGCCCAGGTCCACGCCCCGGTTCGCAAGGTCATGGTAGCAGCGGAGCAGTTCGACCAGCGTCCGCGTGTATTCGAACCCGAAGCCGTGGAATGCCACGCGGTCGCCATATTCCCCTTCAGGCGCTAGCCGGATGGCTTCCTCAAGGCATTTCTCCGCATCGTCGAGCACGGAGGGCGGGTAGAGGATGTCCCACGAATTGAGGAGATTCGCGTAGGCCATGCGCCGGGTCGGCACGACCAGGCGGCGGTTGGGCCAGTTGGCCCGGATGGCGTCGCGAAATGTCCCGAAATACGCCTGCATGGCGTCCGCCGCAGGGCCATAGGCCATGCGGTAAAACTCCCGCATAAGACTTGCCGTATCCTGCTTCGGGTTCCACATCATCCGCATCACGGCCCAGGTGTTGGGCGCCTGGGTGGAAAACGCCTTGCTACCCTCGCCATAGGCGGCCACAAACCCGCATTCCGAGCCGAAGGAAAAGGCCGTCATGATTTCCTCTTCATGGGGGAAGGGGAGGTCGAGCAGGTAATGGTTGCCCCAGCCCTCGCGCATGACGATATGTGGCGAGACCTTCTTCCATTCAAGGACAAGCTCCTTCCATTCCTTCTGCATCTGCGGATCGACATTGATCATCGCCGGATACACGAAGGAGAGATAAAGATTCGGTTCGAATTTTTCGATGCGCGTCGGCGGCTGATTGTAGAAGGTGTAAGCAAACATGCCGACGCCCTTGGCCGGGTCCTTTTCACGGACGCGCCGGGCGATTTCATTGGCGTAAGTGAAAATCCGGTCGCTGAGTTGAGGCGTCTTGCCGTCGTAAGCCATCAGGCCGGGCACGTCCAGCGCGGTGCAGCGTTCACACTGGCAGAAACCGCCGCCATCGCTCGGGGAAATGGTGCTGATCGCGTTCTTCCGGTCGGCCAGTACGTGGTGGACCATGTGCTCGATCACTTCGGGGTTGGTGGTGCACATCTGGGGAGGCCGACGCTTGCCGTTGACCAGCGCGAACCATTCGGGATGCGTTTTCACCAGTTCGGCGGTCTTCTCTTTGTCGCCGAAGCCGAAAGCGCCATACCAACTGTGCCCGAAAACGGCCGGGGCCGTCCATCCCTGCCGGGTGCGGCGTCTCCATTTCCGGGCTTCATCGTTGAAGGCTTCCGTGTGGTATTTTCCGGGGTAGCCCACGGAGTAACTCCGGATGATCAACTCCGGCGTGCGCCGGATCCGGAAAACCGGCAGCTCCGCATCGGGGCGGGCCGGTACATGCTCGCCGAATGCCCCCGGCCAGAACCATTTCACGCCGAGTGTTTCGTCGAGCAGGGTGTAGACGGCGAGTTGGGACCCCGCAGCGATGTTGAGCGAGAGCGCCTTGCCCGGCCGGTCGTCCCCGGCGAGCACCAGCCCTTGCGGCACGGTTTGCAGCAGCCATTCCTCGATCTTCCAGGGGCCGGGTTTCTGCCCGAGAGCTTTTTCACCGGCGGCTTCCCCGACGAAGAAGCTCAGACCGTCCGCGTCCGCCTGGTATCGGGAGAGCGGTACGACTTCGAGCGTCTGCCCGGCGACCCGCCCGGCGTATTGCGCCAGTTCCTCTGCGGCAAATTGCGCCACCGGCGGCGCGTCGTCCGCAACCACGACGCGGCGAAAATCCGCGAGCCGTTGCGTCGCGATTTCCGCGCGGGCCGTTGCGAACATCGTAAAAAATGCCGAGAGGCAAACCAGTCGTTTGAGGGAGGGGTTCATAAAGGTTTTTTTTCGTCAAAGCTTCACCGGCCCTGCCAGAACGGGTTGGGCACGTTCCAGTCGAGGTGGGTCATCATCACCGCCTCGACATGGCCGTCGCCGAAGACGACATTGATTTTTCCCTCGTGCCGCCGGGCGAGGAGCGCCACCTTCTCCTCCTTCCAGGTGGGCGCGCTGGCAACGTAGTGCAATTCGTAATCCAGATAGAGCGCCATCCTGGCGGGCTGCTCCCAGGAGGCGACCACCCTGCTGATCCGGGTCGCCGCCGGGCCCGAGGCGGCGCCGATGTAACCATTCTGGGCGTAGCTCAATCCATAGCCGGGAGCGTAGACCTCCTTGTCCGCCGGACAGACCAGAATCGAATGCTTGAGGCTGTTGGCCTTGCTCAACCCTTCCTCGCCCAAATACGGACGGAGCGAAGCGGCAAAAATGGTGCCGTTGGCTTGATTGGGCGGCATGACGCCGTTGTGATCCGCGGCGTAACTCCGGCCGGCCGTCCAGATATTGCGAAGATGGACGGCACATTTGGAAAGATTGGCGCTGCGGATCGCCCCTCCGGTTACCGACACCAGCAAGACAGCGAGGACGAGGCCGATCCCGAGGACGAGGAGCATTTCCGTCACGGTAAAGCCCGCCGTGTAGCGCCGCCTCATGGGCCGGGAGCCATCAGGCACCTGAGTACCTCCGGATGGCGACCAGCCCGAGCAGGCCCAGCCCGGTCAGCACGACCGCGCCCGGCTCCGGCACGACGGCAACGGCCTCAACGGTGAGTCCGCCAAATGCCACGCCCGGCGCTGCCGTCCCCGTGCCGGTTCCCTTCGCCCAGATGCCGACGGCGGTCAGTCCGGCGAGATCCGGCAGCGTTGCCTGCGTTCCGATCACCGCGAGATTGGCGGGGTCGTACTGAAACCAGTCGAGTTGGGTGGGGTCCACGTTTGCAATGGAGGAGAGCGGCGTTCCAGAGGCCGTTCCGATCACTTCCGAGATGTAGTAGTCTCCGGATCGCTGGATGACAAGCCGCGCCGTCGCCGTGCGGCCGCTCCCGCCGGTGGCCAGGGTGAGGGAAACCTTCGTGGTGGAATCGAACGCGACCTCACCCGTGGTCAGTTCCAGAAAATCTTCCTGCTTCCAGACGACGACCTGGGTCACCGTGGCGTCGACCGAAGAGGAGGTCGCATAAATCCGGTCCACCGTCCAGGTGCCCGAGGCCTCCACCACGCGGTAAGTTGTCAGACCGTCTGCGCCATCCGTCGCGGCCCCGCCGTAGAAGAGCGCACCCGGCAACGAACGGTTGTAGTTGGAGCCATCGGGAGGACTCAGGTAGGAGGTATCCGAATACGGCACGCTGGACGTGTCGGAGGTGTAGCCGCTCATGTGCGCATATCTTGTCAGGGCGTAGCCTCCGGAATGAAAGCTGACCACCACGGCTGCCTCCGCCGCGCCACCGGACGCGGCCACACCCGCCACGAGAAAGCAAGCCGCCGTTTTCATCATACAGCGCCAACGGGCGGTTGGACGGGTGGAAGATGAATCCGGAAACGCGGCGGGCGGCTTCATGGTCGGGGGGTTCCGGCAAACATCGTCGGCAATGAGAGGGGGGTGGAGACTGCTCATGCCCGCCAACCTAGCATGGCGCTTGCGCATCTGCTTGTCCGCGCGTGACGCGATTTTTTGTCGATTTGTGATGCCATCTCCCGCCACGGGGCGGCGGTCCCGAAAAGGCCTTAAAAAGGGGAAAAGGGAGCTGAAGGCTAAAAAGGTTTACCTTCCTGCGGGAAGGTGTATCCTATCCCGTTCTATGAGTGCCACCAAACCACGCGTCGTCCTCGGGATGAGCGGCGGCGTCGATTCTTCCGTTGCAGCCTATCTGCTCAAAGAGCAGGGGTATGATGTCGTGGGGGTCACCATGAAAGTCTGGCCGCAGGATTGCATCTCCCGCGCGGAAGACAAATGCTGCGGCCCCTCGGCCATTGCCGACGCGCGCAGCGTCGCGCATACGATCGGCATCCCGCATTACGTGGTCGACGAAGCGACCGATTTTGAAAAACTGGTGATTGATTACTTCACCTCCGAGTACAAGGCCGGGCGGACGCCCAACCCGTGCGTCATGTGCAACGAAAAGGTGAAATTCGGCAACCTCTGGGCCAAGGCAAAATCGCTCGGGGCAGAGTACATCGCGACGGGGCATTACGCCATCATCGAACACGGCCCGGAACGCTCCACGCTGCGCAAGGGGCGCGACCTGCGCAAAGACCAGTCGTACTTCCTTTTCAGCCTGCGCCAGCAGCAACTCCAAAGGGCGCTCACCCCGCTGGGCGGGATGGAAAAGCCCGAAATCCGCGCAATCGCCGCGCAACTCGGCCTGAAAGTCGCCACCAAGGTCGACAGCCAGGAAATCTGCTTCGTCCCCGGCAACGACTACAAGGCGTTCCTGCGTGGGCACCTCGGCGAAGGGGCGTTTCATCGCGGCGGCATTTTTGACAAGAGCGGCAAACGGCTCGGCGACCATGACGGGATTGAACTCTTCACCATCGGCCAGCGCAAGGGGCTGCCCGGCGGCTCGCCCAAGCCGCTTTACGTCATCGACATCAACCCCGAAACGCACAGCGTCATCGTCGGGGAAGCCGAGGACCTGATGACCGAATCGTTCGTGATCAACCATTGCAACTGGCTGGATGGCGAACCGGCCGGTCCGCTGGAAGTCAGCGTCAAGATCCGCTACGCCCACCCCGGCGCGGACGCCACCCTTTACCCGGGAGAAAATGGCGAGGCGCGGCTTCGCCTCCACGTTCCGCAACGGGCCGTCACCCCGGGGCAGGCGGCCGTTTGCTACGTGGGCGACCGGGTCATCGGAGGCGGCTGGATCACGCGGCAGGAGGCGGTCAGCGCCTTTGATCCCGGCGCCCGTTCCCGCACCGAAAACGCGATCACCACCGCCGCCTGAAACCGGCCCCGGGGCGGGGTGGGGGAAAGGCCGGTCGCGCCGGGCCACGACAGCGAAGGCTTGCCACCCCGGGCTCGATCCCGGAAGATGAGCGTCGCCATGTCCCTGCTTTTTGTGGTCACCACCTTTCCGGACGCCGAAACGGCGCGCCGCATCGTGCGGCAACTGGTCGAAGAAGAACGGATCGCCTGCGGCACCCTGCTGCCCGGGGCGGAATCGCTCTATCGCTGGGAGGGCGCTCTCGAAACGGCCCACGAATGCCTCGTCCTTCTCAAAACCACTTCGGAAGCCTACCCGGCACTGGAAGCGCGCTTGAAAAGCGTTCACCCGTACGAAGTTCCCGAGATCGTTGCCTTCTCAGCCTCCGGCGGTCTCCCGGCCTACCTGGAATGGGCCGCCCGGGCCTGCCGCCCGCACCACGAAGGAGAGGCCGGATGAAACCCGAGGAAACCGTCCACGAAATCGCCGGAGCCTTCACGGGATCGGTCACCCCGCTCGTCATCGGCTTCATCCTCCTCCTCGCCCTCAAGCTGATCATCGGCAAGGCTTTCCTCACCAGGGTCTCCAGGCAAAAGCGCCGCCATCGCGCCTCCCGCAGGTAAGGCTCACTCCACCCAGTCGCGCACCGAGTGGATCTGCCGGATCAACCGCCGTTTACGCCAGATGCCGTCGCCGTCGCGGTCGGAAGCCGCACCGAACTCCGCGCTCGGGGAGGTGTTCCCCTCAAGGGTGACGGCGGAAGCCTCCCCCCACGTCTCGATAAGACCGGTATGAGCGACCCGGCCTTTCGAGGCAAAATAGATCCCGAACGCATCCGCCGGTTTCGGCGTCCGTCCGCCCTTCGCAGCGGTCCACGTCGCCGATCGGACCCAGTCCGGCGACCACGCCGACTTCGGCCACCCGGGCGGGGCTCCTCCTTCCTGATAACACCAGGCGTTGAAACTGGCGCAGTACGGGCTCCCCATCGGCACCCCGGTCAGGCGGTTCATCGCATCGATCACCGGGGAGCGGTTTGCGCCGTGCGTCTCCGTCTGGCCGACCAGCCTGCGCCCCGCCTCGAGAATCGCCTGCCGGTCGACACTCCACCGTGGCGCGGGAGCAGGCGGTGAGGTCTCCCCTTTAAGCGCCGCCATCTTCTCCCGGTCAAGGCGGCTATGCGGATCAAACACACTTCCGTGAACCGCCTGGAAACGGGCCGTCCAGGGGTCGGGCGCTGGCGCAGCCACCATCGGCGGCACGTCAGTCGGCTCCCCCGGCCCGGGCGAACAGGCGACCAGAAAGCCGACCGGAAATAGAACAGGCCATTTCATATCATGAAACGGGAACCAGCGCCATCGACACCAGAAACGCAGCCAGCAATCCCAGCAAAACCGCCAGCAGACAGGCGATTCTCTGCCGGGGGAGCAGCGTCTCCCAATCCCGCCGGAACCCGCCGCGGTCGATCCACCGGTCCGCCGTCGGCCAGTCGATCTGCAACGCCGTCCACGCACAAAAGGTGGCAAAGAAAAAGTAGGCCGCAGCGACCAGCGGCCGTTGAAGGTAGCCCACATCAAACGCCCCCGCACCCGGGTCAAGCTGCCGGAGCAGCAGCGGCGAGCCGTAAAAGAGCGTAGCGGCGATCACCAGCGCCGCGAACCCTTGCCAATTGGAAAGAAAACGTTTCATAGAACCAGAAAAATCGCGCCAAAGGCCGCCGCCGCCGCGCCGCCGACGGCCCACCACTTGTACGGCCCGAGCATCCCCGGAATGAATTGCCACGCCAGCCATGCGGCGATGGCGGCCACCAGCGTCGCGATCCAAAGCTTGAGCCGCGTATAGGCCCACGCCTTCTTCTGCGCCGCTTCCAGCTCCGCCATGATCCGGTCCTGCTCCAGCAACACATCGGTCAAGGCATCGCGGGCGGTATTGAGCGAGATGGTCAGGATCTTGTTCTGTTCCAGCTCCTCATCAAGCAGGCGCGTGCTTTCCGCCAGCGAAACCTCCACCTTCTCGATTGCGACCCACTGGCCGGGCGCGGCGGTCGCCCTGAGCGCCGTCACCGCATCCTTGGCGGTCGCGATCCTCGCCTGCACCTTCCGCACCCGGGCGCGGGACTGGACGGCCACCACATCGGCACGTTCAATCGGCGCGGCAACCCGCGAGACCGCCACCGGTTGGCGCGAGGCGGCGCACCCGGTCAGGGCAAGAAGGCCCGCCATCCAAAAAGCCTTCATGATTCCTCCCTTTCCGTAACCAGCCCGAGGCGCTGGCGGCGCTTGTTCAGGAACCAGTCAATGATCTTCAGGCAGGTATAGACCAGCGCCGCCAGCAGCCCGGCGATGCGGATGGCCGTTTCAGCATCTGAAAGTGAAATGGCAAACGCCATGACGTTGATCCACGTCACCTTCATAAAATCAGTTTGAAACATGCTTTTAGGGTTCCTCCAACGGCTCGGGTTGCGGCCACGCCTCCGGCAGTTGGTAGCTCAAGGGTAGCGAATGGAGGATCGGCAGGAGCGCCGCCAGCCGCCCGCCGTCGAGCGCATCGGAGAGCAGGTCGACGCTGATGAAGAGATCGCCGTCAAGATCCTGTCGCGATGCGATGACGGTGTTTTCCGGACACAAGGCATTCAGATCGTCCACCTCCTTTCGGCTCACCGGCAACCACCAAAGGCTGATCCACGTGCGTTGCTCCTCCGTAAACCCGGTATCGGCATCAGGCATCAGCAGCCGGAAAGCCGATTGTTGCTCGTCGGAAAGCCCGCTCCACGGCAACGGATTCTCCACCAGCGGAGCCGAGAGGCCGCGTAAAAGATCAATTTCTTCCGGAGTCATGCGATCGCCTCCATGTAAGCGTCGACGGCACTCCGCATGGCGATCAGATCAACCGGCTCACCTATGCTGTAGTACGTCATTGGAATGTTAGAAATGTTCACCCCATTTCGGGCAAAAACATGATAGGGAATTAACGCAGGACTTTGGTGGGTTTTTCCAAAATCTACACCCTCCTCATTTCCGAAAGCCCATTGAATATCCGTATCGGTCTGCGATGCCCTGGATGCTCCCATAAAGCCCGAAGATTCAGGCTGATAGTAGAGGATTGGAACATTATCCCAGGTTGCAATTTTGACGATGATCGATCTTGGATCAAATGATGGATTATTAATGAATAGAAGCATGGAGCCCGGCGTGGAACTAGCTCCAGCACCTATCAATGCAGACGAATTAATTGCTTCGAAGCTGCTCCGCGTATGAACCGCCATATGAACCTGTCGGGACCCCTCGATCGTATCAAAGTTGGAAATGAGGTATTTGCTCGATCCGTTGCCCTTCAACCCGTTCACAGGATGGTAATCCCCTGAAACGAAATTGATATTGGTGGGCGCAGGTCCGCGCAACGGGACCAGCGCTCCTGCCAGCGTCCGCGGCCCGGCGAGCAGGCACGTTGCTTTCATCGCCTCCCAGTTACTGACACCCGCCACCGGCGAGGCATCCCGTTTGCATTGCCCGACCAACCGGTTGACCGCCAGCCTGACCTTCGGCTCCAGCGGAGCCCCGTCCGCGGTTTCCACCTGCGCGATGTAGGCGAGCGCGTCCGCGTCCCACCCCCTCCGGGTCGCCCCCCGCCATAATCCCATACCTCTTGCTAACATAAGACCTCCTTGTTCATGCCGCGGCATGTTTGGGAGGATCTTTCCGATGCAGCGAGGGGAATCGGAGCCCGGGACGTCTAATTTCTCTTGCCGAGGGCAAGGCCTGATTTTTTGTCTAAATCAGGCAAATCAGGGCACAAAAAAGTCCTGTAAAGCATTGGTCTACAGGGAAATCTCCGGCAAACAGTCCCGACTTCAATGAACGTTTTTTACCTTGTCCGACAGCCTCGCCGGTACATCGAAGGCTCAACTGCGCCAAAAAGAGGCCACAAAAAACTGGACGATAACAGACGCGTTCCCGTTCTTGTTCCCGCTTTCCCGTTTCCGGACCTTCAATCCGTCGTAAGTCATTGATACTGAAGAATGGAGCGGGTGAAGGGAATCGAACCCTCGTATGCAGCTTGGGAAGCTGCCGTTCTACCATTGAACTACACCCGCGTGTTCACCCTGAAATAGGGAGAGAGAAGTCGTATCCCGCAACCGTGCTCACACCAAGGAAGCGCACTTTGCGAATTTCCTCAGCCGGTTTCAAGTGTTTTATGCGTGGATTGATCAAAAAAAGAAAACCGCGGCCTTACTTCCAACTGCCGACGGGAGTCTCGAACTTCTTCGCACTGGTTGCAGGTCCCAAGGATGCGGCAGCCACTCCCACGTTAAGGGTGCTGTTTTTAATCACCGTGTCCTTGCTGTCACCGAGATCCGTGATCTCGACTTGTCCGCTATAACTGCCATCGACGAATACCAGGTAAGGTTCCTTCCATGGGTCATACCAACTGCTCGACGCGGCAGCGGCCGTTCCCGATTTGATCACGGCGCCCCTTGGGGGATTATCGGTCGCTCCCGGAAGCTCTTTGACTTCCAGGTACCGGACCTTGCGGGTGTTGTGATCGAACTTTACGGCGCGCAACTCATCAATAATCGCACTGTTGCTGCTGCCTTTACCGCCAAACTTTACCGTTTTCTCATCATCATCACCCGAACTGGTGGCCGTAATCGGATATTTCCCATAATCCGTATAAAAATTCTTCACCGCGTTGACGATCTGCATGCAGTCGTTGGCTGCGGAGGCTTTCCGCGCCGAGGTGCGGACCGCCCCCATGGCCGGGAAGAGGAGACCGGCGAGCACGGCGATGATGGAAATCACCACCAGCAACTCGATCAGGGTAAAACCGCGTTCGGACAGCGAACGGAGGAAAGGGGAGGCGAGGGGAGGACGTATTTTCATTGAAATGGGGCGGGATGGAGCGGCTTGCGACGGAGGGAATCTCTGGGGAAGTTAGGCCAGTTCAGCCGGTTTGACAACGGGTTTTTTTTCGATACGGGGCCGACCCCGCTTGCCGTCGAATCTCCCCAACAAGAGCGGATTCCGTGCCGCACCGTCGATCCATCGCCCCGCCCGGTCGCGCGAAAAACCCGCAAACCCGCTTGACTTCGAGCGTCTCCCACCTACCGTGGGACGGTATTTTTCCACCGCTTTACCCATGGTATCACGCTCTCTGGCCATCGCCCTCTCTCTTCTCCTGCTCGCTCTTCCGGCCCAAGCCGCAGAGGAGGTTCTCGACGGTATCGCCGCCGTGGTCAACAAGGAGGTGATCACCTTTTCGCAGGTCCGCGAACTGATCGCCGCCCGCGAGCACAACCTGCGTGAAAACTTCCAGGGCCGCAAACTCTCCGACAAGGTCAAGGACCTGCGCCTCTCGGCCATCAACGAACTGGTCGACCGCGCCCTGGTCCTCCAGGAGTTTGAAAAGAACAAGTTCAACATCCCCGACTACATCATTGACGACCACGTCAATACGATCATTCGGGAACAGTTCAACGGCGACCGACAGGCGTTCATCCGCACCCTCCAGGCCCAGGGGTACACCATCCAGCGTTTCCGCAAGCTGGAGACCGACAAGATGATCGTTCAGGCGATGCGCCAGCGCTCCGTCAAGCCGACGCTTCCCCCCTCCGCCGGGGAGATCGAAGCATACTACAACCGCCACAAGTCCGACTTTTCAGATCCCTCGGAAATCAAGCTCCGCATGATCGTCCTGCGCAGCAGCAACCCCAACGGGCGCAAACTCGCCTCCGACATCCGCTCCCGCATCCACAACGGGGCCGACTTCGCGCGGATGGCGGAGATGTATTCGGAAGATTCCACGCGCGAACAGGGGGGCGACTGGGGATGGATCGGGCCGACCACGCTGCACGAGGCGCTCGCGCAACCCGCCTTTTCCCTTCACGCGGGTGAAATCAGCCCCGTGATCGAAATCGCCGGAAACCATTACCTCCTTTACGTTGAAGCGCGTAAAAACGGCAAACCGAAGCCGCTCGCCCAGGTCCGCGACGAAGTGATCGGCCGCATCACCCACGAACGCCGGCAGAAGGCGCAGGAAGAGTGGATCGCCACACTCCGCAAGAAAGCTTACGTCAAGGTTTTCTAAATTCATCCAACCACCCCAGCCGGTGAACCGCCGCCCTGTTTCCGAAACCGCACCGGCTCCTTCCGACACCCGCCCGGCAGGCCGCAGGGTGATCGGCATCACCCCGGGCGATCCCGCAGGCGTGGGGCCGGAAGTGATCCGCGCCGCCCTTGCCTCGGGCCGGCTGGACGACCGCTTTGAATACCGCGTGATCAACGGCGACGACGACGGGACCGCCTCCGCCGCGCCGCCATTCACCCCCGGGCAACCGACCCCCGCCTCGGCGCGCACGGCCATCGCGGCGCTGGAGAAAGCTGCCGCCCTTGCCCTTTCCGGCGAAATCGACGCCGTGGTCACCGGTCCGATCCACAAGGCCCGCGCCCAGGCGGAAGGATTCGCCTTTCCCGGCCAGACCGAGTTTTTTGCCGCCCGCGCCGGAGTGGAAGACTTTGCGATGCTCCTGACCGGAGGCCAACTCACCGTCGCGCTGGTCACGGCCCATGTTCCGCTACAGGCGGTCGCAGCGCTCCTGAAACGTGAAGAGATCGAACGCGTCGGCGCACTGCTCGCCCGGTTTCTCCTCCGCCGCCATGCCGACCGCCCCGACGCGCCCGTCCGCCTTGCCGTCGCCGGGCTCAACCCCCACGCCGGGGAATCGGGCGCGCTGGGGCGCGAAGAGATCGACCTCATCGCCCCCGCCGTGGAACGCCTCGCAGCCCAATGGCAGTCGCGCGGGGTGGAGGTCAGCGGTCCGTACCCGCCGGACACCCTTTTTTTCCAGGCCGCGCAGGGGACGTTTGACGGCGTGCTCTGCATGTACCACGACCAGGGGTTGATCCCGCTCAAGCTCCATGCTTTTGACGAAGGGGTCAACGTCACGCTCGGCCTCCCGTTCCTGCGAACCAGCCCCGACCATGGGACCGCCTTCGACATCGCGGGCAAAGGAATCGCACGCCCCGACAGCATGATCGCCGCCATCCGCCTGGCGACCGGGTGGCTCGGAGAGTAACCGCTCCGCCTCCTTCTGAAACTCCGCCCTCGCCGAAAAGGGCGTTTTTCAGCTTGCCGTCAACAACCATTATGTTACAAAGTAACGCATATGTTACCAAACAAGCTCCCGCCAGCCTCCGGCATGGAGCGGGTTTTGATCCTTCTTGAAAAGATCGCCGCCTCTCCCGCAGGCGTCAGCTTCAAGGAACTACGCGCCGTTCTGGCCGATGCACCCTCCACCGTGTTGACCCGGGCGCTCGAACCGCTGCTCAAGCTCGACTTCGTTGCCAAGGACCCCTCCAGCGGCCTCTACCTCCCCGGCGGCCGGTTTTCCCTGATGCTGCGCGCGGCCACCGATTCGCTTTCCCTGGAGGAACGGGTCCGCCCCATGCTGGAACAGCTCGCCTCCCAAACCACCCATTCCGCCGCCTATTTTCACTGGGACGGGGAGTGGGCCTACCTGCGGGAAAAACTCGAGCAGGCCGAAAGTTACCACTACGCCCCCGTCGGTCACCGCAAACACCCGATGAGCCACACCTTTCTGCGCCCCATTTTCGCGCACCTGCCCGATGCCGATCTCGAACGCTGCGGGATCTCCCTCCCGACCGCGATCCGCCAGCAGATCCGGCGCGACGGTTTTTACGTTCAGGAGGAGACCGTCCGGACCCGGGTCCTCCGGGTAACCGCCCCCGTCTTCTTCCGGCCGGAAGGGCCGGTCGCCGGTGCGCTCGGCATCACTTCGCTGGAACTCGACCTTTCCCCCTCCGCTCTCGCTGAAATCACCGCTGCGGTGAAGGAAGCCGCCCAATCCGCCACCCGCCGCTTCGGCACCTCCGCCCACCTCTCCTGATGACTCCCGCTCCCAACATTATCCTGATCAACTGCGACGACCTCGGCTACGGCGATCTCGGCTGCTACGGTTCCACCCGCAATGCCACGCCCCACCTCGACGCCCTTGCCCGGGGCGGCCTGCGGCTGACCGACTACTACGTCATGAGCCCGGTCTGCTCCGCCTCGCGTGCGGCGCTGTTGACCGGCTGCTACCCGGCGCGGATCGGCTTCGAAGAATACCCCGTCCTCTTTCCCGGCAACCCCGTCGGGCTCGACCCGAAGGAAACCACCCTCGCCGGGCTCCTCAAGGAAGGGGGGTACGCCACCAAGATCATCGGCAAATGGCATTGCGGCGACCAGCCCGGGTTCCTGCCGACCCGGCACGGGTTCGACGCCTATTTCGGCATCCCCTACAGCAACGACATGGGCGTCCAAAGCAACCGCCGTGACGGCAAGGGAACACCCCTGCCGCTGATGCGCGACGAAACCGTCATCCAGGAACAACCCGACCAGAGAGGAATCACGGAACGCTACACCGACGAAGCGCTGCAATGGATCAACGACCATCGGCAACGCCCCTTTTTCCTTTATCTCGCGCACATGCATGTCCATGTGCCGCTCTTCGTCCCGAAGCAATTTCTGGAAAAATCGACCAACGGCGCTTATGGCGCAGCCGTGGCCGCCATCGACTGGAGCACCGGCATGATCGTCCACCGGCTCAGGGAACTCGGCCTTCTGGAAAACACGCTGATCCTTTTCACCAGCGACAACGGGTCGCGCGTACGCGATGAAGGCGGCAGCAACGCCCCCTGCCGCGGCACCAAGGGCACCACGTGGGAGGGAGGCCAGCGCGTCCCCTGCATCGTTCACTGGCCGGAAAAAATCCAACCCGGCACCGTCTGGAACGGGCTCGCCCGCAGCGTCGACCTTCTTCCCACGCTTTCCCGGTTCGCCGGAATCGCAGCGAGGCCCGCCCTCCCGATCGATGGGATCGACCTTTCGGCCCAGTTCCTCGACCCCACTCTGGAAAGCCCCAACGACACCCTGGCCTATTACCGGCGCGAACGCCTCGAAGCGGTCCGCGTGGGCGACTGGAAACTCCACTTCGGCAAGGACGGGGAACCGCTCAGGGAACTCTACCACCTTCGCGACGACATCGGAGAAACCCGCAACCTTTACACGGCCCAGCCCGAAGTGGTGGCCCGTCTGGAAATGGTGGCCGAAACCTTCCGGTGCCGGTTTGGAGATCTTGTCACCGGGCAGAAAGGGACCGAATGCCGCCCGATCGGCCGCGTCGAAAATCCGCGCAAGCTGACCCGGCTCAACCCGGATTACCCCTACATGATCGCGGAATACGACCTGCCCGACATGCCGAGGATGTGCGGGTAGGCTTTCCACTCCGTCCACGCGGGCGCGGAAACGGAAGTCCAACGCTGCGGACGGCGCAGGCCCTAACACCCGCGCGTCCGCGCCAGATGAAGCTGCCGGTGCATCGTGGCCGCCGAATAGGCTGCGCCGAAGCCGTTGTCGATGTTCACCACCGTCACCCCGCTGCCGCAACTGTTGAGCATCCCGAGCAGCGCCGCCAGCCCCCCGAAGCTCGCGCCGTAGCCGATGCTGGTCGGCACGGCGATGAGCGGCTTGCTGATCAACCCCGCCACCGCGCTCGGCAGCGCCCCTTCCATCCCGGCCACCACGATCACCACATCGCACGCCTCGATCGCGTCGCGCACGGCGAGCAGGCGGTGAATCCCGGCCACGCCGACATCGAAATAACGTTCCACCCGGCTTCCGAAAAACTCCAGCGTCACCGCCGCCTCCTCCGCGACCGGCAGGTCGGAAGTCCCCGCCGCAACGACGGCCACCGCTCCCATGTGGCGCGGGAGCGGCTCCTGCTCCAGCGTCAGGCATCGCGCCCGTGCATGGTAACGCGCCAGCGCGGGAAACGCCGCTTCCGCCGCCGCCGCCTGCGCCGGGTCGACCCGCGTCGCCAGGACCACTCCGTGGCGGGCCAGCAAGGTCCGCGCGATCGCCACCAGGTCGGCAGGGGTCTTCCCGTGGCCGAAAATCACCTCCGGAAAGCCGCACCGCTCCCTGCGGTCAACATCGACCCGCGCCACGCCGATATCGATAAACGCCCCCTCTTCTCCCGTCTGCTTTTCTGTTTCCATCTAAAAACTCATGGCACGGCCACCGCCTCCTCCTGCGACGCCACATCGGCAGCCGAAGGACGCGACGGCCGCGCAAAGGCCGCGATCAACGCCTCGGCGGTCGCCGGGTCGGGCGCGTCCACCAGCACCACTTCCTCGTGCGGCAGGACCACCAGCCACAACGCCCGCGCGCTCCCCTCAAACCCGATCCGGTGCGTCGGAAGATCCCCCTCCGGCGGGACCGGCTTCGCCCCGTAACGCTTGGCCCACATCGCCTTCGCCGCCGCCGTAAAACGCTGGCTCTCCTCCACCCCGCGCCAGACAGTGCGCCAGACGCTCGCCAACCCCGCCGCCCCGGTTTTTTCGCCGGAAGCGAAGACGAGGTAACGGTCGCCCCGCCACCCTTTCGCCGCCACGACCTGTTCGGGATCGGTCCAGTCGCTCAGGAGGATGCGGGTGCCAAGTTCCCCCAGCACGTTGTCGCTGATCGGCTGCTTCCCCTCCAGCGTCACCGTTTCCCATTCCACGGGAATCGGCTCCTCGCCCGCAAAATACTTCGCCGGGTCAAGGATCTGCGCCGAGGAAGTCGGCAGGCGTTGATAAGCCGCGTCGATCGCGGCAAACCCTCCGGTTTCCTGCAACGCGATGCAGAACTTCGCCCCCTCCGTATACGGAAAAAGCAAGGTTTCCCGAAGGAGCCGGGGCGCGTTGGCCAGTTGCTCGAAACTCTGGCCGAGCAACCCGCCGACCGTATCGGTCAACGTCTTGAGGCTCGCCTCGCCGAGCATGAACTGGTTCATCGTCACCGTTGCGTCGCCCTCCACCAGCGACGAGGCGGCGATCACCCGGTCGTCGTTGGTTTTCAGTTCCAGCGGCAGGTTTTTCAACGTAAAGTGCTGGTCCTGAAGGGCATGGACCAGTTCATGCGAGAGGATGACGCGGTTCTGCGCGTTGTCGAGCGCCACATCGTCGAACATGTAAAGCCGGTGTTTGTGCTGGTCGTAAAACGCCGCGACCTGCTCGCCGAGCAGATCGACATACGCCTGCTTGAGGTCAAACCCCTCCGGCACCAGCCCCATCGCGACATAGCCGAGGCGAAGGTGCTCAAAATCATCGTCGCTGTACTGCTCGGCAATCTTCTCGTGCAGCACCTCCTTGACCTCCTTGCGCTTGAGCGTGGCGTACTCGACCGGCTTCTTGAATGTCAGCCCGCGCAGTTCCGCCGTCGTCTTCTCGATCTCCGCCCGGGCCGCCTCCTGCCGCGCTTCGAACTCGCTCTCCTCCCGTTCGTTGACCTTCCCGCGCAGCCGTTCGTTCTCGTTTTCGGTCAACGCCCAGCGGCGACGGTCAAATTCGACCGCGCTCTCCAGCTTGCGGCGGCGGCTGTTCTCCCACCACCCCCAGCAGAGCGAGGCGAGCGCGATGAGTGCCAGAAGCGAAATCAACCCGTTGCGTTTCACTGGGGGACGACCTCCCATGCCCCGTGCTGGACGCGAGGGCCCTTGGGACGGGTGGTTGCGGACGGAGCGGCGGTCGGGGCGGGAGTCGACCGACCGGCCTTCGCCTGTTCATAGGCGGCATAGGCATCCTGGTCGACCGGCTGCGCACGCCGGACCGGCTCGGCCCGGCGAACCTGCTGTTGGGTTGCCGCCTGGGCGGGTGCGGCCCGGGGGGGCCGGGAGGCCGCCGCCCGCCGGGGCTGGTTGAGCGCCGGGTCGGCCGGTTGCAACTGCCCCGCCGTCGCCGCCTGGATGGCGATTTTCTCGGGCCGGTGGATCGCCTCCTGCGTGGAGATCGCCCTCCCGTTGGCGTCAAAGGTGTCGAGCCGGCTGATCTCCCCCCGGCTGTTGTATTCGTAGGTCATCCGCCGCAGTACGGTCCCCTGGGCGTTGAGGTTGGTCTCCTCGACGATCCGTCCCGCAGGGTCGCGTTTGAAGGTGAAGTGGTAAAGCGCCGCCCCGTCCGGCGAATAGAGCACCCCGCCCGTCGGCTGGTGCGAGGCGTCGAGCTGGTAGACGACATGGCGCGTCAACGCACCGCTGGTGTTGTAGGTTTTTTCTTCCAGCGTGTTTTCCGCGTAATTGATCGACGAATCGGTCCGGGAACCATCCGGAAGGAGCATCGTGGTGGCTTTGACGGTGGCTTCCTGCGCAGACAACGTCGCGACACCCGCCGCGAAGATGAGGGAGAGAAGAAGCGTTTTCATGATCATTGAAGCGCCGCCTGCATTTTCTCGTGCTCGGCGGTTTCGGTCTTGAACTGGAGGTCGTAGAGCCGGCGGTAGTGGCCCCGTTTTTCAAACAGCTCGGCATGGGTGCCGATTTCCATGATATGCCCGTTCTGCATGGCGACGATCTGGTCGGCGTTGACGATGGTCGAAAGCCGGTGGGCGATCGCGATCACCGTCCGCCCGGCGGAGAGGCGTTCGAGCGCGATCTGGATCTTCTGCTCGCTTTCGGAGTCGAGCGCACTGGTCGCTTCGTCGAGCAGGAGGACCGGCGCATTGCGAAGGAGCGCCCGGGCGATCGCCAGCCGCTGCTGCTGCCCGCCGGAAAGGTTGCACCCCTTGTCGCCGACGATCGTCTGGTAGCCGAGCGGCTGCTCGCAGATGAACTCGTGGGCAAATGCCTGCTGCGCGGCGTCCTGCACCTCCTCGTCGGTCGCGTCGAGCCGCCCGTAGCGGATGTTTTCCATGATCGTCGTATGGAAAAGGAACGTATCCTGCGAGACGATCGCGATATTGCGGCGCAGCGAAAGCTGGGTGACTTCGCGCAGGTCGTGCCCGTCGAGCAGCACCGCCCCGTGCTGCGGGTCGTAAAAACGGAGGATCAACGAAAGGAGCGTGCTCTTGCCCGAACCGCTCGCCCCGACCAGCGCGTAGGTCTTGCCCGGCTCGACCCGGAGGTTGATCCCCTCGACCGCCGCGGGCAGGTTGGGCCGGTAGGCGAACCCGACCTCGCGCAGCTCAATCGCCCCGGTGACCCTTCCGAGCGCCTTCGCCTCCGGCGCGTCGGCCACGCTCGGGTCGAGGTGCATCAGCTTGAAGATCCGTTCCGTGGCCGAAAGCGCCTTCTGGATCTGCAAATGGACCTTGCTCAGTTTCTTGACCGGGTCGTAAAGCATGAAGAGCCCGATCAGCATGCTGATGAGCGACGACGCCGGAACCCCCTTGAACCAGACGTAAACGAGCGCCAGCCCGATCCCGATCGCCGCGATCGCCTCAATCATCGGCCCGACGATCTCCATCGACTTGCGGACGCGGATCGCGTTGCGGAACTGCTCCTTGCCCGCTTCCTCGAAATCGCGCACTTCATGGGCCTCCCGCCCGAGCGCCTTGACCACCCGCACCCCCGCAAACGCCTCCTGGAGCACGGTCATCAGGTTGCCCGCCCCTTCTTCTTCGCTGGCCCCGATCCTGCGGACCCTCCGGCCAAAGAACGAGATCGGGATCAGGCAGACCGGGAAAAGACAGAAACTGACCAGCGCGAACTGCCAGTCGATGTGAAAAAGCACCGCGAGCGCCGCGATGATCGTGATCGGCTGGGTGACGATGTCGCTGCTGATCTGGGTGAGCGCCCCCTGGGCGATGCGGGCATCGTTGACCACGCGGGCGATCAGCTTGCCGGTCTGCGAACGGTTGTAGAAATCGAGCGACTGCTCCATCAAACGCGAGAAAAGCCGGTTGCGGAGATCGTGCAGGATGCGCAGGCTTACCCAGCCGATGCAGTAGGCGTTGAGGTAGCCAAGCGTACTCCGGAGCACCATCACGCCGGGGATCAGCGCGCAGGTCCACAAAATGGCGTCGAGCGGCACGGCATTGGCCACCGGTGCCACGGTCTCCTGGGCCTGGCTGAAAATCTTGCCGAAGGAAGGGGTCGCCGCCGCAGCGCCGCCCGCGCCGAAAACCTGTTCGGTCACATGCTTGACCACCAGCGCCAGCGTCCCGCTGACCACCCCGAACCCGGCCCCGCACAAGAGCCCGGCGATGAAGCGCCACTTGTACGGCTTCACGTAGGGCACCAGTTCCTTGTACGGCTCCCACGCCGCCATGATCGACTCCAGAAGGGAGAGTTTCGGCTTGGGAGCCTTTTCCTTGGACCCGGGCGCGACGGCGGGCTCCCTTCCGGTCGGGGAAGCTGGCGGTTCGTCTCGGGTCGCTGGAGGCATCTTTAAAAAAAACAAAAAAATTCAGGCGAGCAGCACCCCTATAGCATCGATCACCGGCTGCGTCGACAAATCGCTCAAATTCCGCCGCTCAAACCGGGGGGCAAACGGCTCGGGAGCCCCGGGAACCGCCCCTGCCAGCAGCGTCACCGCCCGGGGATGGCGCGCCCGCCAGTGAAACGGGTTGGTCGGCCCGAAAAGGGAGATCTGCCGCGTGCCAAAGGCCGCGCCGAGGTGGACCGGCGCGGAATCCATGCTCAAAAGCAGGCCCGCCCGTTCGATGAGCGCCGCCAGCGTCGGCAGGTCGAGCCGGGCCGACCAGTCGAGCAGCGGCGGCAGGAGGGGGCTCCGTTCGCTCCGGGCCAGAATCGCTTCGAGGTGCGCCCGCTCAAACGGCTCGCGCGTCCCGGTCAGGAGGCACGGGAGCCGGTATCGCCAGCGGCAATGCGCGATCACTTCCGCCCAATGTTCGGGCAGCCAATATTTTTCGTTCCGCGCCGTGCCGGGGTGGATCACGATGTAGTCGCCGCTCACCCCCGCCTCGCGCAGCAGCGTGGCGGCGCGGGTCCGGTGTGTCTCGGTCAACGCCAGAGTCACCGGCCCCCCGTCCTCTCGGGCGACGCCCAAAGGGGAGAGGAGGTCGAGGTAATGGTCGACCGTATGGTTGGTGCGGACGCTGGAATCGACAAAATGGTTGTAAAAGAGCGCGCGCGTCCGCGAACGCTGCACCCATTGGAAGGCGATCCGCCGGTCCGCCTTGGAAAGAAGCGAGAGAAAGGCGGAACGGTCGTTGCCGGTAAAATCGAGGCAGAGGTCAAACCCGGTCAGCGCCAGCTTGAGCCAGAGCCGCGCGTTGCCGCCCCGCCGCCGGACGACCACCACCTCGTCCACCGCCGGGAGGACCGGGGCCAGCCCGGCGCTTGATTCCATGATCGCCAGGACGATCCGCGCCTGCGGATAACGGCAGCGCAGCGCCACCAGCGCCGGGGTGGTCAAAACCAGGTCGCCGATCCGTTTGAGCTGGAGGACGAGGATTTTCATGCGCTTTTTCCGGCGCGCGCCACCGCCAGCCGGTAAGCCTCCAGCAGCCGGGCCCGGAAGTGGTCCCACGTGTAGCGTTCCTCCATCAGCCGACGGGCGGCCCGCCCCATTTCGGCCCGCCGGTCGGGCCAATCGTACGCGCTCCGGAGCGCTTCGGCGAGCGCATCGACATCGTTTGCGGGGATGATCCAGCCGTTTTCCCCGTCGCGCACCACGTCGCCCGATTCCCGCGTGGCAATCTGCGCCAGCCCCGAGGCCGCCGCTTCGTAGGTCGTCTTGGCGCTCCCTTCGCAGGTCGAGGGGAGGACATGGAGCGACGCCTGCCGGTACAACTCTTCCGGGCGTCGGGCGAAGCCGGTCACGCGAACGGACGGGTGGGCGTATTGTTGCAGGTACGGTTTCATCTCCTCGTGGACGCTGCCGACGAGCACCAGTTCGGCTTCCTTTAGGTTGAGCCGGTGCCATGCCTCCAGAAGGTGGTGCACCCCCTTGCGCCTGATGAGCGCCCCGACAAAGATCACCCGGAAGACCGGCGGCGGCGGCGCAGGGGTAAAACGCGTCACATCAACCCCGCGCTCCAGCTTAAAAAGACGTTCCGTCGGAAACCCGACCGCTTCAAAAGTCTCGATCGCCTTTTGCGAGAGGACGAGCACCACGTCGGCCAGCTCGTACTCCTCCAGCACCCGCTGCCGGTTGACGAGCAGGTGCCGGAGCAGCCGCCCGGGCAGGGGGCCATCGGCGGCCTCCTTTTCGCCCCGGGTCATCCATGGCTTGCGCTTCCCCTTGTTGCGGTGCCAGGTCGGGATTTCAAGAACCGACGGGATGCCCTCCCGCCGCGCCTGCCGCAGCGTCAGCAGGGCGTCGCCCGACCAGCCGTGAAACAAGTCGTACCCGCCGCGCGCCAGTTCGCGCGAGGCAATCCAATCGACATATTGCCGTTTCGCGCCGTAGTAGTAGGGTGAAGCCAGCCCCGACAACAGCCGGACCGGATGCCAGCGCAGCGAGCGGATCAACCGCGACGGCAGCGCCGCCTGGTGTTGGTCGTACGCGATCGCCCGGCCCAGAATCCCCGCACCATGCACTCCTTTCAAACTTTCATACGCCACCCCCGAAAGGCCGCTGCCGCCGATGCGCGCCGAAGTGGCATAAAGGACGCAATGCGGCAGGCCCGCATCCCCGGAAGAAGCGGGGATGGGCGAAGGGTCGGACCTGGACTGGGAAAGTTCCTGCTGCAAACGAAAACAACTCTTTCCCGGAACTTCTAGACGCGCAAGCTGATGTTGACAACCCGAACCCTTCCCGACCCCTCTTTCCGGCCGATGAAAATTGCGCTCGCCCGCCGCGGCTTCTCCAAAACCGGAGGGGCCGAGGCGTACCTGACGCGGTTTGCGCAAGCGCTCCACCAGGCCGGGCACCAGCCGGTCCTTTTCGGCTCGCCCGAGTGGCCGCAGGCGCAATGGCCGGGCGGAAACATCGAGCGGATCGCCACCGAGACCCCAAGAGCTTTTGCCGAGGCCGTGGAACGCCAATGGCCGCAAAGCGGGTGCGACTACCTCTTTTCGCTCGAACGGGTCTGGCGCTGCGATGCCTACCGGGCCGGGGATGGCGTTCACCGCGCCTGGCTGGAACGGCGGGAAGCGCTCGAACCGCTCTGGAAACGGCTGGGGCGGCGCTTCAACCGCAAACACCGGCAACTGCTGGAGATCGAAGCGCGCCTTTTCTCGCCGGAAGGGGCAGGGGTGGTGATCGCCAATTCCCACCTCGTCAAAGACGAGATCACCGCCCATTACGACTACCCGGCGGAGCGCATCCATGTCGTCTACAACGGCCTGCCGCCGCAGGAGGCCCCCGCACCCGGCGAACGGGAACGCCTCCGCGCCCGCTTCGGCTTCCGGGAGACGACCTCCGTCTTCCTCTTCGCCGGAAGCGGCTGGGAACGCAAAGGGCTGGCCTGGGCCATCCGGGCGTTTCGCCGCGCCGCACCGCGCGATGCCGCCCTGCTCGTCGCCGGAAAGGGCAACCCCGCCAAGATGCCCAAACACACCCAGGTCCATTACGCCGGACCGGTCCGGCCCGCCGAAATGCCCGCCTTCTACGCCGCAGCGGATGCCTTCATCCTCCCGACCCTCTACGACCCGTTTTCCAACGCAACCCTCGAAGCATTCGCCGCCGGGCTGCCGGTCATCACCACCAGAAGCAACGGTTTTTCCGAAGTGATCACCTCCGGCATCGAAGGAAGCCTCATCGCCCACCCGAGCGACCTCGACGGTTTGGCCAAGGCGATCACCTTCTGGAGCGACCGCCACCGGTGCGAAGCGATCCGCCCCCGACTCGTGGAACGGGGGCGGGGGTTCAGCATCGAAGCCAACCTTCAGGCGACACTGAAAATCATCACACAAGCGCCGGGTTAGGTAGCCGCTCCAGAAATTCGTCGAGGGGCGTTGTGGATGTGATCCATCATCTGGACTCCGCGAAACCAAACACAGCCCGGTTGTTCGCTTTTGTAATCTCCGGCGAGGCGTGGACCTCCAGATGGATCTCCGCTTCCGGTGGAACCTTGAAGTCGAGTTCCAACACGCCGAGCTTCCACTCTTTGACCCCCGGCAAGGTCGGGATGGTCTTTTCCGCAAACAGCCTCCCCTCCTTTGAGGAGAGCCGCACCTTCACTTGTTCCAAAGGCGCGACGCCCAGATTATACACCGGAACATGCAGGACGCCGTTCTCCCATCGGATGCTCTCCAAGCTAAGCGCCGCGTCGCCCAGCACCGTCGGCTCCGGAGAGCTGCTTTCCTGTTTGATGGAAATCAGCCACGGCGTGTGGGGCGGAAGCGTAACGGGAAAAGCTACCCCCCTTTTAAGAAATTGCCGCGTGGTCACAAGCTTCGCATCCGAACCTTCCGCGCTCTGGGTGATGCTGTATTCCCCCGGTTCCAGCGCCCAGACCACCACCTCTCCGGAGACCGGCTTTTCATCAAACGAATAAAGTTCAACCCGGACCGATTGCGGTGTGTTCTCCAGAACCCTTGCGGCAAAGTTGTCATCCAGCCCCCGGTAGCTGACTGCAAAGTCGGGGTAGTGATGCCGGTTTCTGGAACCGGGAACGCCACCCAGGTAAAGCTGTGAGATCAACTGCTTGGGAATGGAAACGCGGTCCCCCGACTGCTCGGCGGCAGTATAGGCAGGCATCAGGAAGACAAGCTGGCGCACCAGCGCGCGAAGCCCGGTCAACAGATGCGATTCATCGCCGCTCAAACGCCATTCCAGCCAGTTTTTCTGATGCCGGTCGTCACGCCATCCCATGGTGGTGGAATCGGGTGAAACGTAGCGGCTTGAGGCATTCTGCGCCATCCGTTCGAAGGTCTGCTTCCGGTCCATCCCTGCGACCCGCAGGTAGGTATTGGGATAGAGCGCATCGTGAGGAGAGCTTAAAATCCGGTTCGTTTTCCACGCCTCCGCATCGAAGCACGAAGCAAGGACATCCGGATTGCCGGTCTTTACAAACACCGCCTGAAGCAACGCCTCCGCCCCTCTGCCCGGCCCGGATCGGGCGACGGCTTCCAGCATCGACCAGATTTCCGGATCATTGTTATACCACGCCGCCACCATCCCGGCGTGCAGGAAAAGATACCAATAGGGGTCATTGGGATTTCCCGACGCTACCTTGTAGGTATCCAGATAGCCCCGGCCTGAACCTTCAGAGACAAACCGGCGGACACCGTTCCTCTCCGGCGTCAGCAAAAAACCGTCGTAGCGCGACACCGTATCGAGCAGACGTTGAAATTTCACCGGGTCACCGTAGTGCGCGACAAAATCGGGCGGCTGGATGTTGAGGCCCTCTTCGTAGGCATGCAACGTGTCAGTGAATCGCACATTGAGCCCGTTCTCCAGAAGCGGACGGTCTTTGCGGGTATAGGTGGTAGCGATGCCATGTGCCAGGCGGTCCAGAGAGCGGCGGTATTTGCCCTCGGGATCGGAAATCAGCGTCAGGTCGAGCCAGTCCTGCAACAGATCGGTATCGTCCTCGTACCAGTTGCCTAGTTCACCGTTCGGGTGCTGGCGCTGGTCGATCCAGAAATCGGCAAACTGGCGATAAAGCCGAAGTGTTTCACGGGTCAGGACGGCCCATTCAGGGTGCCCTGCCGTCTCCGGCAGCGGAAGATCCGCAAAGGGCGCTTCGGCTCTGGGGTGGGTGAAATAATAGAGCGCCCGGATCGTGGGATCGTCGGGGAAGTGTTCGCGCAGCACGTGCAGGGAGCGGTCGATCTGTTCATAGTTCGGCATGGCAACCCCCAGCCACCACCCGGACTCCTCCCCTTCGCCCACACTGTGCCACGGGCGCTGTTCGCTAAGCATCTCGAACCGATCGCGGACCGAACGCCATTCCCAATCGCGCCAGAGCGCCAGCGCCTTTCCCTTATCCCCGGCGGAAAAAAGCACCAGTTCCGAGCCGCCCGTGCCGGTGCGCAGGGTGACTTCATGCTCAAACGTCACCGTGATCCAAACCACGTTCCCCTTGGCGATAAGCGTGTCGCGCAAGTCAAAAAGAAGGTCGTGGCTCTGGTCGTCCGCCCCCGGTTCCAGCAGGAAATCGAGCCGCGACAGCTCCCGCCAAGGCGAGAAGGCGTCATGAATCACGATGCGGGCGCGGGTTGGCCGCTCAAGCGGGGTCGTGCGAAACCGCAGACCCACCTGGCCCGGAAAATCGTCCTCCGGCATCGGCGGACTGGCGAGATGCCATGCGGCGAGGGCGGGAATCGTCCGGGTGGCGGCAGGCGTTTGTGTTGCACCCGCCGCAAAGATCAACCGGTTACCCGGTGGGTAGATGGAGTAAAATTCGCGCTCTTTCCAGGGCGGCAGAGGGATGGTTCCATCAGCTTCGTTTAAGGAATAGACCCGCCCACCTTCCGGAAAATCCGCGCCCGTTTCCGAAACTTCATAAAACGAGAGATTCGAAAGAGATCCCTTCTTCTGCGTCAGGATCAGATCCGTTCCTCTCGCCTCCGAGGGGATGGACTTGCCAAACCACGGCCCGGTGGTCCGGAAAGGGTGCGCCTCCCCGTCGGCGGCCTGAATCAACCCCTCAAAATCACCGCTCCCGGCGATCCAGTTGGGCGCGATGGCGTCTGCAAACTCCAGCCGAAGCTCCCGGTCCACACCCTGCGTGTAGCCGTGATACATGCAGGGAAAGACTTCATCGACAAAACCGCTGACCGCCAGCCAGCCTAATGCCCGCAGGTTTTCCTTGGCTTCGAGCACGGGAGCCTGCCGCAGGAGCCGCATTTTACCGGGGGCGACACGCAGAAAAGCGGCGTCCGGCGCGTCGTTCCATCCAAGGCTGGCTAACCGAAAAGGAGGGTTGGGTTGGGTAGGCTCCGTCATCTCCCTGCGCGGCTCCTCACCCTTAAACACAGCTTTGACCCCTTGCGCCGAGAGCGCGATGTCGAAAATCCGGAGATCGCGAAGGCCCCCTTCCGGGTCGGCATGGATGTGCAGGCGATCAGCAGGAAGGGGGTTGTCCATCGTGGAACGCTGCCTTGATCTGGCGGCGGTGGATGGGAGTGGCGCTTCCCCGGGTCCCTGCCGCCACGCGACTCCGGCGGGTGCTCCGTTGAGATAGATTTTGGCACCGTGGCTTTCATCCCAGACGGCGGCCAGATGGACCCACTCCTCATCCGGCGGGAACACGCCTTTCGCCACGCATTTCACATGGGGTGTGATGACATAGACATCGCTTTTCTTTTCGTCACCTTCGAGGCCAAGCTGCCAGGGGATGACGGTCCTTGAGAGGGGATAAGGGGTCTCTCTGAGGGGATAACCTTTCAGTGAAAGCAACGGGCCGCTTCCCTTGCGAAAGATTTCTCCCTTCCGGAACCAGCCCGCCAGCGTTCCGCGCCCGAGATTCATCCCGCCCAGAACCGTGGCCGTCATGTCACTCTGCGGGACCAGCATGAAACCGCCCCGGGCATCCTTTTTGATGCTCTCCTTCAACGAAGTCCGCTTTCCGGGGTAGGCGTTGTAAGGTGGCTTGGTATAAGCAAGTCTGTTGCCGCTTCTCCATGTCCGGGTCAGCCGTTTCTCGCCGGGAGCAAGGCTCAGGGCAGGCTCACCCTCCCTGAAATCGGCCACAACGCGCGGCTGCAACACGGCTTCGCCCGCTTGAGAAAAAGAATGGCAAACGCCTGCCCCCAGTGACAAGGCCGCTACCAGAAAAAGCAGGCCGTTCGAAAAACGGGGTAGGAAAGCCGGAGATGGAAGCGAGAGGATGGTATTCAATGGTGATGAGATGGAGGATGGCTAGTTCAACTTATCCGGATGCCGCCCCCGCAGGTCTTCAACGGCAAAGGTGGCTACATGGCCGTCGAGAAACAAGCCGTTAGCCCTATGACCGTGGCGGAAATCGACGTGGGTATTGGTATCAGGTCGATTGGGAGCGCCATTGTTGAAAGGCCAGCTATTGCTTGAGATGAGGCAGGTGGAAAGCGTGGGGGTGGTGGCGTCGATCAGATAAAGGCGCTGCGCCGGAGCGGCCTCGACTCTGATATTCTGTTGCGCGACCGGTTCAGACCCACCGATCTTGTGGTTAAATCCGTAAGACTGGTGGGCCAGCTTGTAGGCTCGATTCGTATCGGCGGGGCACCAGAACACTCCCACCGTCTTTGCTGTCCGATTTCTGTCACTGGCGGGATAAGACTGCATCAAATAGGCCTTGAGTGAGTCCTGCCAATGAACGCCGGAGGGGTTCTTTTCATCCTTGTACGCGGGGTTAGCCCGGTTGGGAGGATAGCTACCGCCGTTTTCCACCATATAGAGATGCAGCGCCACACCGATCTGTCGCAGATGGCTGACGCACTCCGCAGCTCTTGCACGTTGCGAAGCCCTCGCCATCGCGCCAAGCCCAAGTGCCACGAGAAGCGCCACGACCGCCACACCCGCCAGGAGCGAGAGCAGCGTCATTCCCTGTTCTTTAGGGAAATTCATGGCACATCTCACATTCCGACGTTGCTCCGTCCTTTAAGAAGCCGATGGCCTAGAAGCAATAGGACCGCCGCTCCCATCAAGGCTACCGTCCCCGGCTCGGGAATCGTCTGGATGGAGATCGACCCAAGGGAAATCGCCGCCACAGAGGGGTTGGCTTCCGACCCACCCTTGGGAGCGACATTAAAATTCAAGTATCCCCCCACCAGATTGGTGCCTTGATAACTCAAGGGACCGGAAGTAAAATCATCCCCCAGCGTCGTCAGATTCCTGATGGTGACCACATAAGTATCAGGGGAAACATGGATGGAAAAATCGTAGACATTGTTCTGGAAAAGCTGCAACCCGGTGTCAACGGACGTCGACGAGTTTCCATCATATAGCCTCCAGTTTCCTCCGGACGTCGCTTCGATGAACCAGGAGGCATCGTTGATAGACTTCGTTGTTATGGATGCATCGAGAAACTGGACATGCGTCAGATCCGCCGGATCACTATCCAGCCGGAACTGAAACGAAACGACATGCCCGGCTCCCACATACGCGGTATCATACCGGCGATAAAACCTGCGCGAAGGGTCGGCACCTGAAACGTTTTTTTCGACGGTAAACTGCAATCGGTTTTTCCCGGGAGTCAACGAGCCGGTCTCAAGCACCACAGCAGAGGAAGGGAAACCGTTCCCTCCCTGGGCCCATGCGTTAAGCCAACCCTCTCCGGCCAGCCCCGGCCACGTATCCGCGCCGCCGCTGAAGTCGGCAGTGATCACCGCTGCGGAGGCCGGTTGAAGATAAAACAATCCAAGAAAAACGGCAAGAAGGGCTCCCAAGCTGTTAAGGATCGGGTTTGTCTGGGGTGTACGGTCGGTTTTCATGAGTTTTTCCTTTTGACGGCGGGAGCAGCGTTCCCTTGTCCACAAAGTGCGTGGGGATGAGTTCCTGCACGCTATGAAAGGGATTCCGGATGATCTCGTGCAGCCCTTCCACCAGGCGTTTTCCCAGTTTTGGAAATGGCAATACAAACCCGGAAGTCAGGGCCGATTCTTCATCGTCACAGGCCGCGCAGATCACCGAGACATCCCCCGGGACGCTCAATTCGTGATACTCAAGCTGCTTGAGGACCGGCGCGACCAGAAGCCTGCGGAGAAAAATAGCCGTCGGCGGCTCGGGCAGTGCCAGAAGATCCCCGACGGTTTCTTTCACGTCACGGACGGCTCCGTCGGGTTGCCGCTCCAGCAACCGCCAGTAGGGGTTGAGATTATAATGAATATCCGCATCGCAAAGCGCCCGGATAAAGTCGGTTTTAAAGGACTCATAAAGCCCCGCCGTATCGGTTTCGTAGGCCAGCACCGCAATGCGCCGGTGTCCGGCGGCGGCGAAACGCGCGGTCATGGAGCGCATATCGTCGGCGTGGTCGAAACTGACATAGTTCATCGCGGTGGCACCAACCGGCATATTGGCGGTAATCACCGGAAAGCCTTCCTCTTTCAACTCTTTGACCTCCAACAAAGCATCCGAACCAAGAACGATCAGCCCCTTCAAACCCTGGCGCTCGCACCACTCGCGGTTGAGCGCTTCGCCCGAAGCGATCCGGGGCAGTATCACGACGGAAGCATCCATGTTGTGAGCAGCATCCAGGATACTATTCACGAGAGACGATACGTAGTCGCCTTTCCAGGAAGGAGTGCGACCGTAGACCCCAATGATGAGGTTCACTTTACCCGAACCAGGCGTCGCTCCCTTCTCCATCGCCGCAAAAACCCCCTGTCGGGGGAGCACCGTCACCAGTCCTTCCCGCTCCAGACTCTTGATCGCCAGCGCCACGGTGCGGGGAGAGACCTGATACTCCTGCGACAAAGCCGTTACGGGAGGAAGTGCCACCTCCGCCTGCCATTCTCCCCCCCGAAGCCGCTGGCCGAGGTTTTCGATGATCCGGGCGGTTTTGGTACCCTTGGTCGGTAGAGTCGTTGAAGTCATTATTCAGGTGAAGTATTCAGTTTATGATTCACAACGTCAAGCCTGAATTCTTTTCAAAACATAAAAAACAGATTTCGTCCGAACGGAACGAATCAGCCCATTGACAAATGGCGGTCGAATGACCGCCGCAGGGGAAAAACAGGGTGGTTCTACAACCGGACTCTTCTCCGGAGAGACCACCCTCTTTCGCGGCGTTCCGCGATGGCGCGGTTGACGCATTCGCCGATCACCAGTTTCTGGACCTTCACCCGCGTTTCGAGGGCGAACTCGCTCGGCGTTTCGATGGTGAACGTCCGCCGCGAGTGGTGGAGGTGGAGGTGAAGCGCCTCGGGGGTCAAAGGAATGGAGGCGGCCTTGAACCGGCGCTGCACCAGCCCGGTGCGCGAGACCCGGCGACCGTCGATGGTCCGGCGGGTCTCGATCGGCATGAGCGGTTCGACCAGCCGCAGCAGGTCGTCGCCCCAGGTCGGCGCGGCGCTCTTGATCTCGTAGAGGTAAAAACCGTGGCCGTCGTAATCCTCGTGCAACATCAGCGCGAGCGAGAAACGGTAGGGGCGGACCAGCGCCTTGAGCGCCCTGACCTGCCCGTTTTCGTCGTGGTGAAACGCCCGGTTGAGGTCGTTCTGCCGCCGGTCAAACCGGCTGTTGTTGGCGAGGCCCCACGGGTTGAGGCACGGGAAGATCAGGCACCCGAGTTGGCGAAGCTGCGCGACGTTCTCTTCCGCCCAGCCGATGAGCCCCTCCGTCCCCGCCGCCTCGTCGCCATGAATCCCGGCGGAAAGATAAATCCCCCCGTCGGGGGTGCGGTCGCGCGAACGGAGGTAAAAGACCTCGTACCCGTCGGCCTCGGCCAGCACCTCCATCTCCAGACGCGCCGCCCGGGCCACCCTGCGCCAGCGACGTTCCAGGCGCACCGGGTCGTGACAGGCATACAGGAAAGGGTTCACGTCAGTGCCGGAGCGGCTCCTTTCTCCAACGCAGCCAGCAGGCGGGCATGAATCCCGTCAAACCCGCCGTTGCTGAAGACGACGATGACATCGCCTTCGGCCGCCAGCGGCGTGAGCCGTTCGATGATCCGCTCCACATCGGGCTCGTAAAAGGCGACCTTGCCGTGGGCGGTCAGGTCGGCGATCACCTTTTGCGGGTTGAGCCGTTCGGCTTCGGGGATCTGCTCCAGCCGGGCGACCTGCGAAAAAAGCACACCGTCGGCATCGGCAAAAGCGAGCGGGAGCTGGTCCTGAAAGACGGCGCGCCGGGTGGTGTTGGAACGCGGTTCAAAGATCGCCCAGAGCCGCGCCCCGGCGTACTGCCGACGCAGCCCGGCCAGCGCCTGCCGGATCGCCGTCGGGTGGTGGCCGAAGTCGTCGATCACCTTGATCCCCCGCGCTTCACCGCGCACTTCCTGCCGCCGGCGGATGCCCTGGAACGACGCCACGGCGCGCGCGATCGCCTCCATCGGGACGCCGTAGAAATGGGCGGCGGAAATGGCCATCGCCGCGTTGCGGACATTGTACTCGCCCGACATCGGCAGCGTAAACCGGTTCCCGAGCAGCGTAAAGCGGCTCTCCCCGGCTTCGTACCCGATTTCGGTGATCCGCCGGTCGCTCGCCTCGCTCAAGCCAACCTTGAGCACCGGCGCGGGACAGGTCGAGGCGACATCGAGACTGTTGGCATCGTCGGCATTGACCAGCACCACCCCGTTGCCGGGGACGATGTTGAGCAGCCGCCGGAAACTGAGCTTGATCTCGTCGAGATGGTTGAAGATGTCGGCGTGATCAAACTCGATGTTGTTGACGATCACCAGTTCGGGCAGGTAGTGGACGAACTTGGAGCGTTTGTCAAAAAAGGCGGTGTCGTACTCGTCCCCTTCAAGGATGACATGCTGCGAATCGCGAAAACGCGCCCCCTGCCCGAGGTTTTTGGGCAGGCCGCCGATCAGGTAGCTCGGCTCCAGCCCGGCGGATTCGAAGATCCAGGTCAAAAGCGAGGTGGTGGTCGTCTTCCCGTGCGTGCCGGTGACGACGAGGTTGCGCTTGCCCCGCAGGAAGAATTCCTTGAGCGTTTCGGGAAGCGAAAGGTAGTAGCGCTTCGAATTGAGGACCGCCTCGACCTCCGGGTTGCCCCGCTTGATGGCGTTGCCGACGACGACCAGTTGCGCCTCCTGCGGCAGGTTTTCCGCGGCGTAGCCGGAATGGAGGGCGATGCCCCGTTCCTCCAGGAAGGTCGACATCGGCGGATAGACGTTTTCATCGGAGCCGGTGATGGTGTAGCCGCGTTCGCGCAGGGCGGCGGCGACGGCTCCCATGGCGGTGCCGCAGATGCCGAGGAAATGGATGTGTTCGATCGGACGGTTGCCTTCTTTCATGAAAAAACAGCTTCAAAGTATCCGGCCCTTCTCACGGGATGCAAAAGAAAAAGTGTCCAACACTGCGGACGGCACGGAGGTCGCTCCAGTGGCACCAGGTCAACGGCATGGCTCTCAAACCCGCCCCGGCACCTTCGGCACGGTGCAGGTGACGACGGTCCCCCCCTGCGGGCGGCGATCGATCACCAGATGGGCGCCGATCGCCCGGCTCCGGTAGTGCATGATGTGGAGCCCGAGCCCGGAACCGGCGTCGCTGGGAACCGGGCGCGACCCGGAAAAGCCGATCCCGTTGTCCTTCACGCTCAGGACGATGGCGCGCTGGTTGTTGGCGAGCGAAATCTGCAACTGCGACGCTGCGGCATGCTTGATGGCGTTGTGTACCGCCTCCTGCGCGATCCGGAAAAGGTGAACCTCCACCGAGGGGTCCGCAAAATTGACCCGGCGCGGCAGGCGCAGCGAACAGCGAATCCGCCCGATGGCGCGGGCCTGCTCGGCGAGATCGCGCAAGGCGTCGTTGAGCCCTTCGTCCTGCTCCAGCGGCAAAGTCGAGAGCCCCTTGACCAGCGAGCGGACTTCCGTGATCGCCTCCTTGACCAGCGAGGTGATCTGCCGCGCGTCGTCGGCCTGTTTAAGCCCGAGGCGCAGCAGTTCCTCAAAGAGGACGTTGCCGAGCAGCGAGATGCCGACGAGGTATTGGCAAAGGTTCTCGTGAAGCTCCTGCCCGAGGCGCTGCTTTTCCTTGTCGCTGGTGTCGATGATCTCGCGCTCCATCGCCCGCACGCCCGAGACATCGCGCACGATCCCGAAGACCCCCTTGAGCCTTCCGGCGGAGGTCCGGTGCAACCCCTTGGTGACGAGCACCGTCCGCATCCCGCGTCCGGTCACGACATTGGTCTCAAAAGTGAGAGTCGAAGCAGAAGTGATCACCTCGTCGTTGCGATCGAGCAGGAGCCGAGCGATCGGTTCGGGAAGGGTGCCGACGATTTTTTTGCCGATCACCTCCCGACCGGGAAGCTCCAGCCACGGCTCCATCGCCGGGTTGGCGAGGAGGAGGCGTCCCGTCGGGCTGCAAAGAAAGACGCCATCGCCGGTTTCGGCAAGGAGATCCTTGAGAAAGGTCCGCCCCTGGTAGAGCGGTCGCGCACGCGGGGGCGGCGGCTCCTCGACGTGGTGCGCCAGCACGGCTCCCCCGGTATCCGAAGGGAGCGCGTTGGCATCGACCCAGAGTCGCGCCGGGGCGCTCTTGCGCGGTCCGTCCTGCCCGCAGGCGAGGGTCTGTTCAAAGGAACAACGGGAGATCTCGCCCTGGAAGACCTCCTCCAGCAGATGGCGCGTCACCGCGACATCGGCTCGCCCGGGGGGTGTGGCGGACACCCGGTTCTGGAAGGTGTCGAGGTAATTCATGCCGACTCCGTAAGGAGCAGGATCGACACCAGACTTCACCAGCCAGCTCCGCCAGGCGTCGTTGGCGAAAAGAATCTCGCCCACGCGGTCGACGATCACAATCGGGTGGGGAAACGCCCGGGAACCGCGACGTTCTTCGCCGGTTGCTCTCTGACCCTCCGCATCGTCCTTTCCCATATTCAAGGTGCGGGGGTTTGACTTCAAAGCCCCGCGGTATTCAAAACAAGACCCCTGGCACCTGCTCCCCCGGGGTAAGATTCCGAAGGGGAGCCTGCCGTCTTTGCCTCCTTTATGCAGGCGATTCCGTGAGCCCATGGGGATAATCAGGGCTGATCGTCGCGCCCTTGTCCCGGTCGGGCAGGGGAGGCGGTTCCTTTTCCGCTTCACCGTTGTTGCTGCCGGGAGGCGGCGGCGGGTTTTTCATATGCCCGTGCTGGATGATTTCGCGGATCTGGTCGCCGTCGAGAGTTTCGTATTCGAGAAGCGCCTTGGCGATCAAGGTCAGCGTTTCGCGGTTTTCCTCAAGGATCTTGGTCGCCCGCGCGTACGCTTCGTCGCAGAGACGGCGGACTTCGCGGTCGATCTCCTGCGCGGTCGCTTCGGAGTAGTCGCGCGATTTGTTGAGATCGCGCCCGAGGAAGACATAATCTTCGTGCTCCCCGTACTCGACCATCCCCATCTTTTCGCTCATCCCCCACTCGCACACCATCTTGCGGGCGAGCCCGGTCGCCATCTTGATGTCGCCGCGCGCGCCGCTGGTCACGTCGCCGAAAACGATCTCCTCCGCCACCCGGCCGCCCATGTCGACGACCAGCTTGTCGAGCAGTTCGTTCTTGCGCATGGTGTACTTGTCCTCCTGCGGCAGCCACATCGTGGAGCCGAGCGAAGGACCGCGCGGGATGATCGTGACCTTGTGCAGCGGCTCGGTATGTTCGAGCATTTCGAGCAGCAGGGCGTGCCCCGCTTCGTGGTAGGCGGTGTTTTCCTTCTCCTTTTCGCTGATCGCGAGGCTGCGGCGTTCGCGGCCCCAGCGCACTTTGTCGCGGGCGTCTTCGAGATCGGCGAGCGAGATCGCCTTCTTGCCGCGTCGCGCGGCCATCAGCGCCGCTTCGTTCATGACGTTGGCCAGTTCCGCGCCGGAGTAGCCGGGGGTGCCGCGCGCGATGACCGCGAGATCGACCCCTTCCTCGACCTTCACCCGCTTGGAGTGAACTTTAAGAATCTCCTCGCGCCCCTTCACGTCGGGAAGGTTGAC
>Ga0182739_1000382_pt1 | contig 62897 bp, 60 predicted proteins | sample eDN5th30CBELigBY_FD_128873 | JGI IMG/M metagenome (GOLD analysis project Ga0182739, IMG submission 128873) | Enriched backyard soil microbial communities from Emeryville, California, USA - eDNA 5th pass 30_C BE-Lig BY (version 2) (version 2) | ecosystem: Environmental > Terrestrial > Soil >... | reverse complement strand
TGGGCAATCTCACGCCCAACGAGTTCGCCACCAAACTGGCACTGGAAAAGCTGGCCGCATAAGGCCAAACATCAACCCAAGGACTCTCCTCAAAATCGGAGGGAACTTGGGGCTCAGGTCACTTTCCTTGTCGAACCTGAAGCAGCTCGGTTCGCCCCTCTAGCACACGCGCCGACTGAGGGGTCGGCTGTTCTGTTCCAATTACAACCCGGAGCTTCGGTCCACGGACCACATACTCGTCCATAACCTGATGAGCTGCGTACGCGTCGGTCATCTCCTGATGGAATCGCGCTGCCTCGATCGCGCGCTGACGCTCGATATTCGGAATGTCCACATCCGCGGGGCGCTGCAAATAGGCGCCCTCGCCGATGAACGAATAGATCGGTAGCAACTGGTAGACGGATTCAAATGATCTAAGAGCGTCGGTGCCGTCAAAGGCGGAAAGCGGGCCGACCTTCCATCTGAATCCGTTTGAGAGGAAGTCGACAGCATTCCCGGAGCCTCGAAACGGCGTGCCAAAGCTCACCAGCATCCTGATGTCCTTCCAGCCATCCAAGCATTCCATGAAGTAGCGCGCTACAAGACCTCCCATCGAATGGCTGACCAGGATCAATTTTGCCTGCGAGTTCCCACTCTCTTCCCGCCAGTCTTTCAGCCAGCTGTGAGCGCTCTTCGCCAACCGCCGCGCGGAAACCCGATTGTCGCGCCGCCAGTCGTAGGGAAACTCGAAAAAATTGTGTCCAGGACGAAGAGACAAAGCGGACACCATCTCGGCGGACAGCCGCGAGTAGCCGCCTTGTTTCCATAGTCCCGGGATGATCTCGGGGTTCGGGATTAGTCCTGTTGCAGTCACCCCGTCGCCAAGGTCATCCTGACCATTGTCGGCGCCGGAAACGATTATCTGCTTCAAAGCCTTACCAACAACCACATTCCAGAGAGCCCCTGGAGACGTCCCCCATAGGGTTTTGCCGTCCTTTTGCAAGACCGAACCAATCAGACCAGGCAACAAGACGACGACATCGGAAATTTTGTCAGCCACAGCAGCGATCCCCCGGGCATGCGGGCCACCCAAACAGACCGCATAACCCCACAATGCACTATCACAATAGCTACATAATTTCGTTAGGACAGAGACAGGCCGTTACTCACGCCCACATTTTCATTGTCACCGCAGATGTGCGCTTCGAGCCCTGTTATTCGATGCAAATGTCAGCTTATTGTCGGCCGCCCACGTAGGCTCCTAGCGTAACGGCGACAGAAGCGTTAGCGCTGGGAATGACCGACATGGGGGCGCTTTGCTGCCGTTGGTGACGGAAATCAAGTCGACCACTCCGAAGAGGAACGACCTTTATGGCAGAAGATCAATGCTGGTCTAATCGAGCGGATCACTGCCTTCCTCATTGTCGGTCGGCGCAAAATCGACGCCAGCGGAGCTCCGGCTCAGCAACCCGGCATCCTCAAGAGCTTCCAGATCCGGCAGATCGCGCAGCGTATCAAGCCCGAACTGCTCCAGGAACTTTCGCGTCGTCACATAGGTGTAGGGCGCCCCTGGCTGCGGCGATCGCGGCCCCGAGGCGATCATGTCGAGCCGGCGCAGATGGCCGATGAGATCGCGCGACACCTCGCGGCCGAGCATATCGGACAGCGCCGCGCGCGTCACAGGTTGGTGATAGGCGATCGAGGCCAGCACGATCATCTCGCCCTCGGTGATGTCGGCGCCGGTGCTGGTGCCGCCGAAGGCAGCCTTCAGCACCTCGGACTGCCGGGGCCGGGTGCGGAACTGCCAGCCGCCGGCCACAGCGACAATCTCGTAAGGACGTGCAACCAGCTCGTTGGTAATATCTTCGATCAGCAGATCGATGCTGCACTCGCGGCCGACGATCTGCGCCAGCAACTCCCGCGTCACCGGTTCGGGCGCCGCGAAGATAACGGCCTCGACGCGGGTCATCCATTCGCGCCAGCGAAGCTCGGGCGGCAGGGCTTCGAGTTCGGTATCCAACAGGCCTATTTCGCGTGACGGACGGCCCATGACTACAACCCATAGAGCCGGAAATTCGGCCGGCCTGACAGTTCGCGCACGGCGTCGAACTGTTGCAACCGCTCGAACAGCCGGCGGCTGGCCCAACGGGTCATCGCCTTGCTCGTGAAGGAACCGGAGACGGCATCGTCGGTCAGCAACAGGGCAATCACCTCCCCTGCCCCCTTGGCGCGCAGCTTTGGCGTCACCTCGTGCAACCGTTCAGCCTGCTGGTCGATGCCGGCGGCGAGCCGGCAGGCCTCGGCCGCCCCAAGGGACGCGGCCACGAAGACGGCGCGCTCGAATTCTTCGCCGCCCGGCCGCGCGCGATATCGGTTCGGCCCGAAGCGCAGCAGCGGTGCATGAAGCTGGGTCCCCAGGATGGACACGGCATGGCGCCAGCCCATGCGCGCGGACAAACAAAGATCGGCCATCCACCAGGCCAGGGCTTCGGCCTTCGGGTCTTCGCGCATGATCGCCGACGCGGCACGCGCGGCGATCAGCGGCGCGGGAGCTGCCGAGCGCACGTCGGCGGCAATCTCCTCGAGCCAATCGGCAAAGCCATCCGACCAGGGTATGCCGAGGAGATCGGCGACCGATTGCAGGTCCTCGACGACAGGCGGCAGCGACCGGCCGGCGAGCTTGCGCCAGGCCAAGAGCACGTTGCCGGCCGGTCCAAGAGCATCGCCGGGCTGGCGCAGAACCCAGGCGTCGCGCAGGGCAAATTCGTCCTCGGTGCGGCGCATCAGCTTGACGGTCGCCGCGGCGGCCTTAAGCGCGAGCCGGTGCCGCCACGCGCCGAGCCATGGCGCTTCGGACTTCACCAAAAGATCAAGCGAATTCAGGGCACTGCCGGCCATGAAGGCGGCCTCGACATCGCTGTCGACCGGACCACGTGGCATCGCCCACGCGGGCACGCGCGGGACGGTCATGGAAGTAGACGATGCGGGGGCAAGTGGCCGATTCATTGCCAATCAGCCTACAGGTGATGTGCGGTTTATGCGAGGATTATTGACATTTTCCGCACCGGGTGTTGGGGATACAAAAGAACGATAATCTTGCATTATCGGTCATTATAGACTTTATAGAGGGAATGGTCATTCTCAGCGACCGGAGGCCCGCCGAGCCCGCCATTCACCCGTCGACTCAAAGCGAGCGCGGCGATCGATGCCCCTTGCGCGACGGAAACGCTGGACACCGACTTATCATTTTTGCTAAGATGATACATATGTGGACCGTAGAATATCTGTTGGCCGCGGCCGAAGAACGGGCCAGCCTGCCACCCGACATGCGCGCGCGCCTGCAAAGAATGGTCGATACCATCCAGGTACATGGTCTGCCGGCCCTGTCGCGCGACTGGTCGAAGCCGCTGGGAGACAAGCTCTGGGAACTCCGCATCACCGGCAAGGACGGTATCGCCCGGGCCATCTATGTCACGGCGACGGGGCGGCGCGTGGTGATCGTGCGGATCTTCGTCAAGAAGACACAGAAGACGCCGCAGCGGGAATTGGAACTGGCCCGGCAACGGGCAAAGGAGGTCGTATGACGACGATCACTATCAAGGCTGACGATCTTCATGCCGAGAACATGGCGAATGATCCTGCCTACCGTGACGCTTACGAGCAGCTTGAGGGCGAATTTTCCATGATCCATGCCTTGCTCGAGGCACGCACGCGCGCAAACCTGACACAGGCCGAAGTTGCCAGCCGCATGGGCACCACGGAAAGTGCGATCTCGCGCCTTGAGAGCGGGCGCGTGAAGCCGTCAACCCGAACCCTTGAACGTTATGCGCAGGCCACCGGTCACCGGCTGCAAATCCGCCTGGAACCCACTCTGACCAGGTGAGCATGGCCACAAACCCCAAGGCCTCTGCCGAAGCCCACAGCACCGACGATCTGCCAATACGAGGCGCGCCTACAGTGCCGATTGGAAGCATTTTTCCAGTTGGTGCCGGCGCCAGGGCTTTGCGCTCATGCCGCCAGATCCGCAGACTGTCGGGCTCTACATCACCGCCTGTGCTTCGGGCACGGCCACCGGCGACAAGAAGCCCAACTCGGTATCGACCATTGTGCGCCGGCTGTCGTCGCTGAGCTGGAACTATGCCCAACGTGGTCAGATCCTCGATCGCAAGGATCGCCATATCGCCACGGTGATGGCGGGCATCCGCAACACGCACGCCGCCCCGCCCCGGCCTGCGCGCCGGGCTCGCCTCCTCGGCCGAAGTCGACGAGCGCCACGTGCAAAAGCAGCTCGGCCACGCTTCGGCCGAAATGACTCGCCGCTATCAACGCCGCCGCGACAGGTTCAGGGTGAACTTGACCAAGGCGGCGGGGCTGTAGCGGCTGTGATGGGGTGGTTTGCCAATTGGCAGATTTGGGGCTGACCAAGCGGTAGGGCAGTTGCCCGACTGGACTCAGTGTCCAGAAACGGAAAGTATATTGCCAGTTCGATGCGGCGGCGGTAATGGTTTCCGAAGCCGGAAACCTATGAACTGCCATGACCCTCACGCTTCACCTCCACCCGCTATCGTCGTTCTGCCACAAGGTGCTCATCGCCCTCTATGAGAACGACACCCCCTTTGAGGCAAGCCTCGTCGATTTCTCCAATCCCGGGTCTGCCGCTGCCCATATCGAGCGCTGGCCGATGGGCAAGATTCCGGTCCTGCATGACGGCAAGCGCAATCGGGTCGTGGCTGAGACCAGTATCATCATCGAGTATCTGCAGCAGCACTATCCTGGGCCTTTAACGCTTGTTCCGGAAGCAACCACGCTGCAATTGGATACTCGGCTATGGGACCGTTTCTTTGATCTCTATGTCAGTGTACCGATGCAAAAGATCGTTGGGGATCGCATCCGGCCTGAGGGGGCGACAGATGCCTATGGAGTTGCCGAAGCTCATGCAACGCTGGAAACGGCTTACGACATGATCGAGGGGCAGCTTTACGATAGGCTTTGGATCACGGGGCAAACCTTCACCATGGCCGACTGTGCGGCGCTGCCCGCTCTGTTTTTCGCGACGATCGTGCACACGCCGCGAGACACACGCCCACGGCTCGGCACTTACCTTGAGCGCCTGTTGGCCCGCCCGTCCGTCCAGCGCGTCTTGCGCGAGGCACAGCCCTACTTCAAGTTTTTTCCCTATCGCGATGCCATGCCTGCTCGCTATCTGGAACTCACGGCATGACATCTGCAAACAGCCTCGACCGACTATTCCAGGTGATGGCCGACCCTTACCGTCGCAGCTTCGTCGAACGCCTCTGCAAGGGGCCCGCGTCAGTCAAGGAGCTGGCTGGTCCCGCTGATGTTCAATTGCCGGCGGTGCTGAAGCACCTCAATATCCTCGAACAAGGCGGCATTGTCGTGAGCGAAAAGGCAGGCCGCGTCAGGACCTACCGCATGCGCCCGGATGCCTTTGCGGTGTTGTCCGACTGGATCGACTTGCGACAGAAGGAGATGCATGCAGCCATCGACCGCCTTGCTGACCTCATGGCCGAAATTCCTGAAGAGAAGGATCACTGATGGGTGTGCTGGTCGACCACAGGTCCTTCGTCATCGAGCGGGAACTGCCGGGCAGCCCCGCTCACGCCTTTCGCTTTTGGTCCGATCATCAGCTCAAGCGCCGCTGGAGCGCCTGCCACCCTGATTGGCGCGTCGTCGAAGACCGCTTCGACTTCCGCGTCGACGGGCAGGAAAGTCTGATCTGGCAGATGCCCGACGGCACGCGCCAGGCCATGCTCGCTTACTTTCTCGAAGTCCACCCGCGCCAGCGGATCGTCTATGCCTATACGATGCGTGCGGACGACGTCCCCATCTCCTCCTCGCTTGTCACCGTTGAGTTCGAGGGCACCGGCGGCAGAACCACGATGACCTTCACCGAACAGGCCGTCTTTGCCAGTGCAGCCGATGGGGACATTCGGGAGCAAGGAACCGGCATCGGCTTCACGCGCCTGCAGCAAGCCATGGCCGCGCTACCGGAAGAACCTCGCCGAACCATGACCGCCTTCAGGCGAAGGTGAAGCGGGTCGAACGCCTGTGAATGGGGCACAAAGCGGAGCGGCCGATTTGGCAGAAGCACCCGAAAAGGCGAACATAGCGCGATTTGTCTACCGGGGGCGATTCAAGGCCGGAGTTCGTGGCCAGAAAGTCTGAGTATCCGACCTTCATCACCCGCGATGCCACCGCCCGTGCGTGAAAACCCGTTCAGCCAAGCGAGGCCCTCCGCTAGGGCGGTCCAGTGTTGGACGCCACTCCCGCTTTGTGTAACGTGCAAGCTGGTCTTGTCCCCGCTCAAGGCGTTCCTGCCGAAGCGTCTACGCCGTTGGCAGCCGGCGCGTTCGAGACGAGATGCGTCAAATTGAGGCTTCCCAAGGCAAATGGATAATCGAGCGGGAGAGATGTCGGTCTTCGTGCGGGTCGTCGAATCGGGCAGCTTCTCGGAGGCTGCGCGGCTGTTGCACATGACGCCCTCGACGGTCTCCAAGCTCGTCGCGCGCATCGAGGAACGGCTGGGTGTCCGGCTGGTCGAGCGCTCCACGCGGGCCCTGACGCTGACGGGGGAGGGGCAGTTCTACTACGAACGCAGCCGCGAGCTGATCGGTCGGATCGAGGAGACCGAGCAGCAGCTCGCGCAGGGCGGCGGGGAACCAGAGGGGCTGGTCCGGGTCAATTCCTCCGTGTCGTTCGGTACCGCCGGGATAGAGCCGCTGCTCCCCGAATTCTTCGCGCGCTATCCCAAGATCGTGCTCGACCTCTCGCTGTCTGACGATGTCGTCGATCTTTACCTCGAACGCACCGACGCCGCGTTCCGGGTGGGGCGGCTGCAGGACAGCAATCTTGTGGCCCGCAAGATCGGGACGACGCGTCGACGGATCGTAGGCTCGCCCGACTACCTGGCGCGCCACGGCACTCCGACCGCCCCCAACGATCTTTCGGCCCACAACTGCCTGGGCTTCAATTTCCGCCGCACCAATCCGGTCTGGCCGATGCGCGAAAGCGGGCGCATCGTCGAGCGCATGCTGTCAGGCAGCCTGCTCGCCAACAATGCCGAGACACTGCGGCGAGCCGCGCTGGCGGGCGTGGGTCTGGTCCGCGTCGCCGATTATCATCTGCGGGACCACATTGCGCGCGGAGACCTCGTCGAGGTGCTGGCCGACTCCGCACTGGCCGAGGACGATGAAATCCATGCCGTCTACAAGGGAGCGGCCCACATGCCGGTTCGGCTGCGGGCCTTCCTGGATTTCTTCGTGCCGAAACTACAGCGCTTCCTTGATCCATGAGGGGAAGTCGACGGGAAGCGGTGCCTCGGGACTGACAAGGCCGGCGCCCCGAAGATCGCGCCAGAACTGGGCGGGAATGGTCTCGTTGAACGCTGCGTTATCCTCGGCAATGCGCGCGGGTTTGCTCGCGCCGGGGATGACCGCGGCCACCGCCGGATGGGCAAGCGCGAACTGCTGACCGGCAGCCTTCATCGACACCCCGTGACGATCCGCGATGGACGCGATCCACTTGACCTTGTCCCGGATGGCCGGCGTGATCGGGGCGTATTCGAAATGCGCACCCCCCACCAGAGCGCCGGAACTGTAGGGTCCACCGACGATGATGCCTAGTCCCTGCTCGGAAACCTGCGGCATGACCCGTTCGAGGGCGCGGTCGTGATCGAGCAGCGTATAGCGGCCAGCGAGCAGGAAGGCGTCTGGCCGGGGTTCATCGAGACCGAGCACGAGCTCGATCGGTTCGACGCGGTTGACGCCGAGGCCCCAACCCTTGATGACGCCTTCATCGCGCAGCCGATCAAGGGCCCGGAAGGCACCCTTGCGGGCGGTTTCGAACACCGAAAGCCACTCGTCGCCATAAAAATCCTGCGCGACATCGTGGACGAAGACCAGATCGACATGGTCGGTGCCGAGGCGTGTTAGGCTCTGTTCGATCGAACGCAGCGCGCCGTCGTGGCTGTAATCATTGACGACCTTGTTGAGGCGGCCATAGCGGAAGACATCACCCTTCTCGCCATTGTCGCGCCTGGTGGGGTCTTCGAGCTCGTCGGTGACCAGGCGCCCGACCTTGGTGCTGATGGCATATTCGGATCGGTTGCGGCCCGCCAGTGCCGTGCCTAGGCGGATTTCAGCGAGACCTGCGCCATAGAAGGGTGCGGTGTCGAAATAGCGGATGCCGCTGTCCCAGGCTGCGGCTACGGTGGCCTCCGCCTCGTCCTCGGCAATAGCGCGGAACATGTTGCCGAGCGGAGCCGAGCCAAAGCCGAGGCGGCCACGCAGGATGGTGTCGAGTGTCATGATGCTCTCCTGTCTGCTGCGCCGGCCGGAGCGGCCCTGGCGCGTGAGAGGAAAGCTATTGCGGGGCGCCTCACACGATTAGCCGCAACGCGATCGCCTTTGCTTGGAAGGCAATTCACAAGCGGGCCCGGTAGCGGAAGTCACAGGGCGCCCTGCCATTGCGGCGCGTGACGGCGGAATTGCCCGCATGACCGCATATGAGGGCGAGTTTTGGAACGGGCAGATCGATCGAGGTCCGCAGGCGTGCGGCCTGATCGAGACGGAGGCGCGTAAGCATCCGACGCGGGGTAGCCCCCCGGCTTCCCGCGGAAAACCGGGCGAAGCGCAGCAAAGAAAAGAGGTAGTTCGTATCAAGCCGCGCCGGCTCTGAGTAAAGCCGGTGCCACTCCATTGCAGACGATCAACGGCGCCTTTCTGAGGCCGAGCTGATCGATGGGATCAGCCTCCTCGTCATTCCCCTTGCCGATGGCAAGCCGGTCGCGGCGTGACCTCAACAGCGCCGAGGCGCTGACAAACGGCGTGGTCTGCCTGCGCTACGCATTGCGCCGCTGATCGATGACCTGCAGGGCGCTCGGTTCTGCGGGGGCGTTCTCGACAGTGAATTGCCTTCCAAGATGCCGGGAGCGCCACCTGGCTAATCATCCGGCCCCTCCTGCCGCATGGTGATCGGGACAGCGGCACACGCCGCGCAGACACCAACCCGACCCAGGAGGCCATCATGCGGCACGTTGCACCCCGTGAACTCGAAATCGAAAGCTTGGCAGGCACTGTCGCGCTCCCCAAGTCCAACCTCCCCAAGTCCAACCTCTCCAAGCCGCTCAGCCTTGCGGCCTTGGCCCTGGGAACCTTCGCGATCGGCACTTCCGAATTTGCCAGCATGGGCATCATTCAGCTCTATGCCAGCACCTTTGGGACCAGCGTCACCGAAGCGACGGGCGCCGTTACCGCCTATGCCTTCGGCGTCATTATCGGGGCGCCGCTGATCACCCTGCTGGCCGCCCGGCTGAACCGTCGCACGTTGCTGCTTGTGTTGATGGTGCTGTTCGCCATCGGCAACGTGCTCTCGGGCCTTGCCGCGTCGCTGGGCCAGCTGCAGATCGCCCGGTTCATCAGCGGATTGCCACAGGGCGCATACTTCGGCGCGGGTGCCGTGATTGCCTCCTACGTCATGGGACCAGGACAAGCCGGCAAGGCCTTTGCCGTCGTCATGACCGGTCTTACGGTGGCGACGATCTTCGGATCGCCCCTCGCTACATTCCTCGGGCAGACGCTCGGCTGGCGCCAGACCTATCTCGTCATCTCCGGGATCGGTATAGCGGCGCTGCTCGCCATACTGAGCCAGGTGCCCCACACCAAGCAGTTGGACGGCGCGCCGGTATTGCAGGAGCTGGGGGCGCTGCGCAAGGCATCAGTCTGGGGCGTTCTGGTTGCCGCAGCCATCGGCGTGGGCAGCATCTTTGCAGTCTACACCTTCATCGGCCCGATGGTGACCGATTTGGCCGGATTCGAGCCTGCCGTCATCGCAATTGGCCTGGCGCTGTTCGGACTTGGCATGACTGTGGGCAACACCGTCGGCGGCCGCATCGCCGACAGGGACCCCGTCAAGGGCGTGGTTATCGGCTTCGGCAGCGCTTTGCTGGTGCTTGCCATGCTCGGCCTCTTCGGCCAGTCCCCGTTGGTGCTGTTCCCGGCGCTGTTCGGCGTAGGTGCGACGATGATGGTAGCGGTGCCGGCGATCCAGTCACGCCTCACCCAATTTGCTCCCGAGGCCCCCAGCATGATGGGTGCCATGAACCTGGCAGCTCTCAACCTCGCCAATGCTGTCGGTGCCGAGGCCGGAGCTGGGGTCATTCACATGGGTCATGGCCTTCTCTCGGCAGCCTGGGCAGGCTTCGGACTGACCGCTCTGGGCTTGGTGATATTTGTCGTGGTGTCCCGTATCGCTCGGTAATGCGGAATAGTCAGTGGCCCCCGGTCACCGGGGGCCCTTTACCGTCTCTCGTGTTCGGCGCGATCCAGATTTTGCCGGCACACGATCGAGAACGCGGCACGGCGCCTGGAGTGAACAGGCGCCAATATCCAGCAAGCGCACACCGCAGAGGGCCTGACGCCAGCTTCCGGCCCAGGGGAATTTGGCTTAGCCTCAGGTTTCAGGACCAATCGGGAAGAGCGTCATGTCCAGCACCGAGCAACAGCCCGACGGCCTGCGCAGCTTTGATGCCATCATCGTCGGCGCTGGTCAGGCCGGGCCGCCTCTTGCAGGGCGTCTCGATGCTGCGGGCATGAAGGTCGCGATCATCGAGCGCGACCTCGTCGGCGGCACCTGCGTCAACACCGGCTGCAAACCCACCAAGACCCTCGTCGCCAGCGCCTATGCCGCCCATCAGGCCCGTCGCGGCGGCGACTATGGTTTTTCCCGCAGCGATGTCACGATCGACATGCCGGCCGTCGCCGCTCGCGCGCGAAAAGTCATTCTCGACGCGCGCCAGGGCAACCAAGACTGGCTCGCGAGCATGCCGAACGTGGCCCTGATCAGGGGGCATGCCCGCTTTGACGGGCCCAAAACGATTGCCGTCAACGGCGAGCGCCTGACTGCGCCAAAAATCTTCCTCAATGTCGGAGCACGCGCCTTCATTCCCGACATGCCCGGCCTTGAGGACGTGCCCTATCTCACCAATTCCGAGATCATCGCCCTCGAGGAACTGCCAAAGCATCTCGTCATTGTCGGCGGCAGCTATATCGGCCTTGAATTTGCGCAAATGTATCGCCGCTTTGGCGCCGAGGTGACGATCATCGAGCGCTCCGATCGGCTGATTTCCCGCGAGGACGAGGACGTCTCCCAAGCCGTGCGCGACATCATCGAAGCCGAGGGGATCACGGTGCGTACCGGCGTCACCTGCATCGGCTTCAGCAAGCACCAGGCAGGCATCGCCGTGTCAATTGCATGCGAAACCGATCCATCCCCGGTCGTGGGTAGCCATGTCCTGATCGCCATCGGCCGCCAGCCCAACACCGACGATCTCGGGCTCGAAAGTGCCGGCATCACGACGACCGAGCGCGGCTACATCACCGTCGACGATCGGCTCGAAACCAACGTGCCCGGCATCTGGGCGTTGGGCGATTGCAACGGCAAGGGCGCCTTCACGCACACCGCCTACAACGATTTCGAGATCGTCGCCGCAAACCTGCTCGATGGCGAGGACCGCCGTGTCAGCGACCGCCTTCCCGGCTATGCCCTCTACATCGACCCCCCGCTGGGGCGCGTCGGCCTGACCGACGCGCAAGCGGAAAAGCTCGGGCGCCCGCTTCTTTACTCCAAGCGCCCGATGACCCGTGTCGGCCGTGCGGTCGAGAAAGGCGAAACGCACGGGTTCATGAAGGTCGTCGCGGACGCCCAGACCAACCGCATCCTTGGTGCGGCCATCCTTGGCACCGGCGGTGACGAAGCCATCCATGGCATTCTCAACATCATGAATGCCGATCAGCCCGTGGACGTGCTCCGGTGGGCCGTGCCAATTCATCCGACAGTGTCGGAGCTGGTGCCAACGCTGCTGCTGGGGCTTGCACCCAAGCAATAGGCGCCAAATTCGCCGTGCGATCAGCTGGTGCGCGTCAGGGCCTCCAGCCCGCACCAGTCGGCCATGAAGGTGGCCAGCACTTCGCCGACTTCGAGCATGCTGGTTATGCTCACCCACTCGTCGATGCCGTGCAGGTCCCCGCCCACCGGTCCGTAACAGGTGGCCGGCGTGCCTGCATAGAGGGGAAAAAAACGCGCATCGGTCGTGGCGGTAGAGGCCAGAAAGCGGGCGGGAGCGCCGGTGATGACCTGATGGGCGTCGGCCAGTTGGCTAAACAGCGGGCCAGTCCGGTCCGAAACCTGCCCCGTGGCGCGGTGGCCGCCATAGCGCACCGTGACACCGATGCCCGCCAGCCCCGCGCCGGCCGCCGTTCGCGCAAGCTGGGCCTCGATCTGCCGGGCAGCCTCGGCGGGGTCCATGCCGGGCAGGAAGCCCACCCGCACCTGCATGGTGGCGCGCGACGGCACGGTGGAGGCCCAGTCGCCGCCCTCGATGCGGCCGAGATTGAAATTGACCGGATGGGCATTCTCGCCATAGGCCGGATGGCGCGAGGCCTCCGCGTTCCACGCGCTTTCCAGCGTCTGCAAGCCCTCGAAAAGCGCAAAGCATGCCGCAATGGCGTTCAGCCCCGCGCCGGCATCGAGCACGTGGGTGGGGCGGCCGCTGACCTCCACCGTCACCCACATCACCCCCATCTGCGCCCAGAGAATGGTTTGCCCAAAGGGCTCGGGCACGATGACCGCATCGGCCCCATAGCCCCTGGCGATGCAGGCGAGCGTGCCATTGCCGGTGCATTCTTCTTCGATCACCGATTGCAGGTGCACCGGTGCGGCCGGCCCATAGCCGAGATCGGCCAGGGCCGTTAGCGCCAGCACATTGGCCACCAGCCCCGATTTCATATCCGCCGCGCCGCGCCCGAAAATCCTGTCGTCCTCGACCCAGGGCTCGAACGCCGGACGCGACCAGAGCGCATCATTGCTGGGTGGCACCACGTCGATATGGCCGTTGAGGATCAGCGAGCGCCCTTTGGCAGCGCGGGGCCGATGCGTGCCCACCACATTGGGTCGGTCGCGATAGTCGCCGGTGGGTGGCGGGGCAAAGCCAGGGTGGTCCCGGATCGCGGCGGGATCGACGTCGAAGGTGTCGACCACCAGCCCGCATTGCTCAAAGAGCTCGGCCATCAGCGCCTGGCCCGACGCCTCATGGCCCAGTTCGGTGCGCGCGGCGACGAGCCGGCATGTGCGATCGATCGCCCAGTCACGACGGGAGGCGATGGCCTGATGCAGATCGGCCCGGAAGCCGGGGTCGCGCGTGATCATCTCAGGGGGTTCTCCCGTCTACGCCGTCCAGCGTCACCGCGATGGCAAGGCGCAGCGCCGCCAGCTGGGTCTCAAAGGCCATCGAGGCGAGGTCGCCGCGCTGATACAGCTCCAGCCGCCCCTCGGCAGCGGTGGCGCCGATAATGGCGCTCACCTGCTCGGGCAGGTAAGGCACGTGCAGGAAGCCGACCGGGGGCGGGGCGGCGCGATGGCTGAACGTGGCCAGAGCCCGATAGAGCGTGGCATTGCACAGGAAGCTGCCGGCGGTATCGGACATCCTGGCCGGAATGCCCGCCGCGAGCAGGCCCTGCTGGATCGCGCCAACGGGCCAGGTCGCCCGGATCGCGTCCGGGCCGTTGGCCATCACCATCCCATGCTCGCGGGCCCCGTCATTGTCGGGAATGCCGAAATCGGTGATGTTGACGGCCAGGCGTTCCAGCCGAATGACGGGCTCGCCTGGAAAGACCCCGATACAGATGACCGCCACCGGGTCGACCTCGGCGATGGCGGCATCGAGCCGTTCCCCGAAATCCCTAAAACTCACGGGCAGCCGGCGCCCGCACACCTCCGTGCCGTTGACATTGATGCCATCCACCGCAGTGGCCAGCGCGGCGGAGGGGTTGATCGACTGCCCGCCAAAGCTGTCGAAGCCAGTAACCAGCATGCGCGCCATCATAGGGTCTCCAGGGCGAGGGCGGGTGTGAGCGCGTTCGCGCTCCCCTGCGCGCGCCGGCGCCTGGTGGCCGCCTCATCGATGGTGCCATCGGGGCCGATGACCACGCCATAGATGGAGGCCGCCGCCTCGGGCGTGACCCAGCCCTCGCGCACGTCGTGTGCAACGCGGTCCAGGCTCCGTTCGAGCGGATTGCCATAGCCACCCCCGCCATTGTCGGTGCCGCGCAGCCACTGCCCGGGTTGCAAGGTGACGGTGACGAAATTGTCCAGCTGCGTCTCGACCCCCTCGGCCAGCAGCCAGGTCGTGGCCGCCGCACCGGCATGGCCGCCCCGCACGCCGCGCGGCGGGTTTTCCTGCATGTCGCAGGGGATCACGACCGTCATGGCATCGTGGCGGGCCCCGATCACCAGCTCGCAGCCGGGCGCGCCACGGAACTTGCCGGCCCCACCGCTGTCGGGAATGAGCCGCAGGCTCTTGACCAGCATGGGGTGCTTGAGTTCGTCCAGTTCGACGCTGTCGCGATACTGGATCCCCCCGACCACGGGCAGGGCATACATCACCCAGCCATCCGAGCGCGCCGAGGCCGGACCGCCATTGACCCCCAGGATGACCTGGTTGACGAAGGGCGCATCGTCGCGCCGCCAGTCGGTTCCCGATACGACGCTGAGCCCCACGCTCATGGCGCCGCCGCCTTCGGCCAGGCCATAGCCGTCCCCCAGATCGGCAAAGGCCGACTGGGTCAGGTTGACCAGCCAATGGGCCACATTGGTGGTGGCCATCGAGCAGCTGTGGGGGAATTTGGGAATGCCCACGATGCAGTTCTCGCGCAGCAGGACGTCGATGCGGCGCAGGCTGCCCGAATTGTGCGGAATGTCGTAGTCGACGCAGTTGAAGACGCCGGTCACCGCATTGTTGATCGCGGTGGCCATGGTCTGGTTCAGGCCCGAATCCACGCAATCGGGGTTGTCGCGCAGGTCCACCACGATCCGTGCCGCCTCGGCGTCGATCTCGACCTTGACCTGGAGCGGAATGCCGTCCGGCAGCATGGGGCGGATCGGATCGTGCGTGCCGGCGCGCACCAGCGTCCGGGACGGCAGCTTCTTGACCGCGCTCACCATGCGCCGCTCGGAATAGTCGAACCACTCGCGGATGAAGGCCTTGACCTGCTCCTTGCCGTAGCGGTCGACAAGTTCCTTGAGCCGGCGCTCGCCGACACGCGCCGCGCCGATGGCGGCCAGATAATCGCCATACCACTGATCGGGCACGCGAATGCGCGCCCGGCACATGCGCATGATGTCCTGGACGTCCCGGCCGTCGCGCTGCACGCGAACGCATGGGAAGATCAGCGCGCCCTCATGATAGATATCGCGGGCATTGGCGAAATAGGTGGTCGGTTCGCTGTTGCCGATATCGGCCTGGTGCGCCTTGGCGCAGGTGGTGAACATGTGTTCGCCATCGACGAAGACCGGCACGAGGATGGTGTGATCGGCAGGATGGGAATTGCCCAGATAGGGGTCGTTATGCAGGAACGCGTCGCCCTCGCTCAGATCGGGGTGAAGCTCGCACATGGCCGCCGTCTGCAGATGCATGCCGAAAATATGCACAGGCAGGCCCTCGGCCGTCGAGAGCAGCTGGTTGTCGGCCGTGCAGATGGCGCAGGAGAAATCGCGCCCCATGTTGATCACGGCAGAGCGGGCCGCCCGCAGCAGGGTGTTGGACATTTCCCGCACGATGGCATCCAGCCGATTGGCCAGGACGGCGGTCAGCATCGGCGACATCTGCGCCTCGCTGCCCGCCGGTGCGGCGTCAACTAGCGCCTCATCGAATTCGAGCATGTAGCTGCCATGGGCGCTGACGCGGGCCCGGGTGCGGGGATAAACCACCAGTGTCGTGGTCGGCTCCACGATGAGCGCGGGGCCTTCGACGACCGTATCGGCGGCCAGATCGCCGCCGTGCCAGATGGGCGTGTCGAGCTGCCCATCGGGTCCCCACCAGGCGCGCTTGACGCCACGCGGCTGGGCACTGTCCGTGCCCTTGGCCTCGGCCTGCAGCTGCGGGCTTTGCAGCTCGCCCACCAGGCGCGCCTTCCAGTTGAGAAACTCGACGGGCTGCTTGGGGTCGCTGACGGCAAAGACCCGCTCATGCACCTGGTGGAAGCCGGCCACCAGATCGGCGATCTGGGCGTCGGTGCTCAGCCCATTGCCCGCCAGGGGCACGTCGAGCTCCCAGACCTGGGACAGATAGCGCGCCTCGACCACGAATTCGGTCCGCGTGTTCTGCAGGCCGCGCTGGTCCAGCTGCCGGGCAAAGGCGTCCGCCTTGTCCTGCAGGCCCTTGAGCGCCGCATCGATGCGATCGCGGTCGAAATCGGCGGAGCTGGTGAAGGCGCTGGTGTTGAACTCGGCCACGATGTCGGAAAACTGCGCGCCGCACGCGCTGAGCGCCCCCGCCGTGCGCGGCAGGATGACCCGTTTGCACCCCAGGTCGCGCGCTATGGGCAGGATGTTGAGCCCCCCGGCACCCCCGCCGGCAACGATGACGCTTTCGGTGGGGTCCAGGCCCTCGTTGACGGTGATCTCGCGAATGGCGCCGATCATGTGCTCGTTGGCCATGGTGAGAATGGCGAAGGCGGCATCCTCGACCGTGAGGTTGAGAGCTGTGGCGATGGGCTCCACGACCCGGCGGGCCGCCGCCACGTCCAGGGTCATGCGGCCATTGAGGAAATGGTCGGGATCGAGATAGCCCAGCACCACGGCCGCATCGGTGACGGTGGGCTGCGATCCGCCCCGGCCATAGGCGGCGGGCCCGGGCACCGATCCGGCACTATGGGGACCCACGCGCAAGAACCCGCCGGTGTCGATCCAGGCAATCGAGCCGCCGCCCGCGCCATAGCTGCGCACGTCCACCGAAGACAGGCCGGTGCAGTGGCCGGTCCACAGGCCACCCAGCCAGGTGTCGCGCGTAAAGACCGGCCTGCCATCGCGCACCAGCGACACGTCGAACGTGGTGCCGCCGGTGTCGCACACGATCACGTCGCGGCCGCAGTTTTCGAGTTCGGCATAGGTGATGCCGGCAATCGGGGCCATGGCCGGTCCCGAGCGCACCAGATAGATCGGATGCTCGATGACGTCATCGACATGCATGACGCCACCAAAGGAGGTCGCAACCACCAATTGCCCGTCGTAGCCGGCGGCACGCAGGTCGGCTTCCATATCCCGCAGGTGGCGCTGCATCAGCGGCTTGAGCGAAGCGTCGATCGCTGCCGACGATGCGCGGCGATATTCGCGCAGCACCGGGTTGAGCTGGTGGGATAGCGTAACCTGCAGATCCGGCCGCATCTGGCTGATGATCTCGCCGATCCGCAGCTCGTGGGCCGGGTTCATCACCGACCAGAGCAGGCATACCGCCACGGCCTCGACACCCTTGCTCTCGAAACCGGCAACGATCTCGCGGATCTTGTCCTCATCAAGTGCCATGAGCACCTCGCCCTCCGAGGTGATGCGCTCGGGACATTCAAAGGTCAGGCTGCGCGGCACGTAGGGCTCGGGATAATCGACGTCGAGCTGATGGGGATGCAGCTTGCCCCCTTCCTTGAGCACCAGGATTTCGGGAAAGCCCTCGGTGGTGAGGAAGGCGGTGCGCGCGGTGACGCTTTCGACGATGGCGTTGGTGGCCCGCGTCGTGCCGTAGATGAACAGGGATGTGTTGGCCAGCAACTCGCGCAAGCTGATGCCGCGTTCGGCGGCAGTGACTTCGAGCGCCTTGCTCATGCCATCGAAGGCGCGGTCGGGCGTCGTGAGGGCCTTGCCGAGCGACAGGCGACCCTGGTCGTCGGCAACCACGATGTCGGTGAAGGTGCCGCCGGTATCGACGGAAATGGTATAGGACATGTTTTACCTCACAGGCGCAGGCTGAGCCTGACTATCGGGACAGCAGGACGAGATCTTCGGGCAGGAAACCGGCCTCAATCGTTCCCGATTGCTGGCCATGGGCACGGCGCGCGGTGGTGGCCGTAACGACGCCTCCGTCGCCCAGGCGCAGGCGCCAGTCGGCATTGGTGCCGCGAAAGGTCCAGTCCAGCACTTCCGCCGGCAGGCGCACGCAGTCGGGCGTCAGATCGACGCCCAGACGCAGGTTCTCCGATCGCAACGAGGCCTTGGCCTTCCCCGTGCCGCCCGAGTAACTGCCGCGAGGGCACTGAAATCTGACCCCGTTCAACGACACTTCGGCCCGGGCCTCGTCGAGATCCAGGATTTCGACATCGAGCAGGTTGCTGCCGCGGAAGAACTTGGCAACGAAGGTGCTGGTGGGGCGCAGGAAAATGTCTTCGGGCGCGCCGATCTGGGCCGCCTTGCCGCTCTGGAGCACCACGATGCGGTCGCTCATGGTGAGCGCTTCTTCCTGGTCGTGCGTCACGTAAAGGAAGGTCGTGCCGGTCTGGCGCTGGATGCGCTTGAGCTCGCTCTGCATTTCGCGGCGGATCTTTTCATCGAGCGCCGAGAGCGGTTCATCGAGCAACAGGATCAGGGGTTGCGGGGCCAGGGCGCGGGCCAGCGCCACGCGCTGCTGCTCGCCGCCCGAAAGCTGGGTGACGTTCTTGTCGCCCATGCCCGAAAGGCTCACCAGTTCGAGCAATTCGGTCACCCGCCGATCGATTTCGGCGCGCGCCACGCCGCGAATGGCCAGCCCATAGCCCACATTCTGCGCCACGCTCATATGCGGAAACACCGCATATTGCTGAAACATCATGCCCACATTGCGCTTCCAGGGCGGCACCCCGTCCACCACCTGGCCGGAAATGCGGACCGAACCGCGATCGGCGGTTTCCAGGCCCGCAACGATGCGCAGGGTGGTGGATTTGCCCGAGCCGCTGGCGCCCAGAAAGGTGAAGAACTCGCCCTGGCGGATCTCGAGGTGCAAATCGTCGGCGACGACCTTGTTGCCATAGGCCTTGGTGACCCCGTCGATCACCAGGATTGGCTCGGACCGCGACGCGTTGGCAGACAGGGGAAGACTGGACATGGACAACTATCTTTCTGCTGGCGCTTGAGGTCAGTCCGTGCGTCGCAAGGACAGGGCGATCATGACGACCACCAGGCCGACGGTGAGCAGGATCAGCGAGGCCATCAGGGCAAAGAGCTGCTGGGACAGGCCCACCTGCAGGAATTGCGACCAGATATAGGTCTGGATGGTGTTGTTGGCCCCCTGCACCAGCGTGGTGCGGATGGTCTCGTTGAACGAGATGATTGCGGAAAACAGCGCCGCGCCGCTGACCCCGGGCCAGATCAGGGGCAACTCCACGTCACGGAAGGCGCGCCAGCGGTTGGCGCCGCTCATATAGGCCGCTTCCAGATAGACCGCATTGAAGCCCGACATCACCGTGAGCACGATCAGGAAGGCGAAGGGCAGCGCCCAGACGATGTGGATGACCACGATGGTCAGCAGCGAGGCGGGAATGCCCAGCATGCGCAGCAGCAGTGCCGAGGCCAGGCCCATGGTGACCGCCGGAATGAACAGGGGCAGGATCATGATCAGCACGATCAGGCGCTTGGGCTTGAACTCGCGCACCGCCATGGCGCCCAGCACCGCCAGAATGGGCGTTATCACCCCGGCAATGCCCGCCGCGATCAGCGAGTTGACCAGGGCCGGCCCGACCAGCCGGCCGCTGAACATCGTGCCGAACCAGTCCAGCGTAAACGTCATGCCCGGGCCGACCTGGCCGGTTTGGCTCAGCGCCACCAGCAGCGGATGCAGCAGCGGCCCGTAGAGAAAGACCAGAACCAGAGCGAGCAGGAGAAGAGAAAGCCGGTGTGTGGTTTTAGCGCCGTGCATGTCAGCCCCTTCCCATGATCTGGCCAAGGAAGGTGCGAATGTCGGCGACGCGGTACCAGACGACCAGCAGCAGCACCATCAGCCCCACCGTCACCGTCGACATGGCGGCGGCCAGCGGATAGTTGAGAACGTTGGTGGCGCTCATGATGGTATTGCCCATCAGCTCGTAGCCGGCGCCGCCCAGAATGAGCGACACCGCGCTTTCCCCCAGAATCCCAACGAGACCAAAGATCACCGCCGCGAACACGCCGGGCAGCGACAGCGGCAGGGTTACGCGCAAAAAGGTCTGGAGCGGGGTGGCGCCCAGCAGGCTGCTGGCATCGATCAGCCGCTGGTCGATGCCCGCCAGCACCAGCCAGAGCGGAAACACCATGAACGGCATGTAGGAGCTGACCAGCCCGATATAGACCGAGAAGGTTGAAAACAGCAGCCAGTCCACGGGCGCGCCCACCAGGCCCAGCGCCAGCAGGGTCTCGTTGATCGGACCGGTGCGGCCCAGAAGGTAGGCCCAGGAGAAATTTCGGATGATGTAGTTGACGAGAAAGGGGATGGTGAACAGCAGCAGCACCACGCGCACGAAGCCGGGACGGCTGCGCCGGGCCAGCAGATAGGCCACCGGATAGGCCACCACAAGGCACAGGGCCGTCGCCAGGAGCGCGGTGAGGATGCTGCGCGTCAATACGGCCGTGCGCGCGCCGCCGAAAAACTCGCCATAGGCATCAAAGACGAAGGCCGGCACGACGGAAAAGCCGGCACGCGTCCAGAAGCTGATCGCCACCATGATCAGGATGGGACAGATGGCAAAGACGACCATGAAGACGATCGGCGTGAGGTATAAAACTCTGCGCACGTCCGAAAACCTCCGCTTGCGAGAGGGGAGGCAGAGCCCGACAAGGCCCTGCCCCGTGGCGAAACTCAAGCGGCCTTGAAGCGGGCCCACTCGGCCTCGAGGGTGTGAACCTCGGTCGGCCAGCGGAACTGCCAATACTTGCCGTTGCTGAACTTGGCGCGACCGTTTTCTTCGGCCGCCGCGACCCGCGCGGGCTCGCCCTCCTCGAACAGCTCCGGATTGGCCTGGGCAAACGGAGCCGCCTGCGGATTGGTCAGGTAGCCGTTCATCGAACTCAGGCGCGCGCCATACCAGGGGCCCATCATGAAATCGAACAGCTGGTAGATCGCGGCCAGCCGCTCTTCGCTGCGATTGGGATTGTTGGTGATGTAGCCCGACATGGCCCAGAGCATGTAGCCTTCCTTGGGCACGGCATAGCGACAGTCCAGGCCACGCGCCTGCACGTCGAGCACCATGGGCTCCCAACCGTCCAGCACGTAGACTTCCTTGTTGGCCAGGAGGTTCACCGCCTGCTCATAGCTGCTCCAGAGCACGCGGAACTGCCCTTCCTTCTTCTTTTCGATCAGGAAGTTCATGACGGTGTTGATTTCGCTGGGCGTCATGTTGGTGGGCTGGTCGATCTCGGCGAGCCCTGCCGTCTTCATGTAGATCGCGGCCTTGTAGCCGGCATTGGCATAGCTGTCCTCGAGCGCGACATAGCCGCGATATTTGGGATCGAACATGGCCCCGAAGGAATCGATCGTCTCGCCCGTGGCATCGGGAAGATAGCATACGGACTCGCCCTGGAAGGCGGTGGGAATGCCGTAGAGCTGATCGTTGAAATAGAAGTAGTCGTGCCCGGGCGTGCCCGGCTGGAGATAATCCTGGATGAAGGTGTTCTTGCTCCAGTTCGGCAGGCGGCTGGTATCGATGGGCTGGATCAGGCCCAGTTCGGCGAGCGGGTTCTGCATGCCGCCCACGATATGGATGCCGTCAAAGGTCTGGATGCCGCCGCCGGCCAGCATGACGTTGATCACCGCCGAGGGAGCGTTGCCGATGGCGACGAGGTTGACGTCGTAACCGCTCTGCTCGGTGAACAGGTTCCAGTTGCCCGGATCGCCCACGCCGATATCGGCGAGGTTGAGCACGGCCTCCTGCGCGAAGGCGCGCGACCAGGGCAGGCCGGCCATGGCCGTGCCGGCCCCCGCTGCCAGCATGGTTTGGAGAGCGAGGCGTCTGGAGATCGACTGCGACAGGTTATTCATGGGAATGTCCTTTCGAGATGCTCAGGCTAGCTTCGGGTCGAGAACGAAGAGGTCACGGGAAAACGGGGTGAGCGACACCGGACCGGCGGCCGTCACCTGCATGGTTTCGCTCAGGCCGATGGCGCCGAACCGCTCCAGCATCAGCACCATGACCAGATGCAGCACGAAGTTTTCGGCAATGACGGCGGGATCGTCCGGCGCGATGTCGAAGGCGTTGCCCTCCCCCCATCCGGGCGCAAAACCGATGCCGATCGAATAGCCTGCCTTGAGCAGGCGCGCCTCGGCGAGCCCGTGCCCGGCCAGCACGGTGGTGGCCACGGCATCGATTTTTCCGGACGTGGCGCCGGGCACCAGGCTGCGCTCCATCGCTTCGAACGCCTCGCGCGCCGCCGCGTAGGCCCGGACCAGTTCAGGGTCGGGCTCGCCCAGTATACCGGTGCGCAGGATGGCCGCGCCATAACGCGCCCTGGATGCACCGGCCTCGAGATAGAAGGTGTCGCCCGCCTGAATGGCCTGGCGGCTGGGCGGCTGCATCCGGCAGAAGGAGCGGGAGCCGAAATAGGCATAAGGGAAGCTGGCGGGCACGTCGCTGCCCGCGCGAACCAGCGCGGTCATCATGCCGGCCGCCACGTCGATTTCGACGGCACCCGTCTTCACCCCGGCCAGTCCGGCCTGCATGGCCGTGATGGCGGCGGCGCCGGCCTGGCGCGAAAGGGCGATCTCTGCGGTCGACTTGACGGCGCGAAGCCGATCGACCTGTGCACCGAGCGGCTCTGGCGTGACATTTCCAACGGCCTTGAGCGCATCGAGCACCGTCGCGGGTGCAAAATTGCCCCGGGCCTCATAGCCGCACGAGATCGGACGGCCCGACGAAACCGCCGCAAACGCCTCTGCCAGCGCGGCCCCGAATGGCTTGGCATTGGTCCAGCAGTGCAGTCCGGTCAGTCGTGCTTCCGACAGTGCGGGACCGCGTTCGAAATCGCGGGCAACCAGCACGACGTCCCGGCCGGCAATCAGCAGGCCATGGGGCAGATAGTAACCGGTGGAAGCAAAGCCCGAATAGTAAAAGATCGCCTGCGGGCTGGTGAGAAACACGGCGTCGAGCCCGAGCGAGGCCAGCATCGCGCGCAGGGCGTCGAGCCGGGCCAGACTCTCCCCATTATCGCCATCAAAAGCTTGTGCCGCATGGTTCATAATTTTGAACTCAGTAGAGTGGCGGGGAATTGACCCAGATCACCTGGGTCTCGACGGTGCCGGGATTGGAAAACTTGTGCGGCAAGGCGCTTTTGAAGCCGAAGCTGTCGCCGGCCTCGAGCCGGTACTGCCGATCGCCGACCCACAGATCGAGCGTGCCGACCAGGACGACGCCGCCCTCTTCGCCCTCGTGGCTGTAGAGTTCGGGACCCGACGAGCCCCCGGCCGCCACTTTCACCAACAAGAATTCGAGCTGTTCGGACCCGCGCGACGACAGCACGTCCTTGGTCGTCCCCGTATCCCCAAATGTGAGGGTTTTGCGCTTGGAGGCGCGTTTGACCACCTCGCTCTCGGGTGCCTCTTCGCTGGCCTCGCCGGGGAAAAAATAGGCAATGGTGACGCCCAGGGCCTTGCTGATATTGCGCAGCGACCGGATGGAGGGCGAGCCGATGCCCCGCTCCAACTGGCTTATCGACCCCGCTGACAGTTCGGACCGCGTCGCCAGCTCCTTGATGGAAAAACCACGCGCCAGGCGCAGCTGCCGAATGCGCGTGCCCAGCTGTGCGTCGCCTTCGTCGCCATACGCAGCTTCGGATGTTGAGGCTTCAGTTTCGATCAAAACGATGACTCTTCATTCACTTTAATGAAGAGGCTAGCAGAGGCGCGGAGCCGTTGAAAGCGCAAAGTCGGTCCCCGATGATAAATTTTCGGCGCTTGCGCAGACTGCCTACTTTTAGAGCATGGCGTTCAAAGCCAACCGGAAACTCGGCCCACTGATTGGCCGATCCAATGCCTTGCAGCCTCCACGCCGCGGGGCATTGGAGCTGAGGAACAGGACGTGTCGGCCGTTCGACAAGGGGGACGCTGCCATACCCGTTCCTGCGACGGCCATTCCGGTCGATGGAGAGATGGAATTGGCATCTCGCAATCTGACCCTGCCGCGGCAGGGAACCTGCTTGAAATGCCGGCAGGCAGGTTGGCGCCACACGTGCCTTGAAAGTCAGGCAGATATGGTCGATCCGCGTCTTGCGATCGACAACCACCCGGGCGCTCCGTCACATCCCTTCACAAAACTTCACACTGGCCCTGAACGGGAGAAACATCGGCGCGCCAACTTGTCCTGACCCCGGCGATCGGACCGGGTGACACGGAGATCACAGATGGCACAGGACAAGAACCGCTACCGCACATGGCTTTTGGCCGGCACCGTCATCGCGCTCGGGGCGCTGGGCATTGCCGGGGCCGTGCAGGCCCAGGGCTTTCTGGGCGGCATGCGGGGACATGGGTTCGGCGGCCCCATGGGCGGCATGATGGTGGAGCGCGCCCTGGGCGCGGTGGACGCCACCGACGCGCAGCGCACCCAGATCGAGGCCATTATCGAGGACGCCAAGGCCGACATGAGCACGCTCGCGGCCGAACTCGACGACACCAGGGCGCAGTTCAAGACCCTCATCACCGCCCCGACCATCGACCGCAGCGCCTTCGAAGCCTTGCGGGTGGCAACCCTCGAGCGGGGCGACGCCGCTTCGGCCCGGGCCCTGGAGGCGCTTCTCGACGTTGCCGAGGTGCTCACCCCCGAGCAGCGCAGCCAGCTCGCCGAACACGGCCCGGGCTTCGGTCCCCGCTTTCATCGCGGCGTCGGACCGGGCCGTCCCTGACCCAGGCGCGCAGCGGCGCCCCAACCCAGGCGCCGCTGCGCGGCCGGCACCCTCATATTTTGGGAGTTCACCTGCGATGCAACCACATGCCGATCGCTATGGCGGCCTGGCCGTCACCCTGCACTGGCTCAGTGCCCTTGCCGTCTTCGTCCTCCTGGGCTCGGGCTTTGCAGCGGCCTGGGCCAGCGATGCCGCCGCCAAGGTGGCCCTGCTGCAACTGCACGTGCCCCTGGCCATTGCGCTGCTCGTTCTGACGCTGGTCCGCATCGGCTGGCGCGTGTTCAAGCGCTCCGCGCCCCCCTCGCTCGCCGGCACGCCGAGATGGCAGGCCGCCACGGCGCGCGCCGTGCACCTGCTGCTCTATCTGGCGCTGTTGCTCATGTTGGGCAGCGGCATTGCCTTGCTGATCACCAGCGGGGCGGGCCCCGTCGTGTTCGGCGGCACCGGGGTGCTGCCCGACCTGACACGATTTGCGCCGCACACGGGCCACGTGCTGGGTGCGCTGGCAATCCTGGCGCTCCTGGCGGCCCATATCGGGGCGGTGCTTTACCATCACCTCGTTGCGCGCGAAAACATCCTGAGGCGCATGTGGTATCAGCGCGCACGATAGCAAAAAGTGACACACATGGCGGACACGGTTCTGATCATCGACGACGATACGCGCCTCTCCGCCATGTTGCGCGACTATCTGCAGGACAATGGCTTTGTGGTGCACACCGCGCCCACCGCCGCCGCCGGGATGGCCGGCATCGCCCGGCACCAGGCCGATGCCGTGATCCTGGACGTCATGCTGCCCGATCTGGATGGGCTCGAAGTGTTGCGCCGGATCCGCGCCGAGGGGGACGTGCCGGTGCTGATGCTGACCGCCAAGGGCGACGAGACCAATCGCATCGTCGGGCTGGAAATCGGCGCCGACGATTATCTGCCCAAGCCGTTCAATGCGCGCGAATTGCTGGCGCGGCTGCGGGCCATTCTGCGCCGGCGCGTAAGCGGGGTGAGCACGGCCAACGTCTTGCGCTTTGGCCGGCTCGAAATCGATCCGGGCGCCCGCGAAGCCCGGCTCGACGGGCAGCGCTGCGACATCACCGGGCACCAGTTCAGTCTGCTTCTGGCCCTGGCCGAAAGCGCGGGGCGCATCCTGTCGCGCGACCAGTTGCTCGATCGGGTGCGCGGCACCGAGGGGGATGCGTTCGACCGCTCCATCGACGTGCATATTTCGCGCCTGCGGGCCGCCATCGAGGACGATCAGAAACACCCCCGCCGCATCGTGACGGTGCGCGGGGCCGGCTATGTGTTTGCCCGCCGCCAGGACGAGACCCGTTAAGCCATGCGCAGCCGGCTGTTCTTAAAGATCTATCTCACCATTCTGGGTAGCATCGCCATTCTGGCGATCACCGGCATTGCGGCCCTGGCGCTGCTGCTGGGCGGCACCGAGGACCGCAACTTTGCCGGCGAGCGCGCCGCCCTCATCGCCGCCGCGCTGCTGCCCGAGGACGCCGATGCCGTTGCGCTGCAGGCCACGCTGGAGCGTTTGGGCGCCGCCAGCGGCGCCGCGCTTTCCGTGCAAGACGCGGCGGGGGCAACGCTGGCGCGCTTTATGCCCCAAGATGGAGCGCAAAGCCGTCGACATCAGGTGGTCGTGCCGCTCGCCCAGGGCCGGACGCTGACCGTTGGCCTCGCCCCGCCTTTCGGGCCGCCGCGCGGCAATCCGCTGCTGCTGCTGCTGGTGGTCAGTGGCCTCACCGCGCTCGTCGCCTGGCCGGTGGTGCGCCATTTGACCAAACGCCTGGAAGCGCTGCGCCAGAGCGTCGAGGCCTGGGGCGCCGGCGCGCTGGCGGTGCGCGCCCCGGTCTCGGGCCACGACGAAATCGCCATCGTGGCGCAAAGCTTCAACGCGGCCGCCGAGCGGGTGGAAAAACTCATTGCCGCCAACCGCGCGCTGCTGGCCAATGCCAGCCACGAGTTGCGCTCCCCGCTGGCCCGGCTGCGCATGGGCGTGGAACTGTACGAGGCCGAGCCCAGCCCGGCGCGGCGTGAGGAAATCGAGCGCAACCTCGGCGAACTCGATGCGCTGGTGGGCGAGATCTTGCTCTCGAGCCGCCTCACCCATGCCGGGCTCGCCCAGCCGTCCCAGCGCCTCGACCTGCTGGCGCTGGTGGCCGCAGAGGCGGCCCAGGCCGGGCTGGAGGTCAGTGGCGTTTCCGCCGAAATCCTGGGCGATGAACAGCTGCTGCACCGGCTGGTGCGCAACCTCATCGAAAACGCCCAGCGCCACGGGCGCCCCCCGATCGAAATCACCGTGGCGCAACTGGGGGACCATGCGGAACTGGCGGTGCGCGACCACGGCCCCGGCATTGCCGACAAGGACCGGCAGCGCGTGTTCGAGCCCTTCTATCGTCCCGGCGGCCATGGCGAAACCGCCGGCGGCTGGGGCCTAGGCCTGGCGCTGGTGCATCAGATCGCCGAACGGCATCAAGGCGCGGTGGCGGTCCAAACCCCAGCCGATGGCGGCGCGCGTTTCGTGGTCACCCTGCCCCTGCACGCGACCGGGATCGGCGGTGTCGGCACCAACGCCCCTTGATGGTCGCGATGATCGCGATTATCTCTTGGCTCTGATAACCGATCTAACCGAACCAAAGGCCGACACCATGGTCGCCTCCCACAAGTCCGATAGCTTCAACCGGGTGGGCACCCTCACGGGCACGCCCGAGCAGGTGCGCAGCGGGCTCAGCCAGTTGCAGGCCGAGCAGGTGGTGGCCCTCACCATCGAGCATGCCAGCGCCTCGGCGGCCCAGGCCTTTGCCCAGACCGTGGCCGGCATGGCTCCCTTGGTGGGCGCCATCCTCGAGCGGCGACAGGACGAAGCCTTCAACTCCATCGTCGAGGCGCTGGTGCCGGACGTGCCCATGCCCCATCACACGCTGTTGCAGGCGCGCATGGTGGCTGATGCCCGCAAGGCGGTGCTGGAAACCGGGGACTGGCTGACGGCCGCCCAGGTGGCCCAGATCGCCGGGTTCAGTGCCACCAATCCCAGTGCCCAGCCCAATAAATGGAAGCGGGACGGGCAGATCTTCGTGTTGCGTCACCGGGGCGTCGACTATTTCCCCGGCTATGGCCTGGACCCCGCCACCGATTTCCGCCCCGTCAAGGCCATGGCCAAGGTGCTGGCCGTGTTCCAGGGCAAGAAGGACGAGTGGGCCCTGGCCTATTGGTTTGCCTCGGTCAACGGCTTCCTGGGTGGCCGCCGGCCGCTCGATCTCTTGATCGGCGCTCCCGACCGCGTCATCGCCGCGGCCCAGGACGAGGTGGCGGGCGTGCTGCATGGCTGAGGCCGTGCCCGCGCCGCGCGCCGATCTGGCGGGCCTGATCCGCACGATGACCTGGCCGGCAGGCGAGGTCATGCATCGGGTGCACCTCAAGCTTTATCGCGGTGATGCCTTCAATCCGGGGGTGCGCGGCAATGCCAGGTTCAGCCCGATCACAGATGGCGCGGGCCGCAGCATTCCCACGCTCTATGGCGGCACGAGTTTCGAGTGCGCGGCCATGGAAACCGTCTTTCACGACGTGCCCTTCGTGCCGGGCCTCAAGACCCTCGATCAGGCCAGGCTGGCCGACCAGGTCTATTCGACCCTGGCGCCGCGCCGGGAGCTGGTGCTGGCCGATCTCAGCGCCACGGCCCTGCGCGCGCTGGGGCTGCGCCGCATCGACCTCATCGATACCGAAAAGGAGCACTATCCGGGGACGCGCCTGTGGGCAAAGGCGATCCACGCCCAGTGCCCGGCCGTCGATGGCCTGTGCTGGGTGTCCCGCCAGGACGATCGCGCCAAGGCCGTCGTTCTGTTCGGCGATCGGGTGGGGCCGGATGTGCTGGGCCTGGTGGGGCCCACGCGCGGCCTGCTCGACGAGATCGAGGTGTTTTCCGCCCTGCTGATGCTGGCCGACAGGATCGGGGTCAACCTGGTCTAGGCCCGGGGCGGCAGGGTCTGCCGCACTTGCAAAGCCCGGCGTCGGGCGCCACAGTGCCGGCCAGGCCAACCCCTCGAGCTTTAAGCCATGATTACCCCCGCCTATGCCCAGACCATGGCCGCCTATAATGGCGAGCTCAACCGCCGCGTCTTCGGCGCCGCCCTGCGGCTCGACGCTGGGGCCCGCACCGCCGATGGCGGCGTGTTCTGGCGCTCGATCCATGGCACGCTCAGCCACATCTACTGGGCCGACCGGCAATGGCTGTCGCGCTTCGGGGTGGGCACGGCCACCGGCGTACCCTTGAGCGCCAGCGACGCCCTGTTTGCCGAGTTCGATGCGCTCTGGACCGAGCGTCAGGCGCTCGATGGCGACATCGCGCGCTGGGCGGCCGGGCTGACCCAGGCCGATATCGAGGGCGATCTGACCTGGCACAGCGGCGCCACGGGCAAAGAGATGACCAAGCCGCGCGCCCTGTGCATCATGCAGATCTTCAACCACCAGACCCACCATCGCGGCCAGGCCCACGCCCTGATCACCCGCGCGGGCGAAAAGACCGGCGACACCGACCTGCCCTTCGTGCTGCCCTAGAGTTTTCACCGCTTGCATGAAGCGATGAACGGCTCCCAGTCTCTTGATCGCGCTTGAGAGCCGCACAACAGTTGCCAGTTCTGCTCGAAAGGCTCCAGTCTCCCAAGGGGCGCCCGCCGGGCCGTCACGCAGCCAAGGCGCTTCCGCGCCCCGTCGAGGCATGCTCACGCCTGGCGGGCCGCGAGCCGCAGAATGGCGTCGGCAATGGCAGGCACGTCGGCATCGAGCAGTTCGTGGCCACGGCCTTCCAGCAGCAAAAGCCGCGCATCGGGGATGGTCGCCAGACTGGCGCGGGCGGCGGCCACCGAGATCACCCGATCCTGGCTGCCGTGCACGACCAACACCGGCACATCGAGACGGCCCGCCACAAGCTCGGGTCCGAGCTCGCCCGAAACCATGGCGTGGTTGAAGGCGCTCTGCATGCTGCTGGTGCGCTCCAGCTCCCTTTCGATGCGGCGCAGAGCGGCATTGGCATCGAAACCCGGCGCGGGCCCCGCGCTCAGTTCGGCAAGTTTCAGCATGAACCCGACGACCGCGTCCCGGTTCGACCAATCGAGCGCGGCCATGCTGCCAAAATGCTCCAGAAGGTCCTCCGAAAGGCCCTCGCCCTCATAGGTCACGCCCAGGGGTTCGGCGGCGATCAGGGTCAGGGACCGCACGCGGTGCGGATGGGTCAGCGCCGCGATCTGCGCGATATAGCCGCCTAGCGACATCCCCACCAGATGGGCCGCCTCGGCCTCATAGGCGGCAAGGATGGCGATCAGGTCCGCTGCCATGTCGAACAGGTCGTAGCGCAGATCGCCCGGTGCGTTAGTGGTGGACCGCCCGGTGTCGCGATGATCGAAGGCAATCACCTGATAGCCTGCCTCGGCAAGGCCCGTTACGAGAGGTTCGGGCCACCATGCCATGGAGGCCGTAGCGCCCATGGCCAACAGGATCGTGCCGCGCTCGGGGCGCCCCGTTGCCTGCGTGCACAGGTGCACCCCATCGGCCACCTGCACCAGACGCGTCTGCATCATCTTAGCCTCCATGCTCAAAACGCAGCAATCCCATATTGCACGGGCTGGCGCGTGCCAGAAGACTGCGTCGGCCGGTAGCGTCCATCGCGCCCCGACGACCCCTGCGCACATTCCACCAAATTATTTGCGCAAATGTTTGCACATAAGTGTTGTGCCTGCCGATGTCTCTTCGTATGGTCCCTCAGCTCCGGAGGGGGGTCGGCATGATGCCGCGAGCGGGTTCGGTTTCGCGCCCGCTTGGATGATCAGATGGGAGGAACTTCATTATGCGTCCAATTCTGGGCAGGATCGCTGCCGCTTTGTTGCTGTGCGGCGCGGCCTGCAGCACTGCCATGGCAACCGATCTCGTCATGGGGCGGTCTACGCCGCAGTCCGTGCTCGATCCCCATTACACGGTGCAGCCCACCGGCGTTGCCATCGCGCCCGACGTGTTCGACCGCCTGGTGCGTTTCGGGTTCGACCTGCAGCTCGAGCCGGGCCTGGCCCTGTCCTGGGAGCCGATCGACGATCTCACCTGGGAGCTCAAGCTGCGCCCGGACGTCGTTTTCCACGACGGCTCGAGCTTTGATGCCGAGGATGTGGCCGCCTCGATCCGCCGCGCCGGTTCGATGCCCGAGAGCCCCTCGCCCATGTCGGTGAACGTTGGTGCCGTCGCCGATGTCGAGGTGGTCGATCCGCTCACCGTGCGGGTCAGGACCACGGTGCCCACGCCCCTGCTGATGGACCAGATCGGGCAGGTCTTCATCATCCCATCCGAATTTGCGGACGCGACCACCGCCGATTTCAACAGCGGCCAGGCCATGATCGGCACCGGCCCCTACAAGTTCGTCTCCTGGGTGCCCAACGAGCAGGTCAAGGTGACGGCCAATCCGGACTGGTGGGGCGGCGAGCCCGAGTTCGAGAACGCGACCATGCAATTCATCACCGAGCCGTCTTCCCGCGTCGCGGCGCTGCTGTCCGGGCAGGTCGACGTCATCGACGCCGTTCCGCCCGCCGACGTGCCCACGCTCGAGGCCAATCCGAACATCGACGTGTTCTCCATTCCCTCGGTGCGGCTGCTCTACCTCCACCTCGATCTCAAGAACGACAACAGCCCCTTCGTCACCGACAAGGACGGGCGGCCGATGGCGGTCAATCCGCTCAAGGACGCACGCGTGCGCAAGGCTCTCTCCTTGCTGATCGACCGCCAGGCGATCACCGACCGCATTCTGGGGGGCGGCGCGGCGCCCGCCGGTCAGGTGGCGGTCGCGGGCCAGGGCGGTTATTCGGAAAGCCTCACGCCCGATCCGCTGGACCCCGAGCAGGCCAAGGCGCTGCTGACCGAAGCGGGCTATCCCGACGGGTTCGGGCTGACGCTCCATTGCGCGGTGGATCGCGACGTCAACTCCCCGCAGGCCCTGCAGGCGGTTGCCCAGATGTTTGCGCGTGGCGGCATCAAGGTGAACGCCGTCGATTGCCAGCCCTACAGCGTCTATTCGAGTGCCGCCACCGAGGGGAAATATTCGGCCTTCCTGTGGGGGCGCAACGACTCGGTTTCCGACATCACGCTCAACCTGCGCAACGGCTACATGACCTATGACCAGGAGAACGGGTTCGGCTCGTTCAACCGCGGGCGCTACTCCAATCCGGCGTTCGACGAGCTGGTCAAGCAGGCCCTGCAGGAGTTCGACCGGGACACCCGCTATGACCTGCTGCGCCAGGCCAGCGAAGTGATGCTCAACGACACCGCGGTCATCCCCGTCTATTTCCTCAACGCCAGCTGGGCGACCCGCAAGGGCTTCAGCTATGACGCGAACATGGCGGTGAACACGGGCCTGCAATACGTCCACGCCACCACGGCCCAATAGGCCAGACGCCGGCACCGGTCACCCCGGCGCCGGCACATTCGAGGGGGAGAGGTTCGATGGCCACATGGCTGCTGCGCCGGTTGTTCCAGGCCGTCCTGGTCATTCTGGCCATGACCGTATTGGTTTTCATCGGCGTCAACGTCATCGGCAATCCGGTGGACATCATGATTTCGCCCGATGCCACCCAGGAGATGCGGCAGCGCGCCATCGAGGCGCTCGGCTTCGACCAACCGCTCTGGCGCCAGTATCTGACTTTTCTGGGCAATGCCCTCACCGGCGACATCGGCAACAGCTACGTCTTCAACCAGCCGGCGCTCGACGTCATCTTGCAGCGGCTGCCCGCCACCCTGGAACTGGCGCTGTCGGCCCTGCTGCTGTCGGTCGTCATCGGCTTGCCGCTCGGGCTCCTGGCCGGCCTGCATCCCGACCATCCCGCCTCGCGCACCATCATGGCGGGCAGCATTTTCGGCTTCTCGCTCCCCAGTTTCTGGGTCGGCCTGATGCTGATCATGACCTTTTCGGTGTATCTGGGCTGGCTTCCCAGCATCGGCCGCGGCCAGACGGTCTCGGTGCTCGGGGTCGAATGGTCGTTCCTGACCCTGGATGGGCTGAAACACCTGGCCCTGCCCGCCCTGAACCTAGCGCTCTACCAGATCTCGATGGTGCTCCGGCTCACCCGCGCCGGGGTGCGCGAAACCCTGCACCAGGATTTCATCAAGTTCGCCCATGCCAAGGGGCTGCGCCCGCGCCGCATCATCTTCGTGCACGTGCTCAAGAACATCCTGATCCCCATCGTCACGGTGGTGGGCCTTGGCTTTGGCCATACCGTGGCATTCTCGGTGGTTACCGAAACCGTGTTTGCCTGGCCCGGCATGGGCAAGCTCATCATCGATGCCATCAATGTCCTCGATCGCCCCATCATCGTGGCCTACCTGATGATGATCGTGGTGCTGTTCGTGGTGATCAATCTGCTCGTGGACCTGGCCTATACCCTGCTCGATCCGCGCATCCGGCTGGAGACCCAGGAATGAGCGAGTTGGCCCGTCCGGCGCCGCCCGTCCGTGAGCGCGAGCCCTCGCTCTTGCGGCTGTTCGTGGCCGATTTCATGCGCTCGCGGCTGGCCGCGCTGGGGCTGGTGGTGTTTTCGCTGATCATCCTGGCCACCATCTTTGCCCCCCTGCTTGCGCCCCAGGATCCCTACGACCTGATGCAGCTCAACATCCTGGATGGTCGGCTGCCCCCAGGCAGCACCAGTTTCGATGGCTCCATGACCTATGTCCTGGGCACCGACGACCAGGGCCGGGACATGTTCTCGGGCATTCTCTATGGCCTGAGAACTTCGCTGATCGTGGGCGTCGGCTCGGCCATTCTGGCGGCGGTGATCGGCACGGTGCTGGGGCTCGTGGCGGCCTATGTCGGGGGGCGCCTGGAAACCTTCGTCATGCGCCTGGTCGACCTGCAGCTCTCGTTTCCCACCATCCTGACCGCCCTGATGATCCTGGCAGTGCTGGGCAAGAGCGTCTTCAACGTCGTGCTGGCCCTGGTCATCGTGGAATGGGCCACCTATGCCCGCACCGCGCGCGCCGCGGCACTGGTGGAGCGCAGGCGCGATTACATCGTGGCGGCCGAGACCCTGGCGGTCCCCTCCTGGCGGATCCTGCTGCGCCACCTGCTGCCCAATTGCATGCCCGCGCTGATCGTGGTGGGCACCATCCAGATCGCCAGCGCCATTGCGCTCGAAGCCACGCTGTCCTTTCTGGGCATCGGCGTGCCGATCACCGAGCCCTCGCTGGGGCTGCTGATCGCCAATGGCTACAAATACATGCTGGCCGGGGACTATTGGGTCAGCGTCTATCCCGGCGTGGCCCTGCTCGTCGTGATCGTTTCGATCAACCTTGTCGGGGATCACCTCCGCGACATCCTCAACCCCAAGAACAAGTCATGACCACTACGCTCGACGTTCGTGAGCTTTGCACCAGCTTCGGCGCCGTTCGCGCCGTGGATCGGGTCTCGTTCAGCCTCAAGGCGGGCGAGGTGCTGGGCCTGGTCGGGGAATCGGGATCGGGCAAGTCGGTCACCGGCTTTTCCATCATCCGGCTGCTCGACCGGCCCGGGCGCATCTCGGGGGGGCGCATCCTGTTTCAGGGCCGCGACCTTGCCCTGGAGACCGACGAGGGCATGCGCAAGCTGCGCGGCAATCGCATTGCCATGATCTTCCAGGACCCGATGATGACGCTGAACCCGGTGCTGCGCATCGACACCCAGATGGTCGAAGCGGTTCGCGCGCACCAGCAGGTGAGCGTGGCCGATGCGCGCAATCAGGCCCGGGACGCGCTGGGCATGGTGGGCATTCCCTCCCCCGAGGAGCGTCTTGCCGCCTATCCGCACCAGTTTTCGGGCGGCATGCGCCAGCGCGTGGCCATTGCCATCGCCCTGCTGCACAACCCCGACCTCATCATTGCCGACGAGCCCACCACGGCGCTCGACGTGACCATTCAGGCCCAGATCCTGTCGGAAGTGCAGCGCCTGGTGCGGGAGCGCAATACGTCCCTGATCTGGATCACGCACGATCTGTCGGTCGTGGCCGGCCTGGCCGATCGCGTCGCCGTCATGTATTCGGGCCGCATCGTGGAGCACGGCCCCACCGATCCGGTGCTCGACCATGCCCTGCACCCCTATACCCACGGCCTGATCGGCAGCGTGCCCAGCCGCAACCGGCGCGGGCAGCGCCTGACGCAGATCCCGGGCACCACGATGAGCCTCGATCGCCGCCCCGCCGGCTGCCCGTTCCACACCCGCTGTTTCCGGGCCCAGGAGATCTGCCGCACCGAGCCGCCGCTGGTCAGCCGAGGCAGCGATCACACCGCTCTGTGCTTTTTTCCGCTGGCCGGCGCGGTGCGCACGGAGGCGCTGCAATGACCGCCGCGCCGCTGCTCGCCATCGACAATCTGGGCAAGACCTTTACGCGCAAGCTCGATGCCGCCGGCAAGATCGCCGTCCGCGTCGGCCTGGCCAAAGAGCCCCAGGCCGTTCGCGCCGTTCATGACGTGTCGCTGCAGATCGCGCAGGGCGAGGTGTTTGGGCTCGTGGGGGAATCGGGGTGCGGCAAGTCCACGCTCGGCCGCATGATCGCCGGCATCATCGCCCCCTCCACCGGCACCATGGCCTACAAGGGCCAGCTCATCGACCAGCTTTCCCCCGCAGAGCGGCGCCAGCGGCGGCTCAAGATGCAGATGATCTTCCAGGACCCCTATTCGAGCCTCAATCCGCGCATGCGGGTCAAGGACATCATCGGGGAAGCGGCCCAGGTGCATGGGCTGGTCCAAGGACCGCTCGATGCCTTCGTGGCGGCGCAGATGGAGCGGGCGGGGCTCGATCCGGCCTTCCGGCGCCGCTACCCGCACCAGTTCTCGGGCGGCCAGCGCCAGCGCATCGGCATAGCGCGCGCCTTGTCGGTGGGGCCCGAATTCCTGATCTGCGACGAAGCCGTGGCGGCGCTCGACGTGTCGATCCAGGCCCAGATCATCAACCTGTTCATGGACCTGCGCGATGAGCTGGGCTTGACCTATCTGTTCATCAGCCACGACCTGGGCGTGGTCGAGCACATCGCCGACCGGGTCGCCATCATGTATCTGGGGCGGATCGTGGAGCAGGCGCCCGTGGAGGAGATTTTCGCGCGGGCCCAGCACCCCTACACGCAGGCGCTGTTGTCCGAAGTGCCCCGGCTCGATGCCCGCAAGCGCCGGTTCACGGCGGTGAAGGGCGAGTTGCCCAGCCCGTTGCATCCGCCCTCGGGGTGCCACTTTCACCCGCGCTGCCCGTTGGCAATGCCGCGCTGCAGCGTCGAGCGCCCCGCCCTGCGCCAGATCGCGCCCGGCCACACCAGTGCCTGTCACCTTGCCGGCGGGGACGCCTGACCCATGCGCCTTTATGACTCTGAGGTTCGCGCCGAGCGCCCCGGCGCCCAGGAACGGCCCATGTCCATCGAACCCGTGACGGTGATGATGCCGATGCGCGACGGCGTGCGGCTGGCCACCGACATCTATCTTCCCGCCGGCCAGCCGCGCCTGCCCGTGGTGCTGCACCGCACGCCCTATGGTCGCCGCAGCGCCAGCCCGTCGGAGGCCACGCAAAACGATCCCGTCCCCCTGTCGCCGGGGGAGATGGCAGGGCTGTTCGCCGCCCGCGGCTACATTCTGGTCGTGCAGGACTGCCGGGGGCGACACGATTCGGAGGGCGAATTCGTCAAATACGTCTCGGATCGCGAGGATGGTTACGACATCTGCGCCTGGCTCGTGGCGCAGCCCTGGTGCGATGGGCGCATCTGCACCATCGGGCTCTCCTATGATGCCCACCTGCAAGCCGCCGCCGGGTGCCTGGATCCCCCGGGCCTGGTTGCCCAGGTGCTCGACTGCGGCGGCCTTTGGAATGCCTGGAAGACGGGCACGCGGCATTTCGGCGTCTTCGAGCTCAAACAGGCGACCTGGGCCATGCGCAACGCCATCACCTCGCCCGAAGCCGAGGCCGATCCGGTGATGCGCGCCGCGCTCGAAAGCGAGGATCTGGGCAGCTGGCTCCAGCGGTTGCCCTGGCGCCGTGGCCATTCGCCCCTGCGCCATCACCGGGCCTATGAGGACGCGCTGTTCGAGCAGTGGGAGCATGGGCCCTTCAGCGACTACTGGCGCATGCTCGGCATCTGGACCGAAGGCTGGCATGACACCTACAGCAAGGCCGCGATCGTCCATATGTCGGGGTGGTATGATCCCTATGTGCTCAACGTCACCGAGAATTATCTCGGGCTCAAGGCCGCCGGACGCGGGCCGCAGCGGCTGATCCTGGGCGCCTTCACCCACGGACGGCGCAGCCAGACCTGGGCGGGAGACGTCGAGTTCGGGCCCCAGGCCCCTCTCGACAGCTGGGCCGGGGACTTCAACCAGCTCCGACTGGACTTCTTTGACACCGTCATTTCAGGCGTCGAGGGTGAGCTGGCGCCGGTCAACCTGTTCGTGATGGGCGGCGGCTCGGGGCGACGCACCCCCGAAGGTCGGCTCGATCACGGCGGACGCTGGATCAGGGCCGCCGACTGGCCGCTGCCCGGCACGCGCTTTACCACCTTCCACCTACGCCAGAACGGCACGCTGACCCAGGCGCCGCCGACCGCGGACGAACCCACCCTGAGCTTTGACTTCGACCCCAGCGACCCCGTGCCCACCATCGGGGGCAATCTGGCCAGCCTGCAGCCCTTTGCCGAGCCGGGGGGCTTTGATCAGGTGGAAACGCCGGCCACCTTCGGGTCGCGCGCGCCCCATCTGCCGCTGGCGTCGCGCCCGGACGTTCTGGTGTTCCAGACCGAACCCCTGGCCGAGCCCACCGACATTGCCGGCCCCATCGAAATCGTGCTGCACGTCTCGACCGACGGTCCCGATACCGACTTCACGGCCAAGGTGATCGACGTCTATCCGCCGTCCGCCGATTATCCGGCGGGCTATGCCCTCAACCTCACCGACGGCATCGTGCGGCTCCGCTACGCCAACGATCCGGAACGCGAAACCTTGCGGGCACCCGGCGAAGTGGTGCGCGTACGCGTCGTCGTGCCCCCGGTCGCCAACACCTTCCAACCGGGCCACCGCATCCGGCTCGATATTTCCTCGAGCAACTTCCCCAAGTATGACGTCAATGCCAACACGGGTGAGCCGGAGGGCAAGGCCCGACGAAAGCGGCGCGCGATCAACACCGTCCATTTGCGTGACGGTTGGGCCAGCCATATCGTCCTGCCACTGGTAGACCTCCCTTAGGAGCGCGGGACATGGATCAGGAGTTTACTGACTTCGCCAACACGGCCGGAGGTGCCGAGCCGCTGCTCGAGCGCATGAAGCGCGACATCGTGTCGAGCCAGTTCCGGCGCGGGGAGTGGCTGCGCCTGGCCGATCTTGAGCAGCGCTACGGCGCCACGCGCACCGAAGTGCGCAAGGCCCTGGCGGCACTTGCCGCCATGCGGACGCTCGAGCATGTCGCCAATTACGGCTACCGGGTGCAGGTGATCGACGGCAAGCTCGAGCAGGACAGCCGCCTTGCCCGCTTCGTGCTCGAATGCGCGGGAGCCGACCTGATCGTGCAGCGCATCACGGCCGCCGATATCGAAGATCTACGCGCGCTGGCCGACGCGTTTCAGGATCGGGTGGAGAACGGCACGCTCACGGAAATCGACGACGCCAATCACGCCTTTCACCGCCAGATGATCGGCCTGTGCGGCAATGGCGTGATCTCGGATCTGGTGAATGATCTCAGAGACCGGGTGCGTCCGTCCGTGCGCACGCCCTGGTCCACCCACAAGGGCATTCTGGAAAGCGCCACCGAGCACTTCCAGATGGTCGACGCCATCGCTGCAGGCGATGCCGACCTGCTCAAGGCACTGCTGCGCAAGCACATGTTCAAGTGGAGCTGAGCTAGAGCGGCGCCTTTGGGCGCCGGTCTTTGGCGTAACCCTGCCTCACCACTCCAGGACGATCTTGCCCTTTTCCCCGTTTGCCGCCAGCTCGAAGGCCTGGGCGTATTGATCGGCGGGCATGCGGCGGGTGATGACCTTGCGCACGTCCAGGCCCGACTCCAGCATGGCCAGCATCTTGTGCCAGGTCTCGAACATTTCCCGGCCATAGATGCCGCGCAGCGTGATCATGCGGAACACGATCTTGCCCAAGTCGAAATTGAACGGGCGCGCCGGCACGCCCAAAAGCGCGATGCGGCCGCCCATCACCATGTGGTCGATCATCTGCTCGAGCGCGGCGGGCGAGCCGCTCATTTCCAGCCCCACGTCGAAGCCTTCCTTGATGCCGAGCCGGGCCATCACGTCGCGCAGATCTTGCTGGGCGATGTTGACGGGCACCACGTCGGCCACCTCGGCGGCCAGTTTCAGGCGCTCGGGGTTCATGTCGGTGATCACCACGCGCCGGGCGCCGGCATGGCGGGCCACGGCCGCGCCCATGATGCCGATGGGCCCGGCCCCGGTGATCAGCACGTCCTCGCCCACGATGTCGAAGGCCAGGGCGGTATGCACGGCATTGCCGAGCGGATCGAGGATGGCGCCCATTTCGTCGTCGATGCTGTCGGGCAAAGGGATGATGTTGAAGGCGGGAATGCAGACATAATCGGCAAAGGCGCCCGGCAGGTTGACGCCGATGCCCTTGGTTTCGGGGTCGAGATGGAATTTGCCCGCCCGGCTGGCGCGGCTGGTGCGCCCCACGATGTGCCCTTCCCCCGATACCCGCTGGCCCAGCGCCAGGTTCTTGACCTCGGCACCCAGGGCCACGATCTCGCCGGCATATTCATGGCCGGTGATCAGCCCCACCGGCACGGTCTTGGCCGCCCAGTCGTCCCAGTTGTAGATGTGGATGTCGGTGCCGCAGATGCCGGTGCGCCTGACCTTGACCAGAACGTCGGCGGGCCCGATCTCGGGCACGGGCCGATCTTGCATCCAGATACCGCGTTCCGCCTTGGCTTTGACCAGCGCTCGCATCAAACGATCCCCAACTGCTTGCCGGCATCGGCAAAGGCGCCGATCGCGGTGTCCACGTCCTCATCGCTCAACGCCGCCGACATCTGCGTGCGGATGCGCGCTTTGCCCTTGGACACGACCGGAAAAAAGAAGCCGGCCACGAACACGCCACGCTCGTCCAGCGCGGCGGCCAGGGCCTGGGCCCGTTCGGCATCGCCCAGCATCACCGGAATGATGGGGGTATCGCCTGCCAGCAGGTCGAACCCGGCCCGGGTCAGCCCGTCGCGGAAGCGCCTGGTGTTGGCCATGAGCCTGGCGCGCAGATCGTCGCCCTGCTCGGCCAGCTCCAGCGCCTTGAGCGCGCCCGCGGCAATGGCGGGGGCCAGGCTGTTGGAAAAGAGATAGGGCCGCGCCCGCTGCCGGAGCAGGTCGATGACCGGTTGCGGGCCGGTGATGAAGCCGCCCATGGCGCCGCCCAGGGTCTTGCCGAACGTGCCGGTAACGATGTCGATTTCGGTCTTGGTTAAGGCGCCGGTGCCGCGGCCCTTGGGGCCCAGATGCCCGGTAGCGTGGCAATCGTCAACGGCAACTATGGCGCCATAGCGATCGGCCAGGGCCCGGATTTCGGGCAGTTTGGCGACGTGCCCATCCATGGAAAACACGCCGTCGGTGACGATCAGCTTGAACCTGGCGCCCGCTGCTACGGCCTGCTTGAGCTGGGTTTCCAGATCATCCATGTCGCTGGTGGCGTAGCGATAGCGCTTGGCCTTGGACAGGCGCACGCCGTCGATGATCGAGGCGTGGTTCAAGCCATCGGAAATGATGGCATCGTCGGGACCGAGCAGGGTTTCGAACAGCCCGCCATTGGCATCGAAGCAGGCCGCGAACAGGATCGCGTCGTCCTTGCCCAGGAATTTGGCCGTAGCCTGCTCCAGCTGACGATGCAGATCCTGGGTGCCGCAAATGAAGCGCACCGAGGCCATGCCGAAGCCGTAGCGCTCGATGGCGCCCATGGCGGCGGCGGCGATTTCGGCATTGTTGGCCAGGCCCAGATAATTGTTGGCGCACAGATTGATCATCTGCCGATCGCCCACGGCCACCCGCCCGCCCTGCGGCCCGGTGATTTCCCGCTCGCGCTTGAGCAGCCCGTCGGCCTCGATGCCGCTTAGCTCATCCTGGAGATGCTGTAGAAATGCCCGATCCATTGGAATCCTCCCTGGGATAAATTCCATTATCTCGGAAATCTGTCCTGATCAATGGAATTCTAGCGGTAAAGCACCACGAGCAGGCCGGTGGCCGCCTCGGCCCCGTGGTTGGCAATGGCGTGCGCGACATCGGCCGGGTAGCGGGCCGTCTCGCCCGCTTGCAGCGACACTTCCCGCGCACCGCTGCGAATGCTGAGGCCATTGGTCCAGGCGGTGAAATGCTCCATGGCGCCCTTGGCGTGGGCGGCGCTTTCCAGCCGGCCGCCGGCGGCGATGTCCACCGAATACCATTCGGTATGGCCCGCCATGCGCGGCGGGCTGAGGATTTTGAGGCGACACAGCCCATCGCCGCTGCTGATGACGGGCGTGTGCGGGGCAGACGTCACTTCGATGACGTCGTGCTCGCCGGCGGTCGGGCCATCGGCGAGCAAATCGGAAAATTCCAACCCCAGCGCCTGGGTCAGGCTCCACAGCACCGCGAACGTGGGATTGGCCTCACCGCGCTCGACCTGGCTCAGCATGGATTTGGACACTCCCGACATGGCGGCGAGCTGCTCGAGCGTCAAATGACGGCTCTTGCGCTTGCCTTGAATGACCGGACCTATCTGCGGACTGGGGGTCACATGCCTCTCCAACTGGCGCTGCACTTTCCAGTATGTCGGAAACTTGAGCCGCTTGTCTACTCACCCTAGGGCTATCTTGCAGGAGTGGACAGCCCCATGGCATTGAGTTTGCTGCCCCACCCGCACCCGCTTGGTGCCCGCCCCCTGCTTGACGAGGTCGAACCCATGTCCCGCCCCGCGCTTCGCTTTGGCCTGATCGGCACCGGCATCTGGGTTCGCGACGTGCAGGCCCCGGCGGCGGCAGCCAGCACGGCGGTGCAGTTTGCCGGCCTTTACGGGCGCAATGGCGCAGCGGCAGCCGAAATCGCCGGCGCCCATGGCGTGCAGGCTTTCACCGATCTCGACCAGTTCCTGGATCAGGTCGATATCGTGGGCATTGCCCTGCCCCCCGCCGCCCAGCCCGAATTTGCCTTGGCGGCCATTGCGGCGGGCAAGCATCTGGTGCTGGAAAAGCCCGTGGCGCTCGAACCGGACGCCGCCACTGCCATTGCCGATGGACTGGAGGCCAAGGGCCTCAAGTCACTGGTGTTTTTCACCTCGCTACTCAACCATCGCAACCAGACCTGGCTGGCTGACGTCGCGGCGGTGGGCGGCTGGACCGGCGGGCGCGTCGATGCGTTTTCCGGGGTTCTGGTGGATGCGAACAATCCCTTCCATTCAACGGCCAAATGGCGCGCCGGCACCGGGGCGCTGTGGGATACCACGCCCCATGCCGTGGCCATGCTGGTGGAAATCTTCGGCCCCGTGGTCGAGGTTACGGCCAGTGCCGGCCAGGGCGATCTCAAAGCGGCCATTCTCACCCATCGCGACGGGGGCCTGAGCACCATCAACATCGCGCTCGACATGCCGCCCTCGGTGCTGGGCGAAACCGTGATCTATGGCAGCGCGGGAAAGCGCGCCCTGCCCATTGCGGTCTTGGACTGGAAGACCAATGCCCGCCAGGTCTATGGCGCGGCGCTGGGCGCGCTGGTCGGGTCCATCGACGGGCAGCCCACGCGCCTGCCCGATGCGCGCTTTGGCGCCTATGTGACCACCATCATCGCGGCCCTCGAGCAATCCCTGGCCGAGCACCGCGCCATCCAGCTCGCCTGACGCACCCGCCGGCACCCCCTGCCGCCAGCGTGACCCGACCGTGTCGGGCCGGCGCCCGCATCCCTTTGCCGATCCCGCCCGAGCGCGCCAGCCTCAGCCCCGTCCCCCAATCCGCCAAAGGTCGAAGCTTTGGCCGCAAAGCGGGGCGTTGACAGGGCCGGGGCGGGTGTATGACTTTGCTTGCTGCAAGTTTTGCAAGTTTTGCACTCTACGTTGCAAAATGTGCAAAACCGGGTCAGGTCAGTGTTTTCAGGAGGGATCATGTTTGGCTCAGAGGCGCGCTCGCGCCGAAATCGTATTGCCCAAGGTTTGTCGGGTGCCGCGCTCGCCGCCGTGCTGGGGTTCATGCCGCTCGGCGCGCAGGCCCAGGATGTGCCGCGCAGCGAAACGCTCGTGCTGGACTCCACGCTCGAACGCATCGCGACGCCGGAGAACTACAACCCCTTCCTGCCCACCACCACGCTGCAGGGCGGCCTGCACCAAGTCGCATTTGAATCGTTATTCTACCTCAATCTGGAGACCGGCGAGCTGCAGCCCTGGCAGGCCGAGAGCTACCAGTTCAACGACACGTTCGACGAAGTCACCATCACGCTGCGCGAGGGGGTGAAGTGGAGCGACGGCGTGGCGTTCACCGCCGAGGACGTGGTGTTCACCCTCAACATGCTCAAGGAAAATTCCGCCAGCATGGGCAATTGGGGCGGCAATGCCAAGACCTGGGTCAAGGACGTGGTGGCGGTCGACGACCGGACGGTCAGGATCAGCCTCAACGCGGCCAATCCCAGCTATGTGGTCAACACCTTCGGCGCCCGCGTCTACTGGACCAACCAGATCGTGCCCAAGCACATCTGGGAGGGCAAGGACCCCACCACCTTCACCAATTACGACCCCGCCCAGGGCTGGCCGGTGTCCACCTCGCCCTATCAGCTGGTCACCGCCAACAATCAGGAAACCGTGTGGGATCGCCGCGACGGCTGGTGGGGCGCCGAGACCGGCTTTGCCAAGCTGCCCGCGCCCAAGCGCGTGATCTTCACCTCGGCGGGCAATGAAGAACGCCGCACCGCCATGCTGATCAACAACGAACTCGACACGGCCTACGCCATCGGCAAGAGCAGCTTCGAGACCGTGCATGCCCGTAACCCGGAAGTCGTCACCTGGTTTACGGAAATGCCCTATGCCTATACCGATGCCGGCCCGCGCATCATCGGCTTCAACAACGCCGTGGCGCCCTTCGACAATCCCTTGGTGCGCCGTGCCGCCAGCCATGCGGTGAGCCGAGATGCCATCGTGGACATCGCCTGGGAGGGCATGTCGCGCCCCATCCAGTTCCCGGTGCCCACCCTGGCCGCCATGACCCCGTTCTTCGAGGGCGCCGAAGACCTGTTCGCCCAATTCCCCAATACCGAATTCGACTCCGGCGCCACCGAGGCGCTGATGACCGAGGCCGGTTACGCCAAGAACGCCGACGGCTTCTGGGCCGACCAGGCCGGCACCGCGCTGGTGGTGGATCTGGTGGCCCGCCAGACCGAAGCGGATTCGGCCAAGGCCGCGCCCGTGGTGGCCGAGCTGCTGCGCCGCGCCGGCTTTGACGCCCAATATCGCCTGACGGACTCGGCCGGCTTTGCCGACCAGGTGTTCCAGGGCAAGGCCAATATCTGGCTGGCCCAGATCAATGGCGGCGTCAACAACCCCTACCCCACCTTCGACATGTTCCACAGCCGCCATGCCGCCGCCATCGGCGCGTCGGCGACCGGTTCGTATTCGCGCTATGCCAACCCCGAATACGACGCCATCGTGGAAGAAATGGGCAAGCTGGCCACCGACGATCCCAAGTTCAAAGGCCTGGTGCGCGATGCCCTGGCCATCTGGCTGCGCGATCTGCCCGTGGCACCCACCACCGATGCGGCTCTGCTGGCCTCATACAACAACACGTACTGGACCAATTGGCCAACCTCGGACAATCCGTACTTCCAGCCGTGCTTCTGGTGGGCCAGCGCCCTGGTTTCGATCGTCGCGATCGAACCGGCAAGCTGACGGCAACGCCCATGGCCGGGTCCAACGCGACCCGGCCTCTCCCCTCGCCCCACAGACCGGACTGCCATGACCTGGGCCTATTTTCTCCAGCGCCTTGCCCTGTTCTTCGTCGTCGTCCTGACGGCGATGACGGCCAATTTCATCCTGGCCCATGCGGTGCCCGGCGACCCCATCGGCGCGGTGATCTCGCAAATGACCACGCGCGGCGGTGCGGTGGAAAATTCCGCCGAGATCATTGCCAGCTATCGCGAGCGCTTCGGGCTCGATGAGCCGATCTGGGTGCAATATCTGGTCTATGTGTGGAACACGCTGCGGTTCGACCTGGGCACCTCGATCATCTATTTTCCCCAGAGCGTCACCGCCGCCATCGTAAACGCCCTGCCCTGGACCATTGGCCTGCTGCTGGCCGCCACCGTGATCGCCTTCACCCTGGGCAGCATTCTGGGCGCCCTGCTGGCCTGGGCCGCCACCCCGCGGCTGGCACGCGTGCTGGCGCCGCTGCTGATCGTCTTCTCGTCCATTCCCTATTATCTGCTCGCTTTGATCCTGCTCTATGTGTTTGCCGTCTGGCCCAACTGGTTTCCCCTGGGCGGCGGCATGGCCTCGGGCACCACGGGCGACCCCATGAGCATCGCCAAGGTGCTCGACATCGCCTATCACGGCACCCTGCCGGGGCTGTCGATCGTGTTGGCGGGCCTGGGCTTTTGGGCGCTGGGCATGCGCGGTGCCATGGTCAACGTTCTGGGCGAGGATTACCTGACGCTGGCCGAAGCCGAAGGGCTGTCGCCGCGCCGCATCTTTTTTGCCTATGGCATGCGCAATGCGCTTCTGCCCCAGGTCACCAACCTGGCGCTCTCGCTGGGCACCATCGCCTCGGGCTCGGTGCTGGTGGAGGTGGCGTTCAACTATCCCGGCATCGGCTTCCTGCTCTATGACGCGCTGCGCGCCTCGGACTATTTCATGATCCAGGGCGTGTGCTTCGTGCTGGTCTTGACCGTGGCCACGGCCGTGCTCGTGCTCGATTTGATCTACCCCCTGATTGACCCCCGGATCGCCCGCAAATGACCAGTCTCGGCACTGCACCGGGCCGTCGCCCCAATCCCGTTTTGAGCGCGCTCGGCCATGTGGCAACCAATCCCAAGCTGCTGGCGGGCCTGCTGCTGGTCTCTTCGCTCGTGGCCGTGGCGGCGATCGGGCCCCTGCTGGTCGATACCGACATGGCCCGGCCCATTTCCGCTCCCAGCAATCGCCCCCCTTCCCTCGACTATCCGCTGGGCACCGATGGCGGGGGGCGCGACCTCTTGGCCGTGATGATCGCCAGCACGCCCCAGACCCTGCGCCTGGGCCTGATCGCGGGGCTGGTCGGCACGATCGTAGGCACGTTTCTGGGCCTGGTGGCCGGCTTTTTCGGCGGTTGGCTGGACAAGATCATCAGCACCGCCACCGACGTTATGCTGACCATTCCGCCGCTGGCCGTGCTCCTGATCGTGGCCGCCTCGGTGCGCACCGTCAGCGTGGAGATGATGGCCTTCATCATCGCCGCGCTGGCCTGGATGAACCCGGCGCGCTCCATCCGCGCCCAGGTGCTCTCGCTGCGCGAGCGCGCCTATGTCGAGATCGCCCGGATTTCGGGCATGAGCGAACTGCGCATCGCGCTGTTTGAAGTCCTGCCCAACCTGTTGCCGCTGATCATGGCGAGCTTCGTGGCTGCGGTCTCGGGCGCCATCCTGGCCGCTCTGGGCCTCGAAGCCCTGGGCCTGGGGCCGCAAGACACCCCGACCCTGGGCATGACGGTCTACTGGTCGCTGCTCTACGGCGCTTTCGGGCGCAACATGTGGTGGTGGTGGGCCCCGCCCATCGTGGTGCTGGCCATTCTGTTCGTCGGGCTGTTCCTGATCAGCGTGGGCCTCGACGAAGCGCTGAACCCCCGCTTGCGGAGGCAATCATGACCACCCCCCTGCTCCAGGTGCGCGACCTGACGGTCAGCTATCTCATCAACGGCACGCGCGGCCGGGCCGCCGACGGCGTCAGTTTTGATCTTCATGCCGGCGAAAGGCTGGGTATCGTGGGGGAATCGGGGTCGGGCAAATCCACCCTGGCGCTCGCCCTGATGCAATTGCACAAGCCGCCCTCCCATATCGAGGCCGGCAGCGCGCTGCTCGATGGCACCGATCTGCTGACCCTGCGCGGCGAAGCGCTGCGCCGGTTCCGCTGGAGCCAGGTCTCCATGATCCCGCAGGGCGCGATGAATTCGCTCAACCCGGTGATGCGGATCGGGGTAGCCATGGCCGATGCCATCCATGCCCATGAAAAGGGCTGGAAACCCGACCGCATCCGCGCCCGCATCGCCGAGACGCTGGACAGCGTGGGGCTGGACCCCGGCGTTGCCAAGCTCTATCCGCACGAGCTTTCGGGCGGCATGAAGCAGCGCGTGTGCATTGCCCTGGCCATCATCTTGAAACCCAAGCTGATCATTGCCGACGAGCCCACCAGCGCGCTCGACGTGGTGGTGCAGCGCCGCGTGATCGAAACGCTCAAGGCGGTGCAGAAACAGATCGGCGCCGCCCTGATCATGATCGGCCACGACATGGGGCTGATGGCCCAGTCGGTGGATCGCCTGGCGGTGATGTATGCCGGGCGCCTGGTGGAAAACGCCCCGATCCGGCGCTTTTTCCGCACGCCGCTGCATCCCTATAGCCAGTTGCTGATCTCGTCGCTCCCCAGCCCCGACGAGGTGCGCGAAATGAAGGGTATTCCGGGCGCGCAACCCTCGCTGTTCGATCTGCCCAAGGGCTGTGCCTTTCACCCCCGCTGCCCCGCCGCCATGCCCCAATGCCGCCTGGAGCGGCCCGAAAGCCGGCTGATCGGCACCGAGCGCACCGTCGCCTGCCATCTGGTGACAAAGGAGCCAGCCCATGTCTGAGGCCACGCCCCTGCTCGATCTCGACCGGGTCAGCGTCAGCTACAAGAGCCGGAATTTCAAGGCGCCGCCGTTTCTGGCGCTCGACGGCTTTACCCTGCGCATCGCCCAGGACCGGCCCAAGATCGTGGCCATCGTGGGGGAAAGCGGCAGCGGCAAGACCACGCTGGCGCGCGTGGTGCTGGGCATGCTCGCACCCACCCAGGGCCAGATGCGCTATGCCGGGCAGGCGCTCGATGCCATGGCGCGCCCCGACCGCGCCGCCTTCCGGCGCGAGGTGCAGGCGATCTTCCAGGACCCGTTCTCGATCTTCAACCCGTTCTACCCGGTCGATCACCTGCTCGAGATGCCGCTGCGCATCTTCCGGCTGGCCAAGTCGCGGGCCGAAGAGCAGGCGATGATCGCCTCGGCGCTGCAGCGCGTCGGCCTGACGCCGGGGCAGGTGCTGGGCCGGCACCCGCATCAATTGTCGGGCGGGCAACGCCAGCGCATCGTGGTGGCGCGTTGCCTGATGCTGCGCCCGCGCCTGATCGTGGCCGACGAACCGGTCTCGATGATCGATGCCTCGCTGCGCGCCAACGTTCTGGCCCAGATCCAGGCCCTGCGCGACGAGCTGGGCATCTCGATCATCTACATCACCCATGATATCGCCACGGCGCGTCAGGTCAGCGACGAGGTGTTCGTGCTCCACCGCGGCAAGACCGTGGAATCGGGCACCGCCGAGGCGGTGATCGCCCGCCCCCAGCATGAGTATACCCGCCTGCTGGTGGGCTCGGTGCCCCGGCCCGATCCCGATCACGGCTGGTCCGACCTCACCGAACCGGCGCAGGGGTGACCGCCCATGCCCGGCACGCCGAGATCCTGGCCCAGGTGGAGACGCCCGATTAGGCTGGACTGCACGCATGATTGCGACGACCACTGCATGAATTTTTGACTGGACGCGACACAGCCATGACCAAGAAAGTGACAATCCAGGACCTGGCGGACCGGCTCAACCTTTCCAGCGCCACGGTGAGCCGGGCCCTGCGCGACCATCCCTCGATCAACGAAGGCACGCGCCGCTCCATCCACGAGCTGGCCGGGGAAATGGGCTATACCACCCACCTCACCAGCCGCTCGCTGAAGCGCAGCGGGGCAAACAGGCGCCCCATTGCCTGGGTGACGCCGCTGATCAACTTCCAGTTCGAAGACCCCATCATTCTCGAAACCATCGGCGGCGTGGCCAGCCGCTGCGCCGAGATCGGGCGCCATTTCCTGCATATCCCCACCGATGTCGGCCATGAGCTCGACACCTATCGCGAACTGATCGCCGACGGCCTGGTCGAGGGCTTCATCGTGGCCAATCGCGCCACCGAAGGGGACCGGCGCGTGGAATATCTGCTCGAAGAGAAGGTCCCCTTCGTCGCCTATTACGGCGCCACCCCGCTCGATGGCGACTATCCCTCCGTCGATGTCGGCTTTGCGGAAGCCTGCGCGCTGGGCACGCGCCATCTGCTCGATCTGGGGCATCGGCGCATCGGGCTGCTCAATTCCATGCCGTCCTTCCAGGCCAGTGCCGAGCGCGAGCGCGGCTACCGCATGGCCCTGGCCGAACGGGAGGTGTGGAGCAGCGCCAACTGGGTCATGGGCGGCCCCAAGACCGAAGAGTTCGGCTATTTCGCCACAAGGCAGATGCTCGACAGCGTGCAATCGCCCACGGGGCTGTTGTGCTCCTCCACCATGGCCGCCAAGGGCGCGCTGTCGGCGGTCAACGAGCGCGGCCTGGCCGTGGGGCGCGACGTTTCCATCGTCAGCTTCGACGACAATGTGGCGGGCAGCTTTTATGCGGTGCCTTTGACCACGCTGTTTTCCCCCGCGCGGCCGCTGGGCCGGCTGGTGGTGGATTTTCTCGACCGCACCATTGCCGGGGAAGAGCCGGCCAATCTGCACCACATGACCCACCCCGAACTGGTGATCCGCAGCTCGACCGGCCCGGTCCCCCAGGACATCGCGCTGTCCAGCTAGCGCTGAACGAGCGCGCATCTCTCATGCCCCATGGAGTTTCCAGCACTTATGTCGTTTGACACCAACCCCTTCCGGCTTGCCATAGCCGGCATCACCCATGCCCACGTGAACATCCTGCCGCGTTCCACTTTCAAGGGCATGGAGGTGGTGGCCATCCAGGATGACAAGGCGGACTATCTGCACGCCTTCGGCTATGTACACGGCCACGACCCGGCGCTCCTGTTCACCGATCTCGACACCATGCTCGACCAGGTGCGCCCCGAAGCGGTGGCCGCCTTCGGCTCGATCCGCGACCACATGCGGGTGATCGAAGCCTGCGCCCCGCGCGGCATTCACGTGATGGTGGAAAAGCCCATGGCCATCGACGTGGCCGAAGCCGAGCGCATGCAGCAGCTTGCCCACCAGCACGGCGTCCACATTCTCACCAATTACGAAACCACCTGGTACGCCACCAACCACGAGGCGATCGCGCGCACGGCCGAACAGGGCCGGTTCGGCAAGATCCGCAAGGTGGTGATCCACGATGGCCATCCGGGGCCCAAGGAGATCGGCTGCGGTCCCCATTTCCTGGAATGGCTGGCCGATCCGGAGCAGAGCGGGGGCGGTGCCCTGCCCGATTTCGGCTGCTATGGCGCCAATCTCATGACCCGCATGATGGGCGATGCCAAGCCGCTGCGCGTCTTTGCCGTCACCCATCAGTTCAAGCCGCACCTCTACCCCAAGGTGGAGGACGATGCGACCATCCTGGTCTCCTATGACGATGCCGAATGCATCATCCAGGCCTCCTGGAACTGGCCGGTGAGCCGCAAGGACATGGAGATCTACGCCGAGCGCGGCCAGGTCGTGGCCATGGACAATCGCCACATGCGCTCGCGCGCCGGCGACAAGGTGGACGAAACGTTCGAAACCCTTGCGCCCCTGCAGGCGCCCTATGACGACCCCTTCGCCCATTTCGCCGCCGTGGTGCGCGGCGACATCACCCTGCCGCGCTACGATCTGGCGGGGCTGGACAACAACGTCATGGTGGTGCGCATCCTGGCCGCCGCCCGCGAGTCGGTGCGCACCGGCCAGCCCGTCACCCTGGGCTGATCGCTGCTCCCGAAGGTGCCCGCCGCCTTCGGGAGCCCCACGGGGGTGGTCAGCCGCCCAGCGCGACGGCCATGGCCTCGAGCCGTTCGGCAACTTCCGCCTCGTTCTCGACATCGAGCAGAGGCAGGCCGTGCTGGGTGGCCACCGCGATGAACTCGGCGTTTTGCCGCACCGAGCGCGCGATGAACTTGTCGATCAACAGCCGCCGCGCCTCGTCCTGCTCGTGATATCTGCTCCCCGCCACGATGCGCGCGCGCACCAGCTCGCCCGGCGCCACCAGCCCCAGCGGCACCGTGCCGGGCAGGTCCAGCGTGGCCAAGAACTCGGGCCGCAAGGCCGAACCCTCGAAAATGCCGGGCACGCCCATGGCCGAGGCCTGGGTCACCAGATGGCGCAGATGGGGCCACATATTGTCCTGATGGACCTTCAAGAACCAGTAGATCGTCTCGTCCGAGAGCCTCGTATAGTGCTCGGCCACTGGCTCGCGCACCTCCGGCCACGGCCGCCCCGGATGGCGCCCCATCTCATCGGTGCCAAAAACCTGCCACCCCAACCGCGCGCCCAGCTGCCGCGCAAAGGTGGATTTGCCCACATGGGAGGTGCCGAAAACCAGCACGATCGGCGTCATCTGCTCTCCTGGCGCACACGGGGAAACCAAGCCGCTTGCAGCATGGGGCGGGGGCAGCGTCAATGGCGCGCCCTACCCTCTCACGCGCCGGCCATGAACCGCTCGATATGGGGCACGAGGGCTACAGAGAGGTCGTGGCCGATGCCGGCGACTTGGGCGTGTTGGGCGTGGGCGAGCGCCTGGGCGATGGTTGCGGCGGTTTGGCCCATCCAGGCGGGGCTGTGTTGGCCATGGAGCAACAGCACGGGCTGCTGCACGGTGTCGGCCAGCCCGTCGGGAAACGTCAGGTCGCCCATGATGGTGGCGTCGTAGGAGAGGGTTGGCGCCAGGGCTTCCAGATAGGGCCGGAAGGGCGCGGTGCGCAGCTGGGCGATGACGGGTTCGGGCATGCCGATATAATCGCGCTGGAACAGCTCGACCGCTTCGCCCCGCTTTCCGGCGGCGGCCAGCGCGTGCAGGCGCGAAGCCAGGTCGAGGCCGGGCCGGGGCCCTGGGCTCGAGAGCATCCAGGGCGCGTCCATCAGGATCAGTTTCGAGAACGGCACGCCTTGGCCTGCCGCCAGGAGGGCAAGCGCGGCGCCCGATGAAAAGCCCAGGGCGGCGGCCTGCCCGCCGACGGCCGCAAGGATGGCGGACAGATCTTCGATCTCGCGGGCAACCGCATAGGCCGCCGCATCCCCGCTCTGCCCGCGCCCGCGCCGGTCATAGGTGACCACGGTGAAGCCATCCGCCAGGGCCGCGGCCAGCTCGGCGCCGGTGTTGTGATCGTTGAACGCCCCGACCACGAGGATGATCACCGGCCCGCTGCCGGTGGTCCATAAGGCAAGCCGGGTGCCGTCCTGGGAGGTGGCGAACTGGGCTGCGGTGTCGTGCATCAACTTTCTCCTGATTGATCGGGACGGCAGGCAAAGCCGGGCCGTGGCGCGGGCGCGCGGCGGCAGGCCGTCGCTGGCGGGCAGGCTATGGGACGGCGGCGGGCAGGCGCGCAAAGAGCTGGGCCAGCCGGTCGAGCCCCTGCCCCAGGCCCTTGTCCATGCCAAAGCCGATCAGGCGGCGCCGGTCGGCAGCGGCGGCAAACAGGACATCGAGCGTGACCAGCGTGCCCGCAGCGCGCGGCTCGAAGCGCACCGTGTGCTCGATGGTGCCGGGAACCTCGCCGCTCCATTCGGCAATCGCGGGGTCGGGCTCGTCGCTATAGACCAGCCGGCTTTGGGGCACCACATCGAGATAGGTGCCGCCATTGGGATAGATCTTGCCGCTGGCGGTGCGCATGTGAATGCGCCAGGCGCCCCCCACCCGCACGTCGAGTTCGCATAGCGGCACCGTGGAGCCGGCAATGCCCCACCATTGCGCAACGAGCGCCGGATCGGTCCACATCCGGTAGACCTCGGCGCAGGGCGCGGCAAAGGTACGGGTCAAGGTCAGGGTGCGCAGCGCGGTCATGGCCCACCCGCTTGCTCGTCCAGCAGCGCCGCCATGCGATCGAGCCGCCCTTCCCAGAGCGCGCGATAATGCTCGAGCCAGAGATCGACCTCCTGGAGCGGCGCCAGTTCGAGGCGGCTGGGCCGCCTTTGGCCATCGCGCGACCGGGACACCAGGCCTGCCTTTTCGAGCACGCCGACATGCAGCGAAACCGCGCGTGGGGTCATGGCGAACGGCTCGGCCAGTTCGGCCACCGAGGCCTCGCCCAGCGCCAGCCGGGCGAGAATGGCCCGCCGCGTGGGGTCCGCGAGCGCGCCGAAAATCCTGTCGAGGTCCATGGGCTTTCCGGTAGCGTTGTCTTCCGGAAGCAGGTTCTACTCAATCCTGGACGCTGTCAAGGCGGTGTCTGGGGCGCGGCCAAGTGGGTCAGAGATTGGTGGCCGTTTGCGCCGACATCACCCACAGCCCGTCTGCATTCTGGGAGAAACAAATGCCGCTGGCATAGGGTTTGTTGAGTTCGAGCGTATCGAAATTGACGAAGCCCGAACCGCCGTCCGGCAGGTGCACCGCAATCCAGGCGCGCGGGGCATCGGTGTCGTAGTCCAGGCCATAAAGCAGGTCGGGGGCAAGCGTGGCAACCACGGGGGCGCCGGCCTCGGGCCGGGCCAGCACCCCGGCGGGCGCATCCACATAGAAAAAGCTCGAGGTTTGCGTGTCGAGCTTCTGGCCCACTGCCGTCACCGCGGCGGGGTCGAAACTGCGATAGGCATAGCTGCAGATCGCGTCTCCGAGCAGCGGATCGCGGCCCCAGGATTGCCCGTCGGTCAGCGCCGCTACGATGAACTCCCGCTCCGCCTTGGCGGCATAGGGCGTCACGTCGGTGCCGTCGAAGGGCTGTTCATAGATGCCCCCGATATTGTCGGCGAGCGCCGCAAGCGCCTGATCGACGCCAGCAAAGGGCCCGATCTCCTCGGTGCGGCGCACCATACCCAGCTCCAGCGCGCCATCGACCAAAGTGAGGCGCGGGGCAAGACCGGCCGCGATACCATCGCCGTCGCCGCGCTGCACAGCCGCAAGGAAGGCCGTTGCGGCCTGCACCAGCTCGGGCGGCGGCGTCACCACGGCCGCCGGGGCCAGGGGCACGGGCATATAGGGCTCGCCGGCAGCCGCCGGCATAGCCGGAGCCGCGACACCGAGCAGGACGAGCATGGTGGACAAGACGATGCGCATGGAGATTTCCCTGTTTGCCGCTGCCGTGCAGCGGTCCCAAAGCATAAGACGCCGGTTGGGCCGATCGGCTTGGCGCGGGCACCCCGCTTGGCGCCCGTCGGCGCCGCAGGCTATATGAGAGTGCGGCAACGGCAAGGAGATTGCGGGCCATGAGCTGGAACCCCACACTCGAGCCCGGCTGCCCGGACGATATCGGCTCCGACGCCATCGAGACGCTGATCATCCCCCGCAGCCGCGACCTGGGCAGCTTCAGCGTGCGGCGCGCTCTGCCCGCCCCCAAGCGGCAGATGGTGGGGCCGTTCATCTTTTTTGACCAGGCGGGCCCGGCCGAACTGCTGACCGGGCAAGGCATCGACATCAGGCCCCATCCCCATATCGGGCTGGGCACGGTGACGTACCTGTTTGCCGGCGACTTTCACCATCGCGACAGCACCGGCGCCGACCAGATCATTCGGCCCGGCGAGTTGAACTGGATGGTGGCGGGGCGCGGGGTGTCTCATTCGGAGCGAACCTCGGCAGCGGCCCGCAGCGGTCCCAACAGCCTGTTCGGTATCCAGACCTGGGTGGCCCTGCCCGAACGCCATGAGGATATGGCCCCGAGCTTCGAGCACCACGACAAGGCGGCGCTGCCGGTGATTACCGATCGGGGCGTGTCGGTGCGGCTGATCCTGGGCTCGGCCTACGGGAAAGTCGCGCCCGCCACCGTGCTGTCGGAAACCTTTTATGCCGACGTGCAGCTGGCCTCCGGCGCCCTGCTGCCGCTGCCCGACGACCACGAGGATCGCGGCATCTACATCGTGGAGGGCGCCATCTCGGTGGCCGGACAGGATTTCGAGGCGCCCCAGATGATGGTGTTCCGCCCCGGCGACAAGATTACCGTTGCCGCCGGGGCCCGAGGCGCGCGGCTGATGATCCTGGGCGGCGCCACCCTGGGCGGGCCGCGCTATATCTGGTGGAATTTCGTGGCCTCGTCCAAGGAACGCATCGAGGCCGCCAAGGCCGACTGGCGCGCCGGCAAATGGGGAGAGGGCCGCTTCGACCTGCCGCCCTCCGACCGGGACGAGTACATCCCGCTGCCCGAATAGGCGTGCGGGATGTGCCTTGAGCGCGGCGGAGCGCGCCTCAGGCGTTCCGGGCGGCCTGCACGTCGAAAACCCAGGTGATCCCGAAACGGTCCTTGAGCATGCCGTAAAGCGGTGCCCAGCCGGACGGGCCCAAGGGCTGCACGATGGTGGCGCCTTGGGCGAGCCTCTCCCAATAGCGCGCGATTTCCTCCCCATCCTCGCCCCGCACCGAGACGAACACCGGGATGACGCCCGCATTGAAGGCCATGGCGGCGGGCACGTCATAGGCCATGATCTGAAAGCCGGCGGGCGAGGCGACGTGCCCGAAAATGATCTGGTCGGCCTCGGCCGGGTCGTGCGCAGTGCCGGCCTGGCCGTAGGTGACCAGCATGGCCTCACCTTCGAAAACGTCAGCGTAAAATTGCAGCGCGGCCCTGGCGTCGCCGCGAAAGTTGAGATGGGTGGTGGTGGTGATGGCCATGGCGAAATCCTCGTTGGGTTGAGCGGATGGCAGTGCTATAGCGCCCCTCAACTGACACTTTCGGGCAGTTGGACAATGGCCAAGGCCGATAGACTGTTTCGGCTGCTGCAGGCGATGCGCGTCATGCCCGCCCCCATCACGGCGGCACGCCTGGCCCAGGAAATGGGCGTGTCGCTGCGCTCGCTCTATCGCGATATCGACAGCCTGCGCCTGGCGGGCGCCCGCATCGAGGGCGAACGCGGCTATGGCTATCGGCTGATAGAGGATTATGCCCTGCCGCCCCAGACCTTCGACCGCTCCGAGATCGAGGCGATCGCGCTGGGGTTGGCCGAAGTGCGGCACATGGGCGATCCGGCGCTGGAGAAGGCCGCCACCTCAGCCCTGGCCAAGATTGCCGCCGTGCTGCCCGAGGAGCGCGAACAGTTCCTGTTCCACGCCGTATCCAAGGTCTATCGCCCCGATCAGCGCTTCGACACCATGATCGAAGTCGACGCGATCCGCCGGGCCTGCTGGCAGGAAGAGGCCCTCACCATTCGCTATGTCGACAAGGGCCAGGCCCGCACCGAACGCACCATCTGGCCCCTGGCCCTGTCCTATACCGACAGAACGCTGACGGTGCTGGCCTGGTGCTGCCTGCGGCAGGCCTTCCGCCTGTTCCGCGTCGACCGGATCGAGGCCGCGCACCTTGCCGGCACGAGCTTTCGCCCCAGGCGGGCCGCCCTGCTGCGGCAGTTCCTTGCCGAATTAGAGCATGAAGACCGAGACCAGTGAGGGCGTGTCGCGCCCGGCACTGCCGTAATATTGCGACCCGCGCTTACACGCGCAGCTCTCGATTGCCCCCGATCCGCATCAGCACCATCAGCGAGACCATGGTGAGCACCAAAAGGATGGTGGACAGCGCCGCCGCCGTGCCGAGCTGGCCGCGAATGACCTGGGCATAAATGCCCAGCGACAGCGTCTGGGTGGAGGTGTTGTACAAGAACAGCGTGGTGCTGAGTTCGGTGATGATGGTGACCCAGCTCAACACCGCGCCGGCCAGAATGCCGGGCGCGAGCGCGGGCACGATGACCTGCACCAGGGTGCGGACCTTGGAGGCGCCCAGGCTGATGGCGGCCTCTTCGACGCTGGGGCTGAACTGATACATCAGGGCCGTGGTGGCGCGCACCGTATAGGGCAGGCGCCGGATGGCGAGCGCCAGCACCATGATGGCAAACGTGCCGGTCAGCACCAGCGGGGGCTGGCTGAACGCGGTGATGAGCGCAATGCCGATGATCAGGCCCGGCACCACATAGGGCACCATGGTGATGGTATCGAGCGCCCCGGTCAGCGCATTCTTGCGCCGCACCGTGAGATAGGAGACCAGGACGGCAACGACGACCAGCACCACCAGGGCGGTTACCCCGATGCTGAAGGTGTTGGTGACATAGCGGATGATGTCGCGCTGGGCGTTGACGTAGTTGTTGAGCGAAAAGCCGGGGACGAACTGGCCGTAGAGCGTGTTGCGGAACGAGCTGACCACCACCACCAGCAGGGGCGCCAGGGCCAGGGTCAAAAAGCCATAGACATAGAGATAGACCATCCAGCCGCCCCAGCCGCGCAGGGGCTTGGGCTCGATGGGACGCATGGCGGTCATCGAAAAGGTCTTGCGGTCCACGATGAACTTCTGGATCAGGAACACGGCCAGCGTCACCACGATGACGATGACGGCCACGGCGGCGGCAAAGCTGCTGTCGATGCTGACTTCGCCCACGAACGAGCTGTAGATCAGCACCGGAATGGTGCGAAAGCCCTGCCCGATCAGCATGGGCGTGCCGAAATCGGCAAAGGCGCGCACGAACACCAGCAGGCTGCCGCCCAGCACGGTGGGCAAAAGCAGCGGGGTGATGACCTTGAGCGCCCGCCGCCAGCCGGTGACGCCCATGCTTTCGGCCGCTTCGAGCAGCGACACGTCGATGGTGCGCCAGGCGCCCATCAGATAGGTGAAGATCAGCGGCACCAATTGCAGGGTGAGCACCAGCACGATGCCGGCAAAGCCGTAAATGCTGGGGGGATCGAATCCGAAACTGGCCTCGAGCCAGCGGGTGATCAGCCCGTTATTACCCAACAGCAAGATCCACGAATAGGCGCCGATGAAGGGCGGCGACATCATGGAGGCCAGGATCAGGACCTGGATCACCCGGTTGCCGGGGATGCGGAACATGGTCATGACATAGGCGAGCGGGAACGCCACGATCAGCGACAGCACCGTGACGCAGACGGTGACCAGAATGCTGTTGATCAGCGTGCCGTAGTAGAGGCGGGAGGAAAAGAAGGTGGCAAAACCGTCGAGCGAGAAACTGCCCTCACGGCTGACGCTGCTCAACAGCACGGCGATCAGCGGCCAGACCACCATGAAAAGGTAGCCCCCGGTCAGCAGCAGCGCGACCGAGGTCCACCCGTCGATGCGCCTTGCGCCCGTCGTCACGCCGAGGCTCCCCGCATGATGGATTTCCCGCTCTGGGCGTCAAAAAAGGTCAGAAGGCCCGTATCCACGCTCAGGGACACCGCGTCGCCCTCCTGCCAGAGCGACAGGCGGCGGGAAAATTCGAGAAACTCCACCGTCTCGCCGGTGGCAAGCCGCGCCCGCACCTGGGAATGGGAGCCCAGGAAGGTTTCGTCCAGCACCTGGGCGGGCAGACCCGCCGCGCCGGCCTTGACCGCCTCGGGGCGCACGGAAACCTGGATCGGCCCCTCGGCATCGGGCGCGATCAAATCGGTGACATCGATGGATTGGCCCGGGGCCAATTCCACCAGCGCCTTGCCGTCCTGCCGGATCAGCGCGCGTTCGAGCAGATTGGTCTTGCCGATGAATTCGGCGACGAACCGGTTCGCCGGCTGGCGATAGATCTGGGCCGGAGAGCCCACCTGCTGCACCACGCCAAGGTTCATCACCGCGATCCGGTCGGAAACGGCCATGGCCTCTTCCTGGTCGTGGGTGACATAGACCGTGGTGATCCCGGCCTTGCGCTGGGCCTGACGAATGGTGTCGCGCATTTCAACGCGCAGCTTGGCATCGAGATTGGACAAAGGCTCGTCCATCAGCAACAGCGCCGGCTCGATCACCAGCGCCCGCGCCAGGGCGACGCGCTGCTGCTGGCCACCCGACATCTGCCCGGGCAGCCTATCCTTGAGATGGGCCATGCGCACCGCGTCCAGAGCCGCCTCGACGCGCCGCTCGCTCTCGGGCCGCGAGATCTTGCGCGTCTGCAGGCCAAAGGCGACATTCTTGGCGGCCGTCATCTGCGGAAACAGGGCATAGTTCTGGAACACCATGCCGATATTGCGCTGGGAGGCCGGCTTGTCGTTGATGACGGTGCCATCGAACGCAATGGTGCCGGCCTCGATGGAATTGAAGCCGGCAATCATGCGCAACAGCGTGGTCTTGCCGCAGCCCGAGGGGCCGAGCAGGGTGAAGAACTCGCCATCCGCGATCTCGAGCGTGAGATCGGGAATGGCCACCTGCCCGGCATACTCCTTGCGGAGAGACTGAAGCGCGATGCGCGTCATTGTGCTTCACCCCCTTGGGCTGGTTATCGCAATCAGGACCGCGCTTCGAGCAGCGCCCGATACTTGGCCACGATGGCTTCGCGGTTGGCCGCCACATAGGCGCCGTCTTCCTGCACCGTGGGGATCTCCGAGAGCGGGGGCAGGCCGGGCTTGGTGATGCCCTCGCGCAGGGGACGACCGGCGGTCTGCTCGGCAATGATGGTCTGGCCCTGTTCGGAGATGACGAAATCGATGAAGGCCTGCGCTGCGGCCGGGTTGGGGCCGCCCTTGATGAGCTGCACGGTGGCGGGCAGGAAGGCCGCGCCTTCGGCCGGATAGACGATCTCGACCGGGGCGCCGCTGCGCACGAAATTGAGCGAGAGCGGTTCATAGGTCAGGCCAACGACGTATTCGCCATTGGCCACGTCCTGGGCCACCTGGGTGGACGAGCCGATCGAGATGCCGTCGAGCTGGTCGATCAGGGCCTCGACATAGGACCAGCCGGCCTCGGATTCGTAATCTCCGCCGACGGCCTTGAGCATGTTGGTCAGCTGCGCAAAGGCCGAGGACGAGCCGGTGGGATCGCCATAGGCGATCTTGCCCTTGAGTTCGGGCTGCAGCAGATCGGCATAGCTGGTGATCTCGATGCCGAGCGGGGCGAGCGCCTGGGTGTTGACCAGAAGGTTCGAGCCATCGGCCTGATAGGGGGTGAAGGCGCCGGTGGTGTTCTTGCCCGCATCGACCATGTTGGCATCCTCAGGCGAGGTGTATTCCTGCCAGAGTTCGGCATTGGCCGCCGCCTGCGCGGCACCGCCGCCAAACATCACACCGCCCTGCGGGTTGCCCGCCTCGCTGCGAATGCGCGAATAAAGTTCGCCCGTGCCCGCCGTGATCAGCTGCACCTCTACCCCGGTGTTCTCCTCGAAAACCGGGATCAGGCTTTGCAGCATGCCTTCTTCGTTGGGCGTGTAGACCACCAGGGTCGAGCCCGAAATCTCCTGGGCCTGCGCCGAAGTGAGTGTGAGCAGCGAGAAGGTCGCGGCGGCAAGTGCCGTGGCGCTAAGTCTGGTCAGCTTGAGCATGTTTCATCCTCCGATATGGCACTGTCGCCGTGCAGCCTGCGAGCCTTGGCGCGCTCCGTCTTGCGTTAGGCCGGCTCCCGTCTCTCCACACCCGCAGTTGCGCAAGGCAACACGGGCCCGTCGACGGGCGCCAAGATGACGGGCAAATGTCATCAAACTGTCACATATGACGCCAACCAAGGTTCGGAGTGCAACATTTTTCTTGCGGTCAGGACTTGGAGCGCGCGACCGAGGCTGGTTGGTGCACGAAAGCGCACGCAGCACCCCGCTGGCATGAGGGTTTGGTGACCTTGGACGCTGGCGCCGAAACGGCGCCTATGACCGCTGGGCTAGGGGCCGGGTTCGACCAGCGTTTGCAGCGTATCGGCGTCGCGGCGCGGCGGTGCTCCGAACAGGCGCTTATATTCCCGCGAGAACTGCGAGGCGCTTTCGTAGCCGACCGCATAGCCCACACTGGCGGCCTCGGCCTGTTCGGTGACGAGGCGACGGCGCGCCTCGTGCAGTCGGATGTGCTTTTGGTACTGCAGGGGGCTGACGCCGGTTACCGCCTTGAAGCGGCGATGAAATACCGACACGCTCATGCCCGCCACCGCTGCCATGGCGTCAATGCTGAGGTGCTCGGCATAGTGCTGGCGCACCCAGCCCATGGCGCGCCGGATATGGGACAGGCGGGTATCGGCGCCCGCGATCTGCCGTAGCAACGCGCCTTGCGGCCCCATCAGCAGCCGGAACATCAATTCGTGTTCGAGATGGGAGGCCATGACCCGGATTTCTTCGGGCCTATCCAGGAGGCCGGCAAACCGCCGCCAGGCCTCGAGCAGCGGCGCACTGGCCTTGGAAACGCCGAAGCCGGATCGCATCGCGGGTTCGGCCAAGGTGTTCATGTCGAGCAAAATCGCCGCAATGACCGCCGGATCGAGATAGAGATTGAGCGCCAGATAGGGCTCGCTGGTCGAGGCCTGGCATACCTGCCCCATGGCGGTCACCTCGGCGGCCACCACCATGCACTCGCCCGCCCCATATTCGAGCACCCCATCGCCGATGAAGGTGCGTTTCCGGCCCTGCAGGACCAGGCACACCAGGGGCTCGTAGACCAGGCCCGCAGCATCGGTGGGATTGTCGATGCAATAGATGTGAAGCCGCGGCATGGCCGGGTGCTGCCGGCCGGCATGGCGCAGGGCGATGGTGCGGATGTCGTCGAGCTCGCTCATGGGGCCATCCCACATCGCTTGCCTCAAAAGATCAAGCACCCGGCAGGATCAGGCAATCATTTGGGACCATCGGGCATCCGGAAATGGGGGTAGCGTGCCTAGGTTTGGGGCCCACACAGGAAAGGATATCGCAATGGAAAAGCGCAAACTGGGCACCAACGGGCCGGATGTGTCGGCCATCGGCTATGGGGCCATGGGATTTCACCTGGCCTATGGCGCGGCCGACGCGCAGGCGGGTCTCGACCTGATCAGGCGCGCCTATGAGCTGGGCGTGACCTTTTTCGACACGGCCGAACTCTATGGCTGGGGCGAGAACGAGAAATTCATCGGCGCGGCCGTCAAGGGCTTTCGCGACGACATCGTCATCGCCACCAAGTTTGGCTTTACCTTCGAGAACGGCAATTTTGGCGTCAACAGCCGGCCCGACCATATCCGGCAGGTGACCGAGAACAGCCTGCGCCATCTCGGGGTCGACCAGATCGACATTCTCTATCAACACCGCGTCGATCCCGACGTGCCGATCGAGGATGTGGCCGGCACGGTCAAGGATCTGATCGGGGAAGGCAAGGTCAAGTATTTCGGGCTCAGCGAGGCGGGGCCGCAGACTATTCGCAAGGCCCATGGGGTGCAGCCGGTGACGGTGCTGCAGACCGAATATTCCGTGTTCGAGCGCGATGTCGAGGCGGTGCTGCCTACCACACGCGAGCTGGGCATCGGCTTCGTCGCCTACTCCCCGCTCGGCCGTGGCTTTCTCACCGGCGGGGTGAAGCCGGCAGCCGACTATGAAGAGAGCGACATGCGCCGCTCCGATCCACGCTGGCAGCCGGGCAATTTCGAGAAGAACCGCGATGCGGTGCGCCAGCTCGAGGACCTGGCGCAGGGCAAGGGCATGACGGTGTCGCAGCTGGCCCTGGCCTGGCTGCTGGCCCAGGGCGACGACATCGTGCCGATCCCGGGCACGCGCCGCATCGAACGGCTCGAGGAGAACGTCGCGGCTGCCGCTGTCACCCTGGCGGCCGAGGATCTGGTGCGCATTAGGGGCATCCTGCCGGACGGCGCGTTCGGGGCCCGCTATGCCGGCGGCATGGTTCCCAGCTGGGTCTAGGGGCGGCCAGGCCTCGACGAACGGCCTGGTGCCGGTTGCGGCGGTGTCGCCAGCTTTCCCGGTGGTGCGACGCCGCCAGGCACTGTTCGATCCCATGAAAAATCAAAGCGTTTCCGCCATGGTCAAACATGGCGGGGACCTGGGAACGCGGAGGCGTTCCAACCTCACGTTTCAAGCGCAGCTTGGCGCTTCCATGCTCTCGACCCCGCCAATGAGCCCGTGCGAGCCGCGCCGGCCAAGGGCACCGATGGAGTGTGTCGCATCGTTAAAGACCAGCAACGGGCGCGCGCCTCAGACCTGGCCCATTTCATCAGGGCGCTCCTTGCCGCACTGACCGGCGTGGCCAATAGGGCTGTGCGTCAGTGCGAGCCGCATTTACGCATCCGAACACGAGGTATAGTGGCATACCGTACCCGCCGGTACGCCTTGGGCCAAGTGGCTTCGCCCACCCGTGTCGGGAGCAAATCCCCTTACGGCCCCGCACCTCCGCTCGACGCCATCGCCTACCCCCGTGCGGGTTTCTGGAGCGATTGCCGCAACCCGTCGCTGATATCGAGCCGGCCCTGGGCCCGTTCCACGGCAGCGGCGGTCGCCAGCTCGTCCTGTGCTTGGGGCA
>Ga0182739_1000381_pt1 | contig 62974 bp, 57 predicted proteins | sample eDN5th30CBELigBY_FD_128873 | JGI IMG/M metagenome (GOLD analysis project Ga0182739, IMG submission 128873) | Enriched backyard soil microbial communities from Emeryville, California, USA - eDNA 5th pass 30_C BE-Lig BY (version 2) (version 2) | ecosystem: Environmental > Terrestrial > Soil >... | reverse complement strand
TACCGTCGACCCCACCATCAACGCCGCCTCCATGGTCGCCTTTGCCCTGTCGCTGATCGTGATCCTTGCCGCCGGCGCCGCCTTCTGGCTGCAGCGCCGCGCAAAAACTTCCTACCGTACCTCGTCCTCAGGAGTCGATGCCCATGAACCGTCCGATCGTGCAACTGCAGAACGTGCACAAGTCGTTCGGCCCCTTCAAGGCCTTGAATGACATCAACCTCGATATCCGCCAAGGTGAGATTCTGACCCTGCTGGGGCCCAGTGGCTGCGGCAAGACGACTCTGATGCGCATCATCGCCGGCTTCGAGGCGCCGACCAGCGGCAGCCTGCTGATCGCTGGCAACGACGCCGTGGCCTTGCCACCGGAGAAGCGCAGCGTGAACATGGTGTTCCAGCGCTATGCGCTGTTCCCGCACCTGGATGTGTTCGACAACGTCGCCTTCGGTTTGCGCTTACAAGGCGTGTCCAAGACACAGATCAAGGAGCAGGTGAATGCCATGCTGCACCTGGTACAGCTGGACAGCTTCGCCAACCGCTGGATCAACGAACTCAGTGGCGGCCAATGTCAGCGGGTAGCACTGGCTCGCGCCTTGGTCAATCGCCCCGACGTACTGCTGCTCGACGAGCCGCTAGCAGCGCTTGACCTGAAGATCCGTCATCACATGCTCAAGGAACTTAAGCGCATCCACGAGGAAACCGGCACCACCTTCGTCTACGTCACCCACGACCAGGACGAAGCGATGATCCTTTCCGACCGGGTGGTCTTGATGAACAAGGGTGAGATCGAACAACTCGGATCACCTCAGGATCTCTATGCCGCACCGGAATCGCTGTTCTGTGCGCGCTTCTTCGGCGACACCAACATCGTCGAGGGCCAGGTTGGCGGGGTTAGCGATGGCCTTGCAGATATATCCACCGCGTTCTTCAGTGCCCGCGGGGCCGTGCGCCGGGCCAGTACCGGCGCCAGCGTGTCACTCTCGATCCGCCCCGAAGCCATTCGCCTCGACGCCGCTGCCTCAGACGATACCTCGCCCAGCCACAACGCCATTACCGGCGACATCGAAGATGTCATGTTCATCGGCAATCGCGTGGTCTACCAGGTCAAGCATGGCGACAGCCTGTTCACCTGCCAGCAGGCCCGTCCGGTCGCCGGCATCGAGCATGCGCCCGGCAGCCGGGTGCGCCTGTCGTGGCCCGATGAGGCCGTGGTCGTGCTCACCCATTGATCGCCCCTATTACAGCAATAAAAAGGAGTACCCAAGTTGGTTGATTACATCGTGGTAGGCGGAGGCCCGGCAGCTTGCGCGGCAGCTTCCCGGCTTACGGAAGATTCGAACGTTTCGGTCACCCTGCTCGAACAGGGCTCACGTGACTGGAACCCCTACATCCACATGCCCGTGACCTACTTCAAGACGGCCAAGGGCAACCTGCTGACCCGCTACAAACTCGAACCGCAGCGCGAACAGAACGGCATCGAGCCGGAAATGGTCCAGGGGCGCGTACTCGGCGGCGGCAGCTCGGTCAACGCCATGGTCTATATGCGCGGCTGCCCCGAGGACTACGACAACTGGGAAGCCATGGGCTGCCCAGGTTGGTCGTACAAGGAAGTTTTGCCCTACTTCAAGCGCAGCGAGGACAACGAGCGTTTCGCTGGCGAAGCCCATGGCCAGGGCGGACCACTGGGCGTATCAGACCAGCGCGCCACCCACTACCTGACCAAGAGCTGGGTCAAGGCCGCGCAGCAACTGGGTATCCCCTTCAACGCGGACTTCAACTCCGGCAAACAGCAAGGCGTCGGTTTCTACCAAGTGAAGATGCGCAACGGCCTGCGCTGCAGCGCAGCGGTGGCCTACCTCAACCCGGCACGCAAGCGCCCCAACCTGAAAATCCGCACCGGCTGCCAAGTCTTGCGGATCCTGGTCGAAAACGGCCGCGCCTACGGCGTGGAATACCGCCAGGGCGGCCAGGTCAAGGTGCTGCGCGCCGAGAAAGAAGTCATCGTCAGCGCAGGCGCTGTTGGCTCACCGACCCTGCTACTGCGCTCAGGTATTGGCCCTGCCGAACACCTGCGTTCAGTTGGCATCCCCGTAGTGCACGACCTGCCGGGCGTGGGGGAAAATTTCCAGGACCATGTGGACATGTTCCTGATCTATGAGCTGACCGGCGCGCACAGCTACGATAAGTACAAGAAACTGCACTGGCAGGCCTGGGCCGGACTGCAGTACCTGTTGTTCCGCAATGGTCCCATCACCTCCAACATATGCGAAGGTGGCTTGGTGTGGTACGGCGACAAGAACGATCCATTGCCGAACCTGCAATTCCACTTCCTGCCTGGCGCCGGTGTCGAGGAAGGCGCGGAGACCACCCCGAGCGGCAACGGTTGTACGGTTAACGTCTACCAGACCCGACCACGCTCACGTGGCACCGTGCGCTTGCGCGACGCTAACCCGGACAGCCCTCCACGGGTCGACCCGAATTACCTGTCCGATCCCTACGATGTTGAACAGCTCGCTGAGGCGGTCCGCCTGGGCATGGAGATCATGGAACAGTCGGCACTCAAACCCTACGTGGCGCATGTGCATCGCCCCCGCCAGCCGTTGTCGACCCACGAGGAACGTGTACGCTTCGTTCGCGAGACAGCCCAGGGTGCCTTGCACCCCTCGGGTGCCTGCAAGATGGGCACCGACGCCATGGCGGTGGTCGATCCGGAGTTCCGTGTGCACGGCCTGCAAGGCCTGCGGGTATGCGACACCTCGGCGATGCCAGCGCTCATTTCGGGCAACACCAGCGCGCCCTCGATGATGCTCGGCGAGCGCCTGGCCGACTTCATCAAGGGCCGTCGCTCGCTGCTCCCGCAGGCGCCACAAGGTGCAAACCTGACGCAGGCCGAGCCGGTCAAGGCGCACGTCTGAACTCGATCATTCATTGACGAAGGCCACCCTTGGGTGGCCTTCTTTCTTTAAGGAAGCCCGATGCAATCGATATTCGGAAGCCCCGCCTATCAACGCGCGACCCGCCTGACGTTCTTCGCCGTCGGCTTCACCATGGCCGCCTGGGCCCCCCTGGTGGCATATGCCAAGCAACGCCTGATGCTCGACGACGGCCTGTTCGGCAGTCTCTTGCTGTGTATAGGCCTGGGTTCGCTGTTGAGCATGCCCTTCACCGGCCGAATCGCCCAGTGCATTGGCCTTAGGCGCCTAATGCAACTTTCAGGCGTGTGCTTCAGTGCTGCTCTGGTCGCTCTTTCAGTGATTTCTTCTGCCTGGCAGTTCGCCATTGCCCTCTTCGTCTTTGGTGCTTGCCTGGGCCTGGGCGACATCTGCGTCAACCTGCAGGGCGCAATGGTAGAGAAAGCCGCCCGCAAACCACTGATGTCGGGATTCCATGGACTGTTCAGCGCCGGTACCTTCGCCGGCGCGGCAGGCGTGACTCTCCTGCTCAACCTGGGTGCCACGCCCCTGTGGGCAGCACTCTCGGCGGCACTGGTGGCCTTGATGATCCTGCTACTGGCGCGCCACCATCAGATTCGCGAGCTCGACGCTCTGGACAGCGCATCCTTTCTGTGGCCCAGAGGCGTGGTACTACTGCTGGCTGCACTGGCGTTCATCTGCCTATTGATTGAGGGCGCTATGCTCGACTGGAGCGCGCTGTACCTCGAAGGCGTCCACAGCGTGCCGCTGGAGTCGGCAGGCATTGCCTACAGCGTGTTTACCCTGGCGATGACCTGCGCACGCCAAGTCGGGGACCGGTTGGCCCGTTGGCTCGGCGACAGTGTGCTGCTGATCGGCGGCAGTGCCTTCGCCCTACTCGGCTTGGTGCTTGCCCAGACCCTGTCGCTAACAGGCGCTTTAGTCGGCTTTGCGTTCGCCGGGTTGGGCATGGCAAACGCGGTACCCATCCTGTTCCGTGCCGCACTGACACAGAATCGTATGCCCGCAGCGGCCAGCTTAAGTACGGTCGCGACCATCGGCTACCTGGGCATCCTGCTGGGGCCGGGCTTCATCGGCCATCTGTCCGAGCTGACGTCATTGCACACCGCGTTCTGGTGCCTCACCGCTACCCTGGTGGTGCTCTGTCTTTTCTCCCGACCGGCTGTGACACGCGGCCTTAGCATTGGATGAGAACGCCTTCTCATTCTTGAGAAAGCGCTGACAGGAACTCATAGGTCATTGATTTTAAATGATAAAAAAAATGGCATAGCGATTGCTATCTCCTGACTAAACAAGAAATCCCGCGATTCCCGGGGATGCACTGAACGGTCAGGAGATGCCATGAGTTATCCAGAAGTCAAACTGCTCATCAACGGTCAATGGCGCAACGGCGGCGATGGCGTGAGGGGCGACGTGAGCAACCCCGCCAGCGGTGACATCATTGGCCGCTTCGCCCATGCCAGCCGCGCCGACCTTGATGAAGCGCTCCTGGCCGCCCAGGCCGGCTTCAAGGCTTGGCAGGCGATCTCGGTGTTCGAGCGCAGCAAAATCATGCGCAAGGCCGCCGGCCTGATGCGCGAGCGCAGCGAAGCCATCGCCACCCTGATCACCGTCGAGGAAGGCAAGCCACTGGCCGAAGCGCGCATGGAAGTCAATGGTGCTGCCGACCTGGTCGACTGGTTTGCCGAGGAAGCACGTCGCACCTATGGCCGGGTAATCCCGTCCCGCGCCAGCAACGTGACTCAGCAGGCGATCCGCGTGCCCGTCGGCCCGGCGATTGGCTTCACCCCGTGGAATTTCCCTGTCAGCCAGATCCTGCGCAAGATCGCCCCGGCGCTCGCCGCAGGCTGCTCAATGCTCATCAAAGGGCCCGAGGAAACCCCCGCAGCTCCCGCGGCGATGTTCGCTTGCTTTGTCGACGCCGGGGTGCCCGCAGGCACCCTGCAACTGGTGTATGGCGTACCGTCGGAGATTTCCGCGCACTGCATCCCCAACCCGATCATCCGCAAGGTCTCGTTCACTGGCTCGGTACCGGTGGGCAAGCACCTCGCCGCCCTCGCCGGCCAGCACATGAAGCCGGCCACCATGGAACTGGGCGGCCATGCGCCGGTGATCATCTGCAATGACGCCGATCTGGAAGCCGCCTGTGCTGCACTGATTGCCTTCAAGTTCCGCAACGCCGGTCAGGTGTGCATCTCCCCGACTCGTTTCTTGGTGCAGGACGGCGTACATGACCGTTTCGTCGAGATGTTCCGCGATGCGGCGGCCTACCTGAAGGTAGGCGACGGCCTCGATCCATCGACCCAGGTCGGCCCGCTGATCAACGAGCGCCGCCTGCAAGCCGTGGAGCGCCTGGTGGACGATGCCGTGGCCAAGGGCGCCCGCGTGGAAACCGGCGGCGCGCGCCTGGATCGACCGGGGCACTTCTATACGCCGACCGTCCTGAGCAATGTCAGCAGCGATATGGCCATCATGAACGAAGAGCCGTTTGGCCCGGTAGCCCTGTTCATCCGGTTCCATCATCTCGACGAGGCCATCAGCGAAGCCAATCGCCTGCCGTTCGGCCTCGCGTCCTATGCCTGGACCCGACGCCAGGCCGACATCCATGCCCTGACCCAGGGCGTAGAGGCCGGAATGCTCACCATCAACCACCTGGGCCTCGCCCTGCCAGAGACCCCGTACGGCGGCATCAAGGACTCCGGGCATGGCTCCGAGGGTGGCAGCGAAGCCCTCGACGGCTACCTGCACACCCATTTCGTTTCCTGCCTGCACGCCTGACCCACGGGCCGGTGGCGGTCGCTGCCGGCCCTTCATCGAGGACAACGCCATGATCGAACAACAATTCAAAGAAGCCATGGGCCGGTTCGCCGGCGCCGTCACCGCCATCACCACCTTCGCCAACGAGCAACCGGCGGGGCTGATCGCCACCGCCGTGTGCAGCCTGTCGTGCGAGCCACCGTCGGTGATCGTGTGTGTCAACAAGACGGCTTCGGCCCACGACCTGATCCTCAACAACGGCTACTTCGGCGTCAGCCTGCTGGCACCGGCCCATGCCCACGTCGTCAGCCGCTTCAACAGTGCCAAGGGCGCCGAGCGCTTCGAACGCGACGACTGGGTCCTGGATAACGGCAAGGCCCCGGTACTGAACAATGCACCCGTTGGCCTGGTCTGCCGGATCGGAAACTGCTTCGACGGCTTCTCCCACACGATCTTCGTCGGCCTGATCGAGTCGATCGCCCTGTGCGAAGCGGACCTGAACGAATGCCTGCTGTGGAAGGGCCGCGGCCTGCACCAGGCGGTCGAGTATGTAGCCAGTCGTTGATCACCTGGGAGCACTGAGCATGAGCCTGATGGCCACCCCGCTCCACGGGTTTATGCAGGAATTGCTGTGTACCGTGAAGATCGGCTGGCGCGCCGAGCGCGGTCGGCTTAACCTCGGCCCGTTGGACAGCCTGGCACAGCGCGAGTTGTTCAGCGATGTTCACTGCATGCCAGGGCAGCGGGTGTACCGCCTGGGGCCAGAAGAAACCACGCGCGAGCTACGGGCACTGGCCCGGCATCTGTTCGAGGCGCCGTTCGCCAGCTTTGCCCCCTGCAGCGGCGCCCAGGCCAACCAGGCGGTGTTCCGAGCCCTGCTGCAACCGGGGGACAGGGTGCTGTGCCTGCCCGACGCAGAACTGGAAAGTACCCTTGACACGCTTTACGTCTCGGCTACCACGCCACGGCTGGTACGCCAGCGTGCAGTGTTCCAAGGCAACGGCCTGGTGGACTACCAGACCTTGGTCGACCAGGTGCTGGCAGCGCCGCCCCGATGCATCGTCGCGGGCTATTCAAACCATACCCGCCTGCACGACTACCGGGCACTGCGTGATTTGGCCGACCGTGTCGGCGCGCTGCTGATCATCGACATCTCACGGATCGCCGGGCTGGTCGCCGCCGGACTGCATCCCAACCCCCTTGGCTGGGCCGACGTCCTTACCGGCGCTACCCACAAATCCCTGCAAGGTCCACGTGGCGGCTTTTTCATGACCCGCGACGAGGCGCTGTTCGGCCGGCTCCAGGCGGTGTTCGAGCAACGCCGTGGCGTCAGCATGCCGCAGCGGGTACGGTTGGGGCTGCTGCGCTGCCTGCAACAGGCGAGATCACCGTTGCAGGTCGCCCGGCAACAAATGGCTCTGGACAACGCCCGCGCCATGGCCGAGGTTTTCAACAAACAGATGCTACAGGTGTTTTCCGGCGGCACCGATACCCAGACCGTGATGCTGGAACTAACGCCTCTTGGGTTGACCAACCGCCAGGCCCAAGTGGCGCTCGGTCGCCTAGGCATTACCTTGGAACGGCGCTTAGACCTCCACAACACGCACCTTGTCCTCAATACCCTTCCGGCCAGCATGCGGGGCTTGGATCCCCAGGCCTGCGCACGCCTGGCCAGTGCCATCGGCACCACGCTGCAACAACCCAACGACCTGAAAACCGTGAGTCTGGCCATAGCCAGCGTGGACCGGCTGTGTGCCGACCATCCGCCCTTGCTCAGCGCCATGGATCACATACTTCTCCAATAACCCCTTGCAAGCCCGCCTTGCAGCGCAAACAACAAACTGGAGCTCACATGAAAGTCATCGCAGCAAAAGTCTTCCTGGTGGAAAGCGGCTACGTCAAACCGATCATCGTCGAACTGACCACAGATCAGGGCATCACCGGCATCGGTGAAGCCGCCATCGCATACGGCCTTGGAGCCACCGCCGCGGCCGGCATGATCAAGGACCTGTGCGAGCGCGTCATCATCGGCGCGGACCCGTTCCGCATCGAAGAGCTGTACTCGAAGATGTACGACAATTCCTTCTGGGCCAAGGGTGGCGGCGCCATCGTCTTCGCCGGGATTAGTGCCATCGAGACCGCCCTGTGGGACATCAAGGGCAAGGCCAGCAACCTGCCGATCTACGAATTCTTCGGCGGCAAGGTCTTCGACGAGGTGCCGGTTTACGCCAACGGCTGGAACTATCACTGCTTCGACGCCGCCTCATGGGCTCAGGCCGCCGAGCGCCCGATGAAGGACGGCTACAAGGCGCTCAAATGCTACCCGCTGGCCACCCAAGACGACAAAGGCCGCCTGCAGCACGTGCAGCGCCGCGCCCATGACCGCGAGTTCACCGAACTGGCCTACCAGCGGGTCAAGCAACTGGTGGAAGTCACTGGTAACGCGGCCGAGGTGTACATCGACCTCAGCGGCGGCATGACCACTGCCGAAACCATCCGCCTGTGCAAACGCTACGAGGACCTGGGCATCACCTGGATCGAAGAGCCATGCGATGCGTTCGACGTCGGTGCTATGGAAAAGATCGCCAACGCTACCCAGGCCTCGATGGCGGCCGGCGAGCGGCTGTACACCCGCCAAGGGTTCCGTCGCCTGATCGAGAAACAGATCGTCGATATCGTCCAGCCAGACGTCGGCAACACCGGCGGCTTGGGCGAAACCAAGAAGATCGCCGCCATGGCCGAGGCCTACAACATGCGCGTCGCGCCGCACAATTGCGCAAGTTCGCTGTGCACTGCGGCGACCATGCAGGTCGGAGTTACCCTGCCGAACTTCATGACCATGGAGATCTACCCATACTTCAGCGACTCGCCCAAGTACGTGCAGATCCTTAACAACGCCCCGGAAGACCGTATCGCCGACGGCAAGCTTGGCATCACCGCCGAACCTGGGCTGGGCGTCACCCTCGACCAGGAGGCCATCGCGCCCTTCCTCTGGGCCGAATGCAAAGCACAGTGATCTCCCACCGTTGATGAAAAAGGCCGCATTCGCGGCCTTTTTCGTGCTCGCCAGCTATCACCCTGACAGGGCCCGCAGGGGCTCAGTGGAACACGCTCATGGAAGTTTTCAGCAGTCTTTCGATCAAAACACGGATCTGTCTGTTGGCCGGTCTCTGCATCACAGCCACCGTTGCTGCCCTGATCGGCAGCGCCTTGTACCTGTCCGATCGTTCCGTACTCATGGTCAAGCAGGCCAGCGAGCAGATGCTTCAGCAGAATGCGCAAACCTATCTGGGCGAAGTCGGGCGTGCCCAGGCCAAGCAGACGCAGGCATTCTTTCTCCAGGCAGCAGAGTTCGGCACGACATTGAGCCGGCAGCTCATGCTTGAACGCAAGAGCCAGATCGCCAGGCAATCGAGTGAGAGCCAGATCCGCATCGGTATCGACCATGCCTTGGCCATGCACGTGAAGGCGAACCCCCTGCCCTTCGGCGTGGGCGTGGCGCTGCAACCGGCCGAGGGGGACAAGGCCTTCGTCGACAAAAGCGCCGAGGGCAACGAACGCGGCCGGTTCGCGGTTTACCGCTCCACCCACATCCCCAGCTACACCATTCCCGAGAAGGAGATCATCGACGACGGCACTACGGCGACGTACTGGTACACCTGCGCTATCGAGCGTTCTGCCGTCTGTCTTACCAACCCCTACACCTACACGGACGCCTCAGGCGTCAGTACCCTGATGGCCACTGTCGCCGTGCCGCTACGCACCACCGGGCGTGCCGAGGGTGTGATGAGCGTTGACATCAGCCTGTCCAGCCTGCAAAGCCACGTCACAACCTCCTCCCGTCAGCTGTATGGTGGCTACGGCAGGGTATTGCTGGTCAGCCCGGACGGCCAAGTAGCCGCCGACAGCCTTTCCGCCGATCACCTGGGCAAGCCCTTGGCAACGGTCGATGCCGGCCTCAGCGCGTTGCTGAAGGATTTGCAGGTGGCTGGCGAAGCCAGGATCGTCAGGCAGGCAGACAGCATGCTCGCCCTGTCCCCCTTCCAGGCGCCCGACGGCACTTGGTGGACCTCGCTTGTCTCCGTCCCCATGAATCATCTTCTGGAACCATCCCGGGTACTGGGACAACGGCTCGACAACGTTTCCGCGCAGAGCATGCAGATCCAACTGCTTCTCGGTGGCTGCATTGCCCTGGCCGCATTGCTATTGATCGCCTGGTTGGGCCATTCGATCAGTCGACCGATCACGCGCGTCGCACTCGCACTCGATGAGATCGCCGACGGTGACGGAGACCTGACCCACAGACTGAGGCACCACCAGAAAGATGAAATAGGCCGGCTGGTCATGGCGTTCAACCGCTTTCTCGACAAGTTGCAACCGGTCATCGCAGCGGTCACCCGCTCGGTGAACGACACACGGGCGACCGCAGACAAGGCCGCGTCCGTAGCGGCCTCGGGGTTGTCCGGCATGCAACAGCAGTTCAGGGAGATCGACCTAGTCGCGACAGCCTCCCAGGAAATGACCGCCACGTCTCACGAAGTGGCCCAAAGTGCCGCCCAGGCTGCCAACGCGGTGGCGGATGTGGACTCCGCAACCCAGGAGGGACTGCGGGTCATCAGCCATACCAATGACGTGATCCTCCAGCTCGCCCGGCACCTCGACCAGGCGCAGCAGGATGTGTCGGGGCTAGCAAGCAGCAGCGATGAAATCGGCGGGGTACTGGAGGTCATTCGCTCGATCGCCGAGCAGACCAACCTGCTCGCCCTCAACGCGGCGATCGAGGCAGCGCGGGCAGGAGAGTCCGGCCGGGGGTTTGCCGTGGTAGCCGACGAGGTCCGTCATCTCGCCCGGCGCACCCAGGACTCAGTCAGCGAGATCCGTATCGTCATCGAACAGCTGCAAGCCGGCACCCACCTGGTGGTGAAGGCCATGCAGCGTAGCCATGCCCAGGCCACCAGCAGTGTCGAGGAGGTACGACGAGCGAGTAAAGTGCTGGATGATATCAACACCGCGGTGGCCGTCATCAACGACATGAACCTGCAGATCGCCAGCGCCGCCGAGGAACAGAGCGCCGTATCCGAGGAAGTGAGCAAGACAGTCATCGCCATCAGGGATGTGACGAAGGAGCTGGCGAACCATTCGGAACATGCTGCGACCATCAGTACCAGCCTCAATGGACTTGCCAATGATCAGCAGCGCCTAATGTCTGGTTTCAGGGCTTGACGACGACCGCGATGACACGGCGGCAGTGATCCTGCCGCCTGCTTCAAGTCGGCGATTTCAGACCGGGGTATAAAGACGGAAACGCCGAGTATTGTGCTTCAAAGACGCGCCTCCGTGGACTAATGGCCAGGTCGAGCGCATCTACCGGACGATAAAAGAAGCGACAATCAAGGCGTTCCACTACCCCATTATCGAGGCCCTAAAGGCGCATGTGCTGGCTTTCGTAACGGCCTACAACTTCGCCAGGCATCTGAAGGCTTTGCGCTGGCGCACGCCATTCAAGGTCATCTGTGAGGTCTGGACTCAACATCCAGACCGCTTCACTATTAACCCGCACCACCTCATTACGAGACCAAACACCTAGGGCGGCGAGGCCTCCGGTGTTTTTTCGAAAATCAACAGGCTTGGGTAAAGGCAGACTTTATCGACTTTGCTGTCGGGGCTCATGATGGCGCGCTGGCCCCAGAAATGGAACGGGAGCGCAGCTTCGGTGTTCAGTTAGGCGCTTGCTATATGTTTTTATGGGGTGGAAAGGTATAAATTGACATGTTGTACGAAGCTCGTCTAAAGCTGAGCCAGCTTGCAATCACCCTAGAATTAAAAGCCCAGAGCAATCGCCCTGGGTCATTAATGAGAAATCTGCACACTTACTCAACTCAGAGCACCCACATTCAAAAAAATGGGTAACCTTGATAGATTAAGACTGTAAATCCTGCGCCAACTATCTGCGACAACACGAGGAATCCCTACTCAAGAAACTTGAAGAAAGGTGAAACTATCAAAAGCACACCATAGGCAAACACATAGCAGGCTGCCTTTCCACGCAAGTGACTCAAATCATCAATTTTATAAACCAAATAACACGGTACCAAGCACGTTGCAACTCCAAAAATTGGGCCCACCACCTGAATAAGTAACAGCGTGGAGAAACCACCTAGCAACCAGCCCCAAAGAAACGCAACTATCGTAACCGACAATGCAATTGCAAGCCTCCTTGTATCATTGGCTCCCAGACTAAACTTTCGAGAAAGCAAATTAAGCACAATACCTTTGAGTGCTTCATGAAACCCCAAATAAATCCCAAAAAAAGCGCTTACAATGGCAAATATATTAAGCATAACCGACATGACCTGTATGCCAGCGCCAGGCATTACCTTGGCAGCAATAGCCAAGGCAGAGATATTTTGCTTTAAAGCTATTTCCGCTTCATTTTTGCTAACAGAAAAAGAAAATGAGAGCGCAAAGAACAGAACTGCCAACACCAATATAACGTATGCAATCCTATTAACCCTAATACTTCTATAAGCAGCAACACACCAGTCGCGCTCTATACTTTTGAAAGCAACGTTCATGGGGCTCAGTATTTGCACAAATATAATTGACGATAGTGCAAACGGCAGCGTCAGTAACACATCACGAAAAAATATACCCATTTCGGGAAAAGCTACAACATTCGAAAAATTCCAGTGCGGGATCATAATTAGTGCCAAGACGACTACGATACCAAACTTAATCATAATCATTGGGCCTGCCACTTTGAAAATCAGGCGCTCCCCTTGCGATGATATGGCAACCAATACAGTCATCACGACCAGCCCATACCACCATTCATTTACTAATGAACGATCAATCAGCCCAAAAGTTTGCAAATAAGATGCACTATCGTGGGCAACTGTGCTCGCATACGTGACTATGCCGCTCAGCAGCATGATAAAATACACACATCCTAGCGCCACCCCCCAATTTTTACCTAAGTAGTAACTAACGGCACCAGTGTAATCACCGCCACCCTCTGAATTAATTAAAGTCCGAAGAAGAAGACTCTGTAAATGATAAACAGCAGGATACGATAGGATTACAGCAACAAGAAACACCCATAACCCCTTAAGCCCCAGTTGCACGGGCATAAATACAATTCCCGACCCTATAGCCATACCGATGCAAAGCACGAGCCAACCAAAATCATAGGATGTAAAAGGTGGCTTCTCTAGCAGTTTTTCTTCACGATAATTAACGGCAGACAACATAAAAAACCCTATACCATCTATGATTGTAATTATACTATTAACTGGTATCGCCAAAGCATCATCTGCCTTCGAACAACACCATGCACCTTTTAACGACTTAACATGTTCCGCACAAAGAAACAAATCCACCCTTGCAAGTTAATATTAGTCAAGACAGAGCATTTCGAGAGCTAGCTAAACTATATAATTTCGCAAAATCAACTGCATCCCGAGGACATGATCCGCAGGATGCTAGGAACGGCTAATGATTACTGCCATAGTAATGCTTCACGCTGACAGTAGCTTTCCCTCACGAAGAACGTCATCGCCTGCAATGTAAGCTAAGTCCATCCCCGGCATCGCATAACGGCGGTTTTGTCGGGCAAAAAGCACGCCCGTGACGCTAGCGTTGTAGCGTTGGCTTTTTCCAGTTACCGGGTCGACGACGTCAACAACAGGATCGCCTGGTAGGAGAAGCTGTCCACACTCAGCGAGATAAACGATTATCCCTGCCGCATCAGCGAAGAGAACCTCGGTTCCACCAAGCGGGGTCGCTTCATGCAGAAGCTTGGGGAGATGAATGTTATGCTGGCCAGCGATAACCCCCTGAAGGCGCAGATACTCCACGATGCGGGTAGCATCTTCCTGTGCCTGATGATGACTGACCTCCAACTGCCCCCGCAGCTCGATACAGATGCTGATGGTTGGGAGAGGAAGACTTACTTCCGGAAGAAGCTCTTGAAGCTTTACCCAAAATGATGAACATACTTCATCAAAGGGCGTATTACCTTGCTCAGCAGCGTAAAGCGTAGCGTGTGAGCCCATTAGGGCCGCAAGTGGCATGACCTCGTCGAGTGATAAAGGGTGAGCATAGAGGTGGAGAACTGACTCACAATCACAGTGCAGATCCAAGACGATATCGGCATCGCATGCCAATCTCAGCAGCAGGACACGCAGGGAGTCAGATTGCTTCTGGCAGCTAAGCTTAGTCAAATGCTGTCGGAGCGCAGCTCTGACCAATTCGATATTAGCTTTGGCATCGCTACTGAACTGGTCTTTCAGTTGTGACGCGATGACAAGCGCTAGGTCAGGGAAGCGGCGATTGAAATTCTCACCGCTTGCAAGATCAAATCGCCCCATTTGATACGACAGAATTGTCTGATCAAGACCGATCGGATTAGCTACTGGCACAACAACAACTTCACCAAGCAGGGTGCCCAGCGACTCTTCGACTGACAGCATATCACGCAGATAATGGCAGACCAGCATACCTGGGAGTTCGCTCGCGTGTAAGCCAGCCTGTACATAAACCTTCCGGCCACCAGCAACCCCAAAATGAAAGCTATGGACGACCCGCGAGGTTCCAATAGATCCGTCACCCAGCAAATGTTTTTGTTCAATCATATTGAAACTCCGATTTGCGGCATCAGGGGATGCCGCAAATCAATGGCAGTTAAGAAAATTGAAGCTTTTTGACCCGGCGATTGTTTAACGCCATATATATTATGCCGAGTCCCAACCATACAGCACCCATCTTAAGTGAGTGTACACTGAGACTCATCCACACATACCCAATAACCATCAGCCCCATCAGTGGAATCAGGCCGTCCTTAATCCAACGGTGCGATGGAGTTTTGACCATGAACTGATTCAACACACACAGGTGTAGGACGAAGAAAGCTGACAGAGCGCCAAAGTTAACGAGGGACGTCAACGAGTCAACGTGAGCCATGAACAACACACTCACTACCAGTGATACGGCGGCGACGAACAGCGTGCTTACGAACGGCGTCTGATATGAAGGGTGCAGTTTGGAGAGCACCTTCGGAAGTTGGCCATCCCTTGCCATGCTCAGGAGGATGCGAGAAATGGCTGTTTGAGCCACCAATGCGCACGAGAAGCCCCAGGAGACCGCCGTGGCTACTGCACACGCTACCTTCAACGGCGTCCCTCCCACCGCATAAGCGATGGTGTAGAAAGCGTTATCTTTATCCTGAGCCAGCGCGCCAAAGTCTGGCCAGGCCATCCCTGCCACCCAGGTTTGCAGGATAAAGAGCCCACCCATGATAAAAAGAACCGTGATGGTTGCTTTACCCACGTCGCTTGCCTTCCCAGAGTTTTCCTCCGCAAGCGTGCTGATGGCGTCGAAGCCCAGGAAGCTCAATGCAGCAATCGAGACTGCGCTCATGATCAGCCCAGGGCTAAAGGTCTCCGGGTTGTAGAGAGGCGCAATACTGGGCTCTCCGAGGTATCCACCAAACACCATGTAGAGACCAAGCGTAACAAACCAGACCAAGACACCCATCAGGCAGATGGCAAAGAAATCGTTCGTCTTAGCGGTGATATGGATTCCTCGCACGTTGACCGCAGTATTGAAAACAATAAATGCGACCAGCCATATCCATTTAGACAGCCCCGTAACAGCCTCTAGAGCTAATGCCGAGACAATATAGCAAAGAGCAGGCAGCAGAATATAATCCAGCAGCACCAACCAGCCAACCAAGAAACCTACTCTAGGCCCCAGCGAGTGGCTAGCGTAGGCATAGATCGAACCTGCTTTTGGGCAGGTCGATGACATTCGTGCGTAACTGAGTGCCGTAAAAATCATGGCAATCATTCCTACCAGGTAGGCCATTGTGGCCATCCCTTTTGATTCAGTCACGATGTAACCATAAATACCCATCGGCGCAATGGGTATCATGAAGATCATTCCATAGATCACCATATGGCGCACGGTCAATGTACGCTTGAGCTCAACGTCGTTACCAGAATGCATGTCTTTTCTCCTAGACTCAGAAGAACGGCTTAAGCCGCCTTCTGAAACAGCTTTTAATTAGTAGACAGCAGAATAGGAATCTCGGATTTCGTTGTCTTTCTTATCGCGCATCAGCGTGATCTCGCTCTGTTTGATTGCTCGATAGCAGTCAAAGAGCATTTCTCCCATACTGGATCTCATCACTTCATCGTTACCCAGTGCCTCTAGGGCCTGGCCGAGGGACGAAGGCAATGGATGCATCCCATATTTATGGTGTTGATCCTCAGGAATGGACGAAGGGTTCACGGCAACTAGATCCGGCATGGCCAGTTTCTTGTTGATGCCGTCTATACCTGCCGCCAAGATGGCGCCCAACGTAAGGTGGGGAGATGCCAGAGCGTCGGCGGCACGGTACTCAATGTTCGCTTGCTTCGCTGCATCGCAGCCATCCAGGTGGGTAATCGGCGCAATCCGAATCGAAGCCTCTCGATTCTGTTGACCGATGCAAGCATAAGCCGCGCTCCAACTATCAGGACGCAAGCGCTGGTAGGACACGACGCTAGGTGCAGTCAAAGCAGTGAGAGCCGCCATATGCTCAAGAATACCGGCGGTGAACTGGCTCGCGAGGTCAGACAATTGACCTGGTCGATTAGGATCGTAGGTCAGTGGCTCCCCCGCCATGCTCCACAACGAAACGTGGACATGTACGCCATTCGTCCCAGGATTCAGAGAAAGAATGGGCGAGAAGGACACGGAGCGCCCTTGACGACGGCAAATTTCGCGAACGATCTCGCGCACGTTCACTGCGCGATCGGCAGCTTGCAATGCTTCGGTCGGGCTGCAGGTCACCTCATACTGCCGAGCTGCATATTCAGGGATACACATCTCGGGATCTACTTTTCCTTCAATCAGCGCCTCGGTGATGGCATTGCAGAGCTTCTCCTCCGACCGCGCTGCTTGCAGCGAGAAACACGCAGCAGGCGTGGCGACATCGGTTAGCATGAATTCGTGCTCAAACGACGCGATTGCTTTAATACCGAGCAGTTCCAACTTTTTAAGCTGCCGCTTCAAAAACTGCCTAGGACATGCATCCCAAGGTGAACCGTCCATGTTCAAAAAATCTGCATGAAAATAACGAAGCGGACTGACCGATTCACTACCGGCCACGCTTACCTCAGAAGAGGCATCGGGCAGCATGATCAGGTCGCCTAGCGCGCCCCATTCGTTTTCCACAATCTGACCGAATGGGTTCAACGCCAAATTCGCCGGCGTCCAGCAGAGCCCTTTTTTAAGGTTAGAGTCCAATCGATGCTCAGGAAACGATCTAGCTCGGGTAATGCCGCAGTAGTCGTGACTGATAAAATGGGCAAGGTTGCTGCTTATATTCTTGTTTTGCATCGTCTTTTCACTCTTAGAATCGCGCTTGGCCTGGCGTCAGCCGACCGGCCAATCACGTGAAAAAAAGCCACCTGGTTTGACGGATTTCCTTGCTAGCCCAAAGGGTTCGACCGCATCGATATCGTAATTTCCGTTTCACGATTATGACACTGTTGATTCTCTGAAACTGGTGTTACAGTAGCAGCGGTCTCGGTTCTCCGCAACAGGCAGATCGGTCAGCCGTCGAATGGCCATCGTGTCGAGGGTGAACAGGGATGCCATGGCATCAGGCGGCGCGAGTGTTAGCTCCCGAGGGAATCGATCGCCGATATGCTTTGAAAAATGCTCAAGAAACGCGCATCCACAACAAGAGGAAGAATGATGAAAGGTACCTACCCGGAAGGTCTGTCACGCAGCACGCTGGTCGATCCCAAGCGCACCGCTCTGTTGGTTGTCGATGTCCAGAACGCTGAGGTTTCGCCGTACATCCAGGAAAACCAACCGGATTACTACCGGCAGGTGACCCAGCACGTTGTACCCCAAATCAGAAAGCTGATTGACGCCGCCCGGGCGGCGGGGAGCGAGGTTGTGTACACCGTGATCGAAAGCCTCACTAGCGACGGTCGCGACAGATCGCTTGACCACAAACTCTCCGGGCTTTTCGTGGCTAAAGGGTCTTGGGAGGGCAAGGTCGTTGAAGCTATTGCACCAGAAGCGGATGACATCCTTCTCCCCAAAACCTCGTCCGGAGTCTTCAACTCTACGAATCTGGATTACGTGCTGCGTAACTTGGGTGTTGAGGCCGTTGTCGTAGCAGGAGTGTTGACCGATCAATGCATCGACATGGCTGTCAGAGACGGGGCGGATAAGGGCTATTTCATGATCTGTGTATCTGACGCTTGCGCAAGCTATACCACTGCTCGACATGAGCAGGCGTTGTCCGCGTTTGGCGGATATTGCCGGGTCTCGACCACACAAGAAATCGTTACAGAACTGGGAAGATAAACGGCGCGACTAGCTAAAGGCTGCCCTATCCCGATAGAGGTGATAGGGCAAATCTCAAGGTCGCAGATTATGGGAATGCTCTATCCGGACACTGCCCACTTTTCGCTCCCTCCTCAAAATATGCTAGCTTGCCGTTGCCATACGCCAACCGTCGATTTCGTGCTACGCATCACTCACTAGGCCAACCATGACCTCCCCCAAGACCATTCGACAGCTGATTCAAGCCAATAAATCCAGCTTCACTCCGAGTGAACGCAAGCTTGTCAAACTCTTGACCGGGGCCAAACCCATACTGGCCCTGGGTACCATTCATGAGCTGGCAAATCATGCACATGTCAGCGCACCAACGGTTTTGCGTTTTGCCGTAAAGCTGGGCTATTCGGGATTTCCTGAGTTTCAAAAAGCATGGCTTAACGAGCTCGAACTGAAGCTCAGCTCGCCCCTTACAATGATCAATCAGCCTCATGAAGATGAAGCACATACGTTCTCAAAGGGTTTAGGCTCGATGGTTGAAGACGCTATTGCGGAGCTGTCAGCGGGATTTGATCTTGTAAAGCTGCTGTCGGACAGTAGACAACGCGTATTTGTCCGTGGAGGGAGATTCAGTCAAACCTTGGCTGAATACCTATACGCCCACTTGAAAGAAATGCGCGGCAACACTGAAATTTTAGGCAGGATACCTGCGCACGACCTCGATACCGTAGTTGACATTGGAAAGAAAGATATTCTAATCGCCTTTGACTACCGTCGCTACCAAGAAGACACCGTACGACTAGCCAGATTGGCAGCGGAGCAAGGCGCCCAAATTGTACTATTCACCGATAAATGGCTATCCCCAATATCGGAGCTGACCAATAATGTAGTTATCTCAGATATTTCTTCAGGGTCGGCATACGACAGCTTAGTGCCAGCCATGGCACAACTGGAATATCTTTCGATGCTTCTGCTTAAGGAGCTCGGCGAAACCGCCTCAACCCGACTCAAGAGGCTTGAGGTTATTCGATCATACGGTCGAGATTGACATTTATTTTAAAAGCCCAGGCTCGCTATCGTCTGGGCCCCCTACACTAGATTTTAAAGCCCCGAATTAGCTGCTGTAGTTCCGACACTTGCATATCCATCTGATTACAAGCCGCTAGGATGCGTTGCAAGATTCTAGCCGCGCCCTGATTAAGCTCGTTCTTTTGAGCGATGTCTTCACTTATTGTATCAATCACCGCCGTCTGCTCCTCGGTTGCAGCAGCGACGGAATGATTCATTGCATCCATAGACTCGATTTTGGATGCGACGCTAGCAAGATCCTTACCCTTGCACACCTCCTGCAAACGCCCATCAGTAAAATTCTTGAATGCGGGGTAAATCTCGGCAAGTGGCTTTTCTACCAAATCTGAATCAGGGGGCATCAAAATGTCTCCTCGACCGCTTACCAAAAAAGCATGGCCCATGCCCTTCAAATCGAGAGAATTAAGAATTGTGACTGCATGTCCAATATACAGGTCACCCCTGACCACATCCAGGGTTCGATTATTCGCCCTAACCGTAGTGGCGACTACAATGGTCAATCCATTGGTATTAGATTCGACATAGGGCGCTGTTAGAACAGTTGGACTACTAACACTGGCAAGCTTGTACCACGGACGCTGCCGTGGGACGTAGCCATCTGGCATGGGCTCTTCAGGGATCTGCGTAAACTGCCCTTGGTCAGAACCATAATATATCTAAAATTAGACGTGAGGATCCTATTATTTAAGAGCCCTGTGAGGTAGCCTGGACGGGAGCCGGCCGATTGTGCAAGGTGCTCTACCAGGAGCATGCGCCCTCCCATCCAACTGTCAATATTGCTTGTCGCCAAAGCACCGACATCATCCAAAATATTTTTCTACATCGCTGGAAATCCAATCTCGCTGCTGATGATATACCAACACACCAAATGTTCCAAATGATAGAACCAGCACGATGCTAGCAACAGCCAGTATCTTGCTAATGAAACCAAACCTCAGCATTTCTCAACCCCTAGTCTCTGCAAGCAAAGTGGTATTAGTGTTCATGACACTGATCAAATTTACTCGGCGAAACGGGCATTATACGATCAAAAACAGCGTTATCCACACGAATAACGCAGAAAAACTGAACGAGCGTTTTTTACATTATACAGCTAGGGAAGCCACATGGTGAGATTTTAAACGCAGTGATTAGTGCCCTGCTACTTTCCACTCTCACATAAAAACGCGAACCCAGATTTTTACCCATTTTCATCATAAAAATTAGGCAATATATCTGACCAATCACACTTATAATTTCTCGAGTATTTTTTCTGCGCCCTACATATCGCAGCTTTAAAATATCAACCCCACAAAGGAGGGTGAGCTTTCCGCTCGCTTTTCAATTCAATATAAGCAAGGAATTCGCCAAATGGCCATCACGCGACTACACGCGAACAAGCGCTTGAGCAATACAGTAATTCACAATGGGGTAGTCTATCTTGCTGGGCAGTTGGCCAACCAACACAGTGCCGATATCAAGATCCAGACTCGCGAAACGCTGCACAATATTGATACACTACTCAAGGAAGTTGGCAGCGATAAAACGCGTATCCTTTCGGCCACCATCTATCTCGCCGATATCGATGCAGATTTTGATGAAATGAATGAAATATGGGAAGACTGGGTGGCCGCTGGCCATGAACCAGCACGCGCTTGCGTCCAGGCTGCGATGTTCAAGCCTAGCTTATTGGTCGAAATTTCGATTGTAGCTGCAGTAGACTGAAAGCGTATCAGCTAGTTAAGCGCTTTCGCTGGGCGGTATTCACACACCGCCCTCCGGGACTTTCAAAGGCTTTCTTCGATAGGGATAGTAAATCCGGCTTTGACCCTATCCATAACCACCATGGTTTTGAAGCTTTTGATATCGCAATTCTCGTAAAAGAAGCGCCTTGTGAAATTTTCGTAGTCTTCCATATTCTTACAAGTCACTACGATCACAAAGTCGGCATCCCCAGTCACGTAGAACCCGCTCATTACCTCAGGCGTGTTACGTATAGCATGCTTGAACTTGTCGATGATATCTGTCCGCTCTCGTTCAAGGGTAACCAAGACGAGCATCGTTACGTGGCGCCCCACTGCTTTCGGAGAAACAATGGAAACATCACCCTCGATCACCCCCTCAGCCCTCAGGCGCTTAAGCCTACGCTGGCAGGCAGTCGGTGATAGTCCAGCTAACTCACCAATCTCATCGGATGTCAGCCGATTGTTAACTTGAACAGCGCTTAAAATTCTTACATCAATTCTGTCAAGTTCAATCACAAGACACACTCCTAGCCGTTTATCAGGTTTGCGCCTGAGACGCAGATCACCCTATCCCACCACATATAAACCCAGCCGAAGCCTCTGTCAACCGCAAGATTGCACTTCCCGCCACTTATTCGGCTATTTAAGAAATTAAAGATAATTTAGGCAATGCGAGCACAAGCTGCGTGAACCGCCAATCAATTTACTTAGAGTTTTCCTTGGACTGTGCACATCGGAATCCCCTGAATGGTAACGCACAAAAAAGCGCATTGAGAAAGACGACCAGACCCAACTCAATGCGCAAAACACCCAACGACAGGTATCAGAAAATCAGCTAGTGATATTAATTTGTCCCAGCATCAAGACCATAATCTGCATCCTGAAATTTTGGCTTGGCGATGGATGAGCGGCGATACTTCACAAGGTAGGCAATCGTCAGCCAGCCAAACCATAAAGGCATAAAGTAAAGCGCCGATAACGTATCAGGTTCCAGGGCCAACAACGCGACGGTGAAGACAAAGAATGCCAGAGAGAAGTAGCTGAGCGTAATACCCAATGGCATCTTGAAGGTAGAAGCAGCGTGCAACTCAGGTTTTTTCTTGCGATAAACTAGGTAAGCAATCAGCCAGCGACCGATAAAGATGAGCAATACCGAAGCGACCGTACTTACGATGGTGAATACCGTCATTACGCTAGGAATGAAGATAAGCATCGCCGTACCTCCAGAGATGCAAAGGCACCAGAACAGCGAGCTCGACCCAGGCACTCGTCTACGTGTAACTTCTTTGAAGGCAGTGGGAGCCTGGTTTACATCAGCAAGCCCAAACAGCGTCCGACTCATACAGAAAATGCCGCTGTTGGCAGCGGAGATTGCGGAGGTGGTCACTACAAGGTTGATCAGGCCCTCAGCGACAGGCAATCCGGTCAGCATGAACAGCTGAACGAAAGGACTTTTGTCTGCGCTGACGGCATACCAAGATGACACGCTGATGATGCAGATCAGGGAGAGCATATAGAACACCATTACCCGAATTGGCACCGCATTGATAGCCTTGGGGAGGGTTTTATGTGGATCCTTCGCTTCGGCGGCAGTTGCGCCAATCATTTCAACTCCTGCGAATGAAAGGATTGCATTCTGGAATGCCTGCGAAGAAACCGCTTACGCCGAACGGAAGGAAAACCTCTCGGTCTATCAAATGGCTGAAAGAGGCTGTGACTCCAGTCTGAGATACGAACGAGGTAGCGATAAGCACCAGGCCCACGACGATCAGGCTGACCACTGCAATGACTTTCACCAGCTAGAACCAAAACTCTATCCCACCAAACCAACTTACAGTCAGAAAATTGAGCGATAGCAACAGACCAAGAATCACAAGTACTGGGCCCCACGCTGGAAGTTCCGGGAACCAATACTAAAAATAGCCACCAATGACAACAGAATCCGCAGTCACGGCGACGATCCAGGTTAGCCAATACGACCAACCAATGAAAAATCTTGCCCACGGCCCAAGGTAGTCAGAGCAAAAATCACCGAACGTTTTGTATTCGAGATTTTAGAGCAGAAGCTCTCCCATTGCTCTCATCATAAAGAACAAAACAATCCCGATGAGCATGTACGTGAAAATGATGGAGGTACCAGAGACACTGATGGCCTTGCCGGCGCCCATGAACAGACCCGATCCGATTGCACCACCCAACGCAATGAATTGAATGTGACGATTCGAGAGTCCTCGATGCAATCCTTGCACTTCTTCAGAGCCAGATTCCTTCTGCGCTCCAGTTGTGGCAACATCAACCATTGCTACACCCATCAACGTTTTTTAATTTTATAACTTTTGTAATAAATCGGTTGAATCATCAGCATCAGCCCAACGACTTTTAGCTGAGACCAAACCTTAATTGGTAGCCATTAAAAAACGGGCCTGTTTGGAGCCGGCCCGTTCTTCACTGCTAAACAATGTTTAGCGTAGAGCACCTTCAGCGGTGAGCTCGTTGATAACCTTGTTAACAGCTTTGCTGGCGATATCAACGATCTTATCGATATCATTATTGGTTGCGACCAGCGGAGGCGCGAAGCCCAAGATCTCACCATGCGGCATCGCGCGCGCGATCAAATTAAGGTCGCGGGCAGCTTTGGAAATGCGAGCACCAACCTTCAGAGCTGGGTCAAGGCGGGTTTTGGTGGCTGGGTCAGCTACGAACTCCAGTGCAGCCATCAGGCCCACACCACGCACCTCGCCAACAATCGGCAGACCCTCGAAGACTTCTTTCAGACTCTTCTGGAAGTACTCACCTACACGCGCGGCATTACCAGGAATATCTTCACCTTCAACGATGTCCAGAACAGCATTCGCCGCTGCGACACCAATCGGGTGACCCGAGTAGGTGTAGCCGTGGGAGAAGGCGCCAACTTTATCTGCGCCCTCTTCCATGACTTTGTAAACCTTCTCGCCCACAATCGACGCCGACAGCGGCGCGTATGCAGAAGTCAGGCCTTTGGCAACGGTGATGAGGTCAGGCTCGATACCGTATTTGTCACAGCCAAACATTGCGCCAGTGCGACCGAAGCCGGTGATAACCTCGTCAGCGATCAGCAGGATGTCGTATTTCTTCAGGATCGGCTGGATTGCTGCCCAGTAACCGGCTGGAGGCGGCGTGATACCGCCAGTACCCAAAACAGGCTCAGCGATGAAGGCGCCGATAGTGTCAGGGCCTTCGCGCAGGATGAGCTCTTCAAGCTCAGCGGCGCGACGTGCAGAAAACTGTTCCTCGCTCTCACCTGGCTCAGCGCCCCAGTAGTAGTGCGGTGCACCGGTGCGCAGGATGCCGCTAACCGGGAGATCCATGTAATCGTGGTAGAAGCTCATGCCAGTCATCGAGCCAGATACGACCGAGCAACCGTGGTAGCCACGATCACGGGTGATGATCTTTTTCTTTTTCGGCAGACCACGCAGGTTGTTGTAGTACCACACCAGCTTCGCCTGTGTTTCGTTGGCGTCGGATCCAGACAGGCCGTAGAAGACCTTGCTCATTTTACCTGGAGCCATCTTCACCAGACGATCAGACAGGCGTGCCAGCTCGTCAGTGGTGTGCGCCGCATAGCTATGATAGTAAGCGAGCTTGTGGGCCTGACGTGAAATGGCTTCAGCCACATCAGTACGACCATAACCGACGTTCATGCAGTAAAGGCCAGCGAAACCATCAATGTACTCACGACCAGTCGAGTCGGTGATGCAAAGACCCTTGCCGGACTCAACGATAGTTGGATCCCCAAGTTTACCAGAAGCAAAATCTTTCAGGTTGGTGAAAGGGTGTAGTACGGAATTGCGATCCTGAGCAGAGATCAGATCATGTTCTTGTTTGTTCATTTTTGACTCCTAGAAATTACAGGCCGCCGAAACAGACGTATTTGATTTCCATGTACTCGGACAATCCATGCTTGGAACCTTCACGGCCCAAACCAGACTGTTTCCATCCCCCAAAAGGAATAGGGGCACCGGTGAACTTTGGCGTATTCAGTGCCACCATGCCATACTCCAAACTATCGGAAAGACGCAGCGCCTTTCGCAAGTCGTTGGTGTACACATACGCCGCTAGACCGTATTCGGTGTTATTTGCGCGGGTCAGGACTTCAGCTTCCGTGTCGAAAGGAAGAATTGCCGCAACCGGACCGAAAGTTTCTTCGTACGCGATAGCCATGTCGTCAGTAACATCGGACAGGACTGTTGGCACAATGAAGTTACCCTGAGTCACAGGGCTGCCAACTACCAAGCGAGCACCCTTAGCCAAGGCGTTGGTGATGTGTTCCTGGCACTTCTGTGCCACGCTTGAACGAGTCATTGGGCCGATATCAACACCCGCCTCGAAACCATGACCGACTCGAAGCTTGGCGGTCGCTTCCCCGAACGCCTTGACGAACTCGTCATACTTGGAGCGCTGTACATAGATGCGGTTAGCACCCAAGCAGTCCTGACCCGAGGTGGCGAACTTAGCGCCAATGCAGCCTTTCACTGCTTCTTCGATGGAAGCGTCATCGAAAACAATGAAAGGAGCGTGACCGCCCAGCTCCAGCGATACCTTCTTGACGGTGTCGCCCGCTTGCTTGAGCAGAATCTTCCCGATTTGGGTCGAGCCAGTGAAGCTGAAGGCTCGTACCTGAGGGTTCTGCAGCAGGCGTGCGGAATGGGTGATCGGATCACCCGTAACTACCTGGAACACACCTGCGGGGATACCTGCTTCCTCTGCTAGCTTGGCCAAAGCCAACGCGGACAGCGGAGTTTCAGGGGCTGGCTTAACGATCATGGAGCAGCCCGCAGCCAACGCGGCAGCTGCTTTGCGGGTAATCATCGCACTCGGAAAGTTCCAAGGCGTGATGGCGCAGGTCACACCAATAGGCTGCAGTTTAGTCAGCAGCTGGCTGTTAGGCAGATGGCTAGGGATTGTCTCCCCGTAGCAACGCTCACCCTCAGCGGCGAACCAATCAATGAAATTGGCGCCATATGCGATTTCACCAACGGAGTCAGCCAGAGGCTTACCCTGTTCTGCAGTCATGATCACAGCCAGGTCTTGAGCATGCTCACGAATCAGAGCAGCCCATTTGCGAAGGATAGCGCCACGCTGAACGGGTAGCAGATCGCGCCATGCAGGGAATGCGGCGCTGGCAGCTTCAACGGCGCGGTCAACCCAGACGATATCGCAATGGCTGACTTCTGCAATTTTCTCGTCAGTACCCGGGTCAGTAACATCCAATCGATTCCCATCATCGATCCACTCCCCATTGATATAGGCACGCGTTTCCAGAAGATCTGGCCGCTTGAGCTGACTCAAAGCATTCTTGGCAAGGTTTTTCATAGCTACCACTTCAGATGTGTTGTTCTGTGTGAATAGCTTATGCATCTTGCGCGCTTAAAAACGTACTTCAAAACCCATTAAGCGCAGCAATACTGCTTTGTTATTCATAACACGCATAATTACTGCGTATTTTTGGAAAAGCCCGTCGTAGACCGGCTAAATCAATCAGATTTTTCAAATTCCCTCAATTTCCAGCTATCAGGCCTCTGGGGGCGACCGCACATCACCCACTGGTACGGCCCAGCCTCAAGTACCAACCGCAGTGGGCTTCAAGATCGGCATGGTGCTCCAGAGTTTTAACCGTTCCCGCACAGGAACACGCTGCAGCGTGTAATCGGTGTCCGGTCCAAGTACTCCCAATCAGAAAATAGGAAGTCAGTGGCCACGCCCGAGAATTGCTCGACCTCGGGGATCAAGCTCGAACACTGTCCGTCTCAACGAAGAGCTTGACCCAGCGTCAGGCACTCGCCTGCCTGGACCTCGCAGTTTCACCGGGTATCAAGGTCACCACTCAGGAGAGCCTCGCTTTCTCCCGCTTGGCCGAACACTGGCCGCTGTTGCTGAAGCTCGCGGTGCATTGCAGCAGCTGTGCAGGCCTGGCGCGCATTAAAGTCGCGAGATCGTCTACAACGCTATCGATGTGTTGCCGGTGGGAGCGCTGCGCTAAGCGCTGGTCATCTGCCTGCGTCAGGAAACTCCCAACCGTAGTCCACGCTCGGGCGATGTGGGTCGCCGTAATCAGCCTTCCCGATCCGGTGAGTATCCATGCACGTCCGCCTGTGGCGTAGGATCGCCAGACGCTGATGAGCCATTCGGAACATGCTGCGACCATCAACACCAGCCTCAATGGGCCTGCCAATGATCAGCAGCGCCTAATGTCTGGCTTCAGGACTTGACGACTACCGCGATGACACGGCGGTAGGGATCCTGCCGCCTGCTCCACGTCGCGATTTCAGGCCGGGGTATAAAGACGGAAACGCTGAGTAGTGCCCTTCAAAGACGCGCATCCGGATTTCAACCTCGTCGCTACACCGTTTACTTCACGGGCGCTCTCCAGAATCTGCATCGAAGCCTCGTCGACCCGCAGGATATTCGAACTGATCGCTTGCGCCGTTTCAGCCTGCTCATCCGCCGCTGCCGCAATCTGTTCAAGCATATCCCCAACTTGCCGCGACGCGCCGGCAATCAGTTGCAATTGCTCGCCCAGACGAACCACTTCGCCAGCGTCGCCCTTGGATTGCTCGCATGCGCTCTGCATGAAGCTGGCCGTCACCCGCACGCCTTCCTGCAACGCTGCCACCGTACTGCCGATCTCGGCGGTCGAGGCCTGGGTCTGCGCCGACAGCTCGCGCACCTGATCGGCCACCACCGCAAAGCCCCGACCGTGCTCCCCCGCCCGGGCCGCCTCGATGCTGGCGTTGAGCGCAAGCAGGTTGGTCTGCTCGGCAATGTTCCTGATCACCGCGACCACCACGTCAATCCGCTGGGTCCGCTCGCGCAGTTGCTCAAGGGCCACCGCCGCTTCGTCCAGGCGTCCAATCAGTTGCTGCATGCCCTGGGTAGTCTGCAGGCTGCGCAACTGGCCGGCACTGGCCAGGTTGCGCGCTTCGGCGGAATGAACGACCGCCTCGCTACAGGTCTGCGCCACGCTGCGCGCAGTGCGGGCCAGTTCCACGGCAGCAGCGGCGATCAACGCCACCTGCTGACGCTGATTGTCCGCTGCCTGGAGCGAGGCGCCAGCCTGCTCATCCAGCACCGAGACCGTGGCGGTGACGCCATGTGTCTGCTGGATGATCCCATGGATCGTACTCTGCAACTGCTCCTGGGCGGCGTTGAGGCCATGCCCGATAGTGGCCAGTTCGTCTCTGCCGAGCACACTCACTCGGGAACGCAGATCCCCCTCGCTGAGCGAATGCGCCATCCGGGTGATGCCTGCGGTGGTTCGCCGGATCGAGACCTGCACACACAGCAATCCGTACAAGGCCAGGAGCGTCATCACGCTGAACAGCGACAGTGCCAGCAATCCACCCTGCCAGGCTCGCGCCTGATAAAGGCTCAAGCGTTGGTCAAGGTAGCGCTGCGTGCTGGCCTGCAAGCTGTTTGCCAGCGTCAGTGCCTGCGCTATCTGATTGCTGACGGCCATCGGCTGCAATGAGGTGATATCACGTCGGAAGAAGTCCTGTTCCAGTTTCCTGACCACACTGGCTATCTGCTCCAGCCCGGCCTGAGTGGCGTGCTGCCAGTCCTCCTCCTGCTCCTGGGCAACGGCGGTGCTGGCTGTGCTCTGCGCCAGCGTGTCGAGCGTCGCCTGGGTGGCGGCGAGTGCGTCACGAAGTTGCGAGCGGGTCAGCAGGTTGAAACCGCCGGAGCCGATCACCCCCTGTCCGGTGCTGCTCACTGCGGTCAACTGGCGGGTGAGATCCGGCACCTGAAAGGTGATGATATCGATCAGTTCCGAGGTGTCCGCCCAAGTATCGCGCCGCAAGCCATGGTCACTGGCGGCGAGTTCGATCAGCTTGCCCGTGGCCTGCAGCGAACGGGTCGCTGCGTTGTGTGCATCGGCCCACCAACTGGCCAGCGCTTGTGGGTCCTGGCGGGCACGCTCCAGCCGCTGGTGCTCGCTGGACAGCGACTCGACTTCGCTGGCCAGCGCCCGCTCCAGTCTCCCGGACGCATCTAATGCCCCTTGGTCCAGCAGCGCCTGCAATTGCTCGCGGCGCTCGTCCTGATCACCTAGCCACACTGTCATGTCGTTCAGCGACGCACCATCACCACGGGCGGCTACATCCGTAGCACGCCAGCGCGCCGCCAGGTTGCGCCCGGACGCCGCCCCGGCCTGCCCGGCACCCAGCGTCGCCAGCAAGGCCACTCCCCGGCGCTCCGCCTCGATGCGGCTCAATTCGCTGCGGTAACCGCTGCACAACGCCCACAAGCCGTACCCCAAAGGGATCAGGAACACCAGCATGAGTACCTGGAACTTTCGCGAGAACGAAAACCGTTCCATCGCGGAAATCCCCCACTGCAAAACTTTCATCGGTTTGCTCCGTCTCTTGCGCAGATTTCTGCTTTAATATTGTTATACTAATATATTAGTAGCAATTTCAGTCCTTCCTGACAACTGCCCCGGAGCCTTATCCATGCTAGCCACCGCAGCCATCCACGCCGTCAATATCAATGGCCTCCCCGCCTGGCGCCTGGAACTGGGCGACGCTTTCGCGTTGATCAGCGCTCAGGGCGCGCAGTTGCTCGAATACGGCTTTCACGGCGAACCCGCAGTGATCTGGAACAACCCGCACGCCAGCTTTATCCCAGGCCAGCCAATCCGTGGCGGGGTACCGGTGTGCTGGCCCTGGTTCACCGCGCTGGAAACCAACCCGCAGGCAGTGCGCGACGCCTGGCAATGTGCCGAGCCACCCTTCCACGGCTTGGTCCGGCAAGTCGATTGGCGGCTCGAATGCACCTCACTGGAGCCACAGGCCCTGCGCCTCACCCTGCGATCCCCGGTCGATCACCACGGTCTGACTACCCGCCTCCACTTGAGCCTAGAGCCCCTGGCACTCGAACTGCACCTGGAGATCAGCAACGCGGGCTCCCGGAGCATCGCCATGGCCGCCGCGCTGCACAGCTACTACGCGGTCAGCGATGTCCGCGAAGTCAGCCTTCAGGGCTTCGCCGGTACCCGCTGCCAGGACAATCTCAAGGACCGCGTCCTGTGCCAGCAGGTTGATGAACCGCCTATCGCCGGCCTGACCGAACGGGTCTATCTGGGCCTGCCAGATCGCCTGACCCTCGAGGACCCAGCCTGGCAACGGCGCATCGTGATCGAACCCCGTGACAGCCGCTCCGCCGTCCTCTGGAATCCGGGACCGGAACGCGCAGCCAGCCTGGACCAGTTCCACCCCGAGGCCTGGCACGGCATGCTGTGCATCGAAACCACGCGGGTCCAGGAGGACCTGCTGGAGGTTGCCGCTGGCACACAAGGCGGATTCGGCGTGCGGATTTCCCGGGAACCTACGACCCGCACCTGAACAATCGGCACCGCCCAGGGAAACTAGCCCCTCAACGAATGCCTGCATTTTCGCTAATATACGAGTACATCTTTCCAGCCCCTCCGCGGAGTCCTCTCATTGAATGCCCCCGTTTTCCATCCCGAGTTGCTCGACCACCGCCTACCCAAGACAGCCCAGGTCTACGAGTTGCTGCGCTCGGCGATCATTTCCCTGCGCCTGCAACCGGGGGACGTGATCAGCGAAAAGGAGCTGTGCGCGCAACTGGACATCTCGAGGACACCGCTGCGTGAAGCGGTATTGCAACTGGCCAACCAGAAGCTGATCACCATCAAGCCCAACTCGAGCACCAGCGTCAGCCTGATCAAGCTCAAGGACGTGATCGAAGGCCAGATCGTGCGCGAGAGCATCGAGTACCGCACCGTGCGCCTGGCTGCGCGCTTCTACGAGAAGGACCGCATCGACCCCTTCACCACCTTGCTGATGCGCCAGAAGTTCGCCTCCGAGCACCGCAGCGTCGACGAGTTCTACGCCCTAGACGAGGAGTTTCACCGGATCATCTGCGAATGCTCCGGCTACCCCAACCTGTGGCGTCTGCTCAACGGCGCCAAGGGGCAGTTGGACCGGGTACGGCGCATGGCCTTCCCGGCGCAGAACCAGTTCGCCGAGGTGATCGAGGAGCACGAGCGCATTGCCGATGCGATCCGCGCCAGCGACGAGGAAGCCGCAGTTGAAGCCATGCGCGTACATATCGACAGCATCTACGAGACCCTGAAAGTCCTCTCGGTGAAGCATCCGGATTTCTTCGCCGAAGACTCGGCGACCATCACCAACTGCGACTCCCTGGAAGACTTCAAGCGTCTCTATGCCTAAGCCGAAAAACGCCAGCCGGAGCAATCCGGCTGGCGTTTCCTGGTGCACTCAGTAGATCGAGAACGGGAAGTACTTCTGGTTGATCTTCTCGTAGGTGCCGTCGGCCCGCAGTTCGGCGATTGCCTTGTTGAACTGCTCGCGCAATGCAACTTCGCCCTGGCGCACACCGACACCCTTGCCGACCCCGAAGTATTTCTCGTTGACCACATCACCACCGACGAAGGCGCAGCAGGCGCCATCCTTGGTCTTCATCCATACGTAGAGCAGCGCGGCATCGGAGAACACCGTGTCGATGCGACCGTTGGCCAGGTCCATGGCGGCGTCGTCGACCGTCTTGTACTGCTTGATGTCCGAGTCCTTGTAGTTCTCTTCAAGGTAGTTGGACTGGGTGGTGGAGACCTGCACGCCAATGCTCTTGCCCGCCAGGTCGGCCGGGGTGATGGCGCTCACGCCGCCATCCTTGACGGTGATGAAGCGCGCCGGGGTGGCGTAGTACTTGTTGCTGAAATCGATCTTCTTCTTGCGCTCCTCGGTGATGTTCATCGAGGCGACGATGGCGTCGTACTTGCCGGCGACCAGGCCTGGAATCATGCCGTCCCATTCCTGGGCGACGATCTCGCACTTGATCTTCATCCGTTCGCACAGTGCATTGGCGATATCCACGTCGAAGCCGGTCAGCTTGCCCTTGTCCAGGTAGCTGAAGGGCGGATAGGTCCCTTCCGTGGCGATGCGGATTTCCTTGAGCTCATCGGCCGAAGCAATCCCCGCCATCAGGGCAGAGCCCAGGCCGAGAGCCGCGAAGAGAACACATTTAGCAAGTTTCATAGACACCACCTTATTTTGCCGTACATTAATATATTAGTTTTGTTGCAACATACAGGCCATTGTTCGAGTGCTGGTCAGGTAGGGGGTTACTCCCTTGGACAGTGGTTGGACATCAGAAGATCGCCGGCTCGCCGCTGGCTTCGCCGAAGCCGGTCTCGAGGAAATCGAAGTCGCAGCCCTTGTCGGCCTGGAGGATGTGTTGCGCGAACATCCAGCCATAGCCGCGACCGAAGCGCGGTGGCGGTGGTGGCAAGGCCTCGCGGCGTGCAGCCAGTTCGGCATCGCTGACCAGCAGCTCGATGCTGCGCTGATCCACGTCGACGCGGATCAGGTCGCCGTTGCGCACCAGGGCCAGGGTGCCACCTACGTAACTTTCCGGTGCAACATGCAGGATGCACGCCCCATAACTGGTCCCGCTCATGCGCGAATCGGAGATCCGCAGCATGTCGCGCACGCCCTGCTTCACCAGCTTGCCGGGGATCGGCAGCATGCCCCACTCCGGCATGCCCGGGCCGCCTTGCGGGCCGGCGTTGCGCAGGATCAGCACATGGTCGGCAGTGACCTCGAAGTCATCGCTGTCGATCACCGCCTTCAGCGCCGGGTAGTCGTCGAAGACGATGGCCGGCCCGGTGTGCCGGAGCAGACGCGACTCCATGGCGCACGGCTTGATCACGCAACCGGCGCTGGCCAGGTTGCCCTTGAGCACCGCCAGGGCGCCCTCGGCATAAATTGGGTTGTCCAGCGGACGGATCACATCGTCGTTGTACACCTCGGCCTCGGCGATGTTCTGCCCGAGGGTACGACCATTGACGGTCATCTCGTCGAGAGACAGGTACTTGCCGATCACCCGCATCAGCGCCGGCAGGCCGCCCGCGTAGAAGAAGTCCTCCATCAGGTACTGGCTGCCACTGGGCCGCACGTTGGCGATCACCGGCACATAGCGGCTGACCGCATCGAGGTCGTCGAGGGTCAGGTCATGCCCTGCCCTGCGCGCCATGGCAACCAGGTGGATCACCGCATTGGTCGAGCACCCCATGGCCATGGCCACGGCGATCGCGTTGTCGTAGGCGCCGCGGGTCTGCACCCGGGCCGGCACCAGGTCCTCCCAGACCATCTCCACCGCGCGGCGCCCGGCTTCGGCGCACATGCGGATATGGTTGACGTCTGCGGCGGGAATCGATGACGCCCCCGGCAAGGTCATGCCGATGGCCTCGGCGATGGCGGTCATGGTCGAGGCGGTGCCCATGGTCATGCAGTGGCCATGACTGCGGGCAATGCCGCCCTCGATGTCCTGCCAGTCCTTGTCGCTGATCATGCCGGCGCGGCGCTCGTCCCAGTATTTCCAGGCATCCGAACCCGAGCCGAGGATCTTGCCTTTCCAGTTGCCACGCAGCATCGGCCCGGCAGGCACGTAGATCGCCGGCAGCCCGGCGCTGGTGGCGCCCATCAGCAGGCCAGGCGTGGTCTTGTCGCAGCCGCCCATCAGCACCACGCCATCCACCGGGTGGGAGCGCAGCAGTTCCTCCGCTTCCATGGCCAGCATGTTGCGGTAGAGCATGGTGGTGGGTTTGACGAAGTTCTCCGACAGCGACAGTGCCGGCAACTCTACCGGGAAGCCGCCGGCCTGGAGAATGCCGCGCTTGACGTCATCGACCCGGGTCTTGAAGTGGGCATGGCAAGGGTTGATGTCCGACCAGGTATTGAGAATCGCGATCACGGGTTTCCCCGCCCAGTCGGCCGGGGCATAGCCCATCTGCATGATCCGCGAGCGGTGGCCGAAGCCGCGCAGGTTGTCAGGCGCGAACCAGCGCGCGCTTCTCAGGTCTTCGGCTTTCTTCTTGTTCATGGTGTTCATCCGTCAGGCGTTGGGCATCACGTCGGGTTGTTGAATCCATAGAGCGCGGCCGGGTTGTCCACCAGGATCCGGGCGAACAGGGTGTCGTCCTCCAGCCAGCGGGCCAGGCGCTGCAGGGCTGCGCCGTCGTCGATCTCACGGAACATCGAGACCGGCCCGCGGGTGATATCACCGACGCCACCCAGCGGATGCGGCCAGTTCGAACCCCACAGCAGACGCTGCGGTGCCACGGCCACCAGGCCACGCAGCAACGGCGCGACTTCGTCCAGGGACGGCTGCTCCGAAACCAGGTAAGGCGCCGAGACCTTCACATGGCAGTGGCCGCTATCGAGCAGGCCGACCAGCACCTTGAAGCCCTCGCTCTTGACCCCGGCACTGGCATGCACCCCGGCGAAGTGGTCGAGCACCAGGGGCACGTCCAGTTGCCGCAGTTCACGACGCAGGGCCTGGATCACCTCGATGGGCGCGAACACCTGGATGTGCCAGCCGAACTGCGCCGCCACCTCGTTGGCATGCTTGAGCACCCGCAGCGCGGCAGGGGCATCCGCCGCCGCCGCCGCCAGGTTCAGGCGGAGACCGCGGATACCGGAACGGGCCAGGGTTTCCAGGTCGCCGAGGGAGGTCTGCGGGTCGATCACCGCCACGCCCCGGGCGCCCTCGCCGAGACGAGCGATGGCGTCCAGGGTGCAGCGGTTGTCGCTGCCATACACGCTCGGCTGCACCACCACCACCCGTTCCAGGCCGAGGATGCGCTGGTGCGCCATCAGGTCCTCGACCAGCGCTGGCGCCGGGGTATAGGGCCGCGACGACGAATAGGGAAAACGCTCGGTGGGGCCGAACACATGGACATGGCAGTCGCAGGCGCCGGGCGGAATGGTGATCGCGGGACGCTGGTGCACGACCCGGAGAATGCTGACGCGGGTATCGTCTGAAGAGTGCTCGGCCATTAGGGTTGTCCTGTTGATGGCTAGGGAAGTTGCGCCTGTTCTACCTGCTGCAGCAGGCGCATCGCCGGCAGTACGGAACGGGCCGGCACCTGCGGCTCGCGCCCTTCGCGCAACGCCGCGACGAAGTCCCGGGCGACCTGGGCGTTGTTGTCCTGTTCGCTGTCCACCTCCAGCAGTTGCGTCCCCTGCCTGAGGGTGCCGGCGAGGATGTCCAGGCGATAGGAATCGCGATCGGTGACGACGAAGATGTCGAAGATCCGTTCCGGCGAGTTGTACGAGCCCGTGCAGACCAGGGCCTGGCGTTGTTCGGTGTGCATCAGCAGCGCCAGCTCCATGGGAATGCCGGTGACCGGGTCGGCGGCCGGCAGCGAAGCGTTCAGCGCCGCCACCTGCGCGGCAGCCGGATCGCCCTTGCCGGCCAGCCACAGCGCGACATCCACCAGGTGCGCGCCGTGATGCCAAAGCAGGTTGTCGGTCCAGCAGCGCTTGAGGCCGGTGGAGCCGATGTTTTCCCGGCGGTGGAGGAACAGCCGCGAATGCACCTGGAGCAGGGTTTCCGCACCGGATTGCAGGCGCTCCAGCAACTGCCGGTGTTCGCGGCGAAAGCGCATCGGGTGCACCACGCCCACCGTCAGCCCCCGCCGCGCGGCAGTGTCGACGATGCGTTCACAGTCTTCCAGGTTCAGCGCCAGGGGGATTTCCACCAGCACGTGCTTGCCCTGCTCCAGGGCGGCCAGGGCCATTTCCGCGTGGCTCTGGCTGGGGCCGGCGACAATGACGATGTCGATTTCCGGCGAGCGCAGCGCTTCGCGGTAGTCCACGTACCAGTGGCGGTAGCCGTATTCACGGGCAAAGGCTTCGGTGGCAGCCGGCTCGCGGCCGACCAGGCTGTGCAGCACGCAGTCGGCATCGCGCAGGCTCTGCGAATGCCAGGTGCCCATCATGCCGTGGCCGATCATGCAGATATTCAATGTGTGCTCCTTGAGTGCGAGGTGGCGGGTTGGGAGCGCGTTGCGGCCCTTCGCGAGCCAGCGCCCACAGTCGACGGTTTGCGTGGAACCGTCCGGGGAACCGGCTTGGCGAAGGGCTGCAACGCGACCCCGTGCACTCAGCCCTGGATCGCCGCCATGGTCTCGGCGAAGGTTTCGAGCAACTGGTCGGCCTGGGCCTGCTTGAAGCACAGCAGCGGCCGGATCTTCAGCGAGTTTTCACCCACGCCGGTGGTACTGATCAGTACCTTGCGCTCGCGCAGGCCGCTGACCACCTTGCTGGTCATGGCCGCGTCGGGGGCCTTGCTCTCGGGATCAGTGACGAACTCCACGGCGTGATAGAGACCGGCGCCGCGCACATCGCCGATCTGCGGGTATTCCCGGGCGATGGTCTTGAAGCCGTCGAGCAGGTAGTTGCCCAGGTCATGGCAGTTCTGCTGCAGGCCCTCGTCGCGGATCACGTCGAGCACCGCCTGGGCCGCCGAGATGCACACGGCGTTGCCGCCGAAGGTATTGAAGTACCGCACCTTGGGCCCGAAGTCGGCGAGCAGTTCGGGCTTGACCGCCACACCGGCGATCGGCAGGCCGTTACCCATGGGCTTGCCCATGACCACCATGTCCGGCTGGATGCCATGGCGCTGGTAGCCCCAGAAGTTCAGGCCAGTGCGGGCAAAGCCCGGCTGGACCTCGTCGGCGATGTACAGGCCGCCGTGCTTGTGCACCACCTCGATGGCTTTCTTCAGCATGCCGGCAGTGCCTGGCAGCAGGCCGTCGGTGGAGAAGATGCTGTCGGCGATGAAGCCGGCGAAGCGGATCCCGTGGCGCTGCATGTCGGCGATCGCCGCCTCGATATCCGCCGCCAGGCGCTCACCCACATCCACGCCCTCGCCGGCATGGTAGGCATCCGGTGCGCGCACGGTACGCACGTGCTGGTCCACCGGCACGTACTTGCCCATGGTGGTGGAAATGGCGGCGACCGTGGTGGTGATGCCGTGGTAGGCGAAGTCGGTGACGATGATGCCGGTGCCACCGGTATGGAACTTGGCGATGCGCAGGGCCAGGTCGACCGCCTCGGAGCCGGTGCAGGTGTACATCACGCTGCCGATGCCACCTCCGAAGGTGTCCACCAGTTGCTCGGAGTAGTTGAGGATCTTCTCGTCCATGTAGCGGGTATGGGTGTTGAGGGTCGCCAACTGGCGTGATACGGCCTCGACTACACGCGGGTGGCAATGCCCTACCGACGGAACGTTGTTGTAGCAGTCCAGGTACTGCTCGCCGTTCGGGCCGTACATGTAGGCACCCTCGGCACGCACGAACTCCACCGGGTGCTGGTACATCAGCTTGTAGCAAGGGCCCAGCAGACGCTGGCGGCGCTCGACCAGGGCTTGCTCGTGGGCGCTCAGGGTCGGCAGCAGGGCCAGGTCGAAGCCGTTTTGCATGCCGGCAGTGGCGGAATAGTTCTCAGACATCTCAACCTCCAGAAAATCGATTGTTGTAGGGCCTTGGCGGCCTGGTATCCGGGTGTCACGAAACGGTGTCGGCGGGTGGCTTCAGGCGCGCCATTCAATGGCCCGGGCGCTGAGCCCGCGCTCGCCGAACAGGGCGCTTTCGACCTGCTCGCGGGACAGGCCGCGCAGCTGCTCGAACTGGGTCCAGGTGCGCGGGGTGTTGCGCAGGATGTAGTCGCGGTTTTCCGGGAAGCGGCTGGCACGCCACTCGGTCAGGGTCAGGCGCAGGGCCATGCGCACCATGAGCAGGTCGTGGAAGATCTCCAGCTCGTCATCGGTCAGCGGCGTGACCGACTGGTAGCCGTCGACGAACGCCCGTGGCGCGTCCAGCAGTTGCTCGCCATCACCCAGCGCATAGGCAACCGCCACCACCACGTCGTTGACCAGCGCGGTACGCACCATGTCGCCGAAATCGAGGATCGCTGCCACGCGGGAGGGATCCTGCGGATCGACCAGGGCGTTGTCGGAGTTCAGGTCGTTGTGCACCACCTGCCGGCGCAAGCCGGAAAGGATCGGCTTGGCATGCTCCACATAACGCGCCAGGGCCTCCTCGACCCAGGCCCGGTGCAGCGGCTCGAAAACATCGAACATCGGACGCAGGCGCTCGACGTGCTGGATGTCCCACAGCAGCATGTGATCGGCCGAAGGATGCTCGAAATCGCGCAGGGCCGCGCCCAGGCGGGCCAGCTCGACACCGAGGTTGAACTGCTGCTCGGGCGAGACCGGGGCGTGGCGCAGCAAGGTGCCTTCCAGGTAGCTGACCATGCGCACGATGCGGGTCTGCCCCTCGAACTCCAGGGCCAGTTCGCTCTGGCCGCCCAGCGCCCGGATGACCCGCTGCACGTGCAGGCCGGGATCGCGCTGCTCGACATGCAGCAAGGCCTCGCTCTGGAAATTGGCCAGCAGGCGGTCTTCCGCCGGGTGGGCGATCTTCAGCACGAAGGCGCCCTCGGCAGCCTGCAGGTGGAAGTTGTGGTCGCGCTCGCTGATCAGGCGCTTGACCGCCCCGGCCTCGACCCCGAACCAGGTGGCGGCGATCTGCCTGGCCTGCTCGCAGCTGATCTCCCCCGCTTCGGTGGTCAGGCTGGCATGGCTGTCGCCTGGCTTGTGTTCATTGCTCATAAGAGGAAATCCTCGCTTTCGAAATACTAATATATTAGTTGCCAGAAAAAAACAAGCACCTCAACGGACACGATGACCCAGTTCCCGCAAAGACTGCTCGCCCTCCTGGGCCAGGCCTTCGATAAACAGCCCGCGCTGATCCTTCACCAGGTGTTCGAGCGACTCGAAGATGCTGTTCACGTGCAAGGTCATCAGGCGTTCGGCGCCCTCCTCGTCATGCGCCCGGATCGCCCGGTACATCTGCCGGTGCTCGTCGATCACCTCGTCGAAATGTTCCTGCACCGGAAACGCCAGGCGTCGCACCCGGTCCAGCGGGCCCATGGCGCCCTGCATCACCTGCCACAGGTGCGCATACCCCGCACACTCGCAGATCAGCCGGTGGAAGGCCTCGTCCAGGGCGTAGAACTCGTTGCACTCCATGCGCTCGTAGGCTTTCTGCTTGCGCAGGAACAGGGTTTCGAACTCATCCTCGTAACGCGGCTTGAAGAACCTCGCGGCCAATCGTACGCAGCGGGTTTCCAGGGTCTCGCGCACAAGTTGACCTTCCAGCACGTCGCGCAGGCGGATCGCGCTGACATAGGTCCCGGCGTTGGGCCGCACCACCAGCATCTGCTCGCCGACCAGACGCAGGATCGCTTCGCGAACCGGTGTCCGCGAAACACCCAGTGCCTCGCAGATGTCCTTTTCGCCGAGCACGTCGCCCGGGGTGTACTGCAACCCGACGATGGCCGAGCGCAGCAGTTGATAGACCTGGGCCGCTTTCGGCCGCCCCTGGTCGATCATGTCCTGATGAAAGATGCCTCGCATACCCTGCCCCGCTCCGCACGCCGTTGCGCCCGATCAGTGCAGTATCTGGCTCAGGAACTGCCGTGCCCGCTCGCTCTTCGGTGCCTTGAAGAACTCGTCCGGCGCCGCCTGTTCGACGATCTGCCCACGGTCCATGAAGATCACCCGGTCCGCCGCCTGGCGGGCGAAACCCATCTCGTGGGTCACGCACAACAGGGTGATGCCGCTTTCGGCCAGGCCCAGGACCACGTCGAGCACTTCCTTGACCATTTCCGGGTCGAGCGCCGAGGTCGGCTCGTCGAGCAGCATGATCTGCGGGTTCATGCACAGCGCCCGGGCGATCGCCACCCGCTGCTGCTGGCCACCGGACAGCTGGCTTGGGTAATGCCCGGCCTTGGCCGCCATGCCGACCCGTTCCAGCAAGGCCTGGGCCTGCTCACGGGCCTGGACCTTGTTCTTTTTCAGCACGCGCATGGGCGCCAGCATGCAGTTCTCCAGGGCGGTGAGATGGGGAAACAGGTGGAAGCCCTGAAACACCATGCCGGTTTCCTTGCGCACCGTGTCCACGCCGCTGCCGTTGGTGCCGATTTCGGTGCCGTTCACGATCAGCTTGCCGGCCTGGTACTCCTCCAGGCCGTTGATGCAGCGGATCAGGGTCGACTTGCCGCTGCCGGACGGCCCGCAGACCACGATGCGCTCGCCCTTGCGCACCTCGAGATCGATGCCGTTGAGCACGGCGAAATCGGCGTACCACTTCTTCAGGTCACGCATCACCACCACGGGTTGTCCGGTCGCGGCCTGCGCTGCGGGCGCGCTGCCCGTTCCGACCTGTTGTTCTGCGCCCATGCTTCGCGCCTCCGCTTGCTTGTTCAGGTTGTTGTCGATGGGGAGTGATCGCATCATCGCGCGGCCCTCAATGAGTGATGTGTCGGGTGATGCGGTTGCTGATCCAGCCACACAGCCGGCGAATGCTCTCCACCAGGCTCAGGTACAGCACCGCCGCCCACAGGTAGACCTGGAAATCGAAGGAGCGCGAGAACGCCAGGCTGGTCATGCCCATCAGCTCGGGCACGGCAATGACGCTGGCAATGGCCGAGGACTTGAGCATCAGGATCAGCTCGTTGCTCAGCGGACGCAGGGCCACGACGAAGGCCTGGGGCACGATCACGTCCTTGATCCCGGACAGTCGCGACAGGCCCAGGGCATGCGCCACTTCCCACTGCCCCTGGGGCACCGCCTGGACCGCACCTCGCCAGATCTCGGCCTGATAGGCTGCGGTATTGAGGGTGAAGGTCAGCACGGTGCACCAGTAGGCATCGCGGAAGAACCACCAGACACCCAGTTCCTGCAGTTCGGGACGCAACTGGCCGGCGCCGTAGTAGACCAGGAAGGTCTGGGCCAGCAGCGGCGTGCCGCGGAACAGGTAGGTGTAGCAGAACGCCAGGCGCCGCAACCAGCCGATCCGGCTCATCCGCGCCGCCGCCAGCGGCAGCGACAGCAGCGCGCCGAGGGCCACCGAGAGCAGGACGATCTTCAGGGTCATGCCCAGGCCGGCGAGCATGCGCGGGCCGTAGGTCGAAAGCAGTTCCAGTTCCATGCTCAGCTCCGCACGTAGAATCGGTTGGCGCGCTTCTCCATCAGGTGCAGCACCTGGCCGGAGACGATGGAGAACAGCAGGTAGATGCTGCAGGCCACGGCATAGAAGAAGAACGGTTCCTTGGTGTTGCTCACCGCCAGGTAGGTCTGGCGCATCAGGTCGGTCAGGGCGATCACCGAGAGCAGCGAGGTCTCCTTGAGCAGTACCAGCCAGAGGTTGCCCAGGCCCGGCAAGGCGATGCGCCAGAGCTGCGGTGCGGTGACGAAGCGGAACATGTCGACCCGCGACAGCCCCAGGGCGAATGCCGCCTCACGCTGGCCCTTGGCGATGGCGCGGATGGCGGTCAGGAACACCTCGCTGGAGAAGGCGCCGAACACCAGCCCCAGGGCCAGCATCCCGGCGAAGAAGCCGTTGACCTGGAAAGGCTTCAAGCCCATGGCCTCGGAGGCTTCCTTGACCAGCAACTGGACGCCGTAATAGATGATGAAGATGGTCAGCAGCTCCGGCAGACCGCGGAATACGGTGACGAACACCGTGGCCGCACGACTGGGGAAACGGCGCTTGCTGTCCATGCACAGCGCCAGGGTCAGGCCCAGCGCCAGGCCCAGGGGCAAGGTGGCCAGGGCCAGTTGCAGGGTCAGGATGGCGCCGGACAGCAAGGCCGCGCCCCAGCCTTCGGGTGAAAAGGAAAGCAACTGCAGGTATTCGCTCATGATCAGGCCCTCCCCCGTGCTCGGCGCACGGGGCTATCAGTGGGTTGAGAGGCGCGTCGGGGGCGCGTTCTTAATAGATAGCGAAAGGGAAGTACTTCTGGTTGATGCGCTGGTAGGTGCCATCGGCCAGCAGGGCCTTGATCGCCGTATCCAGCTCGCCACGCAAGGCCTGATCCTCCTTGCGCACGCCGATACCCTTGCCGACCCCGAAGTACTTGTCGTCGCGCACTTCCTGGCCGACGAAGTCACAGCACGTACCGAGGCTGGTCTGCAGCCAGGGATAGAGGATCGCCGAGTCGGAGAACACCGCATCGAGACGCCCGTTGGCCAGGTCCATTGCAGCATCGTCGACGGTCTTGTAGACCTTGATCTCGGAGTCCTTGTAGAAGTCCTCCAGATAGCTGCCCTGGGTGGTGGAGCCCTGCACGCCGATGACCTTGCCGGCCATGCCGGCGACCGAGGTATCGCTGATGCCTGCGCTCTTCTCGGCGATGAAGCGGGCTGGAGTGGCGTAGTACTTGTCGGTGAAATCGATCTTCTGCTTGCGCTCCTCGGTGATCGCCATGGAGGCGACGACAGCATCGTATTTGCCGGACATCAGCCCGGGGATCATGCCGTCCCAGCCTTGGGAAACGATCTCGCAACGGGCCTGTATGCGCTCGCAGAGGGCCTTGGCGATATCGACGTCGAAGCCGGTCAACTGACCGTTTTCAAGGTAACTGAAAGGAGGATAAGTGCCCTCGGTGGCGATCCGCAGCGACTTCTGCTCCGCGTGCGCACCGGCACCGAAAAGAAGGGTCAGGACCACAGCCGCACAGGCGAGGTATTTCGAGCTATTCATTGTTGGTTTTCCTCGAATTACGGTATTCCTGCATACCAATATATTGGTATGCGAATGACGATAACAGGATTTGGCAGCTTATCAAGGGTGTTTCGGGTTTCTTTTTTGGAATGGGGAACAGCGGTTTTATGCCGTGCAGGGCCCTCTGAATACGCTCCTGGAACAAGACATGACGCCTTGATTTACGCGGACCTTGTGGGAGCGGGTTCACCCGCGATAGCGGTAGTGAGCCCACCCGCGTAATCGCGGATAAACCCGCCCATAGTGTCCGCTTCGTCCTTTAGCACCTTTCTGCGCGAGCCAACAGCCAGGTCTCGATGACACGCGCCAGCTCCGCAGGCGCCTCACGCATCGGATAGTGACCGACTGCCGGCAGAATCTCCAGCCGGGCCGTCGGCAACCAGCGCATCAGCGTGTTGTTCATCGAGGCCACGGTGCAACCCGGGTCGCGTTCGCCCACCAGTACCAGCGTGGGCACCCTCACCCCCTTCACTGCCTCGGCGAAATCATCACCGCTCCAGGACTCAAGGTACCGGCTCATCGCTTCCACCCAGGTAGTGCGCAGGCTCAGTTGCAGCATGCCGCGCAGCCATTCCTCGTCCTGGCAATGCCCGACGTTGGCCGAGATCAGCAACTGACGCGCCAGCGGCTCGTGCAAGGCGTCGCCCAGCAAGGCCCTGCGCTCCGGGGAAAGCGTCGCGCCACTGGCGGGTACCGAGGCCAGCAGCACCACCGACACCAGACGCTCGGCAGCATGGGCCTGCAGCCATTGCGCTGCCATGCCAGCCATGGAATGGCCGACCACGCTGAAGTGCGACCAGTCCAGCAGGTCGGCCAGGTCCAGCATATCCCGGGCGATCTGCTCCACGGTGAATGGCCCTGGCGCCTCGCGCCGCGCGCCATAGCCGCGACAATCCATGAAGGCATAGGTGAAGCGCTCAGGGTCAAGCCAGCCATGCAACGGATCGAACAGCGCGGCACCGGCCATCCAGCCGTGCACCACGATCACCTTGTGCGGCCCGTGGCCGAACTGGTGCACGGTCTCCAGCAGGCTCATCAGTACTGGCTCCCGACCGGCTGTCCCGTTCCGGCCAGATCGCCAAGTCCGCTGCGCACCTGTTTCAGGGCAGACCCGGCGGCGTTGGTCAACATCCGCACGTCATTGGCCAGGGTGACCATATCGAAGCCCCACTGCAGCGCCCGCAACGCATAGGCCGGCGAACCACAATGCAGCGCAGCCTTGATGCCATGGGTATGGGCGGTGGAGAGAATATGCTGGATGGCCTCGAGGATTTCCGGCTCCTCGCGGTCGAAGCCGGTGGCATAACGCATGCCGGTCAGGCCGATGGTCAGGTCCGCCGGGCCGATGTACAGCCCGTCCAGGCCCGGGGTCGCAGCGATTTCGGCGAGGTTGTCCAACGCCTCGCGGGTCTCGATCATGGCGAAGCAGAGCATGTTGTCATTGGCTTCGCGGCCATAGTCGGCGCCGGCGGAAATGCTCGCCCGGGTCGGCCCGAAACTGCGCACCCCGGCCGGCGGGTAGCGCATGTAGGAGACCAGCCGCGCCGCCTGTTCCGCCGTGTTGATCATCGGGCAGACCACTCCGTAGGCCCCGGCATCCAGGGCTTTCATGATGCTCGCCGGCTCCAGCCAGGGCACCCGCACCATTGGTGTCACGCCACTGGCGCGCAAAGCCTGGAGCATGCCAACGGCAGTCTGATAGTCCACCACACCGTGCTGCAGGTCGATGGTCAGTGCGTCATAGCCCTGCTCGGCCATCAGTTCACTGACGAACGCACAGGGAATTGACAGGAAACCGTTGACCACCGGCTGACCGTCGCGCCAGAGCGCCTTGATCTTGTTGGGCTGCATAGTCCGTACCTCTCGTTGTGCCGCGAGCTCAGCCGCGGCGGTACTTGTTCATCACGTCGCAGTCGGGCTCGAAACCCAGGCCCGGCACCTGCGGCACCTTGATCAGGTCGCCGCTGCGCAGCCCTTCCACATCCGCCAGCCAGGCGTCGGGTTGCACGAAGTTGTATTCCAAGGCCTGGACCGAGGCGTTGGCCGCCGCCAGGTGCAGGCTGGCGAAGAAGCCCGGGCCGAAATACGGCGAGTGGGGCATCAACTGGCTGCCGGCCTTGCCCGCCTGCTCGATGATGGCAAGGAATTCGGAAATGCCGCCGACCTTGGTCACGCTGGGTTGCACGATATCCACCGCGCCCGCATGGAAGGCCTGGGCGAACTGGAACGATGTGGTCCAGTTCTCCCCGGCGGCGATCGGCAGCGAACCACGCAGGCTGGACAGTGCGGCGAAGTCCTCCGGCGGGTACACCGGCTCCTCCACCCAGGTCAGGTTGAGGGCTTCGAGACGCTCCCGGTTGCGCTCGACGAACTCCACCGACCAGGCGCAGTTCACGTCGACGCAAATATTCTTGTCCGGCCCGGCGACACGGCGGCAGGCCTCGATGATGTCGAGGTCGATCTCGTGCAGCTTGATACTGTTGAACCCGGCGGCGATCACCTCGCGACAGGTCATGGTCGCCAGTTCCTCGGTGCCGTAGCGCACCATGCTGGCGTAGAACGGGATCTGCTCGCGGCGGCCATCGCCGAGCAGTTGGTAGAGCGGTTTGCCGGCGCGCTTGGCGGCCAGGTCCCAGAGGGCGATATCCACCCCGCCGATGGCGAAGATGGTGATGCCGTAGCGCCCGAACATGTGGATCGAGCGCTGCATCTGCCGGTTCCACGTCGGGATGTCGTCGATGGTGCTGCCGATCAGGCTGGGCAGGACCAGGCGGTCGATGATCGCCTTGGTGGCATCCACGGTGAAGTAGCCGAACCCTTCGCCCCAGCCGACATTACCCAGTTCGTCCTCGAGACGGATCAGGGCGAACTCCAGGCTCTTCCAGGCGGTGGGCATGATCCCGACCCCGGTACCACGCAGATGGAAGGGAATCTCGACGATGGAGACTTCAGCCTTGACGATCTTCATCAGTTTTTCCTCGGATCAGGGAGCGAACTCTTGGCGAAGAAGCCGCCGACAAAACCGGCGCCCTCCTCCTCGGTCAGGTAGGTGAACGGGCGGAACGTGGCGCTATGGTTGCGCGGCGAGTGGTCTACCGGGCGATAGCGGCGCTCGAAGGCTTCATCGTTCTTCAGCAGCGGCTGCGGGCAATTGGAAATGCCGTAGACCACCCGAAACGGCTCGCCCAGGCCTTCCAGTCCGAGGCAAATCATCTGCACCAGGTCGGCGGCGCTGACCCACAGGCGTTCACGGCGCCCGTCCACCACCTGCGGGTCGGCGTTACCGATGCGGATGGCCAGGCATTCGATACCGAAGCGGTGGGCGTACAGGGCGCAGGCCGCCTCGCCGAAGGCCTTGCTCAGGCCGTAGAAACCGTCCGGAGCGATCGCGGCGCTGGCAGTCCAGGGCTCGTCGCTGACCGGGTGTAGCCCTACCGCGTGATGGCTGCTGGCAAAGATGAAGCGCCCCACATCGAACTCGCGGCAGGCTTCCAGCAGGTTGAGAACGGCGACGTAATTGGGCGCTAGGGTCGCGGCAAAGGCGATATCCGGCGCCACTGCGGCAGCCAGGTGCACCACGCCCACGGTGCCGCGCACGGCGGCATTGGCGATGGCCGGATCGGCCAGGTCACCGACTACGGCCTGCTCGCCGTCGCGTAGGCCCTCGATGGGATTCAGGTCGCACAGGCGCAGGTCGTAGTCGTCGAGCAGGATCGGACGCAACAGGGTCCCGACCCGGCCCGCTGCGCCGGTAATCAGCAGCTTGGGTTTGCTCATGGCAGTGCTCGCTGTCTTGTTGTTGGAAGGCACGCCGACAGCCGCCGGCGTGCCGGGTCATCACTTGGCGGTGGGCATGCTGAACTCGGGGCCCTTGGCGATGCTGTCTGGCCAGCGCTGCATGACGCTCTTGTAGCGGGTGTAGAAGCGCAGTGCTTCTTCGCCGTAGGCGTGGTGTTCACCGAACAGCGAGCGCTTCCAGCCGCCGAAGGAATGCCAGGCCATGGGCACCGGGATCGGCACGTTGATACCGACCATGCCGACCTGGATGCTGCGGGCAAAGGCCCGGGCCACGCCGCCGTCGCGGGTGAAGCAGGACACGCCGTTGCCGAACTCGTGGGCGTTGATCAGCTTCACCGCACTGGCGAAGTCCGGCACCCGGACGATACCCAGCACCGGGCCGAAGATTTCTTCCTTGTAGATAGTCATTTCCGGGGTGACCTGGTCGAACAGGGTCGCACCGACGAAGAAGCCCTGCTCCGCCCCCGGCACCTGCAGGCCGCGACCATCGACGATCAACTTCGCCCCTTCCGTGACCCCGCTGTCGATATAGCCCTCCACCTTGCCCTTGTGCAGTGCCGTGACCAACGGGCCCATATCGGCCTGCGGGTCGACACCGTTGCGCACCCGCAGGGCATCGATACGCGGCAGCAGCCGGGCGATCAGCTCATCGGCAACATCGCCTACCGCTACGGCGATGGAGATCGCCATGCAGCGCTCGCCGGCCGAGCCGTAGGCCGCGCCGATCAGCGCGTCCGCGGCCTGGTCGAGGTCGGCATCCGGCATGACGATCATATGGTTCTTCGCCCCGCCCAGGGCTTGTACCCGCTTGCCACGAGAGGTCGCCTCGCGGTGGATGTACTCGGCGATCGGCGTCGAACCTACGAAGGAAATCGCCTCGACGTCGTCATGCTGGAGCAGTGCGTCGACCGCCGCCTTGTCGCCCTGGACCACGTTGAACACGCCGTCCGGCAGGCCGGCTTCCTTGAGCAGGCGGGCCATCAGCAGACTGGCCGACGGATCGCGCTCGGAAGGCTTGAGGACGAAGGTATTACCGGTAGCCAGGGCCATCGGGATCATCCACAGTGGCACCATCACCGGGAAGTTGAATGGCGTGATGCCGGCGCACACGCCCAGGGCCTGGCGCAGGTTCCAGTTGTCGATACCGCCACCGATATTGTCGGTGAACGCGGTTTTCAGCAGATAAGGCGCGCCGCAGGCAAACTCGACGATCTCGATGCCGCGGGTCACTTCGCCCATGGCGTCGGAGAGCACCTTGCCGTGTTCGGCGGTAATCAGCCGGGCCAGTTCCTCATGGTGCTGGTCGAGCAGTTCCTTGAAACGGAACAGGATGCGCGAGCGACGCAGCGGCGACAGCTCCGACCAGGCCGGGAACGCCGCCCGGGCCGCAGCCACAGCTTCGTTGACAGTCATCGCCGAGGCCAGCGCGACCTGCGCCTGGACCTGGCCGAGCGCCGGGTTGAACACATCGGCCTGGCGCTCGCCTTCGAACGAAACGACCTCACCATCGATGAAATGCCCGATAAGGCCGGACGTCTCGTGCTGGGTAGAACTGCTGCTCATGTACTCACCTATTAGTTGTGGTTTAGGCCCCATTGATGGAGCACGACTCAATGCCGAGGTACGGCAGCGCTTGCCTTACAAGAAAACCAACCGAAGCAGAACACTAATATATCAGTATATTTCTTACAAGACTTATCGCTACAAACCTCCATGAACCACCGTCCCGCTGAGAAATTGCGACGGTGATCGGCCCCTAAGACGAAGCAGCAGCCATGACAGCCCTTGCCTGAAGGCTTCAGGCACAGCAAAACGCCCCCCCAGCTAGGGAAATCCTGAAGAAGACTTCCTGATTTTGGCAAAATGTCCGGACTCTACCCCCGAGTTTTCCGATGAAGCAAATGACCTTCGCCGATGCCGAGTACGCCGGCAAGCGTAAGCAGACCCGCAAAGAGTTGTTCCTGATCGAGATGAATCAGGTGGTGCCGTGGCAGGGTTTGATTGCCCTGATCGATCCACATTACCCGAAAGGTGATGGTGGCCGTCCGGCCTACCCGTTGATGGCGATGCTGCGCGTACATCTGATGCAGAACTGGTTTGGCTACAGCGATCCAGCGATGGAGGAAGCGCTGTACGAGACCACCATCCTGCGCCAGTTCGCCGGACTGAGGCTGGAGCGCATTCCCGACGAAACCACGATCCTCAACTTCCGTCGTCTGCTGGAGAAACACGAACTGGCTGCTGGCATCCTGGTCGTGATAAATGGCTATCTGGGTGATCGAGGCCTGTCGTTGCGCCAAGGCACCATCGTCGATGCCACGCTGATCAATGCGCCGAGTTCGACCAAGAACAAGGACGGCAAACGCGACCCAGAAATGCACCAGACCAAGAAGGGTAACCAGTACTACTTCGGCATGAAGGCGCACATCGGTGTCGATGATGAGTCGGGTCTGGTGCACAGCGTGGTGGGCACGGCGGCCAATGTGGCGGATATCACCCAAGTCGACAAACTGCTGCACGGCGAGGAAAACATGGTCGGCGCCGACGCGGGTTACACCGGCGTCGAGAAACGCCCTGAACATGAAGGCCGAGAGGTCACCTGGTAGATCGCCGCCCGCCGCAGTACATACAAGAAGCTGGGTAAGCGCAGCCCTTTGTACAAAGCCAAGCGCAAGATCGAGAAGGCCAAAGCCTAAGTGCGCGCCAAGGTCGAGCACCCGTTCCGGGTGATCAAACGGCAGTTCGGTTATGTGAAGACGCGCTTCCGTGGTCTAGCGAAGAACACCGTGCAACTGGTGACACTGTTTGCGCTGTCGAACCTGTGGATGGCACGCCGACACTTACTGAGCAATACGGGAGAGGTGCGCCTGTAATGCGGGATATGGCTGCCGCGAGGTGCTCGTGGCGGCTAAAAACACAGAAATGAGCGGGTGACCTGATCGTTTTTGATCGATTCGTCGCTTTCAAAACCGGCGGGGGCTGAAGTCAGCCAGAAATACATGGCTACTTCAGACCATCCATAGGTGCCAGCAATGACATCAACGCCGAAGTCATTCACAAATTGATGCCACTTTTCCTCAAACAGTCTGCTGCAGCTTTGCAAGCCCCAATACCGACCAAGGCGAAAGCCAAACAACCAACTTACGGTGCCGTGTCCGTCGAGTTGCCTTTCGGTGAGCAAGTCGTGACCCTGAACTGGCCCGTCTCTGACCCAGATGGATGCGCCCGTTGTGTCCGTAAGCTGCTCCAGTATCAGAAGCGATGTCATTTAGCCCGCTGCTGATCTATAGCCACGACACCGCTCCGGTTGATAACTTCGAGCAGTTGAATTCAACTGATGTCGTAGACCGCATCTCACCGCCAGGGCAAGCGGAGCTTGCGGTTGGGAGATCTGAATGGGAACGAGTGACAGAATGGAGCCACCCCGATAATCTACGCCTCCTGCCAATGCATAGAGGCTCACTGGAGCCACGTTGAACGCGAAGGAGCCAGGGCTAGGATGTGCGAAAATGAATACCAGTCAGGGGGCTTAACGATACCTGCTCTCTGAGGATTACTATTCGGCGTCGCAGAATAATACGTCTGATCACCCCTACCCTTTTCGATCTGACGCGGTAACATGTAGAAATGTTGCTTGGCTTTTTGATTACGCACCTGTATGGAAATTCTATCTGGAGGTCTTGTCCATGGCTTCATCTGACTACCTATCCGCCAACCTACGAACACTGTGCGAAAAGTCGGGATCTGTAACAGAATTCTGCAGGAAAGTTGGTCTCAACCGGCAACAGTTCAACAAATATCTTGCTGGCACTCACGAGCCTTCCAAGAGCAACCTTAGGGCTATTGCCAATCATTTTGGCTTATCAACCGAAGTTCTTTTTTCATCTCCTAGTGACTTTAGATCCATAATTGACGGCAGCCACTTTCATCTATTTCGAAGTCTGATCCAAGCGCCCAAGATGATCAACTTCATCGACGAAATCACTGCCAGCGCAACCCCCTTACCTAGCAGTATAATTGGAGTCTATGAACGGTATCACTACTCGTCAATTTACACCGGCCAGATCGTTCGCTCGATTTTCTGTATTTACGAAGCGGAGGGATCCCTAAGGCATTACTATGTTGAGCGATTTCCTAGCGCCGATGGCACAGGTAAAAACGATTACCACTTTAAATATCATGGATTGTGCTTCCCTGTTGCAGGCCGAATTTTCGCAATAGACTTTGAGACGATTCAGCGCAATGAACTGACATTCAGCAACCTGGCGTCTGTGAACCGCAACTCAAAAAGATTTATCTTCGGAGTCACCAGCGGGATAGCCGCTTCAATGATGCGGCAACCGGTAGCAGCCAAGGTCGCAATGGCATTTGTGGGCAAAGGCTTAATACGCAAAACCCATATAAAGCGAGCAACAGTGCTTTCCCCCACAGATCCTTCCATCCCCAAGGAAATCATTACTTACCTAGACAGTGATAACTCCTTCATCGATTCTGCCCGTATATGACGTAGAAAATGCTTCTTAAGGCTCATCATCACCTCGCAGCTGCCAGCCTCCCCATTCCAAATCCAGCCTGCGTCACAGTGCGTCACTTTTCGTCCTTATGAGAAATTGTGGCGACTCAGATAAACGCTTAATTTCTTTACTAGGCAGGGCATTAAGCCTTCTGGTCGTTAGGCTTAGCCGCTCTGCCGGGAGCGTCGATCTCCGCATCCGCACGAACTAGCGGAAGCGATTGACTCACATTTGGTTTGGTCAACCAATGTAAACAAACAAGGCGTTTTGCCTGAAACTATTTATTTCAGAACTACGCGTCGGAGTATGGCGAGACGCTAGGGTTCTGATACCTACAATAAAGGTGATGAGATGGCTGAGTGGATCAAAAAAGCGAACCCTACGGAGCAGCAAGTAGCCTCGAACGAGAAAGTAAAATCGGACGTTTCCCGTATTCTCCTGGACATCGAGAAGCGCGGTGATGCCGCCGTCCGCGAGCTATCGACTCAATTCGATGGTTGGGATCGCACTGACTACCGCCTGACACCTGCGGAAATCCAAGAGTGCATGAATAAACTGACTGATCGTGAGCGTGATGACATTCTGTTTGCTCAAGCTCAGGTACGTCGCTTCGCTGATGCTCAACGTGCCTCTATGCTGGATTGCGAAATCGAAACCATTCCAGGTGTTATCCTAGGTCATAAGCACATCCCAGTAAGCGCTGCCGGCTGCTATGTTCCAGGCGGCAAATACCCATTGCTGGCTTCGGCCCACATGTCCATCGTCACGGCTAAGTCGGCGGGCGTCCAAAACATCACCACGGCAGCCCCTCCCTTCCAAGGCAAGCCCGCCCCTTACATTGTGGCAGCTCAATACCTTGCAGGCGCAGACTCGATTTACTGCCTCGGAGGGATCCAGGCCGTGGGTGCGATGGCTATCGGCACCCAGAGCATCGATCCGGTGGATATCATCGTCGGCCCAGGTAATGCCTATGTGGCTGAAGCCAAGCGTCAGCTTTTCGGTCGAGTGGGCATCGACCTCTTCGCCGGCCCCACCGAGACTCTGCTGATCACTGATGACAGCGTGGACGGCGAGCTTTGTGCCACTGACTTGCTCGGCCAGGCAGAACACGGTAAAGATTCTCCTGCCGTCATGCTGACGACTTCCCGCGAGTTGGCGGAAGACACGCTGAAGGAAATCGCACGCCTTCTGGAGTTACTGCCAACTTCTGCCATCGCCGCGGAGGCTTGGGAGAACTTTGGTGAAATCATTCTCTGTGAGTCCTATGAGGAGATGGTCAAGTTTTCGGACGAGTACGCCTCTGAGCACGTTCAGATTATGACTCGAGATGACGACTATTTTGTTAAGAACTTGCAGAATTACGGCGCTCTGTTTGTGGGTGCTCGCACTAACGTCTCCTATGGCGACAAGGTAATTGGCACCAACCACACGCTGCCAACTAACAAAGCAGCTCGCTACACAGGCGGCCTATGGGTTGGTAAATACATCAAAACTTGTACTTACCAGCGCGTCCTCACTGATGAAGCATCAGCCCTCATCGGTGAATACTGCTCTCGCCTGTGCCTCATGGAAGGGTTTGTCGGTCACGCTGAGCAAGCCAACATCCGAGTCCGTAGATATGGGAAAAAGGATGTAGCTTTCGGGGCCCCTGCTTTGTAAACACATAAAGGGAGCGAAGTGTCTCTTCGCTCCCTGCCGGGGTGTTTAATTTAACCCCTCATAAATATTCCCACCCAGACTACAACCCCACATTTTTATGTCATTTGAGAAATATAGACAACCTCTGCTCTCCGGCGCAATGCCCGTAAAACTACTGCACCTGACCTGATCAGTTCTCACATACAGCTACGCCAATCACATCAAACATTTTCTGCCCTTAGCATAGTAGCCTATGAAACCACTCCTCGGACTACATCTTGCGTTACTGGAAAGCCTTTTCAGCGAACCGGGCCATGGGCATCTAACAAAATTAAGTCCCATGACACGCACCAGAAACAGCATAATATAACTAAATATTATAGAAAATTTATGGACCTGGATCTTGAACAGCACCGTTACATTTAGTATCACCTAAACATCGCATCATGCTATGTTGACCCTACCGCTAGAATTCGTGGAGACAATGTGCTCAACGCTTCGACACGGCAGAATCAGGCTATAAATTTTTATTCCATTTCCACATAACGGAATTGTCAGAATATCGGATTTCCCGTTAAATATTTGACAATCGATACCAAGTTGCTCAAAGCCGTACTGGGAGGATGGCGCTGGCATAAAAATTGCCTGGAATTAGGCACAATCAACCCAGCATGGTAAACAGGAGGAAAGCGATGGGCCTTGATGAGAACCATAAAGTACGTTTTTCTAGAGATGTACACTCCCAGGCACAAGTTATATCGCAGTGGCAGCAGCAATATGCGCAGATTTCTCGTGGCGTATTCAAGGGTATCGGAATCGACCTATCGTTAGATCAGGCAGATTTTTACTTTGAGCAAATGAATAAGGCCACGTACCAGAAGGGCTGTATACCAGACAACTCAATCGGTCTCGTCGTTGCACTCAAATGTGATGAGCAGATGGCAACTTGCGGAAGATCAGTAAGCCAAGGGGACGTGGTACTGATATCAGGACGGTGCGGATACGAATTCAAAAGCGCGGAGAACATGAAGGCACTGATGATCAGCATCCGTAAGGGATCAGAACTCGAAAAACACTTAACAAATGATTTGCTTTTAAATCTTGAATCGTCACCTAGGGTGTTGGCAACAATCTGCGAACCAAACTTGAAAAGACTCGAAGATTCATTCTATCTGTCCAGCGATGCGAACACACACTTTGCCTCCACATCGGTCAACTTGATAGACGTATTCACCGACTCGCTATATGAATGGCGAAAACAAACGAACTCAACTAAACCCCACATCGAAAGCTACATCGTTAATCATTACTGGGAAATCATAAAAAGAGCTTACTCGATAATCATTTCCCAGCCTTATGAGATCCGTTCTATATCGCAACTGATTGATGAATTACACATTTCACGTGGAACGCTTCAAAACGCAACTCATCAAACGGTAGGTATGAAAGCCGCCGAGTTTATGAGAGCAATCCGGTTAAATCAAGTCCTGAAAAATATGTCATCAGGAGAATCGGTAACTACAGCTGCTACTAACTGGGGCTTTCTACACCTCAGCCATTTTTCCAGAGAATACAAAAAGCTATTTGGTGAACTACCTTCGCAAACACTAAAGGCAAAACTCGAAAATCTTTATACTCAACCTAAACATAGGTAAGTTAGGCTGGCAACCAGTCCAGCCTAACAATCTCTTAGCCAGTTTAATACACAGATTCAAACCCGCTCACACACCTGAACCAGCCGCAACGGCGATAAACATTTGAGATACAAACCGCGTGTTGACCCAATCACAAATGTGCCTACCACCACCGCAACTATCGAAATATTTACAAAATTCCAACCTTGACTTCCTGTCAGGGCGGAAATATTCACAAGAGCTAGGTACAGGAAACCAACAAGGCAGATCAAAGAGAGGTACGGTGCAATTTTGGAGTTCCACACCGGAACTGCGCGTGAATCCTTCCGGAAGAACAGAATCACTGAAAGAGCAGTTAGGGTAATGATGAGCATGTAACCCAGGGTACCTGCCGCAGACCCCCAAGTATATACCTCTTTTATAGGGTCGAGGTTGAATACAACCGAACCGACAACCAATGCCAAGGCCGTTAGAGTTTGTGTAAACGAAGCTCGATGTGGAGATCCATGAACATGGTGTACGTCAGAGAATCTTGGATTAATAACAGATGAACGGCCCAAAACATATTTATACCGAGCTATCACATTGTGATTTGCCAGTGCAGCGGAGAACAAGCTGGTAATCACCAGGACATTAGCTATATCTTGGGCAACCTTCCCCATATAATGACCTACAAAATCAATATACATATATTCTGTATTACTTAGTGCCTGCTTTACTACATCATCAACACCAATACCAATGATAGTAAGATAAAACGACACACAGTAAAGCACGACAATGATAATGATAGAGTAGTAGGTAGCCAGAGGTATCGTCCGATTCGGATCTTTGACCTCTTCTCGGTAAACGACTGTTGCCTCAAAACCTACAAAGCACAGCACGGTGAAGAGGATGCCAATACCAGGATTACCAGACATGAAGCTGGAGGGTAGTAGAGGAGTGGGATCCAGGCCTGCTAAGCCGTGCTGCCAAACAACAACAATATCCGCAACAATTATGATAGCGATCTCCGCCACCAGTGCCACACCTAAAACCTTGGCGCTCGCCTCAATATTTCTGTAACCAAGGACACCGATAACTAGGATGATAGCACTGGTGTATATACTCCAGTGTAAATTCACATCCACCCAGCGCTCGACTGCATCCTTTACAAGAATAGATAAGAACACTTCAAGTGCGAGCAATACCAATGTATATGAAACTACAGCAACGGCTGCGCCGCCAATTCCTGTAACTGGCCCCATTCCCTTGAGAATATAAGCGTAGAATGCGCCTGACCCTTCAATATATTTGGACATAGCCACAAATCCAAATGCAAACAGAAGCAAAGCACAACCAACCACCACCGAAGTCATCGGAACACCGATACCGTTACCCAACCCGATCATCAGTGGCCCAGTACCAGCCATTACCGTCAAGGGAGCTGCTTGGGCTAGCACCATCAATACAACGCCCATCACACCAAGGCTGCCTTGCAAACCGGCCATCTTGTTTTGAGTTTCCATTATATTTCACCTTTAACCCTGCAACCGAAGCACTACGTCAGCTAGATAACAGTCCTGAACGCATGTATCGGATATAGAGCTGTTAGATAACGTTATTATTTTAAACTTTTTAGCACTGGCAGCTTTAAGGAAACACTTTGTTATGCAAATCTATTATTTTACACACTTGAACGGAAAGGATGGCCGCTCCACTTGAATGTAGACACTCTTTACTTGAGTATACTCTTTAAGAGCGTAAGCACCATTCTCCCTTCCTAATCCGGAATTTTTATACCCACCGAAAGGGAGTTCAGCAGGCACGACATTGTACGTATTTGTCCAGCAAACACCGGCCTCAAGGTTCTTCGTCATACGTAATGCGCGACTAATATCCTGGGTGAATACCCCAGCGGCCAATCCGAAAAGAGTGTCATTAGCACGGGCAAGCACCTCTTCCTCGGTTTCAAATTTCAAGATCGACATAACAGGGCCGAAAATTTCCTCTCGGACGATATCCATCTCGTCAGTGCAGTCACAGAACACTGTTGGGAATACAAAGCTACCACCCTCCAACCCCTCAACAACGTATACACCACCACCTACAAGTAAAGTTGCGCCCTGCTGAACACCACTCTCAATGTACGAACACACCGAATCCCTATGCTGAGGAGAAATGAGCGAACCGATCTCGGTTTCCAAATCCATAGGATTGCCAACCTTGAGCGCTTTTGTAGCCTTAGCCACCTTCTCGCAAAACTCATCATAAATCGAAGCTTGGACGAACACTCGTGTTCCATTACAGCAGTTTTCACCTTGTGATGAAAAGTTTGAACACAGGGCCGCCTCCACTGCAACATCAATCTCAGCATCAGCAAAAATGATTAGCGGTGACTTCCCACCAAGCTCCAGAGTAGTTTTCTTCATCATTTGGGCGGTGCTAGCAGCTACCTTTAGACCGCTAGCGACTGACCCGGTGAATGAAACTTTAGCCACTTGCGGATGCTCAGCCAGGTATCGACCAACCTGACCATCACCTTGTACGACATTGAATACACCAGGCGGTAGACCAGCTTCGCTCAGTATCTCAGCGAACAAGACTGCATTAGACGGCGTCATCTCAGATGGCTTAAATACCATTGAGTTTCCTGCTGCCAGGCACGGCGCCGCCTTCCAGGCTATGAGCTGGATTGGATAGTTCCACGCACCAATACCTACGCATACACCAAGCGGTTCGTGTCGCGTGTAAGCCATATTTTCCCCCAGATCATACTGCTGGGCATGCACTGTTGCCGCTTGCGCGCTCATGTACTCCAAGCAATCGATAGCCGATACTACGTCATCGGCCCTTGCTTCACGCAACGGTTTACCAGTATCAAGCACTTCAACTTCAGCAAGAACGTCTAATCGCTCACGCATCAACTGGGCCGCTTTACGCAGCACTGCCGCCCTCTGCCCCGGAGGAGTAACTGCCCACTTTTTAAATCCCTCGCTAGCCGCAGCAATAGCGTTATCGCAATCCTGCTCTGCTGCGAAACTAACCTTGAGCAATAACTCCCCGCTAGCCGGATAGAATTTATCAAAGAGCTTCCCGCCCCCTTCAACCTGAGCACCATTAATGTAATTCAGCACAGTTTTCATATAGTTCGCTCTTGTTGTATCAACGTTGTTTCGACTGCCAATTTTCGACAAATATTGGTTGCTGGGTTGCCGGGGCGATAGGCGCAATGCCCAACACATGATCCGCGCCTTTTTCTCCTATCATGATAGAAGGAGCGTTAATATTTCCCATTGGAACAAGCGGAATAATGGAAGAGTCTATGACACGTAGATTCATTAGCCCTACTACCCTGCATTCAGGATCAACCACGGTCATCGGATTAGCCGGATCGCCCATAACACAGGTTCCACAAGGGTGATACGCACTACCAGTATGCTCGAGGATGAACTGATCGATCTGCTCGTCAGTTTCATAACCGGCTCCCGGCAAAAGCTCTTCTCCAGCAAATTGATTCATAGCCGGCATCCCAATCACTTCCCTAGCGAGCCTAATACCATTGCGAATTTCTACAATATCATCTGGGTGATCGTAGAAATTATAATCAATGCTTGGTGATACATCGGGATCACTCGACTGAATGTGAGTTGATCCTCTCGAAAGAGGCCGAGCAGAAGCAACCATAATTTGGAAACCATGTTTCTGCTCAATGGCAGTACCATCATACTGTATGGCAGCCGGCATGAAGTGAAACTCTAAATTAGGATACTCAATACCCGCTCTATCTCGAATAAACGCACAGGCTTCGAAATGATTCGTAGCACCTAGACCTTCCTTGGTGAGCAGCCATTGAGCGCCAATGAATGCCTTTGATAGAACATTGTTGTGTTTATTGAGAGTGATTGGCTTTTTACAATGCCATTGCATGATCACCTCGGGATGATCCTGCATGTTTTCTCCGACGCCAGGCAATTCGTGCACTAGATCGATTCCGTTTCTTAGCAATACATCAGCTCTGCCAACACCGGAAAGCTCAAGTAATTTCGGTGTATTGATCGACCCTGCACAGAGAATAACTTCTTTATTCGCAAAAACTTCGAAGCTATCGCCCCCCTTAGAGTAAGCGACACCTCGAGCAGTTTTTTTCGAGATGATAACTTTATTTACCAACGCGTGCTTAATTAAGGTAACGTTTCCTGTCTCAAGAGCTGGTCGCAGATACGCGCTAGCTGTAGACCAACGACGACCATTATAAACTGTGCGCTCCATAGCGCCGAAACCTTCACCACATGAACCGTTATAGTCTTGGGTTCGATTGTATCCAGCTTCCACTCCTGCATCGATGAACGCTTTGTACAAAGGGTTTTCCAGCGTACCTCTCGTTACATGCATTGGACCATCTGTACCCCTCCATCCTTTTTCCCCGGCATGAGATTTTTCCATTCTCATGAAATAGGGAAGGACATTTTGATAAGACCAACCTTGGGCGCCTAACACTTCCCAACTGTCAAAGTCGCGCGCATGCCCACGCACATAGACCATACCATTAATTGAAGAAGACCCACCTATTACCTTACCGCGCGGACAGAAAAGCACACGATTTTTAAGATTTTTTTGCGGAACACTGGAATAATCCCAGTTATATCGCTTAATGCTCATCGAGACTTGAAGGGCTGAAGGCATCTGGAGAATAGGCCCCCAGTCACTTCCACCAGCCTCCAGAACCAACACTTTATGACCTGCAGCCGCTAGTCGGTAGGAAACAACCGCCCCTGCCGATCCTGAACCAACTATTACGTAATCATACTGACTAGTTTTTTTATTAAGCTCTGCGTTCACAATCATCACTCTACGAAATTACTGAAGCGCTATAAGCGACCGCTTGAGTCACTATGCCGGTAGCATCAGTATGATTTTCGAGAGAGGTGGTCACTATCCATTTTTAGCAAGCAAAGCACCGCACGTCCGCACCCAAGGAGCGGATTGAGAGCGCTTTGCGTTTGCGAACGCTTGCAGTTTCAGCGTCCATACACATGGCCTCGCCAAGGAGATCGACCGAATCCTGAGTGCGCGCAGGGCCGTCAGGAGCCGGGACAGAGCAGCTACCAAAGCACCGTATGATTCGGCTTTGAGGATGATGCCATGGCCCTTCTGATGCCAACCTGTTGCAGTAATTAAGGTGTCTATACGCTGTTCGGTAGCACTTCAGAACTCCGCCACCATCCACCTTTCGCTAGCCGTAGAACCCGTCAGGGGCTCCGGCTTTACATTCCCAAAGCCGATGGCAGGCAACGCCCGTTGGGTATTGCTTCTTTGGAGGACAAGATCGTACAGCAGGCGGTTGTTACCGTTCTGAATGCGATCTATGAGGAAGACTTTCTTGGGTTCTCGTATGGGTTTCGACCGGGCCGCAGTTAGCACGATGCGCTGGATGCGTTAACGGTCGCGCTGAACAGCCAAAAGGTGAACTGGATACTTGATGCGGATATCACGTCGTTCTTTGATGAGATCGATCATGAGTGGATGCTGATGTTTCTAGGGTACCGGATTGCAGACCGGCGCTTGCTCGGGCATATCTGCAAGTGGCTTAAAGCAGGTGTCATTGAGGATGGCCGTAGGGTGGCTGCGACCAAGGGTACGCCCCAAGGCGCAGTGATATCGTCGTTGCTGGCGAATATCTATCTTCACTACGTGCTGGATTTATGGGCAAGGCAGTGGCGCGAGCGCCACGCTCGCGGTGATGTGATTGTCGTGCGCTACGCGGACGACAGTGTCGTGGGATTATCAGTTAGTCAACGTCCAGATCGCCCCCGCGCTGCACGCGACGGTCGGGGAAGCACTGCGCCACGTGCTCCAGCGTTCGGGCTACTCCCTCTGTCCCGACAGCCCTGCCGTGGCACGGTTGTTCCACCGCCCCTTGCCGGCCGTGCATCACGACCTCGGGCCGATCTCGCTGCTGGATGCCTTGACCATCGTTGGCGGCCCCGCCTGGCGCCTGGACATTGACCCGGTCGAGCGGAGCGTGTGCTACGCCCTGCGTCTGCCCCCGCCCGAACCACCCTTCTCGACACTGGAGACCGCACCATGAAGGTTCACCATTTTCAGGCCTTGGTAATCGGCGCCCTGTGCCTGGGTGCTGCCGTCCTCGCGGCCGAAAGCTACAACCAGCACCAACAACTGGCTGAACTGCAGACCGCCGCACGCAATGCGCCGGCCGCCCCCAGCCCGTCACTGCGTCGCGACATCGGCGAATTGCACACCACGCTGTCCACGCTGTCGCCACAAGTCGCGGCCCTGAAAGACGCCCAGCACCAGCACACCAGTGCACAGGCAACGCTCGGCCAGCAACTCGACGAGTTGGCGGCGTCCGTCAGGATCCTGCAAGCGGTACCGCCAGGACCGAGCAGCGCCGATCTGACCACCCTGGCGCAACGCATGAGTGCGGCAGAAGCGGCACTCGAGAAGCTGTCGACCGCTCACAAGGTGCCGGCCGCCTCTGCATCCCCAGCGTCCCCCGTCAGCGATCAATCAAAAGCCAAGGCGCCGCAGCCGCCCTTCACCCTGCGGGGTATCGAGACACGCGGCACCATCAGGTTCGTGACCGCGTTGCCTGCCGGCACCCATGCACTGTCCACCGTGCACCTGCTCCAGCCCGGTGACAGCTTGAACGGCTGGCAACTGCGGGCGATTCGCGAGGGCCAGGCCGTGTTCCACGTCCCGGGCCATGGCGATCGCACCCTGCCCATCCCGTGAGGAGGTGAACGTGCATAGGTTTTCCGCAGTTGCGCTCATCCTGTTGCCAGCTTATGTGTTCGCCGATCAGGGCTCGAGTGTCGCCAAGCATGTCGACGCTCAGGTGCAGTTTAGCGAGCAGTCGCCACTATCACGGCAGGCATCTGCAGCAAACCAGGCCAAGGCGTGGGGCCTGACAGATGACGAATGGGCTACGTTTGAGCGCCTGCAGACCGGCCCTCGCCATTACTGGTCGCCACGGCTTGACCCGCTCACCACCCTGGGTGTCGAGGCCGACTCGGATCAGGAGCGGCAACGCTATGCCGAGCTGCAGGTCCGCCTGGAAGCCAGGCGTGCCGAGCGCGAACTGGCTTACCAGAAAGCCTACACCGCAGCCTGGGCGCGGCTATTCCCGGGTCTGCCGCCCGTGCAGGGGATGAGCGACGATGCCGGCCCATCGAGCAGCAGTCGTACGGCGTTTTTCGTGGAAGACCACTGCGCCGCCTGCGTGACCAGCCTCCAGCAGTGGCTACAGGGTGGTGCGCGCCTGGATGTGTACCTGGTCGGCAGCCAGGGCAACGACGCGCGACTGCGCCAGTGGGCCAAGGCCGCAGGCACCACCGCCGCCCAGGTCTCCGGCGGACAGATCACCTTGAACCATGACCGCGGCCGCTGGTTTGCGTTGGGTGCCAGCCGGCCCCTGCCAGCCCGCTATCAGCAGGTGGACGGAAAATGGCAGCGCATCGACTGATTCTCGCCCTGGCGATGGTCGGGGCGGGCAGCGTTCATGCAGGCACACTGCCGCCGCCGGCCTATCAATTGGCGGCCGCGCGTGCCGGTATCCCCGCCTCGGTGCTGTTCGCCATCGCCCTGCAGGAAAGTGGTACACCGCTGCGCGGACAGCTTATGCCCTGGCCGTGGACCCTGAATGTGGCGGGTTCCCCACTGCGGTTTGCCCGACGCGACCAGGCCTGTGCCGCACTGAGGGAAGCGCTACGCCGCCACAATCCCAAGCGCATTGATGTCGGGCTGGGACAGACCAACCTAGGCTATCACCCGGACCGCTATGCCAACGCTTGCGATGCCCTCGATCCCCGCGCCAACCTCGCAGTCACCGCCGAGCTGTTGCGCGCGCACTATGCCGACACCGGTGACTGGGTTATCGCCGCGGGCCGCTATCACCGGCCTGCCGGTGGTCCTCCTGCGGCGCACTATCGCCGTCAGTTCACCCGTTACTGGCAGCGCGTCCAGCCCATCGCGACGGCACCCGGACTGACACAGCCATGAGCAGTTTGCGCTGGGTGGCCCTGGCCCTCTGCACCTGGTTGGTGCTGACAGCGAGCGCTGAGTCCGGCAGTCCACCCGCTCCCACCACGCTGAACTGGGTGCTGCCAGTGCACAGCGCTCGCCTCTCGCCAGGCGCCGTGCTACCCAGGGCGTTGAGCCTGCCCGGCTCGACGCCGCTGTTCCTGGTAGGCCAGGACACCAGTTCCCTGGAGTGGCTGTCGCGGCACGCCCAGACGCTACAACAGCTAGGTGCCAACGGTTTGGCAGTCGAGGTCGACGACGCGCGCGCGCTGCGCCGTATCCAGACGGCAGCACCTGGGCTCAAAATCTGGCCGGTGAGTGGTGACGACATCGCCGAACGATTGGAGCTGGAGCACTACCCGGTGCTGATCACGCCCACCGGTCTGGAACAGTGAGGGCACTCCATGGGCGAACATGCGATGGAATCCCTACTGCGCCCAGCGGTGGAGCTGTACACCGTAGGTATCTGCGCCGGTGCCAGTGCCCTGTGTCTGCATTCGCCCTGGGCCGTGGCGCTGTCGCCTGAGGTAGGGGCTGGCATGGCCCTGGCCTATACCGCGTTCGGCCTGAAGCGGCTCAACGAAGCGCGGATCGTCCTGCGCTACCGGCGCAATATCCGCCGCCTGCCGCGCTACTCGCTGACCAGCCGGCAGATTCCGGTGAGCGGCAAGCGCCTGTTCATGGGCCGTGGCTTTCGCTGGACCCGCCTGCACACGCAGCGCCTGCTCGAGGCTCAGGACCCGGCGCTGGCCCGCTATATCAACCAGTCGGCTGCCCACCTATGGGCGCGACGGATGGAACAGCTGCTGGAGAAGGCCCCACCGGTGCTGTCGCTGCTGCCTCTCCTGACCGCGTGGGACAGCCCGTTCAATCCGGTGCGTCCATTACCGCCGGTGGGCGGCTCGCCGTTGCTGCACGGCGTCGAACCGAAGGAGCAGGAAGCCAGTCTGCCGCTCCGCGAACGGGTCGGACATACCCTGGTGCTAGGAACCACCCGAGTCGGCAAGACGCGCCTGGCCGAGGTGTATATCACTCAGGACATCCACCGCCCAAGCCGGGAAGTGGTCATCGTTTTCGACCCCAAGGGCGATGC